>Ga0308169_10001197_pt1 | contig 31291 bp, 30 predicted proteins | sample PhyBR1_2_FD_202139 | JGI IMG/M metagenome (GOLD analysis project Ga0308169, IMG submission 202139) | Phyllosphere microbial communities from UC Gill Tract Community Farm, Albany, California, United States - DLSLSB.R1 | ecosystem: Host-associated > Plants > Phyllosphere > Unclassified | place...
AACTTCAGGTAGGGCAGGTGGTCATACCAGACGGGGTCGTGCAGGTGCAGGGACTTGTAGCGGTTGCGCCAGGAGTCGCCGGGGTTCTGGTTCTTTTCGACGATGATGGTGGGCACGCCCAGCCGCTTCAGCCGCGCCGCGAGGCCGATCCCGCCCTGCCCGCCGCCGATGATCACGCAGTAGGGCTGCTCCTCGTAGCCCAGCCGGGCATCCTGCTCCTCCTTGAGCTCCTTCCAGGATTTGCGTCCGCGGACAATCTCGTGTGCCACGCCCTGCTCACGCCGCGGGCCCTTCTTCTCCTCGAAGCCCTTCAGTTCCTGCATGGTGGTCAGCAGCGTCCAGCACTTGCCGTCCCGGAGCCGAAGGTGGCCGTAGCCACGGGCGGCGCCGGTTTCGAACGTGATCCACGCTTCCACGTTCTCCGCGTCCCCGGTGGCGTCCTCCGAGAGCGCCCAGTTGGACGGCTGCACCCGGTCCAGCGTGGCCTCGAGCATGCGGCGGATGTCCGCCTTGCCTTCCAGGGTCTTGAGGTTCCAGGTGAACGCCACGAAGTCCCGCCAGTAAGTTTCGTCCTCGAAAAGTTCCAGCGCGGCGTCCACGTCGCGCCGCTGCAGCGCGTCATCCAGCCCGGCTAGCCAGGCCTGCGCGGCAGCGGTGGGTGTTTGGGTCATCTCCACTCCTTTGTGCTGTTCCTTGGGCTCCGCCTGCCCGATATGCTGGGGCGGGCGTGAGCTGCATCACTAGTGGAACGCGGCGGGGGTAACAGGGGCGTTACACGGATCCGGCAAAGGTGCCGGCTGTGAGGAGGAAAGAGTGGACCACGGCCTGAGGTTTTCGGACCCGGCAACGTATGCACGGACGCTGCGCCGCGCGCACGAGCTGGTCATTTCCGGCGTCCCGCGGCCGGAGATCCCCACCAGCCTGGTCGATTCGTGGCACCGGTCCATGGCGTTGGGCATCAGCCCGGACCAGCACAGCCCGCGGCACCTGCACGAGGTGGCCGAGGTACTGGAGCTGCGGCGGGAGCACCGGCTGCAGCAGGTGATGCCTGCGCTGCATGACCTCCTGGCCGATGATTCCCGCTCCGGCCGCCACCTTCTGGTACTCACCGATGCCAGCGGCGAGATCCTGTGGCGGGTGGGCAGCCCGGCCGTGCTTCGGCGTGCCGACACGCTGGAGTTCTCCGAAGGCGCTGACTGGTCCGAGGCCGGGATCGGCACCAACGCCATCAGCGAGGCTTTGGTCACCGGCGGCCCGGTGCAGCTGTTCTCCGCCGAACACCTGGTCCGCACGCACCACGAGTGGGCCTGTACGGCGGCGCCCATCACGGACCCCGCCACCGGACGGCTGCTGGGGGTCCTGGACGTGTCCGGGCCGCTGGACACCCTTAGCGCGGACACGCTGCGGATGGTGCGCTGCGCCGTGCGGGTGGCGGAGGCTTTGCTGGGAACGTCCGACGGCGGCACCTCCTTGGGTGCTTTGTCTCCCGTCCGTGCGGCGCGGCAGTCTGCGCCTCCCCCTGCGCGTCCGGCTGCCGCCGTGGAGCGGCTGGAACTGCTCGGCGACAAGCCCGCGGCCGTGTTTGCGGATGGAAGCCGTGTGTCTTTGACCCTGCGCCGGGCGGAGATCCTGGCGCTGCTGGAGTCCCGGACGCAGGGCTGGTCCGCGGAGGAACTGGCCTACGAACTTCATGGCGACGCGGGCACCCCGCAGGCCATCCGGACCGAAATGTTCCGGGTACGGTCCATGCTGGGCGGCGCCGTGGAGTCCAACCCCTATCGGCTTGCTCCTGGCCTGGCTGGACGCTCCGACGCGGGGCAGGTGCTGCGGCTGCTGCGCGACGGGCTTGTGGCGGAAGCGCTGGAAGCGTACCGGGCGCCCCTGCTGCACCGGTCGGTTGCCCTTGCGGTGCAGCTGCTGCGGGACCAGCTGGACATGGCCGTGGGATCAGCCGTGCGGGCCGGCAGGGATTCTTCGTTGCTGGTTCGGTGGCTTTCCACGGATATGGGCTCCGCCGATTCCCTGGCCGTCGAGGCGCTGGGCCGGCTGGTGGGACGCAGGGATCCGCGGTACCTGGCCTTCCGGGCGTCTACCGGAGCCTGAACCCGGCGGTCACCAGACCGAATCTCCGCGCAGGACGGCGTCGCTGCCGCCGTCGACATAGACAATCTGCCCGCACAGGTGGGTGTTCTCCACGCTGTTGAGCCAGGCAAGCAGGCGGGCCACCACGATCGGCTCCGCGATGCCGTTCAGCGGCATGGGGACCTGTTTCAGCAGTGCCGCGCGGGCCTCCTCCGTGACAATCAGCTCGGCCGTCATGGGGGTGGCGATGACGCCCGGCGCCACGGCGTTCAGCGGGATCCCGGCACCTGCCCACGCTTCGGTGGCGGCCTGGCGGCGGACCCACCGGGACAGTGCCAGCTTCGCGGAACAGTAGATGAGCCCGCCGGTGGCAGGTTCCTTGGCCAAGACCTCGGCCCGGGCCAGGGCCCCGGACTCGTCGCCTGCGGTCAACAGGGCGACGAGCTCATCGTCGGTGGCAAAGAGTGCCGCCATGGAGGAGACCACCACGGCGCGCGGGGCGTCGGATCCCTTCAGCAGGGGCCGGAGTTTTTCCAGCGTGGCAACTGCCCCGAAGAAGTTCACGGCCACAGTGGCGGGTGTGGGGGTATCAAGTCCGGCATTCGCGTAGATGGCATCGATGGTGCCGCCGCTGACCTTCCGCACGGCATCCGCCAGGGCGGCACGGCCTTCAATGGTGGAGAGGTCGGCCACCACCTCGGTGTCATGCAGGTCCACGCCGATGACGCGTTCACCCCGCTGCTCGAGCAGTTCCCTGGTTGCCTTGCCGATGCCGGAGGCGGCGCCGGTAATGACGGAGGTGCGGGGCATGGCGCCTTCTTTCTATGACTGCTTAAGGACGACGTTTAGGGGACCAGCGCCAACTCTTCCTTTTCGCAGACCCAGTGGCCAGAGTCCAAAGACCCTCGGACCATCCGGCTTCCAGCGCCTAATGCGACAAGGCTTGTCATACCGTTAACCGCCCATTCATATCCTCCTCGGGACCTGTACAAAAGCTGGAAATAGCGTGGGAGGCATGGACAACATCTCCCGCAGAACCCTTATCTCCGCGGGCCTCGGAGCCGGGCTGGTCGCCGCCCTGCCGGGTGCCGCCGTCGCCGTTTCCACAGCTGACGACGCCGGCCTCCGCAGCGATCCCTTCATGCTCGGCATCGCGTCGGGCGAGCCGTGGCCGGACGGCTTCGTGCTGTGGACCCGCTTGGCGCTCAATCCCGTAGCGGAGGACGGCTTGGGCGGCATGCCGAACCGGCCCGTGGCCGTGCAGTGGGAAGTGGCCGAAGACCAGGGCATGCGCAACGTGGTGGCCCGCGGCGTGGAACAGGCCCGTCCCGAAGCCGCGCACTCGGTGCACGTGGAGCTGCGCGGGCTGAAGGCAGGCCGCGAGTACTTCTACCGCTTCCGCGCCGGCAGGCACCTCAGCCCGGTGGGGCGCACCCTCACCAGCCCCGCCCTGCACGAGACGCCGGCCGGCCTGGCCATGGCGTTCGCCAGCTGCGCCCAGTACGAGCACGGCTATTTCACCGCCTACCGCCGCCTGGCCGAGGACCACCCGGACCTGGTGCTGCACCTGGGCGACTACCTGTACGAGTACAAGAAGGACAGCTACGTGATCGGCGGCGGCAACCCCCGCGACCACGAAGGCCCTGAGACCGTCACGCTGGAAACCTACCGGCAGCGGCACGCGCAGTACAAGGCCGACGCCGACCTGCAGGCTGCGCACGCCGTCGCACCCTGGGCAGTGGTCTGGGATGACCACGAGGTGGACAACAACTGGGCGGATGACGTCCCGGAGAACACCGACGCCGACCAGCTCAACGACAGCGTGGAGCATTTCCGGCAGCGCCGCGCCGCCGCGTTCCAGGCGTACTACGAGAACATGCCGCTGCGCCCGTCGTCCCTCCCGGCCGGTCCGGACATGAAGATCTACCGCAGGATCCAATGGGGCCAGCTGGCCAACTTCCACATGATGGACACCCGGCAGTACCGCGACGACCAGCTGGCCGGCGACGGCTGGAAGAAGAACGTCTCCGAGCGGCTGGCGGAGAACCGGACCATCACCGGCGCCGAGCAGGAGAAGTGGCTGTTGGACGGCTTCCGCAACTCCACGCAGCGGTGGGACATCCTGGGCCAGCAGGTCTTCTTCGCCGAGCGCGACCGCAACAAGGCGCCTGAGATCGACGACGTCTCCATGGACGGCTGGGACGGTTACGCGGCCTCCCGCCGCCGCATCACCCAGGGCTGGGTGGACGCGAACGTCCGCAACGCCGTCGTGCTCACCGGTGATGTGCACCGCCATTGGGCCAACGATGTGAAGGTGGACTACAAGGACCTGGCCTCCCCCGTGGTGGGCTCGGAACTGGTGTGCACGTCCATCACCTCCACGGGCGACGGCAGCGGCTCCACCACGGACGCCACCATGGCCTGGAACCCGCACCTGAAGTTCTACAACGACAACCGCGGCTACGTGAACACCCGCATCACCAAAGACGCCATGACCGCCGACTTCCGGGTGCTGGACCACGTGACGACGCCGGGCGCACCGGTCTCCACCAAGGCCTCCTTCGAGATCCGCGACGGCGTCCCGGGGCTTCAGGCGCGCGCCTGATCTCAGGCCATGACGCGTTTGCGTGACTAATGGGCGGTTGGCCTGGGCAGCCCCCCGGGTTTGCTGGGTTCCCTGCTCCCCGTGAAGCCAAAAGTTACGCAAACGCGTCGACGGCCAGCACCTGAAAAGCCCGTAGCCCTAGGCAACAAAAACAGGTACTAGGTGTCCTTGTAGGGGTACCTATTGGGGCCTATCGTTGGTCCCCTAGGGGTGCCCTCGCGTTCCCCTAGGGGGTCGCGCTGGGCTGGGCCGGCGGGAACGACGTCAAAGGAAGAGAATCTGCCTACACGGCATCAGCGCCCAGGAGCCGGCCATGAAGATCGAAGTTTTCCCTGGTTGGTTACGGCAGGCAGTGGTCCTGGCCCTGATAGCGGCCGCCGCCCTGGTAGGAGCCCCGCCGGCATCCGCCGATCCCGTCTACGGCACCCAAAGCATTGCCTACTCCGGGGTGGCCAACCCGCCGACGTCGGACAAGCCGCAGAGCAAGCTCTGGTGGAACGACGGCTCCTGGTGGGCGGACATGTGGACCAGCGGCAGCGGGTGGAGCATCTATCGGCTGGACCGGCCCACCGCCACCTGGGTGAACACGGGCGTGGTTAATGACAGCCGCGGCAGCACCCTGGCAGACACCATGTGGGACGGCAGCCACCTCTACATCGCCTCGCACGTGGTCACCGTTTCCACCGACGCCAATCCCAAGCCCTCCGCCTCGGGACAGCCCGCCTACCTCTATCGGTACAGCTACTCGGGCGGCAAGTACACCCTCGACGCCGGGTTCCCGACTGTCATCACGGACAACAGCAGTGAGTCGATGACCATCGACGAGGACAGCACCGGCGCCATCTGGGCCACGTGGACGCAGGTGGCCGGCAACAGCACCAGCGGATTCACCAACACCGTCTACGTCAACAACTCCGCGGCCGGCGGCACCAGCTGGGCATCGCCGTTCGTCCTCCCGGTCTCCAACCCGCATCCCGCCCCTGATGACATCTCCGCCGTGGTGTCCTATGGCAAGAACAAGATCGGGGTGATGTGGAGCGACCAGCTCACGGGCTCTGTATGGTGGGCCAGCCGTACCGACGGGACCTCGCCCACCGCGTCCTCGTCCTGGAACTTCCAGCCCGCCATCCAGGGCAAGGGGCAGGCCGATGACCACATGAACCTCAAGTCGCTGCAGTCCGATACCACCGGCCGGGTGTTCGCCGCGGTGAAGACCAGCCTCAACGACGTGTCCTCTGATCCCACGCTGCCGCAGCTCCTGCTGCTCGTATTCAAGCCGGGAACGGGGGCCTTCACACAGTCGAAGATCTCGTCCGTGGGCGACTGCGTGAGCCGGCCGCAGATTGTGCTGGACACCCAGAACAACCTGGTCCATGCGTTCCAGACAGCGCCGGCCACGTCCGTCAGCGGTTGCGCGTACTCCGGCGTCGCCGGCAGCATCTACGAGAAGACGGCATCCATGGACAACCCGTCCTTCGGCAGCGGCCGCGGGACCCCGGTCATCCAGAGCGCCTCGTCATCCAACATGAACGACGTGACCACCGCCAAGCAGGGGGTGGACAGTTCCACCGGCATCGTGGTGATGGCCAGCGACAACGTGGCCAAGCGCTACTGGTACTCGGACCGGCCCCTGGGGCCTGCCGTCGCGGCGCCGGTGGCATCCTTCACGGCCTCCCCCACGTCAGGGACCGCCCCGCTGAACGTCGCCTTCACGGACACGTCCACCGGTTCACCCACCTCCTGGGCGTGGGACTTTGGCGACGGCGGCACATCCACCGCCCAGAACCCCTCCCACAGCTACGCGGCGGCAGGGACCTACACCGCCAAACTCACCGCCACCAACAGCGGCGGATCCAGCTCCGCCACCAAGACCATCACGGTGAGTGCGGCCACCACGCCGCCGCCGACCAGTGGCGTGACGGTGGTCGGCTCCTCCACCACCTATTCCGGAACGGCGGTTACCGGCGTATCGATCAGCGCCCCTGCCGGAACCGCGGCTGGTGATGTGCTGGTGGCCGCCATCACCGCGGACACGAACCCGAGCATGGCATCCGTCCCGGCCGGCTGGACCGCGATGGTGAACGGGCTGTCCATCAACAGCTCATCCACCTCCGGCGCCAAGGTCTACTTGTATTACCACGTGGTGGGCGCCTCTGATCCTGCCAGCTACGCCTGGACACTGAGCGCCGCCGCAAAGTGGGGCGGCGGCATCACCGGCTACCGGGGCGTGAACAACACCACGCCGCTGGACGCCCCGGTGGTTACGGCCGTGGATGCCTCGTACAACGCCACCAGCATCACCGCTCCCAGCACCACCACGGCCAGCAACGGCGCCATGGTGATCGGCGGAGTGGGCTGCGACTGCGCCGCCCCGATGGTGTCGGCACCCCCCAGCGGCTGGACGCAACGGTGGCAGGCGGCAGGCGGCCAGATCGCCGAACTCGCCGACAAGGTGCAGGCGACCGCGGGCGCGACCGGTACGGCCACCTGGACCCTGAGCGCGGCGCGGGCTGTCGCTGCCTGGCAGGCGGCCCTGAAGCCGGCGGGCTAGTTTGCCGCCGGCCCGGATAAGGCAACCGCCTCAAGCCGGCTGACAGCAGCAGACGGATTACTTGACCGCGCTGTTGGCGTTGACCCGGCCGTAGGCCCAGTACGTGCCGGTGCCGGCGACCGTGTCCGCCGTGGACTCGATGTTGGACCGGACGGAAGTATTGGTGGCGCCGGAATGCGAACTCCAGGCGAGCGCGGCGGCACCGGCCACGATGGCTGAGGACATGGAGCTTCCGTTGCCCACGTCGTAGCCCTGCGAGCGGTTGTTCTGGGTGGCCAGGACGAACGGATGGTTGGGGAAGGTGGAAAAGACGTTCACACCGGGCGCGGCAACGTCCACCCAGCTGGCGCCGTAAGTGGAGAAGCTGGCCTTGGCGTCGTTGTTGTCGGTGGCACCGACGGCGATGACGTGGGCATAGGCACCGGGGTAGATCTTGGTCTGGTTGCCGCCGTTGCCCGCCGCGGCCACCAGCACCACGCCCTTGTTCCAGGCGTTGTTGACGGCGGTTTCCAGGGTCCGCGACGCCCGCACGCCCAGGCTCATGTTGATCACCTTGGCCCCGTTGCTGACCGCCCAGTTGATGCCGTTGGCCAGGGCGGAGCTGGACCCGACGCCGTTGTCGTCAAGGACTTTGCCGGCCAGGATGGTGCAGCCCGGGCAGACTCCCGCCACCCCAATCGTGTTGTTGACCGTGGCCGCAACGTTGCCGGCCACGTGGGTGCCGTGGCCGTAGTAGTCCTCGGCGACGGGATCGCCGGCCTTGGTGGCCGAGCTGCTGAAGTTGGCGCGCGCCACCACCTTGGGCGCGATGTCCGGGTTGTCGCTGGCGACGCCGGAATCCAGCACGGCGACTTTGATGCCGCTGCCGGTGGTGGTGTTCCACGCTTCCACGGCGTCCACGTCAGCGTCCGGCGTTCCCGGGGGCACGGTGATGTCGCCTGTGGTGTTGGTGAAGGACTGGCCGTCGTTCTGCAGGGCGTACTGGCGGGGGAAGTACTGATCCGAGGTCGCGGCTCCCACGGGCTGGTCAGCCTCGGCGTAGTCGACGGCGGGATCCTTGCTGAGTGACTCGACCAACCGGCCTTCGCTGCCGGCAGGCACGCTGACCAGTCTGGCGCCCGTGCCACCCACGTCGGAGCCGGAGCCCAGGCCGTGCCGGCGGAGTGCGGCGGCGGCAGCACCGTCGTCGTGAAACTTGACCAGGATGTGCGCCGGTGAGGCCTGGACCCCTCCCGCCGCGTTGGCGGGAAGGGCCAAGGGGACGGGTCCGAGGACCATGAGCGCTGACGCAAGACAACCGAGGATGATTCTTTTCATGCGGGCTATCTAGCCCACACCGGGTGCCGTTCGGGTAGGGGTAAAAGCCCTGAATGTGCCCGACCCTGCCTACTTCTTCTTGGTGACCTTGATGTCGATGTCCAGGCCATGGTGCCAGCTGATGTGGATGGAGACGCTGGTGGTGCGGGCAATGGCCCCGCCGGTTACCTGGCCTTCGTCCTGCCCGGGCCCCACTTCAATGTCCAGGTCGGTCCGCACCTCGCGCAGCGCGGCCCTGACCAGTTCGTTGTTCTGGGTGTGGATCCCCTCGGCAAACTTGGCCGCCGCGGAAGGGTTGGCGGCGAGGGCGGACATGGCGCTGATCATGGGCAGCAGCACCCGCCGCGCATCCTCCGCCCCGGCCAGTTCCTTCGTCGAGACATGTCCCGCGCCAGCGCCTGCGTCGTCACCCTTGCCCGTTTGTTCTGATTCCATGGCTTCTTCCTTTGAACAGGCCATCCGCCACCATGGCGGGTGGTGGCTGAATATTGGACCCGGCACGGGAAGGAATCAACACTTGCGTACGGGAGGCCGGCTTTGTGGGCTGGCCTCCGGCCGTCGTACTTTTCCTCAGCCGTTGAGTGCTGTGGGGGCCGGGGCTACGATGCTCCCGGGGAGAGGTCCTTCGTCTCAGTGACGTCAAAAATAGGGGCCCACAATGACCGACTTCTTCACCATTCAGCCCGGTGAGACCGCGCCACCTCTCCCTGCAGGCCCCGTCCTCTGCACGGGGACCGCCGCCATGAGGCGCATCCACCGCTTCTTCCTCTGGGCCTACGCCGAAGCGCCCGGCCTGGTGCGCTCCACGGCCGCCGGTGACACCGCGAGGGCAACCTACGTGGGCGAAGTGCTCGGGAACTTCGACAAGGTCCTGCACATCCACCACGAGGGCGAGGACCTCCTGATGTACCCGCAGCTGAAGGAGCGGGCTCCGGCCTGTGCGCTGCATGTAGGCCAGATGCTGGAGCAGCACCGGCAGGTGACGCAGCGGCTGGATGCGATTGAGCCGGTGCGCCTGCGCTGGATGGCGACGGCAGATGAGGAGTCGGGCGCCGAACTTGCCGCCCGCTACGAGGACCTGTCCGCCGTCCTCAACGTGCACCTGCGGCGTGAGGTCACCGAGATGATGCCCGTGGCGGACAGGCTGCTGACCGAGAAGGAGATGCAGGAGGCCGGCCAGCACGGCGTCAAGCAGCTCGACAAAAAGTTCCTGGTGGGCTACCTGGGCATGGTGCTGGCCACGAATCCGCCGGCGGACCGGAAGGAGCTGTTCAAGGAGATCCCTCCCCCGGTCCGGCTCGCCTACAAGCTGGTGGGGCGGCGGATGTACCGGAAGCAGTACGCCACGCTGTTCCCGGGACGGCCGGTGCCGGAGACGCTGTAGAAGTACGACGGCGGGAGGGCGGCTTTGTCGCCCGGCCTCCCGCCGTCGTACTGCTTTAGCTTGCCTAAAGGCAGACAGGCTGGAAAGCCGGGTCCGCGGGACCGGACGGCTGGGCCAAAGCGTTGCCGACGAGCTGGTGCACCACGGGATCGTTCGGCGTCTGGTCGTGCTCAAAGACGTCCGCCGGGCACTTGTCCTGGACGGTGATGTTGGTGACCTGCCGCGCGGAGCCGTTGAGGAACTGGCTGTTGTACGGGACGACCACCTCGTCGTGAATGGTGGAGATGACGGTGTAGGCCGGGCCGGCGACCGTATCGCCGATGGAGTTGAGCTCCTGCATGAAGGGCGATCCGGCCTGCTGGTCGGCGCACGCGGCGCAGCCGGCGGCGGTGTAATCGGGCGTGGGCAGCAGGTCCGGCGGCGGGAGGATCACACCTTCAGTGCCGTGGTTCGACGGCGCGATGCCGACGAGCTGGTGGACGTACTTGGCGCCGCCCAGGAAGCCCATGTAGTACCGCGGCATCATGCCGCCCTGGCTGTGGCCCACCAGGTCCACCTGCTTGGCACCCGTGGCTGCGCGAACGGCGTCAACGAACGGGGCAAGTTCCTTGGCCGAATCCTTGACCGGAGCCGTGGCATAGACGCCGTTCGTTTCGCCATAGTTGAGGGCGAAGACGCAATAGCCCTGGCTCTTCAGATACGGCGACAGGGTGGACCAGTTCTTGGCCATGCTCTCGAAGGTCCCGGGAACCAGGACCACGGGATAGGGGTGTGCTGCCGAGGGTTTGCAGGACCAGTCGTTGGCGCCCGGTGGGGAAATATCGGTTGCTTGGGCGGGGGCGGTAGCCAGCGAGGCGGAGAGCAGCGCGGCGGCGGCAACGGACAGGGCCCGGGTAAGGAATGACATGGAAACCTCTTTGTTCGTCTGTCTTCGGGGCGGCCGGAATTGATGGTCTTGGGGGTGTCCATCAGGTCCGGCCGGGGTTTCCCATGCTGGCAGTGCTGCTGCTTCTGCGCAGCAGAACTGCACGAACGTGCGGGCAAAAAGGGCGGTCGACAGGGAGGCATGTGGGTCGCGATGCACCTTCAGAACCAGGCCTTGTTACTGGTCAGTAGCTTAGTAGCGAGCGGCGGCCCAGGCCGGGGCGGTTCACTGCGGACTGCACGAACGTGCAGACCACGCCCTCAGGCCATGAGCCAGCGCCACCAGCGCGGCCGTTCCAGTTCCGGCGTCGGCTCCGGCTCGGGCTCCGGCTCCTCGCCCAAGGCCTGCGCGGCCTGGACGATGTCATCTGCGGTGAGGGTCATGACGGCCTCACGGTCCAGCGCGTCCAGGCTTTGCTCCTCGTCCCGGGACAGCCGCAGTGCCTGGCGGTTGAGCGCCTGCTCGAACAGGGTGCGCGCGAACCGTGCGTTGCCGGAGTCCTCGCCGGCGTGGAGCCCGGTGAAGATGCGGCGCAGCATCTGCTCCGCGTCCGGCTCCAGCATGTACTCGTGCTGGGCCAGCATCTGGTGGAAGATCGTCTGGAGCGCGTCCACGGAGTAATCCGGGAAGGTGATTTCGCGGGCGAACCGGGAGCGCAGGCCCGGGTTGGAGAGCAGGAAGGCCTCCATCAGCCGCGGGTACCCGGCCACGATCACCACCAGGCGGTGGCGGTGGTCCTCCATCCGCTTCAGCAGGACCTCGATCGCTTCGGGGCCGAAGTCCATCCGGCCGTCCTCCGGGGCCAGCGCGTAGGCCTCGTCGATGAACAGGACGCCGTCCAGCGCACGCCGGATCACCCGGTCCGTCTTGATGGCGGTCTGGCCGACGTACTGCCCCACCAGGCCCGAACGGTCCACCTCCACCAGGTGGCCTTTCTGCAGCAGGCCCACCGCCCGGTACATTTCGGCCAGGAGCCGCGCCACGGTGGTTTTGCCCGTGCCGGGGTTTCCAAGGAACACCAGGTGCTGCGATGTGGCCACTTCCGGCAGGCCATGCGCCTTGCGGCGGGCCTGGACCTGGAGCAGTGCCACGAGAGCCCGGACCTGTTCCTTCACGGTCTCCAGCCCCACCAGCGCGTCGAGCTCGGCCTGCAGTTCGGCCAGCGGCCGGGCCGGCCCGGGCCTTGGCCCCACCAAATCACCGACAATGTCGTCGACCCGCTCCGAACCCGGCAGCTTGAGCTGATCGGCCAGGTGGCCGATCGTTTCGCGCAGGTCATCGAGCGGATTGCGGCTGAGAGCCATGGCTCCACTGTAGACCTCGATTCCCGTCCATGGTGGGCTCGGCGACCCCAGTACCAGGGCTGAAATGGCCGGAAGGTGCAGGGCCGCCGTTCCGGCGTCCGGGCACCGTTCCGGCGATTTGAGCGCGAGCGGCCGCGATTGGTCTCGGCGGCTCAACCACCACCGCGGTTTAGAGGGAGGCGCCGCCGCAGATCACGTAGTTCTGGCCGGTGATGGACTTGCCATGCGGGCCCAGCAGGAACGCGGCCAGGGCAGCCACGTCCTCCGGGTCCACCAGGGCGCCGAGGGCCGGGAGCTTCACCGGGGTGGCGGCGCGGCCGGGATCGTTCAGCATCGGGGTATCGGTGGGGCCCGGGGAGAGCACATTCACCGTGATACCCCGTGGAGCGAGTTCCTGCGCCCAGGTCCGGCCCAAGCCCATCAGCGCGGCCTTGGTGGCGGCGTAGTGGCTCTTGCCCGGCATGCCCGTGGAGGTGCGGCTGCCCAGCAGGACTATCCGGCCGCCGTCGGGCATGCTGGGCACCAAGGCGGTGGCCAGCACGGACGCCGCCGCCACATGCACGGTGAACATCCCCTGCAGTGCCGCCGGGTCAAGGGAGCCCAGGTGGGCGGTCCGCTGGAAACCGGCGGCGTGCACCAGGGCATCGGCCGGCTCCAGCGAAGAGACCAGCGCAGCCAGGGACTCGGGCTGAGCGAGGTCGGCCTGCAGCCACTCGAACTTCCCTTCAAGGGTGGACTCGGTCCGGCTCAGCCCGGTCACCTTCCACCCGTCGGCCAGCAGCCGCGCAGCGATGGCCTTGCCGATTCCCGAGCTGGTGCCCGTGACCACCGCGTGCTTGGAAGCGGTCATGCGTCCCCGCCCGGTGTGGTGGTGCCGTCGTAAGCCCACTGCGGGTCCACCCGGACGAACTTGATGGCCTGCCGGAAGTACGTGTACGCGATGTTCAGCGCACCGTCCGGTCCCTGGTGGATGGACGGGTAGGAGTACTCGCGGTTGAGCCCGTCGCGGGAGTTGTTGGACAGGCAGTAGCCGTCCCCCACGTCCAGGTTCCGGCGGATGGGCCACGAACGGCCTGAGTCCTCGGAGATGGCCAGGGTCATCGGCGAGCGCGGCGTGCCCCAGAAGGCGCGTTTGACGCCGTCGTCCTCCGGGAACGCGGAAGCGTCCGGTTCGGCGACCTGCCCTTGCTCGTCCGCCAGCCCGTCGTCGTCAATCTCGTCATACAGGGAGAGGCGCCGCTCGGTGCCCTCCCCCGCCCGGCTGTGGTTGTAGACCAGCGCCAGGCGGCCGTCGGCAAGCGCAGTGAACTGGATGGAGGAGTTGTTGTTGGGCAGCTCGGTGGGGACGGGTTCGCTCCAGGTGGAGCCGTCGTCGGTGGAGCGGGATTCGTAGATGGAGTCGGCCCAGCGGCTGCGGAACAGGGCCAGCAGGGAGCCGTCGGCTACGGGCTGGATGTTCATGTGGACGCAACCCAGGCTGCCGGGCAGGACGTGCTCGGTCCAGGTGGCGCCGGCGTCGTCGGAGATCATCACGGCGCTGTCGTCGCTGTTGCCCACCCACTTCTCCCCAGGCGTGGTGATGCAGCGGAAGATCGGGATCATCATCCGGCCGGACGGCAGGACCACGGGCAGCTGCCGGACGAACACGCCGCCGGTTTCGTTGGCAGGAAAGAGGGTTTCGACGTCGCCCCAGGTGCGTCCGCTGTCCAGGGAGATACGACGGCGGACCTCGGCTGTGTCCTGGTTGCCCGCCTTCTGCGCTGTATACAGCAGCCAGAGTGCACCGTCGGTGTTGGTGAAGAGGATGGGGTTCTGCTCGGAGCGGGAGGAGTCGTCCGAGAGCTGGACGGCGTCGGACCACTGGCTGCTGCCCGGCTCCAGCGTGGAGAACCAGATGGAGATGTCCGGCACGCCTTCCTGGGTGCCGCCAAACCAGACGCAGCCCAGCCGGCCGTCCGGGAGGGTGAGCAGGTTGGCGGCGTGGCTCTGCACGGTGGGTGCGGGCAGGTAGGCGAAGTCGGCGCCGTCGGCCGTCTTGACCGCCCCGTCCGGGGTGATGGTGCTGTAGCTGTCCATGGTGGTGTTCGTCATCGGATTAGTCCTCCTTGGTTCCGGCAGCGGAGCGAGCGGCATCGAGGTGGGACTTGGCGATCTGTTCCAGGTGCGTCAGGTCCGAGGCGATGGTGGTGAAGGTGTAGCCCTGCTTCAGGCGCTGGTTGGCCACGGTCCCGGCGGGCGTGTGGATGCCGGCGGCGATTCCTGCGGAGGCGGCGGCCTCGGCGATGGTTTCCAACGCGGCATTGAACTCGGCGTCCACGGCGGGGTCCCCTGGGTAAGCGCCGCCCACGGCGATGGCAAGGTCGGACGGACCGACGTAGATGCCGTCCAGGCCGGGCGTGGCGCAGATTTCCTTGACGTTGGCCAGGCCTTCCGGCGTCTCGATCATGGCGAACACCAGGGTGGCGGCATTGGCCTCGGCGGGGACGGGCCCGATCCGGAGGGCAGACCGCATGGGGCCGTAGGACCGGCCGCCCAGCGGCGGGTACTTGGCGGCGGCCACGGCCGCGGCGGCATCGGCCGCGTTGTTGATGAGCGGGATGATGACGCCCACGGCGCCGGCGTCGAGTGCCTTGCCGATGGCACCGAAGTCGTTGCCCTCCACCCTGACCATGCCGACGGCGGTGTTCCCGGCATCAATGGCCATCAGCCCGTTGAGCACGCCCGAGTAGCCCAGCAGGCCGTGCTGCGCGTCCAGGGCCACGTAGTCGTAGCCGAGCCGGGCGATACGTTCAGTGGCCACGGGCGCGTCCAGCACCGCCCAGTAGCCCACCGCCTGCTCACGGGCGCGGATCTTGCGGGCGAATTCGAGGGCCAGTTGGGAGGTCATCACAGTCCTTCAGTCAGTCGGTTCAGTCGGGGGAAGAGTCAGGAAGTAAGCGGTCAGCGGTTGTAGGCGGGCATCGGGCCGCGCAGCGAGGTGCCCACCGCGTCGCAGGCGTCCACGACGTCGGCCGGCAGCGGTCCGTTGGCCACGGCGGCGATGTTGGCGCGCAGCTGTTCCACCTTGGAGCCCCCAAGCAGCATCGAGCCCACGCCGTCACGGTAGGCGAGCCACCGGAGGGACAACTCAGCCAGGGAAACCCCGGCGTCCGAGGCGATCCGGGAGAGCTCGCCGATCGCGTCGAACAGCTGCTTGTCCCAGTAACGCTGCGTGTACATGGCCGCGAGCTTCGAGTCACCGTAGCGGCCCTCGGTGGGCTTGGCGTCGAAGCTGTGCTTGCCCGTGAGCAGGCCGCCACCCAGCGGGTTGTAGACCATGGTGTGCACATTGTGGGTGGCGGCGAACTCGAGATACTCCTCCTCCAGCCGGCGGGCCACCAGGTTGTAGAGCTGCTGGGCGACGACGGGTCGCGGCGCCCCCACTTCCCGTGCGGTGTGGATGACGTCGGCGATCTGCCAGGCGGCGAAGTTGGACACGCCCAGCGCGCCGATCTTCCCTTCGGCAACCAGCGAGGCCACGGTTGACAGCGTCTCCGCCAGCGGCGTGGCCCGGTCCGGTTGGTGCAGGTAGAACAGGTCGATGCTGTCGACGCCCAGCCGGCGGAGGCTCCCTTCCACGCTGGCGCGCAGTCCGGAGGGCGAGAGCGGCGCATTGGAGCCGTGGTCCGCGTGCGGCATGCCGGCCTTGGAAGCCAGGATGACGCCGTCGCGCTTTCCCTTCAAAAGCCGGGAGAGCATCTCCTCGGTGACTCCCCCGACGTACGCGTTGGCGGTGTCGATGGTGGTGATGCCGGCGGCGAGCGCCTCCTCCACCATCCGGCCGGCCGTCGCCTCGTCCGCGGTGTCGCCGAACGTCATGGTTCCCAGGACCAGCCGGGAGATGGGGAGTTTCAGGCCGTCCACCTGGGCGCCTTGGGGCTGCGTGCTCATGCGTTGATTCCTCGTGGTTGCATTCGTCATTGAGTCAGGAAGTGTCAGGAGTTGGACAGCGCCAGGGACCGGACCACGTGCCGGGGCTTCAGCCCGGTCATGGTGGAGGGGTCCAGAGCCGCCCGGCGGAGCTTGCGGGTGTAGTCCTCCTTGGGTGAGGTCAGGACGGACTCGGTGCTGCCGAGTTCCACCAGCTTGCCGCGCTGCATCACCATGACGGTATCGCTGATCTCCTGCACCACGCCCAGGTTGTGCGAGATAAACACGTAGGTGATGCCGGTTTCGTCCTGGATGGACTTGAGCAGCCCCAGCACCTGGGCCTGCACGGAGACGTCCAGGGCGCTGGTGGCCTCGTCGCAGACCAGCAGTTCCGGCTTGGAGGCGAGCGCCCGGGCAATCCCGATACGCTGCCGCTGGCCGCCGGAGAACTCCCCCGGGTGCTTGTCCAGGGACCGGACGGGCAGGCCCACCTGGTCGATCAACTTGGCCGCGGCCTTATGCCGTTCGGCCTTGGAGCGGATGCCCTGCAGCTTCAGCGGCTCGGCCACGATCTCCTGCGCGGTCATGTGCGGGTCCAGCGAGCCGTACGGGTCCTGGAACACCATCTGGAACTTGGAGCGCAGCGGTCGCAGCCTGGCCTCGCTCATGGACGCGATGTCCGTGCCGTCCAGGCTGATGCTGCCGCTGGTGGGCGTGATGAGCCGCATGAGCGCCTTGGCGATGGTGGACTTGCCGCAGCCGGATTCACCGACGACGGCGATCGTCTTGCCTTTGTCCACGGAGAAGGACACGTCGTCTACGGCCCGGAAGGTGCCGCCGGGGACGTGGTAGTCCACCACTAGGTTGTCGACGGCGAGGAACGGCTTCGTCATGGCTTTGCTCCGGTCTGGGTGAGGGCTGGGTCAGAGGCGGCGGCGTGCCGGGCAGGCGTGGCTGCGGGCGTTTCGTCCCACTCCCCCAGCACGGGCACGGCGGCCAGCAGGGTCTGCGTGTACTCGGTGGCGGGGTGGTCCACGATCTGCTGGACGTCACCGGATTCCACGAAGGAGCCGTCTTTCATCACATGGATGCGATCCGAGATGAGCCGGGCCACGCCGAGGTCGTGGGTGATCATCAGGATGCCGATGCCGCGCTGTTCCTGCAGTTCCAGCAGCAGGTCAAGGATGCCGGCCTGTACGGTCACGTCCAGGGCAGATGTGGGCTCGTCCGCCACCAGCAGCTGCGGCTCAGAAGCGAGCGCTATGGCGATCAGGACGCGCTGCAGCATGCCGCCCGAAAGCTGGTGCGGGTACTTCTTCAGCTGCTTCTCCGGCGTGGGGATGTGCACCTGCTCCAGCAGCCGCACGGCCCGGGCCTGCAGCGCTGCCTTGTCCTTGGCAGACGCGGCACCGGCAATCTTGATGGCCTCGAACAGCTGGCTGCCGATCGAGTGCACCGGGCTCAGCGCCGTCATCGGGTCCTGCGGGATCAGCGCCAGGGTCTTGCCGCGCACCTTGTCGATCGCCTTGGGATCGGCGGAAATGTCGACGCCGTCAATCACCACGGTGCCGGACAGGACCGCCAGGTCCTCGGGCAGCAGGCGGAGGATGCCCATCGCCGTCGTCGACTTTCCGGAACCGGACTCGCCGATGATGGTGACGGTCTCGCCGCGGTGGATGCTGAAGCTGACGGAATCCACGGCGCGGATGATGCCGGCGTCGGTGATCAGCTCCACCTGGAAGTCGCGGACTTCCAGCAGCGGCTGCTCGGTGAACTTCGGCGAAGCGGACTGGGTCTCAGGTGAGGCAGCCATGATCAGGCACCCTTCTTCTTGCGGCGGGGACGGTCACGGAGGCCGTCACCCAGCAGGTTGACGCCCACCACCATGAGCACGATTACCAGGCCGGGCAGGGTGACCATCCACCAGGAGGTGGTGATGTAGGCCTGGCCGTCGGAGATGATGCGGCCCCAGGTGGCGAAGGGCCGTTGCGGGCCGGCACCCAGGAAGGACAGCGCGGACTCGAGCAGCACGGCCTGGGCCAGCAGGAGCAGGACCACCAGCGTTGCCTGCTTGATGACGTTGGGGATGATGTGCTGGATCAGGATCTGGATACGGTGCAGGCCCAGGATGCGGGCGGCGGACACGTACGGCTTTTCGCGTTCCACCAAAACCATGGAGCGCGTCAGGCGGGCCACTTCGGGCCACTGCGCGATGGCGATCACGAACGTGATGACCGGGATGGACGGGCCGAACAGGGCCACCACCAGCAGCAGCATCATCAGCAGCGGCAGCGACATCTGGGCTTCCAGGAGCCGGGAGATGATGGTGTCCACCCAACCGCCGAAGTAGCCGGCGGCGGAACCGAGGATCACGCCGATGACGCCGGAGACCAGGACGGCCAGCAGGCCGATGGTCAGCGAGACCTGGCCGCCGTGCAGCACGCGGGAGAGCAGGTCGCGGCCCAGCTGGTCGGTGCCGAACAGGTGCCCGTCGGTCAGCGGCGCCGGGCGGCGAGGTCCTGGAAGTTGGCGTCCGGCAGCGGGAGCACGTTGGCCAGGATGATCGGGATGATCACCAGCAGGGTGCAGATGGTGCCGACGATCAGCTTCCACTGGGCGGCCTTGCGACGGCGGGTGGCGCCTGCCTTGGCGATGTCCGCCTTGGTGACGGCGGACGGGCTGGGCTGCCGGGCCGGAATGCCCGTGCTGCCGGAGGAGCCGGCGGGGGTTGCGGTGTCGAGGCTCATGCTGTGGCCGCCTTTCCAAGACGAACGCGGGGATCAAGGAGCGGGTAGGCGAGGTCGATGAGCAGCTGGACAGCCACCGCAAGGAGGGCAGTGATGAGGACCGTGGCCTGGATGAGGGGGTAGTCGCGGGTTTCGAGGGCCCGCACGATCAGGGAGCCGACGCCGGGCCAGGCGAACACCACTTCCACCACCACCACGCCGTTGAGCATCGCGGCGAACCGGGTGCCCAGGGCGGTGAAGACGGGGATGGCGGAGTTGCCCAGGGCATAGCGCCAGGTAAGGACCGAGTTATGCACGCCCCGGGAGCGGGCCACCGTGAGGTACGGGGCGGCGAAGTTGGCGGTCATCTCGCGCCGGACCATGCGGGAGATCAGCGCGATCTGCAGGATGGCAATGGTGACGGTGGGCAGCACCAGCCCGCCCCAGGTGGCGAAGCCGGACGCCGGGAAGATGGGGATCAGCACGGCGAAGACCGTCAGGAGCATGATGCCGGTCCAGAAGTCGGGCATGGACTGCCCGGCGATGGTGAACACGTTGACGCCGAACTCCCGGCCGGTGTCCGGACGGCGCGCCATCCAGACACCCAGCGGGATGGCGACGACGGCGGTCAGCAGGATTGCCGCCGTGGCCAGGGTCAGGGTGTAGGGCAGCCGTTCGAAGACCACCTGCATGGCCGGGGCCTGGAAGGAGTAGGACTGGCCCAGGTTGCCGGTGACCAGTTGCTGGATGAAGATCCAGTACTGCTCCAGCACGGGCTTGTCCAGGCCGAACTGTTCGCGCACCTTGGCGAGCTGTTCGGTGGTGGCCAGGGGGCCGGCGTAGGAGACGGCGGGATCGCCCGGGGCCAGGCGGATCAGGATGAACACGGTGGATACCGTGAGGAACACGGTGAGCAGGCCCTGTCCCAGGCGTTTGAGGATGTAGTTCGTCATGGCTTAGGCCTCCAGCCGGACATCAGCGAGGGGGTAGGAGTTGGTGGGCGCCAGGCTGATGCCGGACACCCGGTTCCGGTGGGCGAGGACGGACTTGGGGACGAATGCCCAGGCGCAGGGCCAGGTGTCCCAGACGGCCTGCTGGGCCTCGTTGAGCAGTTGCGTCCTGCGGGCCGGGTCCGCTTCGGCGGAGGCGGCCTGGATCTTGGCGGTGACCTCGGGGATCACGTAGCCCTGGTAGGTATCGCGGGTGGCTTCCTTTTCGGGGGTGCCCGTGTACATGCCCTGCAGCATGGTGATGGCCAGGCCGGTGGGGCTGGGGTAGCCGTTGCCCAGCAGGTCCCAGTCGCCCTGTTTGCCCTGCCGCCAGGCCATGATGTTGCCGCCTGGTTCGAACTGCTGCAGCTCGGCCTTGACGCCGATCTTGCCGAACATCTCCACCAGGGCTTCCATCACCGAGGTGTCGGACGGGAATTCACCGGTTTCCCAAATGATCTTCAGGGTGAGGTCCTTGACGCCGAGTTCGGCCAGAGTGGCTTTTGCGCGGTCGGGGTCATACACATATTCGCCGGTCTTGTGGTACCCGGTGAGGCTGGACGGGGTGACGCCTTCGGCCTGGGTAACGGAGTCCACCAGCACGTCCTTGACCAGCGCTTTTCCGTCGATGGCCATGCTCAGTGCCTGGCGCACGCGGGGGTCGGCAAGAGGGTGGCCGGCCGGCTTGCGGAAGTTGAAGAAAATCTGGTTGAGGCGGAGGCTGGACGCTTCCTCGAGCTGGACGCCGGGAAGTCCGGCGAGCTGTTGCCGGGAGTCCGGGGTGATGGAGTCAATGACGTCCACTTCACCGCTGCGCAGGGCGATGACGCGGCTGGATTCCTCTGGGAGGAACCGGACTTCCACGTTGTCGATGTGCGGGGCGGGTCCCCAGTAGTTCTTATTCCGTTCCAGGCTGTACGTGCCGGCGCCGCGGTTGAACTTGGTGACCACGTAGGGGCCGGTGCCCACGCCTTCCTGCAGTTCCTCCGGCTTGTTCTGCGCGGCCGGGGTAATCAGGATCATGCTCATGAGCGAGTCCAGGATGGGGACGGGCTTCTTGGTGACCATCTTGAACGTGCGGTCGTCCATGGGGACGACCTCGGGGAATTCGGGGAAGAAGCCGGCCACGAACGAGCCCTGTACCTGCTTGTACATCTTCAGCGCGGTGGCCACGTCGTCGATCTTCACGGGGCTGTTGTCCGAGTAGCGGATGCCCTCGCGGAGGCGCACGGTCCATTCGGTGGGGCCGGTCATCTCAAAGCGTTCGGCCAGGACCAGGACGGGCTTGGTTTCGGGGCCGATGGCGGTGAGGCCCTGGCGGACGGAGCGCTGCACGGTGACGGCGGCGTCGAACTGGTTGAGCTTGTTGTCCAGGCTGACCAGGGAGCGGTTGAGGGCCAGGGTCAGGGTGCTGGGGCCCGGGAGGCCGGTGGGTCCGGCGCAGCCGGCCAGGCTTCCGGTGCCCAGCAAGAACCCGGCGGCCGCGCCGAACTGCAGCAGGCGGCGGCGGGAAATCTCACTTCCTTGAGGAAGAACGGTCATCGTTGACCTCTCGGTAGGTTTGGGATGGCGGTCGGCCGGAGTGGCTGCGCCGAATGTTGTGTCCATCACTTTGCCACTCCTGCGTGAAATGCGCAACCCATCTAGCGTGAAACGCGCAACCGTGTCATGATGATTCAAAGCTTCCCGCGGCAGCCGCGGGATTCCAGCCGACTATCGAGCGAGAGGAGCAACGTGGCTTCCGTATTTGTACAGGCCGACGATTTCTCCGGCGCGGCCGAGGTTGGCTTCTGCTTTGTGGAGCATGGCCTGTCCGCGCAGGTCCTTCTGGGCACGGGTACTGCAGCGGGAACGCACGACGGCGGCGCCTCCTTCACGGGGTCAGCCACCGATGTGGTTGTTGCCGATACCCATACCCGCGGGCTGTCCGGAACCGTCGCCGAGGCGCTGGTGAAGGATGCCTTCTCCAGCCCCGCAGCCGCCGCCGCGCAGGTGCTGTTCAAGAAGATGGATTCCCTGTGGCGGGGCAATATCAGCGCCGAGATCGCCGCAATGGCGGGACTGGGCTACCACGTTGTGGTTGCGGGGGCACTCCCACAATTTCAGCGCACAGTGCGCGCCGGCCGCCCCTTAGTTGCCGGCTCTCCCCTGGCGGAGACGGACCTGTGGCAGGCGGAGCTTTCGGCCCCGCCGGCGGATATTTCGTCATTGCTCCGCCCGGAGGAACCGGAATCGGTGCAGTCCCTGGACCTGGAGGCGGTGCGGTCAAGCAGAGTGCTGTCACGCCTGTCCGGACTGCTGGACGGCCGGCCCGCGCTGGTGGTGGCTGATGGTGAAACCACGGCGGACCTGGAGCGCGTGGTCGACGCACTCCTGGAGCTGGACTTCCAGGCCGGCAACCGCCGCATCGTGCTGGTGGGAACCGGTGGCGCGGCAGCTGTCCTCGCCCAACGCCTTGGAACACAAGTTGCGCGAAATGCGCAAACTGTGACAACAACGGTCCCAGCCACCCCGGAACCGCAGGACGCTGCACGCCCCGTGCTCGCCGTCGTCGGCTCCGCCTCCGGAACCGCGCAGGCGCAGCTGGCCCGGCTCGAAGCCCAGGGCTTCATGGTCATCCGGCTCCATCCCCTGTATGCAGGCGCGTTCGGCGCCTACGCAACACAGCTTGAGGACACCAAGCAGGCGCTCAGGGCCGGCAGGAACGTGGCCGTCACCCTGGCCGCCGGCAAGGTGGATCCCTCGAAGGCCCAACGCATCGTGCAGGCCCTGTCCACCTTCGCGGCGCAGGCAGCCAAGGCGGCCCCGGCTGACCTGATCCTCACTGGCGGTGAGACGGCCCGCGAAGTATTGGACGCCGTCGGCCGCTCCCGCCTGGTGCCGCTCGCGGCGGTGCAGCACGGGGCCGTGCTGAGCCGGGCCGACGACGGGACGCTGGTGGGCACCAAGCCCGGCAGCTTTGGTGATGACCTGGCCCTCCTTCAGCTGTACGACGAAATCCGGGAGCGCCGCGGCCACGCCGCACCGGCTCCCGCCCCCACCCTTTCCCGCACGACTTCCGAAGAATCTGGAGCAACAATGACTGACTCAGCAACCAACCAGCCACTCCCCTACGTGGCCGTGACCATGGGCGACGGCGCGGGGGTGGGCCCCGAGGTGGTGGTGGCCGCCGTGCTGGATCCGCAAAGCAACGCCGAGTGCCGGCCCGTGGTGATCGGCGACGCCCTGCGGCTTCGCCAGGCCGCGGACATCCTGGGGATCGACGCGGACATCCAGGCGATCCAGGACATGGAGGACGCGGTGTTCACCCCGGGCCGGGTGAATGTGATCGACCTGGCGTTGCTGCCGGAGGACCTGCCGTGGGGCCAGCTCTCCCCCGTCGCCGGGCACGCCGCGTACGAATACATCCGGGTGGCCAGCGAGCTGGCGATGGCCGGAAAGGTGCAGGCCATCTGCACCGCACCCCTGAACAAGGAGGCGCTGCACGCGGCCGGGCACATCTTCCCCGGGCACACCGAGCTGCTGGCCCACCTCACGGGCACGGAGGAAGTGTCCATGATGCTCTCCACGCCCAAGATCCGGGTGATCCACGTGACCACACACATCGGGCTGATGGACGCCATCCGCAAGATCAACCCGGACCTGGTGGAACGGACCATCCGCCGCGGCCATGAGGCGCTGGTGCGGGCGGGCATTCCGAACCCGAAGATCGGCGTGTGCGCCATCAACCCGCACGCAGGCGAGAACGGGCTGTTCGGGCAGGGCGAGGAAGCGGAGAAGATCGAGCCGGGCGTGAAGGCGGCGCAGGCGGACGGGATCAACGCGGTGGGCCCGCTGCCGGCGGACACGCTGTTTTTCCTGGCCGGCCGCGGCGACTACGACCTGGTGGTGGCCATGTACCACGACCAGGGGCACGGGCCGGTGAAGGTGCTGGGCATTGAGGCCGGCGTGAACATCACGGTGGGCCTGCCGGTGATCCGCACGTCCGTGGACCACGGCACCGCGTTCGACATTGCCGGCAAGGCGATCGCCGATTCCCGGTCCATGGTGGAGGCGTTGCACCAGGCGGCCGAGATGGCCACCCGGCCGTCCGTGGCCGTGTAGGTCACAGGTTTGATTGGGGGCCGGAACTAGCATGGGTAGCACTGCCACTGCCATGCCCACGGGAAGGAGACCGGGAATGCTCAGCGCAAACGCGCGGCGCGAGGAGATCTACCACCTTGCCGTGACCACCGGACTGGCCTCCGTGGAGGAACTCTCCGCCAAGTTCGAGGTGACGGCCTCCACCATCCGGCGAGACCTGGCCTTGCTGAATTCGCAGGGCCGGCTGGCCCGGACGTACGGCGGAGCGATGGCTATGGGCGCGCATCCCGAGGCATCGCTGCGGCAGCGCACCGGCGAGGCGTTCGAGCAGAAGCATGCGATTGCCCGCTGGGCGGCGTCGGTGATCCAGCCCGGCGAGAACATCCTGCTCGACGCCGGCTCCACCGCGGGTGCCCTGGCGCACGAGCTGCGCGGGTTCGGTCCGTTGTCCGTGACCACGCCGGGCATCAACACGTTGCAGGAGCTGGCCGATTCGGAGGGCATCGAGGTGGACTGCCTCGGCGGCCGGCTCCGGGGCGTTTCACAGAGCTTCGTGGGGCCGCTGGCCGAGGCGGCCCTGGAGCGGATGAGCTTCGACCGGGTGTTCCTGGGCGCCGACGCCGTCACCGCCGAGGACGGCATCTGCGAGGCCGACCACGCACAGACCCGGCTAAAGGAGCTCATGGCCCGGCGCGGGCGAGCGGTTTATGTCCTGGCGGACTCATCCAAGCTCGGCCTGCGGCCCTTCCACGCCTGGGCCCGCTTAGCTTTGCCGTGGACCCTGGTGACGGACGACGGCGCCGACCCCGGGCAGGTGCAGAAGTTCCGGGACGCGGGGGTACAGGTAGAGGTGGCGGCGGTTACGCCCTAGTTTTCGGAGAGCACACTACGAATTAGGGAAAGATACGCGGGTAGCCCCTAACTATCAGATGTGAGTATGAATTACTCGGGTGTGCGTGAAAAGGGCCCCGTACGGTCGGCTGACAAGCCGGAAATAAATCCAATCCGGCCCTCCGTGAGTGGTTCGATGCCGCCGTAAGGGTCCGCCCGTATTGCATTTTCCCCGCATGGTCTCCGCCCCAAAAGGGTGATGCGTTTGGACGTAATAAATGAGGAGATTCAAATGCTGACAAAACATTCCCGCTGGTACGCGCCTTTGGCTGCAACAGCTGTCGCACTGCTGATGGCTTCGCCCGCAGTAGCGGCCCCGGATAATTTGCTTCCCGCCGCGGATTCGTGCGGTGACTTCGACCTTGGTCTCTCGGCCAGTGGCGGCACAATTAGAGAGATTCAATTTGGCAACGGCAACCTTTACAAGATCGGCAGTGGAGTCATCCTCACTTGGTCCAATGAGGGCTTGGCGGGTGGAGCAAGCAACGGGAAAACGTACACAGTGAACACGTCCGGTTCCGTGAGCAGATATGTCAAGAACCCGGACGGTACGTATTCACTCACCCTCACCGGCCACAATGGCTTTGTCTTCTTCGCATCTGACGCTGGGGGGCCAGGAGCTTACGTGTACACCGGCAGGGTGGTGCTGACGGTTGACTCGCCCACGGCCAATAACGTGCTCTCAGTGGACGCGAGCGCGGGCAAGGTCGTGGACGTCTGTCAACTGCTCAGGTAGCCTCCGAACAACCGACGAGGCCCGGGCCGCTCAAACCTTGAGTCGCCCGGGCCTTCGGGTGCCGTATCCTATCCGAGGAAGGCACCGATCCTACGTCCACGGGTCGAAGGTGGGCGCTGCGGGGATGCCCGTTGAGGTGGCGGCGGTTATTGGGTACGTCCCGCTGGGTACGCTGCTGCTACAACGGTTGAAACCCTTAGCCTGAATGGAGTCCCCCATGCACGCCGTGCTCGAATACACCTACGCTGACAACTACCTTGAATCCCGCGAACAATACCGCGCGGACCACCTCCGGGCCGGATGGGAAGCAGTCGAACGGGGCGAGCTTCTGCTCGGTGGTGCAATCGGCGAAGGCCCCTTCAAAGGCTTGCTGATCTTCACTGGCGAGAACCCGCTCGAGGCGGCAAAAGCCTTCGCAGCCGCAGACCCTTACGTCATCAACGGCGTGGTGACATCGTGGACTGCCAGCCCGTGGACCACGGTGTTGGGCAACGAAGCCGCCACACCGGTTCACCCGTAGCCACCGCAGACCAGCGCCGGACCGCCGCTACTCGGCGATGTCCTCCGCCCACAGCTCCGGGTTGTCAGTCTGGAACGTGTGCATCATGTCCACGCAGCGCTGATCATCCAGCACCACCACCTCAACCCCGCGTGACCGCAAAAGCTCCAATTCGCCGTCGAACGTCCTTGCTTCCCCCACCACCACGCGAGGGATCTTGAACTGAATGATGGTTCCGGCGCACATGGCACACGGGGCGAGGGTGGTGTAGAGCGTGGTGTCCCGGTAGCTCCTCTGCCGGCCGGCGCTGCGGAGTGCGGACATTTCCCCGTGCGCGATCGGATCCGCGTTCTGGACACGTTCGTTGTGTCCGCTCGCAATCACCACGCCGTCGCGGGCGATCGCTGCGCCGATGGGGATGCCGCCTTCGGCCAGGCCTTTTTGTGCGGCCTGATACGCGGCTTCGAATGCGGGAAGGTCGGCAGTGTCCAGTTCCGGCGCAAGGGACTGCAGCTCCTCGTGAGTCATGGCGCCATTGTTGCACGCAGTTTTGCCCCAAAGCCGCGCTGGCCCGGCTGGTTGAACCAGGCAGGGCACAAAGGGCGACGGCGGCTCAAGCCTTAAGGCTGCTGGCGGTAACTTCGAATTCCTCGACCGAGACGATCTGGGTCCTGTCCGCGTGGCTGCTCTCCTCCCTGATCCTGCTGGCTGCCTGGCGGCTGGCCACCATCGCGTCCTCCGTGTCCCAGAGCGTGATGGACAGGGCGTTGTCCGTCTCCTTCCCGTTCAGGTAGTAGACGCCTTTGCAGCCCGGGAGCTGGAGCACGCTGTTCACGACGTCGTCGCTGGGGTTGTCCCTGCGGGTATCGGGGCCGGTCTTGTAGGTGCTGATTCTGGCGAACATGGCTTTCTCCCTCAGGGCATCAATGGGGCGGCGGTTTCCGCTCCTCCGATCAGTAATGGCCCTGCAGACAGACGGAAACTAGGGTCAAAAGTCAGGGCCGCGCCAAACGTGCCGATCCGGCGGCCGCTGGCTGACCACGGTCCCCGGACGCATGGGAAGGCGGACTTCGTCAGTTCCTTGGTCCACCGGCCATTTCGAGGAAGTCGTCGAGCGCGGCACGGGTAAATGCACTCTGTCCGAGGCCCAGGTGGCCGCCGGACTCCTGTGCCACCAGGACGCATCCGGGGATGCGATGGGCCGCCTCCTCTGCAGGGGCGAACGCGCACATCGGATCGTCCTTAGCATGGACGATGATCGTTGGGACGGTGATCTTGTCGATGGGCAGCTCATTGACAGCGGGGTTCGAAACGTAGGCGTCGAAAACTGCCCCTGCTGTTCGCGGGCCCACCGGGAAGATGCTCTCCATCATCTCGTCCATCTCCTGTGCCTGCTCGGGCGTCTTCGGGAATCCCGTAGGAACCCCCATCAGGCGGGCGAACTGTGCCGGCGTGACCTTCTTCATCGCCCACAGCGGCAGGTCCCGGTAGAGCAGCTTCGCCCACGCCGGTGGGGCGGCCGCCGTCGGGTCACCGGGGAAATTGCCGGACAGAACGATCAGGTGCTTCGTCCGGTCCGGATAGCGCAGGGCGAACTCAAGCGCAGCGGTGGTACCGGCGGAGATACCGATGATGTCTACCTGGGAGAGATTGAGGTGGTCAAGCAGTGCGGCGAAGGCGTCGGCCTGGTCCCGTGGAGTCGCGCCGGCCGGAAGTTCGGAGCCGAGGTAGCCGAAGCGTGATGGCGCGATGATCCGGCGGCCGTGCAGGATCGAGCCGACGGAGAGCAGGCCGCCGTCGCAGCCGTGGAAGATCCCGTGGCTGACGAGGATCGGGTCGCCGGCACCGGACTCGGCGTACTCCAGGGTCCCGAAGGGGGTGCTGGCATAGTGGCGTTCAACCGCGGACAAGCGGTTCCGGGCGGCCGTGGCGTCCCGCCGGTATCCCTGGGCGGCCCATACGGCGGAGCCCACGACGGCGGCGGTCGCCGCTGCGATGAGGGTGCGGGTGGTCACGGGTGTCAGGAGTGGCTGCCGCCTCGGTCTGGTTCGAGGGGACGCCGCTCTCAAGGCGGTGGCCTCGAAGCCGCGTACAGGCACCATCAATCATCGCCGCCTCCCGTGTTGGGTACCCCGCAGTCTATGCAGGTGCAACTCTTTCCGGGCAGGGCAAAAGGTCCCGCAGGAGGTAAGGCTGCCGCCGGGGCTTGAGCGGGGACGACGGCGGGACTCGCCTAGCCGCGCACGTCCCGGTTGGCGTCCACGGATTCGGCAATCCGCTTGATCGCGGCGAGCGTTTTCGGGATGCCGTCGAGCGCCTGCTGGGTGCGGTCGGCAATCTGGACGGAAGCATCGTCGCCGAACTTTTCCTCGAACATGGCGATCCCCTCCGGCAGGAATTCCCACGACTCGGTCAGCGTCGTCCCGTTATCTGCCGGGGTCAGGATGAAGCCCCAACGGACAAAGCGGCCACCCACCACCCAGGCGAACTCGCGGCCGCGCTCGGCAGCCACCACCTGCGACCGGGTTTCCCATGTCCGCCCCGGGATCTCGTTGCGGCCGGTGAACCAAGCGCCGGCCTGACCCGCGCTGGCCTTGTCGTCCCACCAGCACGACGTACAGACTGGGCTCCACTCGCCGGTGCGGGTGATGTCGGAGACCAGGTCGTAGAGCGTCTGGGCTGAGGCCTGGACGGTTACGGATTCCTGGTGTTGGCGGGTGTTTGTCTTCATCGATCCATCCTCTACTGACGTCATTTCTTCTGCCGCCGGCTGCCGCCGTGCCAGTCTTCCTGCTGGCCAACGGTATCGGCATCGACTCCGAAGGCAGCGAGCTGTGGCTGCTCGCGCAGGCTTCGCTTGAGCTCGGCAAACCCAGGGAAGCGTGCCAGCCCCACCACGTGGTCCCACAGCTCAGCGGCCGAATCTTCGTCCGGCAGCCGGCTGATCACCGGACCGAAGAAGGCCACCCCGGCCGGCGGCTCAAAGTGGATGATGGGCGTGCCCACATCCTTACCCGTCAGCGCCAGCGCCTCATCCGTCTCCTGGCGGATCTCGCGGTCCCAGGACTCGACGTCGAGAGCTTCCGCCAGTGCCAGGGGCAAGCCTGCGTCGGCGAGGATGGGCTCCACGAACTCACGTGTCCCTCGCCGCTCACGGACTTCGCCCTCGGTGCGCTCTTCAGCCGGGTCCGGGGCGGTTTCGAAAATGTGGGAGCCGAATGCCTCGTACAACCGGGCCATCGACTGGCGGCCATGCTCCGCACGGGCCCGCGCCGCCACCCGCAGAAGACGGAGCCCGGCCGTGTGCCCGGCCTCGTACTCCGGCGGAAAATGGGCGTCGTAGTCCACGTTGGCGTTGACCAGACGCAATGAGATGAACCGCCAATCCACGCTGTAATCGCGCTGCGCCTGCACCTGCCGCACCCATTTGCTGGTCATCCATGCGAACGGGCAGGTGGGGTCGAAGTAGAAGTTGATGTCGGCATCCATCCGACCACCCTTGCACCTGATAGCGACGTACGTCTATTCGACAAGCCCGGCGCCAAGTGGCGCCCGCACCCCCGCAAAGGAGCAGCGCCCGGTGGAACGACGACGGCGTCACGACCTGCCGCCGTCGCCCTCCTTCAGTTTGAGGAACGTCAGGCAAGACGTCGCCCGTGCCTCGGCCGGACCGTTATTCCCCAGTCTTCGAGAGCGTGAAGATCCCGTAGCGCATCGCGCCGTTGCGGTAGGCGAGGATCAGGCGGGGAATGCTCAGAATGGCGCCGCGATTGTGTGCACCAAGGGCGAGGCGGCGTGCCCCGCGGTCGGTAAGTAACGTCTTCACAAGCCGGCCAGCGCAGATCATCCACGTCCGGGCAACGCGGCTGCTGACATCCTCATAGCCGGTGACCGCAAAGCCCGCCGCCGTTGCCATCTCCTCGTACTCCTCGCGGGTGCCCATGGAGGGCAGGCGCCCTTCGCGGCAGATCGGCTCGAGCAGGTGGCGGACCTTCCACCGGCTGGCGTCGGTCTCGGCAAGCCATGCGCAGATGACGAAGCGGCCACCGGGCACCAGCACGCGGTGCGCCTCGGCGAAGAACGTGGGCTTGTCCACCATGTGCTCGCTCGACTCAATCGCCCATGCTGCGTCGGCCGAGGCTCCCGGCAGCCCGTTGGTGAGCCAGTCGCCGACCTGGATGTCCACGTCCGGAACAGGACGCGCAGCGGCGTAGTGGGCCTGCTCGCCGGACAGCGTCATACCGGTGACGCGGACCCCTCGTGTCACCGCGAGCCGCCTCGCGGTGGAGCCGTAGCCGCAGCCGATGTCCACGCACAGCTGGCCGGGCATGAGGTTCAGCCGATCTCCGACGGTGTCGACCAGCGCCTCCACGGCTTCACTGGGTGTCTCGCGGCCCGTGGCCCAGAGGCCGTGGTGGACATGGTCTCCCCACACCCGCCGATACATGGGATCGAGCTCGTCGTAGTGGTCCGCTACCGCCACGGCGTCCTGCGGAGTATTGGGCTCGATCACGCCATGACACTACAACGGCGCTCCGGTAGGAAGGAAGGAAGGGACGGACGACGGGGGCACCCGGGTTCCGCCGTCGTCCGTCCCTTTGCCCGGTTATCAGGCCAGAGGCGTTATGGGAGTAACGGAGAAAGGTGAAACCAGCAGGGACTGTACCCCTTCCACGAATGCCTTAACGTGGTCTTCCTCGTTGTGGGCCTTCAGGTCCTCGTGACTGGCCCATCCCTCAAAGAGGATGAACGTATCTGGCCTTTGATCGTCAGAGAAGACGGTGTATTCCAGGCATCCGGTGTCCCTTCGACTCGCAGTCTGTAACCCCACGAGTGCTTCGTGGAGCGCAGCTTCGGACCCCGCCCGTGCGGTGAACACTGGCATAAGCCAGACCTGCGTTTCTTCGTGGCTGACAGCATTGTGCGGCACTCTAACCTCCTCAGGATGTTCCTGCCCCTGCGGGAGAGGCGGCAGGAACACCACCCCTCCCGTTGGGTCATGCGTTGATTTGCGGGACCTCGACCCAGGATTCCTTAGCAGCGGACTCGACGATCGCGTCGTCGATGAGGGCCACCTGGTAACCGTCGGCGAAATTGGGGCTTACGCTGCCGCCTTCTGCAATGGCCTTGAAGAAGTCATAGGCCTCGATGATCTTCGTTTCCCCGTATCCGATGCCGAGGGCTGGGATGGGCCAGAGTCCTTCACCGTAAGGGTGTGCGGGCCCGGTGTAGACGGTGCGGAATCCGCGGCGGTCGCCTTGGTCGGACGCGAAGCAGACCTGCAGTTCGT
>Ga0308169_10001199_pt1 | contig 31247 bp, 21 predicted proteins | sample PhyBR1_2_FD_202139 | JGI IMG/M metagenome (GOLD analysis project Ga0308169, IMG submission 202139) | Phyllosphere microbial communities from UC Gill Tract Community Farm, Albany, California, United States - DLSLSB.R1 | ecosystem: Host-associated > Plants > Phyllosphere > Unclassified | place...
GTGTTCGAACAGACACTCGCCGAGTTGTTGAAGCTGGAAGGTCTCACACTGAGCTATTACCGAGGCTGGGACAAGGATCGCGAACTCGCAGACGTCCTGGCAGGGTCCTTGTTGAGAGATCAGCAGATGGGGCATACCCAGGCTGGACCTCAGCGCGCTGACCTTCGATTGCGAATGGGCGCTCACAACGCGGCCGACATATTGTCGCGCGGTCAACAGAAGCTCGTGGTGTGCGCACTCCGCATCGCCCAAGGTCATCTGGTCGGCCAAGCCCGCCGCGGTCAATGCATCTATCTGGTAGACGACTTGCCGTCCGAGCTGGATGAACAGCACCGTCGCGCGTTGTGCCGCTTGCTTGAAGACTTACGCTGCCAGGTGTTCATCACCTGCGTAGACCAGGAATTATTGAGGGAAGGCTGGCAGACGGAAACGCCAGTTGCTTTGTTCCACGTGGAACAAGGCGGTATTACCCAGACCCACGATCATCGGGAGTGAAGGCATGAGCGAGAATCAAACGTACGACTCCTCCAGCATCAAGGTGTTGAAAGGGCTTGATGCCGTACGCAAACGTCCCGGTATGTACATCGGCGACACCGATGATGGTAGCGGCCTGCACCACATGGTCTTCGAAGTGGTGGACAACTCCATCGACGAAGCACTGGCTGGCCACTGTGACGAAATCACCGTCACCATTCATCCAGACGAATCCATTTCCGTAACCGACAACGGCCGCGGTATTCCCGTGGACGTGCATAAGGAAGAAGGCGTATCTGCAGCCGAGGTCATCATGACCGTACTGCACGCTGGCGGTAAGTTCGATGACAACTCCTACAAGGTGTCGGGTGGTTTGCACGGCGTGGGTGTGTCCGTAGTGAACGCCCTGTCCGAAGGTCTGCAACTGACCGTGCGCCGTGCTGGCAAGTTGTGGGAGCAGTTCTACGTGCACGGCGTGCCCCAGGAACCGATGAAAATCGTCGGCGACAGCGAGACCACCGGCACGAAGATTCACTTCAAGCCGTCGGCTGAAACGTTCAAGAACATTCACTTCAGCTGGGACATTTTGGCGAAGCGGATCCGTGAGCTGTCTTTTCTCAACTCCGGTGTTGGCATTCTGCTGAAGGACGAGCGCAGCGGCAAAGAAGAGCTGTTCAAATACGAAGGCGGTTTGCGCGCGTTTGTCGAGTACCTGAATACCAACAAGACAGCTGTGAATCAGGTCTTCCATTTCAACGTGCAGCGCGATGATGGCGTGGGCGTGGAAGTTGCCCTGCAGTGGAACGACAGCTTCAACGAAAACCTGCTGTGCTTTACCAACAACATTCCACAGCGCGATGGCGGCACTCACTTGGTGGGCTTCCGGTCGGCGCTGACGCGCAACCTGAACAACTACATCGAGCAGGAAGGTCTGGCCAAGAAGAACAAGGTCTCGACCACCGGTGACGATGCGCGTGAAGGTTTGACTGCGATCATTTCGGTCAAGGTTCCGGATCCCAAGTTCAGCTCGCAGACCAAGGACAAGCTGGTTTCGTCCGAAGTAAAGACTGCAGTCGAGCAGGAAATGGGCAAGTACTTCTCGGACTTCCTCCTGGAAAACCCGAACGAAGCCAAAGCCGTGGTCGGCAAGATGATCGATGCCGCGCGTGCTCGTGAGGCTGCGCGCAAGGCACGCGAGATGACTCGCCGTAAAGGAGCTCTGGACATCGCTGGCTTGCCAGGCAAATTGGCCGACTGCCAAGAGAAGGACCCTGCCCTTTCCGAACTGTACCTGGTGGAGGGCGACTCCGCTGGTGGTTCGGCCAAGCAAGGTCGTAACCGCAAGACCCAAGCGATTCTGCCGCTCAAGGGCAAGATCCTCAACGTCGAGAAGGCCCGCTTCGACAAGATGATTTCATCGCAGGAAGTCGGCACGCTGATCACTGCGCTGGGCTGCGGTATCGGCCGCGAAGAGTACAACATCGACAAGCTGCGCTATCACAACATCATCATCATGACCGATGCCGATGTCGACGGTTCGCACATTCGTACCCTGCTGCTGACGTTCTTCTTCCGCCAGCTGCCGGAGCTGATCGAGCGCGGCTATATCTACATTGCCCAGCCGCCGCTGTACAAGGTCAAGAAGGGCAAGCAGGAGCAGTACATCAAGGACGACGACGCCATGGAAGAATACATGACGCAGTCGGCCCTGGAAGATGCGAGCCTGCACCTCAACGATTCGGCGCCAGGGATTTCCGGTGAAGCACTGGAGCGTCTGGTCAACGATTTCCGCATGGTCATGAAGACGCTCAAGCGCCTGTCGCGTCTGTATCCGCAGGAGCTCACCGAGCACTTCGTGTACCTGCCGGCGGTTTCGCTCGAGCAACTGGGCGATCATGAAGCCATGCAGTCCTGGTTGGCCAAGTTCGATGCGCGTCTGCGCACCAGCGAGAAATCCGGTCTGGTGTACAAAGCCAGCCTGCGTGAAGACCGTGAGCGCAACGTCTGGCTGCCGGAAGTGGAGATCACTTCCCATGGCCTGGCGAGCTACATCACCTTCAACCGCGATTTCTTCGGCAGCAACGATTACAAGACCGTGACCGCTCTGGGCGCACAGTTGGCCAGTCTGCTGGATGAAGGTGCCTACGTGAAACGTGGCGAGCGCAAGAAGGCTGTGGTCGAGTTCAAGGAGGCCCTGGACTGGCTGATGACCGAAAGCACCAAGCGTCATACCATCCAGCGCTACAAAGGGCTGGGTGAGATGAACCCGGATCAGCTGTGGGAAACCACGATGGACCCAAGCGTGCGCCGCATGCTCAAGGTCACCATCGAAGATGCGATCGGCGCTGACCAGATCTTCAACACCCTGATGGGTGATGCGGTCGAGCCACGTCGCGAGTTCATCGAAAGCAACGCATTGGCGGTTTCGAACCTGGACTTCTGATAGGTTGTAGGTGGGAAAAGTTATTTGCCCTTTCGGCCAAAGTTAAGAATTTCGGCCAAAGTAATTTGGCGATAGCCTAAAAAGAGAAGCCCCTGCTGACGCAAGTCAGCAGGGGCTTTTTGCTTAGCCTGAAGCAACTACTGTCAGTGTTCAAGTCGGACACGGAGGCTTCAGTCAGGCGATGCTTGGTTTTGTATTCCTTAGCTCCTCAGCTCCTCAGCTATCCCGGCTGATTTCAGCCTGCTGAAGGTCGGTAGCCAGTAGTAGTCCGGGAGGGCGTTTTTCAGCAGAGAAAATGCCCACTCTTCTGCTGCGTTGACTGCTTTGCCTAAAGGGACGTGCGTTCCCATGACTTACTCCGTGTCCTTACTGTCCAACCATCCGTTAAAATGGCGAGTGAATTTTATGAGAGAGCCACCGTGAAACTGCTCAGTACCTACGACGATCATGACGATGCCAAAGAAGCAGCTGAAAAGCTGGTTGGCGAGAAACGTCTGGCCAGCGAACGAGATGCCACCGTAGTGATCTACAACCTGTTCGGAATTCCTAGCTGGGGTAATTTCAACCGGCTTGGGATGTATAACTTGGCCGAGTTGAAGGGGTTGCTGGATCGGAAAACATCTTGGCAGCCAGAAGACGCTAAGCGCCATCAGGAAATCTTGGCCACTCTTAATACAGTGGCCAAGAACTACTCTATAGAGCTTCCGCCTCATTGGCTGTAACAAGTTAAGCCGAGTTTCCTTGAAGCTTATCCAGGCTGAGTTGATTGAGTTCTACCCCCAGCTTGCTTGGATCCTGAACGACCATATAATGCCAAAGACCGTGCTCGCCGCTGCGGATAACTGCATCAACCCAGCGCTGAGCTGCTTTGGCCTTGAGATCCGCGTCATCGTTGTACTGACCTTTCACCTCAATAATGACTTTCATCCCGATATCTAGCTCAGCAATGAAGTCAGGCACATAATTGTGCTTGATGTTCTGCTTGCGGTAGCTGATGGCAAAGCCTAAACGGTCGTTCTTCACCCACTTCACGACGCCGGGGTGGACGTCAAGCAGAAAGCCTGCGCTCTGCTCCCACTTAGTCGTATCGGCCACCATCAAATTGAGATGGCACTTGGTGACTGCGCGAATAGGCTTAGTCGTGTGGAAGTCCACATACAGCGTGCTTCCGAGCCCAGCGGCGCCCTGGGGAATTACCGGCAAGAACCCGTGCTTTTCCTCTGTACCGCTTTGCAAGGCGTTGTAGAGACTTCCGATCACTGACTGGGTGTAGTTACCGCTGGCCAGTACGTCGCAGGCACAAGAGTTGCCCTTCAGAACGAGTTTCTCTTGTAAGAATCGCGCGCAGGCATTCAGTACCTTTGGAAACAGCGTTGCTATAGGCACGCTTTCACCGCGATCAGCCCGCCACTGTTTACAGATATCTTTGGCCAACAGAAATGCAACTTGCTGATCGCGGAAAAGGTTGCGCCATTCAGCCAGCGTTATCGAGGATTTCTTCCCTGCGCCAAAAGCTGTGAGGTGACCATCAGGCGCTACCATCTGGCTCACTTGAACGGTTGTCGGAAGTGTCATCGGGTCGATAGTGACCTGGGCGACTTGAGACCAGTCAACCACGACATCGAACTGGCTCACCTCCTGGTAGCCCATGACGATGGGGAAGTCGATGCGGTACTGCTCGCGCTCCGGCATCGAGAAAATATGGTGCTGCTCGCGCTCTGAAACCGTCGGGTTAACCGAACGGGTTTTGAATGGAACCAGCTCAAACGGCACACCAAAGACCTTCGCTGTTTCCTCAGTGAAGAGCCCTGTATCTTCATTGACGACATAGCTCGCACGACGCAGTGCACGCCCTACTACCTGCTCGCAGAGCAGCTGCGAGCCAAATGGACGCAACCCGACGATATGGGTAACCGTATTGGCATCCCAGCCTTCCGCCAGCATGGCTACGGAGACGATGCAGCGAATGTCTCGACCAGGCGGAATACGCTCGTCGATCCATTTCAGGCCTTGGGTATCGCCCTCATCTTCGCCGTCATCGCTGTTGAGCTTGTCATTGTGCTTGCGCACCAGTTCTGACCACTCTTCAGGCACTTTATCGCCCGGCCATTTGGCCTTACCGATGGTGTCGAGGATAAAGCGCATACGCCTTACTTCGTCACTACCGCTACCAGCTTCCATTTCCTCGGCAATCTTGGAGTCAACCCGAACGGTAAGCTCTTTGCCCTGTGCATTGCGGAACCATTCGGGTGCCTCACCGTAGCCACCGTCATTGTTGGCAAGCCAACCATGGACTTCCTTGGCCACCTTGGTATCGCGGCAAACCACGATGAACACGGGAGGAATGGGATAGCGCTGCTTCTCTTTATGCAGCAGCTCCCATTCCTGGAACTTCTTGTACCAGTCGGTTGCGAGCAGGGTAATTGGCATACTGGCGTAGTTCATCACCAACTGCGGTGTGAGTTTTTTGCCGTGACCATCCTCTTCAGCTTTGGCTTCTACCCAGCGCCATACGTTGAAGTAAGCCGCTTCCTCGGTGCCTCCAACATCAGCTGTTGGCAGCTCTGGAATCTTCACCAGGCCGGACTCGATAGCGTCGAGCAAACCGAAGTCGGAGACGATCCAAGGGAAAGGTTTACCGACCTCGTTACCCGAGCCTTGGATGTAAAACGGCGTGGCGGAAAGGTCTAGGCAGAGATTGATGCCGTTCTTGCGACCGTTAGCCAGCTTGTTGATTCGGTCGAGACCTTCGATCCAAATGGTGGCTTCTTTGGCATTCTTCTTGGCGGTTTCCTTGTCGTCTTCGAGAGAGGTTTCGCTCTCTTCATCGAGGTTGTCACCGCGACGATAGGCATGGTGAGCCTCATCGTTGAACACTAGCCAATGTGGGCTGCGGCCACGCCCTGTGCCAAGCTCCTGGCGCATGCGTTTGAACCAGGCAGCATCGGATTCAAAGTATTTAACTTCGACTTTGCCTTTGTCCTTACCCGACTTTTTGGTGATTTCAACGGCTTCGCCTGTCTTCACCACTTTGGCCGAGTCACCATTGACGGTGTTGCTCTCCAGCTTGGCGAGTTTGTGCCAGTTGGCGATCATCACCTCGCCCCGGCGCAGCTCTTCCATGCGCTGTACGGGCACCAATTGGCGGGTGCGGTAGAGCGATAAGTCGCCCAGCAGCGGATCGAGTTCTTTGAGGCGTTCGCGGATGGTGACGTTGGGGCAAACGATCAGCACCGTGTCCGAGAAGCGATCATCGGTCGGCGCAGCAACTCGATTGAGAATCGACCAGGCAGCCAGCATGCCCATAACGGTGGTCTTACCGGAGCCGGTTGCCATCTTGCTCGCATAACGCGTAAAGGCGCGAAGGCCCTTGGCTTTACCTTCAGGGCCTGGCTCGTCTTTGGGGATACCAAGGAGGCCCTTTTTGTAGACCTCAGCGGCCTCCACCAGAAAAATGATGGTTTCTGCGGCTTCAATCTGGGCGAAGAACAGGCCTTGCCCGCGATCTTCGTCGCGCCACAGCTCAATCAGCTCTTTGGTGACCCGAGAGGTACCGTCATAAGGGGTGCCAGTCAACTTGCCGGCTCGCCACTCATTAAGGCGCTGGCGGATCAGGTTGACCTGACCTAGCTCTTCCTGGGAACCAATGTCGGTTTCACCGAGCAGTTCGGCCTGGCGCTTGTTCTTACGGCCTGTGCCAGCACCCTCCGGCACGCGATAAAAGTAGTAAGCCGGTCGGCGGCCTGCTGCTTTGACAGGCGCCTTACCGACAGCCACTTGCCAGTGGTGGGTAGGCTCCACATAAGGTGAGTTGATAATGGGTTCCGGTACTTCGCTGACCGGTACGGCGGTACGTCCGGTCATTACTTAGCCTCCGCCACGTTTAACACACGCATCAACTCGTTACCGCGCTCATCGATCACTTTGATAGCGATCTGGCCTTTGCTGTCTGCCACGAAGGGCTCACTGGTGGTGCCGGCCAGGTGCTCCCATACGCTGTTGTTAAACTGGCCCTTGAGTGACTTTTGCAGGTTGTCCCAGGCACCGGTACGTGGAAAGAACACCTGGCTGGCACAGAAAGCCATACCGTTGTACTTGGTATCGAGCATCCAGCATGGCAGGTTTTCCGGCTCAACAGATTCAGTCGCCATGGTGTCAGGGCGGAAGGTATCCAGCCCCAGCAGTTCCACTTGGTACATCGCGCGACCATCATCACGCAGCCCGGCAGCCACAACACGGGCATCCGGCAACCCTGTGATCGAGAACAGTTGGTCGGTGTGGCTGGTCTTGAGCAGGTCGTCCATCGCCACATCGGGCGTCACGCTGATGTAGGTGCAAGGCAAGCGCAGGCGCTTGCGGTCGTCCACCAGCTCACGGGCCTTGGCTTGTATGGCAAAACCAAAGAAGAACAGCTGGCTGTATTTGAGGAAGTACGCCTCACTGGCCGCTTCAAACACCTGATCGGAGCTAATCGCACCGTCCTCAGGGCCAAAGACGATAGCGATACGCTGTTCCTGCTCGTCCACTGCTTCGGCATGCAGGAAGTCATTATCCAGTACCCGAACCTGTTCCAGCTTAAGGCTGCGATTACCCGGCAGGCGCAGATTATGGCTGCGACGCAGAATATCGATCATGCGATCTAGGTAGCTGCGGGCGTTGTAGCCGGCGGCTTGCTCTGCTTCATGCTTACTGCCGTCGATTTCCATAGAGAATGCTGCTTGGATGGTGGCCTCTACAGTGAATGGGCCACATACACGAGTAATATTGCTATTAGTATTTGGACGATCAACCAAAGTTACGGTTTCTGGCTCTAAACCATTTGCAATAGAGCCCATGGTTATCCTAGGTACTAATCCACCAATATCTTCCCCTTTATTGTTTTTCTTTCGGCTATATATAAATTCTCCGGATGGCCCTTTATTCGGGTTTTTCAGTTCAAACCAAGGAAATGTAGAAGTTAGCAAACGCTGTCTTGCGAGAGACAGCGGAACACGTGAAGTGTCGCATGTTATCCAGCGCCGTCCCCAGCCCTCAGCAACCACTGCTGTGGTGCCGGAGCCACAGGTTATATCCAGGACAAGATCACCTGGATTTGTGGTCATCAACATACATCGCTCTAGGACTTTTGCTCCTGTTTGCACCACATAGAGTTTATCGTCGTTAAAGCTACCGGTTATTGTGTCTGTCCAAATGTTATGAATAATTGAAACAGGGAAGTCATCTAGGAAAGTTCTATATTGAACTGAGTTCTTAGTCTTTTGTATTCTTCCTGCCTTGGCAACAATTTTTAGGCCGTCAACTGTTGTTTTCCAGTGACTGTTACTTGGTGGGTTATATACTTTACCGTCGAACTCGAAAGGAGTTGGCTTGCTGGATGCGCCTTGAGATACTAGCGATGTTAGCCGGTAACGCTTATATCCTTCTGGAATAGCCCCGCTCTCTCTTTCCTCTTTTGTCATTGGGCGACAGCTGCCGTCAGGAGCTGATAGGTGACGAAAAAGGTCGATAGACCCCAATTCACTTTTATCCTTATATAGCTGAGTATATTTGAGTTTTTTCTTATCTTTAGCATACCAGCATATATAGTCATGGACTGCGGGCAAATGGTTGCTTGTTGCGTAGGGGGCTTTTTGATAGCAAATTATAGAAACCAAATTTTCTGATCCGAAAATCTCGTCAAGCACCTCGCGAACATGGTGAATGTTCTCGTCAGATATCTGTAAAAAAATACTTCCACTATCTGACAGCATCTCTCGGGCAAGCATTACGCGGTCTCTTATATAAGACATGTAAGAGTGTACGCCTAGCTCCCATGTGTCGCGATAAGCCTTAACCATTTCTGGCTCGCGAATCATCTCTTCGTCTTTACCATGTTTTACTTCGCGCTTTCGTACGAAAGGTTGAAAGTTAGATCCAAATTTGACTCCATAGGGCGGGTCGAAATAAACCATCTGTACTTGCCCACCCATCCCCTCATACTCCAGCAAGGAGTTCATAACTTGAAGAGAGTCGCCAAGGATCAGACGGTTGGCCCATTGTTCCTTATGGGTGTAAGCATCGAGTTGGTCAGCGATATCCTTGTCAGCGTTATCGCCAAACAAATCCAGCATGGTGCCAGCGGCCCGGTGGGATTCGAGCGTCTTCAGAATGTTTTGCGTCGAGTGCCGTTCGTGCACAAAGAGCGGTACGGTGGGCACGCTGATTTGCTGGCGTTCAGCTTTGCCTGCCCAGTTGAGAAAGGGTTTGGTCAGGCTCTTGAGGCGTGCTATGCACTGGCTCAGGCTGTTAAAGCGTTCACCATTGCCCTTCCACACTTGCTCTTCGGTAAAGACGCTGGCTTCGCATTTTTCTGCGGCTTCAGCCACCAGATTTAGCAGCCACTCAGCAAAGTCACGCTCAGCGTTTTCATCCCAGCACAGTTCGGGTGCCAGGCTGGAGTCGTAGCGATACTGCTTGGGCGGCTTTCTGGCATTGAACTGTTCTTGCACACCGACATCAGGGCGGCTGGTGGCCTTGGTGTCGTATTGATAGGTGCCGTAAGGATCTGCACCTAAAGCAGCATCCGCCGTCGTCTGAGGGGCTTCAGGCTGTGGGCGATGTTTGGCCAGTACCTGGTGTGCCAGAGAAGACTTGCTTGCTGAGGGCTGCGCCAGGAATACCGAACCACCACGGCCTTGGCCTTTACCCAGCACGCCATCGGCAATCAAGGCATCGCGAATGCGCCAGTAGTCCTCTTCGCTGAAGCTGAATGCCGCTGCCTCGATCAGCTTCTGCTGAAGCTTGATATTGCCGATACTGCTGCCGTCCTTCGGGATTAATTGAAGGATCAGGTCGTGCAGGCTGACGTCGTGTTGACTCATGAAGTTCTTCCTTAACTAAAACGCTGCGGCGCTTAGGCCTAAAGTGTGCGAACTCAGTGCTGCTGCGTCCAGCCTGCGGCAGCCCAGTCCAAATTCTCGGGTATCAGGTAGCGGTTACTGGCATCGGCCAGTCGCTGGTTAGCCGTTTCTTCTGCAACCTTGAACAGCCCTTTGGAGGCTTCAGGGTCGGGGATAAGGCTGCTGTGTTCGGCAGGGCTCAGAAGCCATTGGCTGGGCTTTGCAGGGTTCAGTTTGGCTTTGCCACCGCTAACCTGAATGGCAACAAATTCCTGGCGCATGCGTTTGCCCTGTGGGCCTTGCCAGCGAAGCATGGCTCCAAGCAGTGCCCCCTCGCCGAGTTCTGGCGCTTTGAGCATGGCAGCCAAACCACCGAAGTCGTGCTCGCAGGCTTTACCCAGCAGGTACTGCATCAGCTTGGAGTTGAGGTCGAGCATATGGGTGTCAGGGCGGTTTGCGGCCAGCATGCGATCCAAGGTCACGTCCATACGCTGGGAGGCTTTGGGGGAAAGCCCCATGTCGCGCATCACTTGCTCGGACAGTCGAATACGCAAAAGCCGCTCTTTATGGCTTCGCTCCGCGACCTCGATGCCGAGTTGATCGAACATCCCCAGAACGAAGCTGTAGAGGTGCTCGACGGTGATTTCCAGTTCGTCACGCAGTTCACTTGGGTCGCTGGTGGCGGCGTGGACAAACAGCTCTCGTTGTTTGGCGGCAGCGCTGCGAGCCTGTTTCAACGCTTCATCAATACGCTCTCGGGTTCGGTCGATGCCGAGTTTTGTGGCTTGTTGCAGGATCTCTTCTACATCGATCAACTCAGCTAGTTGACCGAGGATTTCGTCTTTCAGACCATCATTGAATTCATGCTGCTGAACCTCGGCCAGGTCAGTCACTACGCTGTCGATTCGTTCATACATCAGATCGACGATGTTCTGATCCAGGCTGTCGGTTTGCTGGATGTTGAACACGACAACCTTCTTCTTCTGTCCATAGCGATACAGGCGGCCAATGCGCTGTACGAGGCGCATGGGGTTCCAGGGCAAGTCATAGTTGACCATGATGTGGCACTTGCTCTGGAGGTTGATGCCTTCTCCGCCGGCCTCAGTCGAGATCAGAAAGCGCCCTTGTTCTTCAAAGCGCTTGATGGCTTCACGCCGTTCGGCATGCTGCATGGAGCCATTGATTAACTCGACTTGATCACTGCAATAGTGCTCAGCTAAGGCATCCCGCAGATAGTTTTGAGTGGTGCGGTATTCGGTAAAAATCAGCACTTTCTCATCGGCATTCGCGGCGTGAATTTTGCCAATGATTTCTTCAATAAACAGCTTCAGCTTAAGGTCATTCGCCTTTAGTGCTGCGGCCTCAGCAATCAGATCTTTCAGCAGCTGCACTTCTCCCGCAAAGAACTCGCGTGCGTCGCTGGTGAACTGTTCTTCCCATTCGCCCAGGTAGCGCTCATCGCTAGGCTCTTCAGCAGACGTACCGTTTGCTTGATCGTCGATTAGGCGCTGGAGGCGATTACACAGTGCCCGGTGAATTGCCGCTGCGCTGGAGGCCGCCAGTTTGCGGTAAACCGTCATGACGAACCCAATGGCGTTGCCTTTACGGCCTAGCGATTCACCTGCGCTGTAGCCTTTACGCAGATAGTCCTGAAGCGTTTTATCGAACTCGACGGACTCCAGGCTGCTGGGCACCTGCAAAGCCTTGGTGATCTTACCTTGGAAGATGAAGTTCCCTTCTGCGTCCGTTACGTCGGCTTTGTGGTTGCGGAATACCATGTCGTGCAAGATTTCAGGCTTCAGGTTGAGCGCCATCAGCTCGGTACGACGCTCAGGGCGCAGCAGCTCTAACAGTGCGACGAACTTGTCCTGCATGCCCTGGTGAGGCGTCGCGCTCAGCAACAGCATGTGCTTGGTTTGGCTGCGTAGGTTTTTCGCCAGGTCATAGCGCTCAGAGCTGTCCAGCTTTTGCCCATATTGGCGGCGGCTAAGTCGATGCCCTTCGTCAAAAATCACCAGATCCCAAGGCTCGGCCTGGAGCAGACTTTCCAGGTTCCCCCCCTGCTTGAGTCGATCCATGGAGCCGATGACACAGTCGTGCATCTTCCATTGGCGGGGTTCATTGATGAAAAAATCCTCGCCGTAAATCTCGAAGTCTTCGAGCTTGAACGTGTGATACAGCTCTTCCTGCCACTGCTTGGTCAGGCCAGCGGGTGTAATCAGCAGGATGCGTTTGACTAGGTCTCGTTGCCGCAGTGCATGCAACAGCATGCCTGTCTCGATGGTCTTACCTAGCCCCACATCATCCGCAATCAACCAGTTGAAGTTGCCGGATGCGAGGATGTGGTGCACCAAATGAATCTGGTGAGGCAGAGGCTCAATTTCTAGGTGGGAAAGGGCACCGGTGTTTTCATTCCATACTTTGATGGCATGGGCCAGCATTCGCAAACGCATACGCTCGGCATCGTGTGCTTCACCTTTGCTGGCGGTGACAAAGCGGTGCTTAACGCCCTTTACCTGACGCAGATATTGATAGGGCAGCCAATGCCGCTCACCACGCTCAGGAAAGTCGACCAATACTTGCTCACTGCCTGCCAATGTACGCTGCTGCATGATGACGCCCTGCCCTAGTGAGCGAACACCGCTACCGGGGGTTTCATCGACCACGTCCATGCCATTTTGAAAGCCCGAGCGCACGGCAGATGCATCGACATAGGTCAGCTTCTTCTCCGGACTGAACCAGTGAACCTGAAGCTGATCTTCGGCCTCTTTAGCAATGGCCATTTTGACGATGCCCCGGCGTTCACTCTGGCCGCTGGGTAATGTTTGGCTGACCCAGCAACCTGGAACGTGGATAAGTCTGAGGGGCTCCATGGGCTAGTCCTTTATCCTTACGGCTGAATGCTTGGCGAGGGTTGGTCGGTATTTTGTGCGTGCAAGGCAGATGCTAGCGGCGATGCTGGCCATTGAGGCGGTGGTTTATCAGCATCATCGTCAATCCCCTCTTCCTCGGCCTCAATGTCGCTAGGCATCTCAGCATCTTCAGCTGGTTTCTTTGAACGCTTTTTGGGAAAGATCGGGGGTGTTTCCACTACAACTGGCGGCTTGTCACTGAAGTAACAACAGGGCTCCTGCAGGTGTTTGGTTTGAAATACGCCATAGGCGCGAAGAATCTCGATTTTCTCATATTCCAGTGTGTCGCACAGTCCCAGATCGCTGTATTCCTCAGCAGGCAGTTCGTAAGGGTCGCAAAAGTCAAAGGGCTGATTGGCAGGTAAGCAACCTTCCAAATTGGCAAACCGGAACCACAGATACCGGGCAAACGCTTTAAACGCGCGACGTAGGGTGGTGTTCTCGTACCAGGAAGCAAAGAGATTTTCGAGGAAGACTTCGACTTCCTCCACTTGGGGCAGTAATTCGAACGAGCGCACGATCAGTAAGGCTGTTGGCCAAGACAGCACGTAGTAGGACAGGCGGCTACTGCCGGCTTTATCAAACGCGATCCAGTAGATGTCGTTTTCAGACCAGATCACTTTGATATGAGCAGCCAGAATTAGCTCATCAGGGGTGAGTCCTTTTTCGATTTCCCTCTCAAGTGCCAGGCGAGTCTGTCCCCAGCCACTCATCACGAAAATTTGTTGGATCAGAGGCAGTGCGCTGACTGGCCAGTTGGTCTTTCCGATCAACTCAGCGGCTTTCTGAAGCGCACGATCTTCGCGGGAGAGTTTGTCGGCAGGCCCATCATCGGGCTCGCTAGCCAGAGCCTCTTCGCTGTCAAAGACCTCATCTGGGTCAAAGGCGTAAGCCGCATAGTCATCTTCAAGGTCACGGAAATCATCCACAACGCTATGGGTGTCTTCTTCCTGCTCAGCCTCAAGCTCGAAAATCGACAGATCCTGCAAGTCATGATCAAGATCGATGTGATCTTCCGCATCTTCAAGTCCCAAACCCGGCTGGGGCGAATCCGGGATGTTCAGCTCTAGCTTGGTTGATGGCAGGTATTCAACTTCCTCATCCTCATTGTTCTCGTAAGGTATTTCATCATGACCTTGAGGCGTGGAAGTAGGAATCTCCGGAGCTGGCCATGTTGTTAGCTGTACTGGAGATTGATCAGAATCCGATAGCTCTGGAGTGCCCAAGCCTGTTGGATGAACAGAGGTTGGTGAGCGCCCTGCTTTATTGAATACCTTGATCTTGGATAACCCCTCTCCAGCCTCCGTTTCCTTCCGTGTATGGGCGAGTTTGAGAATGCTTTTTGTTGAGTAGGATTGGGCGTTCTCATCCGCAGTTGCATGCTCATCGGAGGAGTCGTCTGTAGCTGCTGGAGCCGTACCAGGTGCGTCATCGGCTTCGGGCTCATCGAGGAATGTTGAGGCTTCAGATGGCGTTGATTCTGATTGGGCCTCCCACCAGCCGGCAGTTTTCAAAGAGGGGTATTGAGAAGCCGTGTTCTGAATGAAGGTTAACGAATCATCGACTGTCTCGGTCAACGCCTTGTTGGTCGGAGCTGTTGGGTTTTCTAGTGTCGTCAGATGTTCAGCTGAGTCATTGAGGAATGCCAGGTCACTGTCTGTTGGAAGGTCGTTTGTTGACTCTTCAGGCTCAATCTCGACAAAGGCCTCCTGTTGGCGTTTGAGGAGAAGAGCACGCTGCATGGCCTTTGCCCCATCTATGGGGCGGCGTTGCAGCATGTACACACGGCTGAGCAGATTTAGGGAATCAGGCTCTTCAAACGTTTCAATGGCTTCTAGGAGAAGCGACTCGGCAGCCTGCAACTTGCCAGATGCGACCAGGTCGTTGACGTCTTTGATGAGCAGTTCTTGGCTGCGTTGCTTGCTCTTGATCGAGAGCATTTGCGGTGCGCGATGTTTTTTGAAATGGAGAATCAGTTCAAGCCGGCGCTGGATATCATCCGCTGAGTGATGACTTTTCAGAAATTCGGTAAGGAGTGCTCTGGCAGTGGAATGCTGCCCTTGAGTAATCAGAAGCGAGATGGCTTGCAGTAAGCCTTCGGAGGAGTGGCCTTTCAGGCACGAGCGGATTTTCGTCTCCAGCTTCTTTGGATCCGATGCAGCATAGCTCCACAGTTCGTCTAGCAGCGCTTCCCAATCCATTTCCATACCGACTCCGTGACGACACAGCCCAGCCCTTCGCAAATCGTGGAGCGTAGGGTTAGCACTGCCTTATGGGTTTGTGGCCTGTGTCGTCCATCACTTTATCCAGACCGACCTTGTGGGTAAAGGCAAACAGCCACCAGAACGTTAATTTCTTGTCCACATGGCCAGAGCGCGCTCGTTGTCGGATTCGCTCACATTGATGCGTCTCGACAGCTGTATCAATTGGGCATCATGGGCCCGAAGCATGGCTTTCAGCTCTGCGTTTTCATGCTCCCGCCCAATGATCGTACGGCGGTGTAACTCGCTTATTTGGGTCTGGTCGCTTAGTAGGGCTTGGATGGTCAGATTTTTTTGCTGCATGGCCCGGCAAATCAATCCCGAGACTGCGAGAGTAAGAACAACTAGCTCTCCATAAACCCACGACTCCATGTGGTCTCCCAAATTTTCGCAGATCGAATTGAACTTCCAAGTACACCTTATGTAAGGTTTGGCGACATAGAAATATTGGTTACATGAACAGGTAAACTTTCCAAGCAGGATGCCCTCGTATGAAACGCAAGCAATCCATAACCAGTGTTCGTTGGGATCTGACGCTACGTTACCGATTGATTGAGACCATCGCTTTGTGGGAAGGGCGACTCACCACGGGGCATTTGATGCAGAGCTTTGGCATCAATTGGCAACAAGCTTCGAAAGATATCAACAGCTATGGTCAATACCCTCGGGTTGTATAGCGCAGGGCGGACACTGGTGACCGCCAGGGATCAGGCGGTCGCCGCTATCGGGTCAGGTGCGGTGTCTGATTGACCATAACGTGCAATTACGCGCAGCCCGAGCCGTAGGGAGGTTAGGAAGGGCCCTGGCGTTCATGAGCCTTGCGAAAAGCTAAGGCCATGGTCGTGGTCGCCGCAGCGCGCTCGGTCGGTTTCTTCGGTTCACGCTGGACGTTGGGCCGGCGTGGACTGGATGTCTTGATCAACGAGGCAGTTCGCTTATCTGCAGGGATGGATTTCGCCGACTCAGCAGGCGTACTTCGCCCGTCTCTCGCTTGAGCAAGCAGGCTGTAAACGTCGAGGGTGACCGGCGAGCCCTGCGGGAGCAGAATCGACAGCAGAAAGTGACCATCGCTTATGGCTTTAATCTGCGCCAGGTTGTGCTCGGACAGCACCTGATGGTGTTGATGGTGCGCCACGACCCGCCGCAGGTAGAGGGAAAGGTGCTGTCCCTGACGATTTCCGGTCAGCTTGAGGTAGTTTTTGTCGATGCCTGTGACCGCTTCGATAATGAACGGTTGCCAGCCAGCGCGCTGCCAAGCGTAAGTGGTTGGCTCGGTAGTGGCAGGAGCTTTACCTGGTCGGCTGCTAGTGTCGGTGCAGGGATGTTTAGGCCAAGGCGGGCCCAGCTCGTCGAAGAAAACTCGGCCACCCCCGGCCGATTGATAAAAGAACACCGCTGCCCCGCACACTGGGCAGCTGGCGTTGGGATTGACGTAGCTGTGGCAGGTATTGGTAAGTGAAATGAACCAGCCGCTGGGGGCCGATGGCGCGCTAAAGGTATTGATGGAGCGCCCAGTGTGTCCATCACCGCCCCAGCCGCAACTGCAGTTTTTCGGATGATTCCAGGCATTACACATCAGCACCTCCTTGTGGTCGCGAACGGTGGTATTTTCTTGATCACGCTCAGCTTTTTAGTCGCTCCTTGTTAGGGAGCGTAGCTGGCTTGTGTGGCACTCGACCGATCTGGTGGAATCCTGTTAATCGACGACCGGTGTGTCGCCAAGGGCTGGCAATGCTACGGTGAATGAAATCGGACGGAGGGTCTCAGTATGGGCTGGTTCAGAAAACCTCGACAAGTCACCTACTGGGAGCGCCGTGAACAAGCGTTCATTGATGCCGCGAACACACTTAAGACCTTGCACGTTACGCCGGAAGGCGCGGTGTACATCGATCCAGAAGAGATTCATGAGCAGGTCATCGCTGCCCGGGAAAATTTAAAGCAGTTTGTAGCCAAAGAACGTTGAATGAAGGTCAAGACCTGGCTCAGTAACTCCTCATTCTTCCGGCTTTTCCAGCTGATCGCTTAGGGCGTGGCCGAGTGAACCATGGGACTTGCGTTGCGTGCTTAGGTTGAATCCGTCCCATCTCATCGGATCGGCCCCATCCATTAGCTCTCTTTCCAGTGCTCTCCCGCGATTCTTAAATGGATCGATGGATTTACTGTCTTGGCTTAATGTCCCGAGGTACAACCACTTTCCCAGCGCCTTTACACTATGGCCATAGAACGCCAGTTCATGGGCTAGCGATGACCCATTCGGTAAGATGTACCACACTTTTTCAAAGTAAGTTCGAGCGAAACTAGCCAGCTTGAGCAAATCTGCAGCGGCCCTCTCCTCTTTGCGCGAAGTATCTCCCACGCGTACAAAGATGGCAGCCCTAGGCCGTCCGTTCACTTGGATCATGAAAAACTGACTGAATAAGTCAGAACGCACGACCCTTATCAGCTCGCCGCCGGGGTAACCGAAAAAGCCTGGCCCGGATATCTCCAGCGCTTCGCCGCACCTACGTTCGTGCTCGGCGACGCGGGAGCGCGCTCGGCCACGAGCCGTGGTGGTGGGAGTTCCCACGTTTTCCACATAACGCTCTGTGATATTGCGCAGGTCGAGCAAGGTCTGTTGATTGGCGAGCGTGCTTTGCACGAGCGACACAGCCGCTTCACGGTTGAGCTGATGCAGTCGTTCAAGCTGCTCGATGTGGGCGTAACCGCAGCTTACCTGCTCAATAGTGAGTGGCCCCGCAACACGCTTTAGGAAATTGCCCGCCTTGAGCATTCGAGAGACGACTTTGGGGTCATACCCTTGCTCATCCGCAAGCTTACGAATCAACAGGTTAATACTGTCTTTGCCTTCATAGCTGTCCAGCTGACCCTGCACACTCGTGTAGAGCGCATACCAATGACTGCGTGCCTGCCTTCCCATCCATCCCCCTAGCCGAGCGAACCTATCTGATGTTTCGTTTGGGTACACATCACCAAATATTGACAGTCTACCGTTGTGGCGTTATACCTAAAAGCAGGATTATTTGGTGAAGTGTACCTAATGAAAGTGGATAACCTCAGTCATGGCTTCAGCCGTGATGTCGCCAGACGGACGAAACGTGCACGCCGCGCTTATGTGATGTGCTCGGCGAAAAATGGCCACGTTGAGATCCGGTTGGAGTCCCGGCTGGAGCAATCTGTTGCTCAGGTACTGGAGCTCGATCCTCGAGTTCGGGCGTATCGCGCTCAACCATTCACCTTGGAGTTTTCGTCCAATGAGCTGTTGCCTCACAAGCATGCCGTTAAGCCGCAAGATGCGTCTTACTACACGCCGGATTTCAGTGTGCAGCTGGAAGATCTGCAAATTGTCCTGGAAGTAAAGCCCCGTGCTTTTCTCGTGGAGCACAGCGAATTGCTGGGAAAGGTGCGTACTGCCTTGCTCAGGAAAGGCATACGATTTGTTGTCCTTTGCGAGGATCACTTCCGTGGCCACTACCTGAGGAATATTCAGGTTCTACTACCTTATCTGACACAAGCCGCTTATGCCCTGCCACTTTGGGCAGCACCCCTGCAATACCTCAAGCCCAGCGAGCTCTTAGGCCCAGTCCGCGACGTGCTGATTACGGGTACGCCTGCTAATTATCAGCTGGCGGCAGGCTTGCTGTTGGGCATCGTGCGCTTCGATCTGGAAGCTCACCTGTTCGAGCGAATGGACTTCGAGATTGCGCCTGCGTTCGGTTCATTGGGCGCCTTTGAGGTGATTCGCTATGAGTCCTAGCCTCGAAGCGGGCCAAGCCGTTATCTGGCAGGGCACCTGCTATGTCATTAAAGCGATCAAACCGTTGCTGGGCGATATCGTTCTGGAGGCCAAGGGCGGGGTCGAACGGTCAGTCGACACTCGAGCTTTTTATAATCAAGTCGCCTCCGGTGAGATTGCATTGCCTGGTCGGAAAGTCGAGGCGACAAAGCGCTCGTGGTCTAAAACGGAGCAAAACGAGGCCGACTTTCGTCAGAAACTGATCGAGCTCCTGGTATCGCTTGAAGCCCAGTCTCTGGATGACCAAACCTGCAATGGACGTGTGGATGCATTTTGTTTGCTTCACCAGCACAAAAGGCCGTCGAACAAAACCATCCAGAATTATCGGCGCAAATTCAAATGCCATGGGTTCGAAGGACTTATCCCCAACTTCAGTCATCGGGGCGGTTCCGGGTGGGCGAAAAAGTCAGGAGCAAAGGAGGTCGCAGAACGTGTTTTGATTCAGACGTTCATGAAAGACGATAAGGTGAACCTGTCGTCCGTGACGATGATGATCAATCAGGAACTGAGAGACCTCTGCCAAGACTCAGGGACGCAAGAACAGATTGATCGAAAGACGATCAGCCGTCTTCTTCAGAAACTGCCCAGCTCTTTAGTGAAAGAGGGGCGTCTGGATCCCCGCACCTTCAATCTCTGGAATCGCCAGGCTATTCGGCGTTATGACGTCAAGCAGCCCTTCGAGCGAGTCGAAATCGACGCTAAGACCTTGGATGTGTATTGCTGCGACGAATTCGGTAACCGCTATACCGAGCTGACCATGTACGCCATGGTGTGTGCACATGCTTCATACCCTATCGGTGTGTATGTCAGCGGCGGTAAGCCAAGCGAATACACCCTGTTGAAAGTGTTCGAGTTCTTTCTGTCGCCGAAAGACCAAGCGTTCAAAGACCGTTTCGGGATCGTAACGGACTGGGTGCAGCCTTGCGGCATCTCCACAGTGGTTCTCGACAATGCGTCAGAGAATTTCTCCGACCTATCTTTGGGCATCGTTCGGCGCTTGGGGATTCAAATCGAATTCGCGCGCATCGCACGGGGCGATGACAAACCCCATGTGGAGTCGTTCTTCAAGGCTTCCGACGACGGTGTTTTCACCAAAATGCCGGGTGCTAAGCAGAGTCAGGACAAACGAATCAAAAATCGTCATGCCAAGGCCGAGGCAGAGGCCTGTTACTCAATCGAAGAGATCTACCGGCATATCGTGAGATTCGTTGCCGACGTCTACATCCACCGTCCGAATCAGAAGCTGGGCTTTCGATATGGCAAGCCCATGACCCCCAAAATGGCGATGGATGAGGCCTTGTCTAATTTCCTGCCAGTGCCGCCACCCTCCCTCGATCAACTGAAGAAGTTGCTCCTTGAGGTGAACAGGGATACTCGCCAGCTTCAACACTACGGCGTCGACTTTGAAGGCTTTCAATTCCATAGCCAAGCTATGGCTGCATTGGCGCGCGAGCGTGCCATCAGCAGCATCGACATTTTGTTCAACCCCGAAGATTGCACTGCGATCTTTGCTGTGCATCCTGACGATGGCAGCCTTATCCGACTTCACAACAAGACGGTCGGTATCCCAGAGGTGTCATTCGCAGTGGCCAAGACGTTGAAGAAGGCCTATTCGGGTGGCAACGCTGAGATGAATGGACACGACTATCAGCGCGTGTATGCCCGGATGCTCGCCCAGTTCACGGCGGACAGCCAGCGGCGTCCAAAAATCAAGGCCAACAACAAGGCATTGCGTGAACGCGAGAAAGTCGCGGAGAAGGCCGAAATAGCAGGTCAGCTCGAAAAGTACGCTCCCCAACCGGCAGGTGCTTTCGTATCGCCAAAGGCGGACGACTTCGGTGAGGATGATTTTGAACCCGCGCCTCGCAGGCCGCAACCATGAACCAAGTCATGAATCCGTTGGTCTGCCATCATCGGTTTAACGTTGTGCAGGCAGAAATCGAGGCCGTCCTGGCTCGCACGGAGGACGGTGATCCACAAATTCTGCCCATCGTCGGGCCCACACGTGTCGGTAAGTCAAAGCTGCTGGCAAGTATCATCGCCAGCCATGTGCAAGCTGAACCTGGGGGCCGTCGCAAGATTATTGATGTCGTCAGTCCCAAGCATCTAACCGGGCGGGCCTTACCGGATGCCTGTCTGGTCAGTATCGGGATGAGTACCGCATTGTTCAGGAATCATGTGTTGGCGACTGATGCCTTCATCAAAGCCGTCAACAAGCATTCGACGCGAATGCTCGTCTTCGACGAGACGCAACACATGCTGGAGCGCGGTGGGCGCACGACCGTGCGTGCGGCGGCTGACTTCATCAAGCTGGTCTTCGATCAGACCCGGGCCAGCATCGTGTTGGCGGGCCTACCCACCCTGCTGGGGCTCTTCAATGAAAATGAACAGCTGGCTGATCGAGCACTGAGCCCTATCCAATATTACCCGTACCAGTGGCAGGGCACTGATTACAAGCATTTCCGGAGTGCGCTGGGTAGCGCACTGGAGCACTTGGCTGAGAATGGCTGGGACACGTTTGCGTTCAATGATGCGGAGTTTGCTCGCCGCATGTACGTGGCTTCTGCGGGCCGGTATGGCCTGATCCACAAGCTGTTCGCCGAGGTGCAACTGGTGAGGCAAGCCGAGAAGGTAGCCGATTATGACGCGTTTACTTTGGCTTACCAGCGCGGCGTGATAGCTCGGCTGATCGACTTCAACCCTTTCGACATCAAGCACTCTGTATTGGTCGAACACATGGCTTTGGTCTACGCGAAGGTCATGCAAGAAGCCGGCGTGAGCGTCTAAGGGGGAACAGTCCATGCTGGCATTCATACCATACGATGACATCGCTGACGAAAGCCTCAACGGCTACCTGTTGAGATTGGCGGAAGAAAACTTTCTAGGGTCTACCCATGCCCTTTTACGACCGACCGGTGTCCGGCTAAAAAGCCGTTACACCGAGGCGGAGCGGTCTGCCATTGCGCAGTACCATGGACTAGATGTGCAACGGCTTGATCGTTTGGCAGTGTTTCCTGCTGTAGAGGGATCGATGGCTGACGGGTTATTCGTTAGAAAGGTCGTGCCCGTCTGTCCAGAGTGCCTGCAGCTGTCAGGTCATATCCGCCAGGCATGGCATCATCAGCTGTTTACGACGTGTCCGCAGCATCAGGTACGGCTCATCGCCGAGTGCCCGGACTGTGAATCGTCTTTGGAGCTAAATAGGGGAGCCGTGTCTCGTTGCGGTTGCGGATGCGACCTGTCGCGAGCGAATGCACAGCCAGCCGGTGCAGCCAATCTCCTGGTTTCATCGATCCTTTTGCGTACCGGTGAGCATCGGCAGGCACTTTCAGGCTTAAACGAAGCGTCGGGTGTGCCGCAGGACATCGATAGATTCCTTCTGTTTCTCGCCAATCTGACCTTGCAGGTGCCGCACAGGAAAAACGCGGCCATTGATTTTCGGCGTGCCGTTGAGATTAATCAGGCCTGTCATGTGATGGCCCAGGATCTATCGTCTGGGTTTCGGACTTTTGTGCTGGCAAAGGTACACGCCGCGAACCAGGCGGACTCTAGGCAATTCATTCGCCATTTAGGTGCTTGGTATAGGGAGCTGAATGCCTCGTTCAACACTGCAGCATACGCACCCTTGCGGGCCATCGTCGCCGATATCATCCTCGGCCATGCCCACGCCCCCATCAACCGAAAAATGAAGCACATTGGCGCAGAGCTTTTGGGCTTGAAGGCTACGTTTACCGCGACTGAAGCCGCTCGTTTGCTGGGGTCTTCGCCCGACCGTATCGTGTCGTTCGTGAAGACGGGCCAGTTGCTAGGTAAGGTCATGCAGGGGGCTTTGGTCGACTTCTGCCTAGTCGACCGCGCAGCGGTTGAAGCGCTCCAGCAGGCCGCAGAAGGCTTCGTCACCAGCAAGGATGTGCTTCGTCTCCTCAACATCAGTCGTGGGGTACGCGCGCGCCTACTGGAGTCAGGAACCCTAAATCGAGTAGCGGACAGTGATAGACCCCTGTTTGCTAAAGGGGAGTTCCGTGGGAGGGATGTCCAGCGCCTGATCGACGTGCTCGCCGATGCGCCGGAGACGGCGGTTTGCCATAAAACCTTGGGGATCGAAGACATCAGCGCTAAGCGCTTCTCCTATCACCAAGCCTGTGAAGTCTATCGGCTGATTTTCACTGGTCAGATCAAGCCGGTATCAAGAATTGCCGAGGTACAGGGGTTAGCGGCCTTTGGATTCGATCAGGAAGAAATCCTGGGGCATCTGCGCCAAGACCCCGGCTTGTTCGAGCTGAGTATCACTGATCTGACCAAAATGACACGCTGGAAGCACGAGACCATCAAGGGTTGGGTCGAGCGAGGGCTTCTGCCCGTGCGTGCTGAACCTCTGGGAGGGCAGCGTCGAGTGTTCATCTCCGTTGCGAACTTGGTGACGTTTTTGTCCACGCACCTCGTGGCAGCAGACGCCGCAGAGCGCCTAGGCAGCAAGTCCGTGGTGCTCACCAACTCACTGGCCAGCAAAGGCGTCATGGCGCGAGGGGCTCACGTCACCCGTGAAGGCACTCAACGCGGTGGGCTGATTTCAGTAGATGCGCTTATCAATGTAGCTATCGGGCGGGCGCCCGGATGGCACCGGAGTCGAGCGATGGAACCTGTTGCGGGAACGCCTCGGTATACGACGATGGCTCAACTGGCTGACGACTTGTTCAGGGAAGAGAATCTCCTCGGTTAGTTCAGCAAGCACGCTTCGGTGGCGCGCTCATGGCGTATGTCATCGCGGCGGTATCTCCAATAACGGGCTCAAGTGGAGTGGTCTGCAATGGAAGAGTTAAACGCAGTGACCGAGTTGCTTTACGGCGATGGCATTTCGATGCTGGGCCATGACGTGTCCGACGAGCAGGCCATTGCACTCGTCCATCAGCGTTTTGAGCACATGCCTTACTGCCTGGTGAGGCAATGGATCTGGATTGATCTGGTTATGCCTGAATCTTTGCTTGAGGCGTTAAAGCGTGATGATCGGCAGCCGGTCATGCTCTATGCCCACGAAGTTGTTCTAGATAGCCAAGCACGGCTGAAGCCGGGGAATTGGGTGCGCAGTACGCCCTTGGTGGTCTTCTCAGACGGGTGCTGCTTTCAAACCCGCAATACGGTGTACGTGTTGCTGGGCAACGGTGTCCGCAAATCAGCGGAGTTGTCGACGGTGGTTAAGGTGTTCTAGACCTGCTTTCCATCGGTCATGCGGAGGGCAAGGGAGTTGATCATGAAATCCCCAAATCGTTTCAGCGAGCTCAGGCTTGCGGCGGCACAGCGTTACTTCGGTGACTCGGCGGTCACCGCCTTTTTAACCAATGTCGAGATAACGGCGTGCTGCGCGGTGGGCGTGGTGCACCGGCACGACCGGGCTGGCGGGGGGATGTTTGAGGACGGGCATCGTATTCGCACGTCGGATATTCACAGCGTGGTGCAAAATGGCGATTACTGGCTTCTGCTTACCGCGAGCGGCAGTCGCTATGTAATCGTCACCTTTAAATCCCCTGGTGGACGACAGTCGCTGAAGCACTTCTTGAAGGTGCTAACTGATGGTTTTTACAACACCCCTCATCGCCTGCAGTAGGGTTTACGTCAGCACAGAGGTTGAAGCAGCGGTGCCATTATTAATCGCAGCGTCCAGTGGTGCCTCCGTTTAAGCACGAAACATTCATCGCAGGTGCTGATGACGTCGGCACGCCTAGGCTGTGTCGACCGCTGGCCCCAGGGCGGAGTCGAACCGTCCTGCGCATAACCGGCAAAAGGTTAAACCCGATTGTGTGGCCCAAGAGCTGGCATACACTTGCGCCGATTGCAAATTTTCGGAAGACCTTACTGGTCGGCCTGGGGATTTGACTTAGGTGGCGCCCTTCTCTAGGGCTAGCGGGTGTCAGATGACGGGTGACGGGTGAAACGATGGTATTGGCACGACTGTAAAACTGTGGAAATCAAAGTGTTCTTTGATAGCTGGTGAACATTGAGGAGCTGATCATGGAGCAATATGATCGTGGTTTGCTGCTGGAGCAGGTCTGGACTGACCCCCTGTCAGTGGTCGCGCCCAAGTATGGGCTGTCTGACGTCGGACTAAAAAAGTTGTGCTCAAGACTGCAGATACCGACGCCCATGCGAGGTTATTGGGCAAAACGTAAAGCCGGTAAGCGAGTGCCGCCTAAACCCCAACTCCGGAATTTCACCGGGCCTCCGGGCTACCTATGGCATCACCCGGCACCACAATCCAAAGTGCCCGTCATAGAGTCGGTTGATCCCCGGCTTCAAGCTGTCATCGCATATGAGCAACAGCCGAGCCACCAGATTCGTGTGGCAGAGCGGCTCACAAATCCCCATGCCTACGTTGTGCAGACGCGTGAGGCGTTGCTTCATCCCGTCTTGGATCAGCGTGGCATGCCCTTCCCCGGTCGCCGTCAGCGGGCACTTGATATGAAGGTCTCGGCTGCCATGCAGCCTCGAGCGCTTCGTATTGCTGACGCCTTGATCAAAGCATTCGAGACCAGAGGGTATCCAGTGCTAGTTGGTGATCGATGCAAAGTCGAAATATTAGGGATACAGATCGGTCTGCGCTTTTTCGAGCCGACGAAGCGTTCCGAGCCAAGTCCGCCTTCGCGCACCTTGAAGCGAAATGAACGAGTCAATTGGAGTTCGATATCGTCGTCGCATTACGTTCCGACAGGCCAGCTTCATATTCTGGGAGATGAAGGGTATGGCGGGAAAATTATGGACTCCAACCATACGCCTGTTGAACAGCAGCTCAACAAGCTGATCATCATGATGGTTCGGCGCGCCGTCGAGCTTTTGATCGGGCGGGAAGAGCGGGCCATTGCTGAAGTGGTGCGTCGGAAACAACGCGATGAAGCCTTAGCCAAAAAGACGGAGCAGGATGCTGAGAGAGAAAATCTACAGCGGCTTGAGGATGACGCCAACAATTGGCGACGGGCCAATGCGCTTCGGGAGTACCTTGTCGATTTAGAAAAAGTAACCTACCACGCCGGAGCCCCGACGCAAGTGCAACTCGCCTATTTAGAGTGGGCTAAGGCCAAAGCGGATTGGCTTGATCCACTTGTGGTGCCGGAGGACAGGCTGCTCGATCAGACTATTGATATCCCCCCTCACTATGGTTGGTGATCGTCGCCAATATTTCTAGTGTTCAGATAAACCCATGGAAGGCCAGATAAAAAGGGTTAGGGCCGCCATAAATAGCAAGGCCAGCGGAGGTGGGCTTCGGTGAACGTCGCTATAACCTATAAAAGCATAGGCATTTCGCACAATACCACAATAGGCATGGGACGCACTCAAAAACTTGTCGAACCTCCGTTGCTCGTTGGTAGCCGCATGGCAAAGTTTGTGAGTTTATTGAAATTAGAAGATGGCTTCAAAATCAGGCCAGGTTTTACCGTACTCACTCAACTCCACGGAACTGGAAATCACTGTCAAGCAGCTGCCGGCCATGTGTCGTTTGATGCGTGTTAACCCAGTGTATAGCAGGGCCATTGACTGCGAGTTGATGTTCTCGCCAATATAAATGACTAATGATCTAGATTCCCAACCCTTGAAACTATGTAGCGTGGTTGCTTTTACTCGAGCATCACCCATGTAGAAACCAACTTTTTGCCGTCTGCTTTCGGCGTTATCCGGATCGTAGGTATGCACGCAGCGAATCCCTTGCTGTCCTAGTCTTTTAACGACCTCAAGACCTAATAAGCGGATGTCGCATAGAAAAGTGGTGTCTGCAAAGGAGTAGTCTTGGTGATCATCGGTGGAAAAGAGGCGAATGATCTCATCCCGGCACACGGCCGCAGAGTTTTCTGGGGTGCTTTGAACCCAGCGTAACTCACATGGCTCCAGCGCCAGGTCACCCTGATCACTGGCAGGTATAATACGAGCAGCTTCAGGTAAATATTTTTTCGCAAACTCTACTGCTTTGTCTAACGCTACTTTCGGCATTCGGTAACTGAGGCTGAGTTCTGCCCATTTGCCTGAAAAGCCTGCACCAATCATTGCCTCGTCTGTCCAGGCGCTGGCCGTTCCGTAGATGTCTTGGGTTACGTCCGCTACCAAGAGCATTTCTCCGCCTGGCTTGCATACCTTACGGAGCGCCTCCCACCATGCCAGTCGGAAATCTTGGCCTTCGTCAACAAGCACCGCATCGTATTCGGGCTGAACATTGCTTTGGTCAAGAACCGTGCTAACTAACGCTGGAAGTGCTTCACTCAAAACATATTCAAGATTAGGATCCCGCAACAAGTTTTCATATTGGCTTTCAGCTCCATATGTTTGGCAAGTTCGTTTGCACCAGTGGTGGAAGTTTAGCCATGTGATATCGGATCTGGTTTTTCCTCCAGAATTAGGCCAGCGAACAGCGACGTCCATTAAGTAGTGAATAAGCGTTATATTGTACGTAACCACTAATACTGTCTTTCCTTGGCCTAAGAGCTCCGCAGCTCTCGCAGCCAGTATCAACGATTTACCCGACCCTGCAGCACCTCTGATTCTCCGGTAACCGCTGTCAGTTCTGCTCGTTACAAAATAGCGTTGGTTTTTATCTAGTTCAATTGGTTGTCTTTGAGTCGCTGAAAAATCAGGCTCTATTAACCAATTTCTAAAGTCCTTGACCAAGTCGCCATGCATTTGATGGGAGTATCTCCTAGCGCTTTCTGGAAATACCATCGAAATATCGCCGTCTCTTATTGCTTCATATCCAGATATTGGATTGTAAGATATAGCCTTGTCCATTTTTCTATGTTCTAAACAAGGCTGCAATAGGTTTATAACTTGGGTCTGCATGGCGAAGGGGAAAATAACGCCAGCTGTGATTGCTGCGTACCCGGATCCCTGCTTAAGTCTTGGGCAGTACAGGTTAAAAATTTCGTTCTTATATATATGTATTTTTCGTATAGGATTTTCCGATTCAATTGAAAAACTTTTACCGTCCTTCTCTGCCATAAGCACTGGAGGCCTGTCCCCATCTTGTTTTACGCAATAGTGCATGGCATTGAGATTCCAGTCCTTTACTTCGAACACAGCAATTCCAACACGGGGATGAAGCAGGACGAAGTCTGGTCGTAGCCCATTCAGATGGGGCTGAACATATATCTCCCACTCGGGATCCAAGTACCTATCAAATAACTTGAAGACTTTCCATTCGCCAGACGTCAATGGCTGACGTAGTTTATTAAGTTGATCTCGCGGTGGTGATATAAACCTGTTTTTCTGCTCCATGGTACGTCCCTGTTACCAGCACTTCCTTAAGGCCGCCAGTCAGCTGGCGTGGCATTGGCCGGCGAGCTAGCGCCTTTCACTGCGTCGCATCGATGATCCCGCATATCGGCATGGGCAGGCAATAGCCAGGGACATTAGCAGATGCTCCTGTTCCGCAGCCGGCACAAGCCCGTCGGCGGAGTTTTCTGCGGTTGGCCTTGCGCTTGAGGAGAGGCTGAACAGGCCTTCACTACAGGAAAATCCTGGCCCATTCGGCCAGCTAGGGACGAAGTCTGACGAGATAAGGACGAGGCATGACTATCAGTCAGCTACTGAGGGGGCTTGCGAAAATTTACAGAGACCTGAAAGGCGATGCTTATCAGCTTTCAGTAGGTGTCTATACGTCAGCTGTTGGAGGCAGATTATCCACACGGCAAGCACGGAGGAGTTAACGCTGACGTGCTTGTATTCGCTGTGCGCAATCTTGCTTGAATAGGTAAGGGATTTAGTTTAAATTTGCTTAATGCTTTGACAATTTGTCAATTTTGCCTAGGATTTAATATCTGTAAATCTAACATTGACCAAAGTTAGGTTTTTGACAGATAACTTTTCCCGAAGTGGGAGTTAACTTTGTCCAATTCAGTTGTATACCGCTGATATTTCAAGGTGTCAAAGTCGGTTAACTTTGCCCACCTACATAGGTCGACGCGCTCGGCAAACCAGACCCCGGTGCCTTTGGCCCGGGGTTTTTTTATGGGTGCTGATCTTGGGTCTTTTGCCTGGCAGGTAACGAGCGCGACGCTGGCGTGGATCTTGCGAAGGCCTGTCACCGGTGCGTTGCGGCCATGGCTACGCCAATGCCGTTTTTTGGCAATCGTGTGATGCCACGCACCGGATAATCGATCGCTCGATACAACTGTGCAGGGGTGGAGATCATGAACCAGGCAATGGAGGGGCGGGTTTCTCCCGCGACGTTGAAAAAGGTGATCTGCGCGGCTGCCGTGGGCAACTTCGTGGAATGGTTCGACTTTGCCGTCTATGGTTTTCTGGCCACGGCGATTGCCCAACAGTTCTTTCCCAGCGGGGATGCCACCACAGGGTTATTGAAGACCTTTGCAGTGTTCGCCGTGGCGTTCGCTTTCCGGCCGTTGGGCGGGATCGTGTTTGGTATGCTCGGCGACCGGATCGGACGCAAGAAGGTGCTGGCCATGACCATTCTGCTCATGGCTGGTGCAACGACGCTCATCGGCTTGCTGCCTACCTATGCCGCCATTGGTATTGCCGCGCCGATCCTGCTCACGCTGATCCGCTGCGCGCAGGGTTTTTCTGCAGGAGGCGAATACGCTGGAGCCTGTGCCTACCTCATGGAACACGCCCCGCGTACCCAACGTGCCTGGTATGGCAGCTTCATCCCGGTGTCGACCTTCAGCGCGTTTGCCTGTGCGGCGGTCATGGCTTATGCACTGGACGCATCACTGTCGCCCGAGGCGATGGCCAGTTGGGGATGGCGAGTGCCCTTCCTGATTGCGGCGCCGCTAGGTCTGGTCGGTCTTTATCTGCGTTGGCGCCTGGATGAGACCCCCGCATTCCAGGCTGTTAAACAGGATCACGATGTCGCCCATTCGCCGCTCAAGGACACCCTGCGCAGTCATGGCGGTGCAATCCTGTGCCTGGGGGCATTCGTGTCGCTGACCGCCCTCTCCTTCTATATGTTCACGACCTATTTCGCGACCTACCTGCAGGTGGTGGGTGGGCTGAGCAGGGCCACCGCGCTGCTGATCTCGGTGATCGCGCTGGTGTTCGCCGCGTTGATGTGTCCGGTGGCGGGTGCTTTTTCCGACAGGGTCGGTCGCCGCGCGACGGTGGGCACCACCGGCGTGTTGCTGATTGCGGTGGTTTACCCTTCGTTCCTGCTGGCCAGTTCGGGTTCGTTCGCCGCCTCGGTGTTCGGGGTGATGATGCTGGCGGTGGGCGCAGTGCTCAGCGGTGTGGTGACCGCTGCCCTGCTCTCGGAAACCTTCCCGACCCGAACCCGCTACACGGCGTCGGCGATTACCTACAACCTGGCCTATACCCTGTTTGGCGGTACGGCGCCTTTGATGGCTACTTGGTTGATCGGGATGACCGGGAGCAACCTGTCGCCGGCGTTCTACCTGATGGGGGTGTCGGTGCTGGCGCTTGCGGGAGGGTTGGCGTTGCCCGAGACGTCGAAGATTTCCCTGCATGGCGATGCGGGGGAAGCTGTTCATGGCGGGCAGCCGGTGGTTGTTTGAGCCGGTTGGATCTGTGGTGGCGCGACTGACGCTTTCGCGGGCAGAGCCCGCTCCCACATGACGGCAACACACCGCTCCCACATGAAGGCAACACACCTCTCCCTTGTGGGAGCCGGGCTCTGCCCGCGAACGATACACCTCGGTGCAACTGATACGCTGCAAGGGCCTCTTTCGCGGGCAGAGCCCGCTCCCACATGACGGCAACACACCGCTCCCATGTGGGAGCCGGGCATGGCTTCAGGTGGCGAGTAAGGTGGCTTGCTGGTCGGCGCACAGTTGCAGGAGGAAATCCCAGACCACGCGCAGCCGCACCGATTTGTGCAGCTCGCGCCGGGTGCTTATCCAGTAACTGCGCTGAATGGTTTCGTCAGGTAGTACGCGCACCAGGCGCGGGTCCTGGGCGGCCATGTACACGGGAAGCACGGCGATGCCGAGACCGATGCAGGCAGCCTCCTGCTGGGCCAGGACGCTGGTGCTGCGGAAGGCAACCACCGGGTTGCGGCAGAAGCTGTTGAGCATGAGCAGTTCCTGACTGAACAACAGGTCGTCGACATAGCCGATCCAGCGGTGCTGTGCCAGGTCTTCACGGCTACGCAACGGTGCCGCGGTGGCGAGGTAATCGGCACTGGCATACAGGGCCAGGTGATAATCGGTGAGTTTGCGGGTAATCAGCAAGTCCGCGTTGGGACGCTCCAGGTGCACACTGATTTCGGCTTCGCGGTTGAGGATGCTGACGAAGCGTGGAACCGCCACCAGCTCCACTTCCAGGCCCGGGTAGCGGCGGAACAGCTCACCGATGCGGGGCGTGATGAAGGCGATGCCGATCCCTTCGGTCACGCCCAGGCGGATCTTGCCCAACGGGTTGAACGACTGCGTGATGTCTTCCTGCGCGCGCAGCGCCACGTTTTCCATGGCCTCGGCATGCTTGAGCAGCGTCTGCCCCGCCGGGGTCAGTTCGTAGCCATGGGCATTCTGTACGAACAGT
>Ga0308169_10001200_pt1 | contig 31212 bp, 32 predicted proteins | sample PhyBR1_2_FD_202139 | JGI IMG/M metagenome (GOLD analysis project Ga0308169, IMG submission 202139) | Phyllosphere microbial communities from UC Gill Tract Community Farm, Albany, California, United States - DLSLSB.R1 | ecosystem: Host-associated > Plants > Phyllosphere > Unclassified | place...
CCTCCCTCCCTCCCTCCCTCCCTCCCTTCCTCCCTCCCTCCCTCCTTCCCTCCCTCCCTCCCTCCTTCCCTCCCTCTCTCACCCCTCTCTCGCTCTGCGCCCGGCAGCGATCAAGCCGTCCAAGAGCTGGATAGGCAATTGGTTCCGGAGGGAGCCGTCACCGGCAAACGGGCCGGGACCCGTGCGCGCCAACTTGGGTGAGAAGACGAGCCTGTACTACGACGAGAAGGCCAAGCGGTGGATCAACAAGGGCGACAAGGTCGAGGCGCCGCCCGCCATCGTCCCGCCGCCTCGGGCCGCCACCGCCTCGCCGAGCAAGGCGCTGCGCAACAACCCGCCCCGGTTCGGCGGCGGCGACAACGTGCCGCCGGTCCCGTCGATGCCGCCGCGCTCGCAGACGACGGGCCCTCCTCCGCTCACGCGCTCGGCGACGAGCGCCGACCTGCGCAACGACTCGCGCCCGCCGAGTCGGTCGGGCGGCGCGACCCCGGTCGAGGGCGGCGGCGGCGCGCGAGGTGGGCGCAGGCCCAAGCCCAAGTACTTTGTCGTCGCGCCGTAAAAGAAGTCGCAGCTCTTGACAGACGTTTCTCTCTCTGCATGTCTCGAAGCGAGCGCGGGAGAGCGACAGCGAGAGAGCGAGAGAGCGAGAGAGCCAGAGCAAGAAGGGAGAGGTCCGTGCGGGCTCGAGCCTCGTCTCGTCGCCGCCTCGTTCGCTCTCACTTTCGCTCTCGCTCTCGCACGGGTTTCTCTCGCCTCGCCTCGTACTCGCGAGTCGACGACTCGATGCAGAAGAACTCGCAGCGCTGGCAGGAACAGAGCCGGAGAAAGCGAAAGCCACGCTCGCCCTTGGTCGCCACAGATGCCCGTTTCGTCCTCGCTCGCTGCTCCACCGAGATGTCGCTGCGATGAAAAATTTGTGAGCAAGGCGAGTCAGCTATGGATACGAGAGGGAACGGGACAAGGAGGAACAGGACGCACTCGCTCAGGGCAGTTGAGGGTCGAGCCAGAACGAGCACCTCGAAAAGCACGACACGAACTCGCCGCGACACCTCGCTCCAGAAGCGGCAGTGTCGCAGCCACCGCACGTCCTGTGCGCAGCGTTGCAGCTCGTCAGCGATCCACCACGACGCGCGAGGAGGAGGGAAGAGGGACGCACGCCGGTACGATAGCAGACTCGCACGCAGCGCGCGCACTCGAGCAGGAATCCAGACACGCAGCGTAGCCGAGCGGGCCGGCCTGGGCGACTCGGGCGCCGAGAAAGGCGAGGAGACCATGGACGAGGTGGAGCATGTCGAGCTGCGTGCGGGCGGCGCGAGGGTCAGGAGGGCAAGGCGGGAGCGGCAAGTCGAGCAGGCGAACGGACCGACGAGGAGAGGCGGGAAGGTGAGGGGAGGAGAGAGAGGAGCGCGAGTCTGCGGCGAGCGAGAGGGGCGCGGCTCGGTCTGGTCGAGCCGCAGCAAGGGAGGCTCGGGCGTCCGCATACGCTCAGCTTTGCGCTCTCCCCTCGACGACGCTGCTCTCCCGCAGATCTACAGCTATGTCGCGAGACGGAAGGAAGGAAGGGAACGAGCGTGCAGAGATAAAGAGGGAACGAGCGACAAGAGAAGGAGGCTAACTACGAGCGTCGCCGCACGGACCGCGCACCTACTTGCGCCCGCCTGCCGCCTTACGAGACCCCCACCGCCCGCTGCCCTTCTCGACCGTGAGCACCTCCTCGACGTCCTGAGCCGGCGCCCTCGTCTCGTAGCTCGCAAAGAACGGCAGCTCGCCGGGCGTCGACACGAGCTGCGCGGCACTGCCGGCGCTCAGCGTCGGGCTCGCCTGCCGCAGCGAGGCGTACTCGTCCGTCTTGGCGGTCGGGTGCTGCGCCGAGAGCGAGCCGAGCGACGCCATGGCGTACTCCTCGACGGGCGTCGACGACTTGCGGTCGGCGACCGTGGAAGGCGCCGAGTGCGTGCCGGCGCCGGCGCCGGCCCCGGCGTGGGTGGCGTGAGCCGAGCCCTGCTCTTGCGTCGAGGGCGAGGGCGTGCTGGACGACGAGGCGGGCGCGCTCGAGAGGATGCGGCGGAGGAAGAGGAGCGAGAGGGGGAGGCCGAGGAGGGAGAACAGCCACAAGGGCAGGAGCGACGCGACCTCCGAGTACTTCTTGTCGTAGATGACCTTGCGCCCGGCGATGGCGACGTACGCAAAGAGGATGTTGACGGCGCTGCAGGGCGAGAGGGCGAGGAGAGCGTCAGCGTCGGGTCGGGCTCGTCGACGACGAACAGCTCGTCGAGCTGTGCGTGAGCTGCGTGATGGAGGGGAGGGACGCACGTGCAGCACGCGACGACGGCGGCGGTGATATTGCGCAAGCTGCGGTACCCCTGCTCGATCATCTCGCCCTGCGCTCGAGCCTCGACCGACTGCTGGGCGCGCCCGCGCAGGTCGCCCATCGTGCGGCGCAGCTCGCGCAGGTGGAAGATCGTCGTGAGGACGAGGATGCCCTCGAGCAGGACGGTGAAGCCGAAGTATGCCTGCGCGCGGGGAGGACGAGGTCAGCGAGGGAAAGCGCGGTGGGAAGGTGGGGGACGGCCGCACCCAGAAGACTGCACACAGCGGGCGAGATGTCAGCTCGGGCGTCGTGAGGAGGCGAAAGAGCGTAGGGACGTACCGCCGCGGAAGAAGCTGCGCGCGAAGGAGAAGGTGGGGCAGGGTCAGCGCGGCGGTCCGAGGGGAGGACGCAGGCAGAGAGCGACGACGACTCACTCGCCGAACGAAGAGAGCGATGATGCAAAGTCGGCAGCGAGCTGCAGTGCGCCGCTGCTCATGACGTCGGACGTGTCGATCTTGCGAGAGCTGCAGGCGTCGGAGGAGGTCAGTGCGCTCCCTCCAGCGGCTGAGCGACTTTTGGACATGGACGCACTAGTCGAGTTCGGCAGCCGCGAGCGTCGAGTCGATGAGCTGGAAGCGCTCCATAGCCTCGACGTAGCGCTCGTGCGCCTGCCACGAGAGGATGGCGATGGCGGCCGCCGAGAGGGTCGGGATGAGGACGCCGCCGCCGTTGATGAACCAGGCCTGAGAGTACATGGCGCGCGAGGGACGGCCCGACGAGTCGAGGTGGAGGACGTCTGCGAGGCGCGGGCGAGGGAGGCGTGGAGGGAGAGTTAGCTCTGGGGGTCCGAGCGGCGGGAGGAAGGGCTCGAGACGAACGAGAGACGCGCAGGGACCAGGCGGCGAGCCAGAAGGCGAGCCACCCAGGAAACCAGACGCACATGCGCCTGCAGGAGAATCGGCGAGTCAGCTCTCGGGACAAGGACAGGGGAGAGAGGGCGAGAGGGAAGACGCACCAGAGGTCCGAGTTCAGGACCGGGTCGCCCGACGTGTACTTGACCGTCTGCCAGATGTACCCTTGAAGTAAGCCAAAGAAGAGAATGATGACACTCCTGCGAGGGCGAGCGGAGTCAGCTCACGCTTCTCGCCGCACCTCGTTGAGAAGGGGAGAGAGGTCGACGCACGTCCAGGAGTTTGCGTAGTGGACGACGAGGAAGCGGCCGCCTGTCGCGCGGTGGATGCGGAAGAGCCAGTAGGTCCCCTGTCTCCATTTGGCGACCATACAGGCGATGAGGACGAGGGTGGTGCTGCGAGCGGAGAGGTGGTTCAGCTCGTGCGCGCACCTCCGCTGCGAGAGAGGAGAAAGACACGCACGCTGCAACAAGGGCACTGCAGACGTAGAGCTGCGTCCGGAAAGCGCGGCCAAGGTCGGGACGAACTTGGGCGGTCAAGGTCGCGCGCAGGATCGTCCATGGGTTGGCCCCTTCGGGCAGGTCGCGCAGGATGCCCTCGACGAGCGACTGGATCGAGTCGGCCATGGTCGGCGAGGCTGGTGGCGGCTCGGGGCGAGGCTGTGGACGGACGAGTTGGGCGGCGCGAGCGGTCGAGAGGTCCGGCGGCGGCGGCGGTCGGTGCGCGCGGTCGGGTGGCGCTCGTGTGTCTACTCGGCTGAAGCTCGAGTGCGAGGAGCCGCAGCGCAGAAAGCAGCAGGACGAGCGGAAGACGAGCGAGAGCGAGGGCGACAAGCCGAGCCGCGTCCGTCGCACGGCATCTGCGCGGGGCAGACGGTCTGTGCACACTCGCACGTCCGTCTCTTCTCTCCTGTCGCCCGAGATCGCGCCGCACGCGCCGATAAGCGGACGCCGAGAGGACGGACGCCGGCTCGGATGTGCTGCAGCCCGCCCACCTCGCGGCCGGGCGCTTCAGCGACTGGGCGAGCGCAGAAGAGGCCAGCAGAGCGAGCCGTCCTCTTAGCGACAAGGCGCAGCGCGTCGTGGGAGCAGTCGAGGCGGAATGTCCGTGGAGGAGGCGGAGGAGAGCAGCCCGGCGCGGCGTGCGGCCGACGGAAGCGCCTCAGCTCGACAGAGTTCGCCCGCGCTCGAGCTAAGCGAGATTGAAACCTGAACGCGGAACTCCGCAGCACGAGCGCTGGCGAGAGGAGCTCCTCCCGCGGCCGAGCGACAGGCCACCCTCCTCTGCTGCGGATGAGCCGCGCGCAAGTACGAGCCGCTTCCGAGACGAGGCCTCTGGTCGCGGGCAGAGTGCAATCAAACGCCGCGGATGAGCTCGTTACGAGCAGCTTGATCGAGCCGAGTGGTGAGCACTTTCCCGAACCGGGCCTGGCTCCTCGAGGCCTCGAGCTGGCGTGGGAGAGGGAAGGAGCGGCGACCGCTTCCTCGTCCTTTGAACGTGGCCTTGCTCTGCTCGACCGCGACCTGCACCGTCGCAGAGCAGCCGCAGCAGCCAGTCGTCTCGAGCGTCCACAGCGGCGCGCCTCCTCGCTATCGGCACCTGGCCTCCCCGCCCAGCTTCAACCTCCGCACTCGCCCAGCTCGTTCCGCCGCGCCACCACCGCCCCTGCGACACCGACGAGCAGGGGCAGCTGCCCTCGCCAGCAGAGCAACCTCCACCAGCCGCCCTCGACTCGCCCGCGACGCCCGACGCGCCGCCCGCCTGACCCTCCCCTCGACCCTCACCTCTCTCGCGCAACTCCGGCCGCCGGCACGATGGACGGCCAGCAGGACTGGATCGAGCTCTCGGCGCACTACAACGGCGGCTACGTCGTCCTGAGCTACCTCGTGTCGTTCGTCGGCGCATGGACGACCCTCGAGATGCTCCTCAAGCGCACCGGCAGCACGGGCCTGTGGAACGTCATGCTCCTGTTCGGCGCGGGCATAGCGTTCGGCTCGACGGCGACGTTCGGCATGCACTTCGTGCGTCGCGTTCCTCTCTCTCGGGCAGGACCTGTCCAAGCAGGAGGACTGACGTCCTCTTCGCCCTGCAGGTCGGCAACCAGGCCGTCACCCTCCGCTTCCCTCCACCCTGGCAAGGCACCGGCGCACCCCTCTCGTACAACGCCGGCTTCACCATCCTCTCGCTCGTCGTCTCGTGCATCTCGATGATCATCGCCTTCTCGTTCATCGGCCTGCGCTTCAACGCGCCGCGGTGGCGCTCGCGCGCCGTCGACGAGGAGCACGGCTCGTCGACCTCGGGCGAGGAGAAGAGCACGGTCGTCGCGCCCGACTACGACGAGGCGCAGGCGACCGATGGCTTCGACCGCAAGGACATGCACCTCGGCGCGACGGGCGGCGCGTTCGACCCGGACCTCAAGGTCGCGCCGGCGCCTTCGCCGCCCGGTCACGACCAGCAGACGCGCTTCAACGTGCCGCACGAGCGCCGTCGCTCGAGCGCCGCGCCCTCGGCGTTCAGCGTCTCGTTGCCGAAGCGCGACGGCGCCGGCGGGCGCTCGTCGACCGCGGCCGACAAGCGGCGCGAGCGCACCGACGACGACGACGAGGACGACACGACGGTCGACGACGGCGAGTTCGGCATCGGCGCGGCCAAGGTGTCGCTGTGGGGCGTGTCCAAGATCCTGCTCGCCGGCATCGTCTGCGGAGGAGGAATCGCGGCCATGCGTGCGTCCCTCTCTCTCCCTCCCCTCTCTCACGGCGCCCGGTTTGAGATCTCGTGCTCACCCTCTCGCACATGTCCGCAGACTACATCGGCCAGGTGTCGATCAACTCGGTCCCGCGCGTCACCAACTCGTGGTGGACCATCCTCCTGTCGGTCCTCATCGCCATGTTCTGCGTCACGGTCGGCCTGTACATCCTCTTCGTCATCTTCCGCCCCAAGCTCCAGCACTCGTGGTACAAGCGCGTCCTCGTGGCCGGCATCCTCGCCGTCGGCGTCACGCTCATGCACTTTGTCGCCCTCCTCGGCACGCACTACTGGGCGATCCAGGGCGAGGACTTGCGCACCGGCTCGGACCAGGGCACCAAGACGGTCATTAGTGCGTCCCCTGCTCTCTCTCCTTGTCTCGGGCTCGTCGAAGCGCAACGGAGCTGACGCCGCCGCGCGCCGCCGCCTCGCTCGCAGTCGCCATCATCTGCGTCGTCGCGCCCATCTGCTGCATCCTCCTCCTCGTCTTCGCCTACCTCGGTCAGCAGCGCGCCCTGCACCAGAAGGCGGCCCGCCACCGCATCATGCTGTCAACCGCCATCTTCGACCAGCACGGCCTCCTCCTCGTCCACCCGGACTCGGGCCTCCTCCCCTCGGCCAAGATCTACCCGAGCCGCACCAACGAGCAGGACAAATTCAGCATCTGGCAGGTCATCACGTCGGGCAACCGCCTGCGCCTCGACGCCAACAAGGTCAAGCTGCAGCGCTCGGACCCGGCCTTTGTCGCCTTCCTCAAGATGTCGTGGGCCTGGCGCTCGCAGAAGCAGCCCGGCGAGGCGGCGCTCGTCGGCGGCGAGGACGCCAGCGCGACGTTCGGCGGCGTCGGCGGCGGCGGTGCGGCGAGCAGGGCCGGCGAGGACGTCGGCGCCGGTCGGCTGAGCGAGGCGGACGACGAGATGACCGGGTCCGAGGCCGAGGGCCTGCGGCGCAGCGTCCTCAGCTTCGAGATGGCCGGCGAGGAGATCGCGAGCGAGTTGACGGGCACGCCCAACCTCAAGGCGCTCGGCGTCTTGTACGACAGCATCCTCAAGATGTGCGTCCCTTCTCTCCCTCCCTCTCTTCCCCTCCGAGGATTCACCAACTGACTCCACCTTGACGCAATGTACGCAGCGGGCACTACCAGGTGTCGAGCAAGTCGTCGGGCGACCAGTTCGTCGTCACGCAGGGCCAGATGCTCGTCCTCGCGCGCCGCCTGCGCAACAACGCCGAGCGCGAGGCGCTCGTCGCCCGCGGCTACGTCTTCGCCGAGCCGACCAACGTCGCGCGCATCACGTCGAGCGCGTACGCCGTCCCGCACGACCGCGTCGTCGAGTACTTCCGCAGCGTGTACCGCTTCACGCGCACGGGCGTCGCCAAGCGGCTCGAGCGCGGTCGGCTGTATGGCGGCCTCCTCATGCTGCAGGCACTCCCCGGCGAGGGCCTGCACGTCGTCGTTGACGAGCGGCAGCACCACTCGCTGCCGATGACGGACCTCGCGGCGCTCGTCGACCCGCGGCAGGACCGAGCGCGGTCCACCGCCTCGAGCTTACCGACGACGACGCTCGACGCCGTCGTCGAGGCGCTGCACCACCTCGGCGGGCAGACTCTCCTCGACCTCGTCAACACGAGCAGCCCGTCGAGCGGCGGCGTCGCCGGCGACCTCCACTCGCTCGTCGTCCAGACCCTTCGCCCCTACCTCGAGCGCATCCTCACGCCGGCAGCGCTCGACACCCTCCTCCCTCGCCTGCACATCGCGCCGACGGTCATCCCGCTCACGGCGCGCACGGGCCCGACATACGGCTCGGACGGCCTCGCCAAGGACTCGTACCTCGTCTGCCTCAAGGCCGTCATCCCCTCGTCCGTAACCTTCCCCGGCGCCCGCCTCAACTGGCTCCCCTTCCCGCTGTACCAGGCCCAGTCCGAGTGCGTCACGCGCGCATCGGGCGCGGCGGCGTCGAGTGGGCGGCGGCCTGCCACGGGCGGCTCGACGACCGAGGCGGCGCGGTTCGGCTCGAGCGGTCGGAGCGAGGGGAGCGGCGGCGGCGGCGGCGGCGGCGGCGCGCGCACCGGCAGTGCGGCCGACTGGAGCACCGAGCAGGGCGACCACCCGCTCTTCGCCATCTCGACCGCGGCGCCGTTCTCCTCGGCGCCGGCAGCGTCGACATCGCAGCCGCCTGCCTGGCCTCGCAGCTCGACACGGTCGGCCGGCGCACCCGGTTCGGCGGCTTCCTCAGCCTCGGCGACGGGCGAGGACGACGGCGAGAGCGACATCATGCCCGCGGCGTCGGGCTCGACGTCGTCTCGACCTGCGACGGGCACCGTCGCCGCCGACCTTCCCGCCGGCGTCCCCGAGTACTCGCCCGACTGGATCCTCGGCCTCATCCGGACGGCGGCGGCGCCTGGGCACCACGCGTACCACTGGGACGTCCCGCCGCCGGCGCGCCGAGGCGGAACGGGCCCGAGGAGGAGCACCTGAGCGGCTCGTGCTCTCGCCTTCGCCTCTCGCCTCGGTGGGCTCGCCCGGCGCGGTCGAACTGGACGAGGGCTCGCTCTCGTCGGCCACCCTGCCGTTGTACATTTTCTTGGTCTCAATCGTCCTGGCCTGTCGTCCTTGTGCCTCTCTCCTCGCATCGGCTCTCTCTCTCTGTCCCTCCTCCCTCGCGATATCCTTTGGACTACGAGCAATGTACTGCATCGGGACACAGCTGCGAGGGCAAGAGACGCACGAGGAAGCGAGAGCAGCTTATCCGCTCGCAGCTTCTGCGAGCCGACGACCGCTGTCCCCTCTCGGCTCGCTCCCATCCATGCTCGGTCGCCTCGCCTCGACCCTTCGCACAGCTACACCCGCCAGATCCGCTCCACTGCACCGCTCGATGGCCCTCTCCGCCGCGCCCGTCCAGGCCAAGCCTGCTCGCCTCGCCTTCGTCCAGGTCGCGCAACCCGGGACGGGCGACGACAAGGCGGCCAACCTCAAGCACGCGCGCGACAAGATTGCCGAGGCTGTTCGCGGCGGCAAGGACGGCACGAAGCCGGACCTCGTCGTCCTCCCTGTGCGTCCCTCTCTCCCGCTCTCCCCCTCCTCCCCCACCCTCGAGCTGATGAGGCCGACCACCGCCCTCCCTCGCGCCCACAGGAGATCTTCAACTCGCCCTACGCGACTGGGTCGTTCCGAAAGTACGCCGAGCGCATCGGGTGGACCCCCGAGACGAGGAGCGAGTTTGACGTCGCGCAGACGGAGAGCGAGAGCATCCGGTTGCTCAGCGAGGCGGCCAAGAAGCACGGCGTGTGGCTTATCGGCGGTGCGTCTTTGCTCCCTGCGACTGTCTTCGATGCCTCGCTGACCCGCAGCTTCTCTCTTGCCGCGACAGGGTCCATTCCGGAGCTGTCGGCCGACGACAAGGTGTACAACTCGTCGCCCATCTTCTCTCCTGACGGCAAGGTGCGTCCCCCTCTCTCTCCCTACGACTGCGCTGAACTAGGAAACGCTGACACGCGCGCTCGCTCGCCTCGACCACAGCTCGTCGCCGTCCACCGCAAAGTCCACCTGTTCGACATCGACATCCCCGGCGGCATCACGTTCAAGGAGAGCGAGACGTTGACGGGCGGCGACTGGCAGACGATCGTCGAGACTGGTGCGTCGTCTCTCTTCTCGGGCGCGAGCCGACTCAGCCGTTTGCCCGGGTCGTTGGCTCGCCTCCCTCCTCCCCCGCTCTCAGCGAGCCGGTCGTTGAAGCCTCAGGCCGCTCGCAGACTTTGGCAAGATCGGCGTTGGCATCTGCTACGACGTGCGCTTCCCAGAGCTCGCCATGATCGCCGCACGGAAAGGTGCGCTCCCTCCTCGCTCGCTCTCGGACCTCTCGCTCGCGCTCTTGCTCTTGCTGACGACGCCCTCTCGCTCGCGCGCAGGCTGCATCGCCATGATCTACCCGGCCGCCTTCAACACGACGACTGGGCCTTTGCACTGGGACCTCGTGCAGCGCGCGCGCGCCGTCGACAACCAGATCTACGTCGGCATGTGCTCGCCCGCGCGAGCGACCGAGGGCGACGGCTACAAGGCGTGGGGCCACTCGAGCCTCTTCGATCCGATGTGCGTCTCCTTCCGCTCGTTCTGTCTGCCGCTCGAGACAGGCGAGGGGCTAACGCAGCGTCACGTGCGCGCAGGGGCAAGACGGTCGGGCAGCTCGAGGAGAAGGAGGACATCCTCTACGTCGACCTCGGTGCGTACCTCCCGCTTCTGCTTGCCTTGCTCACCCTCGATCGGTGTGCAAGGCTTGCGCGCGAAGGCCGACCACGCCCATTCGAGCGCGAGCTGACTTTCGAGCCTGCTCGACCGTGCGCAGATCCCGAGGTCATCAACAAGGCGAGGGCGGGCATCCCGGTCACGGTGCAGCGTCGCTTCGACGTGTACGCTGACGTCTCAAAGGTGGACGTCTGAGCGGCGTGCGGTCTCGAGGCGTAGCTCGGGCGCAGGCCTCCCCCGAGCGTTTCGAACGCTCGTCTCGCAGCGGTGAAACTAGAAGTGCCGTTTTGTGACTCCCTGTTGCGACTCTGGACGCGTAGAGATGATCTTCGAGAGCTTGCACGCAGAGAAAGCAGCACAGAAAGTCGAGCGAGAGCTGTTCCGTTCTCCGCGGCGACCGAGGCAGCTGCTCCGCTCGCTCGTGAGCTCGAGCTGCGCCATCACTCGCTCGACCACTCGCCTTCGCCTCGCCAGCGCTATCCGCTAGCCCGAGCACCATGAGCGACGCCTTCTTCTCCAAGCCTCGGCCCTTCAGCAAGCGCAAGCGCACCGACGACGGCGGCAGCGGCAGCGCACCCTCGCCCTCCAGAGGCGGCGGCCGCAACGGCACCTCGTCTCGCGGCTCGTCCCTCCAGCGCGGCGGCAGGGGCGGCGACCGTGGCCGTGGTAGCTCGCGAGGCGGCAGGGGCGGGCGCACCGGCGGCCGCGACTCGCAGCAGCAGGGCGGCAAGGGCAAGGGTCGCCGACGCGACGACGACGACGACGAGGAGCTCGACGTCGCCGACACTGGGTTCGACTCGGACGATGCCGGCAGCCAGGAGCCCGAGGGCGAGCAAGACGACGGCACCGAGGAGGAGGACGAGCTCGAGACGCCGGCCCAGAAGCGACTCCGGCTGTCGCAGATGTACCTCTCGACGCTCGAGAAGGACAAGGAGGGTGCGTCCCGCTCTCTCTTTCCATCCTATCTATCCCCTGCTCGCTACAGCGCTGACCCGAGACGAGCGCGCGCAGAGGACCATGGCTTCGACGCCGCGGACCTCGACCGCGACATCATCGCCGACCGCCTGCAGCAGGACGTTGTGCGTCCCCCTTCTTTCCACCGACCCTCTCCTGTAGCTAGAAGCTGACGATGACTGCCCCGCACAGCTCGAGCACACCGGCAAGCTCCACCTCAACGTCGCCTCAACCGTACGTCCAGCTCCTCTCCTCTCGAGGCTCCCCGACCGCTCGCTCACGCCTCTTCCTCCGCCTGCAGCTCCAGCTCCCCATCCCTTCCTCGTCCATCTTCCGCACGCCGGCCAAGGGCCACCGCGGCTCGGTCACTGCCGCCGTCGCCTCGCACGACGGCCAGTGGCTCTACACCTCGAGCAAGGACGGCGCCATTCTCAAGTACTCGCTCGGCGCCGTCTCCTCCTCCTCCCCTTCCTCCTCCGCCACCCCCACCGACGCCGACGCCGACGCCGTCGACCAGCCGCGCATCACGCGCGCCGCCTACATGAAGAAGGCGCTCTCCGAGTCGCAGAAGCGCAACGCCGAGAAGCACAAGCGCTTTGACGCCGGCGCGGCGGCGGCGACGGAGAAGGGCAAAGGCAAGGAGGTCGCCGAGGGCCATACGGACGAGGTCCTCGACCTCGCCATCAGCCACGACGGGCGCATCCTCGCGAGCGCGGGGCGGGACAAGGTCATCGGCTGCTGGAACGTCGAGGGCGACGGCGGCAAGTGGCTGCGAGGGCTTGGTGGACACAAGGACGTAGTCGGGGTGCGTCCCTTTTTCTCTGACCTCTCGCTCGAGCCTCGCAGACGAGAGCGCGCACTGACCTCGCCCTCGCCCGCAGTCGATCGCCTTCCGCCTCGGCACCAACGAGCTGTACTCGTCGTCGTTCGACCGCACCGTCAAGCTGTTCGACCTGTCGACCCTGTCGTACATCGAGACGCTGTTCGGCCACCAGGACTCGATCCAGTCGATCGACGCCCTGCGCGCCGAGGTGGCCGTCACGGCCGGCGGGCGCGACAAGACGATCCGGTTCTGGAAGACGGCCGAGGAGTCGCAGCTCGTGTTCCGCGGCGGCGGGGCGAGCCGCATGCGCAACGTGCTCGACGGCGCGATGGAGGACGAGGGCGTCGAGGACGAGGAGCGCAAGCGGCGCCGGCGGCGCGAGGAGGCCAAGGGCCCGGTCAAGTTTGTCGAGGGGAGCGTCGACTGCGTCGCCATGGTCGACGACTCGACGATGCTGAGCGGCGGCGACAGCGGGTACGTCCCGCTCTCTCTCTCTCCCTCTCGAGCTTCCTCAGCCGCACCCGACTGACTCGCTCCCGATCCTCTCTCGCGCGCAGCTCGATCTGCCTGTGGAACATCACCAAGAAGAAGCCCATCTTCACCAAGCAGCTCGCGCACGGCATCAACGAGCACGCGTCCGAGTCCGAGGGCGTCATCGGCACGGCGCGGTGGATCACGGCGCTCGCGACGCTCCCGTACGGCGACGTCTTTGCGTCGGGATCGTGGGACGGCTCGATCCGCCTGTGGCGTATCGACGAGCGCGTGCGGTCCTTCTCGCAGATTGCGACGATCGACGCGCCCGGGTTCGTCAACTCGCTCCAGCTCACGGCGCCGGCGCTGCGGCCGACCAAGGAGACGCACGTCACGCCCGTCAACACGGTCGTCAAGGGCAGCAAGAAGGGCGGCGAGGCGGCGGGCGAGCAGAAGCAGGAGAAGGCGCTCATCGTCGTCGCGGCGACGTCCAAGGAGCCGAGGCTCGGGCGGTGGATGCGGTTCAAGGACGCCAAGGACGGCGCTCTCGTTGCCGTCATCCCCATGCAGTAGATGCGCAACGCAGTTCTTTGCAGCAGCAGGACGTCTATGCAGGATCTACGAGAGGAGAGCGCACCCGCTAGAACGTCCACGAGAGCTCGACCACGATGCCGTGCGCCTGACACGCCGCCCTCAAGTCGCTGAGGTGGACGCTCGTGGGCAAGGTCCCGACGAGCCTGATCTTGCCGAGCGACGCCGGGCCGCCGTCGAACGTCTCGATGTTGCCCTCGAGCATGCCGACGAGGTTGAGGTCGAGCTTGGGGAAGGGCCCGTGCAGCTCGAGGACGCGCAGGGACGACGGCGGTCGGTACGCCGGTCTCGGTGCGGCGAAGCTTGGTAGGTGCTGGTCGTCCTGGAGACACAGGTGCGTGAGGGAGGGGAACCAAGAGGCGAGGTCGTTTGGGTCGAGGAGGCTCGGCGAGAGGCGCGCCGAGGGAGCGATACCGCGCAAGGCGAGGCGCAGGAGGGTCGAGCCGCAACCGCGGCGGACGAGCTCGTCGAACAGGGCCGGGAGAGGGAACGCTCGAGTGACGTCGACGAGCGAGAGCGCCGTGAGCGCACAGCTGCGCCCGAGGAGCCAGTTGAGGCCGACGAACGACCAGATCGCGCGCTCGGGCGCGTACTCTGGGCCGTGGACCTCGAGACGAACCAGGGCGTAGGCGGGTGCGGCAGCGTCCGGCGCCGGCGGGTCCAGCGCCGCCGCTCCATGGGCGCGCGGCGCGACGTACACGTCGTGCAGCTCGAGGTGCTCGAGCCTCGTCCATCCGGCCAGGAGCGGCGCGATCTCGACGAGGCTTGTCGTATTAGACTTGCCGCTGCCGAAGCCGAACGAGAAGCGCCGAAGCGCTTTGGCCGCGAGCTCGGCGCGCATCGGCGCGTCGAGGCGCAGGAAGAGCGGCTCGCCGAGCTCGAGGGACGCGAGATTCGGCGTCGCGCGCAGGAGGACGAAGGCGGACGGGGCGTGCGCCTGGTCGGCGGCCGAGAGGAGGACGACGTCCAGGACCAAGGCGGCGAGGGCCGGGTCGGCCTCGAGCGTGCGGGCGAGGCAGTGCAGCCGGCCAGCCGAGCGGACGTTGACCGTGTCGCCGTAGAGGAGAGGGATGGCCGTGGCGTAGAAGTGGCGGCACACCTGCAGAAAGTCGAGGGGCCGGGTCAGAGACGGGCTCTCGGGTGAGAACGCGCGAGGCGAGGAGGAGGAGAGGACGCACCTTTGCGACGCCTGCGAGGTCGCGTTGCCGCTCTCGATCACTGTAGGTCGAGCCGTTGCCGAGCTGGCTGAAGACTTTGAGGAGGAGCTGCGAGCGCGAGCGAGAGATGAGCGACGGCGGGAGATGACAGCGACGAGGAGGAGCGAGGCAAGCTCACCTCGGGGGGCAGATCCGAGACGTGAAGCATGTCGAGCGGGGTACAGTGGAGCAGCTGCAGGCCAAGACGAGCCAGCCCGAGTGATAGAGCGGGTCGAGCTGTTGAGGGAAGCGAGCGCGTTCGCCTCGCTCCCTTTCTCTCCTCCCTCTCGCCTCGACCACCTCGCGGCGCACCGCGCAATGCCGCTTGCGCCCTCTCGCAAGCGCCAGAAGACCGAGCCCTCCCCCTCGGCCTACCCCAACACGCGCTCGTCGTCGTCCAACCCCACTCCGCTCGCTCCCCCACCTCCTCAGCCTCCCGCCGCCGCCATGCACCACGACTCGGACGACCAGGGCTACGGCGACGACGACGAGGAGCCCTTCGAGTACGACAGCGACTACGCCGTCGACGACGACCCGGACGTCATGGTCCTCGACTCTCCCGCCTCGGCTCCCGCCCGCGGCTCCGACCTCGACGACGACAAGGCCGGCGACGACGAGGGCGAGGACCAGCTTGAGTCCGACTCGGACAGCGAGGGCCCAGTCGAAACGCTCGTCCTCAGCGACTCGGACGACGCGCCCCCGCCCGAGCCGCGCGCAGGAGGAGCAGGACCGGCCCCGACCTCGACAAAGGGCAAGGGCAAGCTCACGGCCCGCAAGCAGTTCGCCCTCGACGTCCAGCAGGTGCACGACCGCTTCGCCACCGACGCCAAGGCTCTCGTCAAGAGTGCGTCCCCCGTCCCACCTCACCTCGCCGACTGAGCAGAGCTGACCCCTCCTCCTCGCGCGGCAACAGACTTCAAGCGCGACGAGGGCGACGACGCCGTCCGCTTCGCCCTCGAGCACCCCAAGTTCACGCGCGGCCTGCGCATCTCGCTCCTCTTCCCCGAGCTCGGCGGGTACCCGCTCGGGCACGAGGTCGTCGCCTTCACCGAGCACGAGGAGGTCCCGGACGAGGTCTCGGTCGCCCTCCAGGAGGTCTCGCAGTGCGTCCTCCCCCCCCCTTCTCCTCTCGAACTGCGCGCTCGACGAAGCTGACTCGCTCCTCCCTCGCGCCGCAGGCTCCCGAAGCAGGCCGACCGCTCGCTCAACGGCCTCGTCGAATTCCTCGTGCACCGCATCGTCCAGGGCGAGCCCAACCCGTGGGCGAACCAGCCCGAGACGGACGAGGACGAGTACGCGTACGAGGACGAGCTCGAGAACCTCGAGGCGAGCATGGCCAAGGACAGCGAGCTCTTCAAGGCTCTGAGGAGGTGCGTCCCTCCTCCCTCTCCCCCTCACTCGCTCGCCCAACTCCGACCGACTCTTTCCCCGGCGCCCGCAGCGACTTCAAGCAGCTCCTCGACGCCGGGTACCGCCCGGGCTTCACGCGCCTGTCAGAGCTCGACCTCGTCGTCTCGGTCGCCAAGAAGGTCAACCTGCTCGACGTGCCGGCGCGTGCGCTCCAGGCGTGGGACAGCAAGCTCATCACGGGCCAGGTCGTCTACCTCGTCCTCCTCGTCAACTTTGGCGCCAAGTACCCGGTCGACCTTGACAACCAGACGGCGGGCCAGTGCCGCTTCAAGGTCGGCGTCTCGCCGCGCTACAAGCCTGTCCGCACCGCCGTCGCCGCCGCGTTCCGCGCGCACAGCTCGAACCCGTACACGAGTGCGTCCCCTCTCCTTGCCTCGTCGTCGCCGCCGTCGAGCGCGCTCCTGCTGACGGTGCCCCTCCCTTGCTCGCAGAGGGCGAGTTCGAGGCCATCTCGCTCTCGGCGCCGCTCGACGCGCTCCTCAACGACAAGCTCGGCGAGATCCTGCACGTGCGCCGCTCGAACGACCGCTTCGGGTGGGCCGGCGCCGAGCAGCACTGCTTAGAGGCGGGCAGGAGCGACGACAAGCCCATCGACAAGAAGCTCGCGCGCGCCGCCGACAAGGCCGAGCTCGAGGTGTCGCAGACGGTGCGTCCCTTCCCTCTCCTGGAGCTCTACGAGGGCACGCTCTGACCCCCTCGCCGCGAGCAGCTCCCGCAGGACCCGATGGCGAGCCTCGACACGGCGCACAACTTCCCGCTCCTCGCCTTCTCGTACCTCGTCCGCCGCTTCGTCATGTGCCCGCGCTTCTGCCTCAACTGCTACAAGCGCTGCGACCAGGTCATCACGGCCCTCGTGCGTCCCTCCTTCCCTGTCTCCCTCGTCCCCGCCCCGCCGAGAGGCCCGTGCGCTGACCCCTATTCGACCCCCTCTCGCGCGCGCAGAAACCCTTCGTCTGCGAGAGCCCGCTGTGCCTGTTCCAGCTCATCGCGCTCGGCCTCGGCCCGTCGCTCGAGCACGAGATCACGACCAACACGGCGTCGGTCGACCTCCTCGTCCAGCTCACCTACATCGCCGCCAAGGAGAACGGCCTCAAGGGCGACCTCCTCCCCGGCGGCCTCGAGCTCAAGGTGCCCAAGAACGCGGCTGTCGAGCCCGAGGCCGCGCCGACAACGGCGGCCGCAGCGGCCGCGGCGGCCGCAGCCGAGCAGGAGACGGTCGACCTCGACAAGCTCGCCGACGACTTTAGCAAGTGCGCCGGCGTCGCGCACCTCATCAACGAGCTGCCGCCGATCAGCGAGATGCGCGTGTGGCTCCTCGGCGAGGACATGACGGACGACGAGCGCCTGCTGAACCGCACGCGCAAGCTCGTCGACATGCGCGGCGGGACCGTGTCGATCTCGGCGTGGCGCCTCCTGCGCTGGATCGTCGCGAGCAACACGTCGTACCTCAAGCTCATCGAGGACGAGAACGAGCTCATCCAGGGCATCGGCAAGGACTGCAGGCAGTTCCGCCTCGTCGTCGGCAGCCCGGCCAAGGAGCACCTCCTCGCCGAGAGCGTCAAGTGCGTCGCCCCTCCTCCTCCTCGCTCCTGCTCGTCGGCTGCGAGTTGATGTCTGACACATCTCTCTCGTGCACGCTCGCAGGGCGGCGCAGGCCGAGGACGCCAACGCTCAGGCCTACCCGACCCTCTTTGCGTTCCACGGCTCGAGCGTCAAGAACTGGTCGAGCATCCTCCGTCAGGGCCTCCACTTCCGCGAGACGATCAACGGGCGCGCCTACGGCAACGGCGTGCGTCTCCCTCTCCCTCTCTTGCCTCGTCTCGCCGAGCCGACCGAGTCCGGTTGCTGACCCTGGCACCCTTCGCCCGCAGGTCTACTTTGCCAAGGACGGCAGCGTCTCGCTCGGCCACTACGCCGCGCCGGCCCAGACCATGTGGAAGAACGCCGAGTACCACGTGTCGAAGCTCGCCGCCATCTGCGAGATCACGAACCTGTGCGTCCCCTCCTCTCCTCCTCGCGCCCTGCTCCACCTCGCCGAGGCCTCAGGCTGACTCTCTCCCTCTCCACCGTGCGCACAGCCCGGACAAGTTCGTGTCCAACAGCCCCTACTTTGTCGTCAACCAGCTCGACTGGATCCAGGCGCGGTACCTCATCGCGCAGGCGTCGAGCGCGGCGCCTCAGGTCCAGGTCGCCGATGCGGCCGCGTCGGCGGCGGCGGGCAAGAAAAAGAAGTCGGCCGACGCGCTCAAGACGATCTCGCTCGACCCCAAGCACCCGCTCACGATCGGCAGCACCAAGCTCATCATCCCGGACGTCGGCGACAAGCTCACCAGGCTCGAGGCGAGCCTCACCGACACGGCCGAGGAGCTCAACGCCTCGGACTCGGAGCTCCTCGAGGAGCCGCCCGTCGTCGGCGGGAGCGGCGCGTCGTCGCAGTCGGCGAGCGGCGGCAAGGGCGCGCTGCGCACCAAGCTCCGCCGCGGCACGTCGAGCCTCGGCGGCAGCGGCGTCATGAGCCCGACCAAAGGCGGCGCCGTCAAGGGCAAGAGCAAGGCCGCCGTCAAGGGCAAGGAGCGCGCCGCCGCACCGCCGCCCGCCGCGCCCAAGGAGGAGCCCGACACGTTCGAGCCGACCGACGCGGCGCGCCTCGCCCTCATCAAGCAAATCCCGCCGCCGAGCAAGCCGAGCCGCGGCGCCATGTCGATGATTCAGAAGGAGATGCGCGCCATGCTCAAGACGCAGAAGGACCTCGGGCCGACCAAGGCCGGCTTCTACTTTGACCCGGTGCGTCAGCCTCGTCTCGCTCGGATCCCTCCTCTTTCCCCTCTTGCCTCGACGTGCTGACGCTCTCCCTCGCTGGGCGCAGGAGCGCTCGGACGACAACGCGTTCAACTGGATCATCGAGCTGCCGCGCGAGAGCTTCGAGGAGGACCTGCCGCTGCGCAAGGACATGGACGCCCGCGACGTCAAGAGCATCCTCATGGAGATCCGCTTCGGCGACACGTGCGTCCTCTTCCCCTCTCCCTGCGTCGCCTCGGTCGTCGCCGGCGAGCGTGCTGACGCCTACCCGGTCTCGCGCGCAGGTTCCCCTTCTCGCCGCCTTTCTTCCGCGTCGTCCACCCGCGCTTCCTCCCCTTCGCGCACGGCGGCGGCGGGCACGTCACGGCCGGCGGGTCGATCTGCATGGATGAGTCCCTGCTCCCACTCTCTTTCGGTCGTCGTCGTGAGCGCACGAGCCTGACTCGGACCTTCTCCTTCTCGCGGCAGCACACCTCCTCACGACCGACGGCTGGAGCTCGGTCTACACGCTCGAGGCGATCCTCCTCCAGATCCGCATGGCCATGTACGTCTCCTCCACTCGTTCTTGCGCAGGGAGCGAGGATGAGGGAGCTGACTCGCTGTGAGCGCCTCTCGTTCGCCCGCAGGTCCAACCTCGAGCCCAAGCCGGCGCGCCTCGACCAGGGCAAGCAGTGGAACCAGCCCTACTCGGTGCGTCTCGACGCAGTCCTCTCTCTGGAGCAGGAGGACGTTCCCGAACGTCCTGCTGACCCTGCCACGGGACGTCCACCGCGCACAGATGGAGGAGGCGATCGCGGGCTTCCGCCGCGCGGCCCAGACGCACGGCTGGCAGGTGCCCGCCGAGCTCGACACGTTCGCGGCGCAGGGCTGAGGCTCTGTGTCGTAGGGCGGGAGGAGGGAGGAGGAGGAGAGAGGAGGACCGCTTGCAGTTTCCCGCTTTTTCTGTGTACCGTGTCTACCCCTCTCTTTCGTGCCCTGTGTGTGTAGCCACAACCGCTTTGCAACGCAACCCCGCTTGACTTCTCGTTCCGCGACAGTGCGAGACCTGGTCGTCGGCGGCGGCGCGGCGTGCTCGAGGAGGAGCGGGCGGCGTCGCCCCGCGGCTCGAGGCGTGTGCGCCCCCCTTGCCTGCGAGTTGCTCGACGAGAGCCGCTCTCGAGCATCAAGCTGGCACCTGCCTGATGCGAGCGCGGCCGTCTGGCTGGTGGGCCGGCCCGCCGTGATCTGGGCTTTGGGAAGTCGCGCCTGGCGGCCGCGACGAGCGCTCCACCTCCCTGCTCGCCCTCGCCCTCGTCCAGCACTCGGCGCCCGAGCTCCAGCTGCAGCTCGACCCTCGACACGCAGCTCCTGCGCCGCCGCACCTCCAGCAGCACCACCCCGACCCGCCGCCAACGAGCGAGCGCCGACCTCGCAACGCGTCCGACCCTCTCTCCCTTCATCACCCCCAGCCGCCCTCGCAACTCCGCCTCCGCCCATGCTCCACCGACGAAGGCAAGACGCAGACGGCCGGGCGTCTCCACAGCCGCCCATGGCCGACCGGCGGTCCGGCGCAGGCCCAGGCGGGTCCGGCAGCGGGCTCTCCCAGCTCCTCTCGTCGTCGTCGCCCGACAAGGCGGCAGCGCGTCGCCGCATCGCCTACATCGTCGCCGGCGTGTGCGGCTTCTTCCTCCTCCTCCACCTCGTCTCGCGCCCGAGCGACCCGTCCTATCGCAACGGGCGCGCCCTCCCCGGCTTCGGCTCGCGCAGCCAGTTCGCCTCGTCGCGCCGCACCGACACGCTCGTGCGCGCCGCCCGCAAGCAGCGCGCAGCGGCGGCCATCTCGCACGGCGGCACGGGCGGGTACGGGCCGGCCAACTTTAGCGAGCCGCCGCCGTTCACCTTCTGTCCGACGTTCGGCAGCGGCGACGAGCTGGGCAACGTCTACGGCCGCGAGGCCATCGTCAAGACGCGCACGCACGTCGGCAGCGCCGAGCGCGTGCGCAAGGTCATCAAGCGCGCCATGGCCGGCCTCCCCGTCACGATCGGCGTCCTCGGCGGCAGCGTCAGCAGCTGCCACGGCCTCGATGCGACCCAGGCGCACCCGCTCGGCAACCCGGTCGGCCCCAACTGCTACCCGCACCGCATCTTCTCGTGGCTCAACGACGTCTTCCCGCACCCGGCCAACGAGTTGACCAACGGCGCCCGTGCGTCCTCCTCTCTCTCTCTCTCTCCCTTCCTTCCCGCCCTTGCCTTCTCGAGGAGCCGCTCGCACTTTGCTGATGCCGCGCCCTTTCCTCTTGCAGTGCGTCGCACCGGCACGTCGTACTTTGGCTTCTGCTCCGAGATGCACTTGCCCGACCGCGTCGACCTCGTCATCGTCGAGTTCGACACGGAGGACCCGGCGTGCGTTCACTTCCTCCTCGATCTCGCTCACGCTTGACGCAGGCACTGACTCGTGCTTCTCTCCCATGTGCGCAGCGAGAAGACGTCCCTGTCGACGACCGACCTCCTCATCCGCTCGCTCCTCCTCCGCCCCGACCAGCCGGCCATCATCATGCTCGGCCACTTCTCGCCGCAGATCCAGGGCGAGCACGGCTACGCCGGCCCCGAGATGTGGCACTCGTCGGTCGCCCAGTTCTACGACGTCGTGCACGTCAGGTGCGTCCCCTCTCTCTGCTGCACACGCCTCCTCGAGCAGGACGAGGTCCTGACCTCCCTCTCCTCCCGCCGCGCAGCGTCAAGGGCCTCCTGTACGAGGACTACCTCCTCAACCCGAGCAAGGTCCGCCAGTCGTACTTCCTCGACCCGATCCTCGCCAACTCGAAGGGCCACGAGCTCCTCGCCGACACGGTCATCGCGTTCCTCGAGTCAGAGATCTGCCAGGTCTGGGACCAGGCCGCGCTCGAGACCGACATTGCAGCGCTCGGCGGCAACACGCAGCCGATCTCGCCGCTCGCGCTCGGCGACGACTACCCGTCGCTCCTGTCGGGCAAGGGCCTGCGCAAGGCGGCCGACGCCGGGCTCGACGCCGAGGACGCCGACCTCGCGCACGCCGGTGGGCGCGCCGGCGGCCGCTCGGGCTACCTGCGCATCCCGCCCTTCCGCATCACCGACAAGCCGCACCAGCTGTCGCAGTTCCGCGAGATCAAGCCCAACTGCGCGTCGGCCAACGACCTCATCAACCCGCTCCCTTCGAGCGTCTTTGCCGGCTCGGGGTGGAACCCGGTCCAGCCCAAGCCCGACGACGAGGACGAGATGCACTACTGGTACACCGACATGCCCGGCTCGCTGCTCAAGATCCCCGTCAAGGTCGGCGCGGGCGACATCGCCGTCTACTACCTCAAGGGCCCCGAGGCCGAGGGCTGGGGCACCGTCCTGTGCTGGGTCGACGACAACGTCGACGGCGCCGTCGAGCTCAAGGGTCACTGGGACAAGGACTACGGCCAGCCGACGTGCGTCCCCCTTCCTCTCCTCGCCCTCTCCCTCGGCTCGCAACCGCGGAAGCTGACCCTCTCCTTCCTCCCCCTCCCTCTGCTTCCCTCCCTCCCCTGCCTCTTCGCCTCCTCTCGCACATCCACTCGCCGCTCTCGCCCACCCGCAGCGTCACCCAGATCGACATGAACGTCGCGCGGGGCCCTCACTACGTCGTCTGCGAGCTCCAGGGCCAGCCGGGCATCGACCACGCGCGCTTCAAGCTCTTCGGCGTGTTTGCGACCTAGGCGTCGTCGGCGGGTCGCGCAGCAGGAGGAGGGGCGGTTGGGCCGCGAGGCAGGAAGAGGGAGAGCCGGCGGGCTACATAGACTCGAGGAAGGTGAAGGCGCGGGCGGTATGGGGAGGGGAGGCGCCCACACGTACGAGGAGTGCACTTTCATCATCGTCTGTATGTACCGACGTTCCACGCTCAGCAAAATGCCCTACTCGTGCCGCTTTGTCCCCTCTTCCCTTTCCCTCTCCCCTCCTCCTCTCGCTCGTTGTGCTCCGCCCTCCTACACCCCTTCTCCCTCTCTTAGCATTCATTGTCTGGACGACGTGCAGTATACCCCGTTTCACGCAGCCGTCTTTCGTTCGCTCGCCGCTGCGCTTCCCGCCGAGCTCGAGCTTGAGAAGGTCGTCGCCTCGTCCTCGACAGCGCGCTCGCCGCGCCAAGCTCTGCTCAGGAGCTGCAGTTTGTCGTCGAGAGGAGCTAGCGCCAAGCTGCTCGCGCCCGAGACGTGCCGGGCGGGAGTGCCCGTCCTCGCGCTCCAGGTACGTCGAGTCGCGCAGGCAGCTCTCGGCTTGCTGCAGCTCGCATGCTTTCGCTTTCTAGCTCTTCTGCTCTCTACAGGAGGGCAAGGAAAGCGCTCATTGCGACGCACGCAGCAACACAGCCCGATGCGCTGCCCCTCGCGCGGCCTCCTCGTCGCGCCGCGGCCGGTCCAACCCGTCACCACGCTCGACGGCTCAGCCTGGTTCGCCATCAACGCACCAGGGCTCTTCCTTGACAAGCGCGAACCGCACTCGCTCGACGCCCCGACCCGCCGCCTCGCCATCCCTCAAGCGACGCGCTCGCCCCGACCACCAGCCATCACCGAGCGCGTCTCGCCGCCGGCTGCGCTCGACCGACACAAGCGCATCGCCGCGCATCACGGCACGACCTGCGCGGCGCACGTCGAGGTTGACGAGGCGGGCGAGGACGTCAAGGTCATGGCGGACGACCAAGCGCTCTTCCTCGTCCTCGCGCGCTCGAGCCGCAGCACCACATCGGCGGCGGCGGGTCTCGGCGAGAGTTCGGCGCGCTCGAAGCGCAGGAGCTTCAGGCCGTCGCTCGGGTCGATACACGAGCGGGGTGCGGGCAAGGAAGAGCGCAGGGAGGACGAGCAGGAGTTGGCGGACGGGACGGGCTCGAGCGAGGGGAGCGAGGTGCCGAGCCCGGCGGCGTGGTCGAGCTCCGAGGGCGGCCTTTCGATGTACGAGGCCGGGGAGGGGACGCCGGCGTCGTCGGTCGCGCCCGAGTCGCCGCCCGCTCGGACCGGCTCGCCCTCCCCAACCACGCCGTCTCGTCCGCCGACCGCCGCCAGCCTGCGCGCGCCCGCCGCTCCGGCCGCCGCTCGACTTCCTTCACCCCAGCGCTCAACTGCGCCTTCTTGCGGGCCGCTGCGGGCCCTCGTCGCCCGGCTGAACCGCCTGCGAGCGCAAGCAGAGCGTCGAGCGCCGCCGCGCGCGTCGCTCGCCAGCAGTGCGCGACCCGCAAGTCGGAAGGAAGGCGTCCGGGTTGTCGTCGAGGTCGAGGTGCTCACGGAGCGGGAGCTGCGCGAGGATGACGAGCGGGCGTGAGGGCGTAGCAGGAGGGAGAAGTGCAGTCCTTTGGCTTGCTCGACGTCTCTCGACGTCTCTCAAGAGCAAGAGCGGGGAAAGCGAGAGGAGGGGTCCAGTGAGAATGACACACGTTACAAAGGGAGACAACTGCTGAAGGAAGAGAGGCAGGTATGAAGGAAGAAGAGAGGGGAGGAGGAGAGGTGCGCCTCGTCTGCCGCCGCGAGACCCGCACGCGCGCACGCCGGCGCTCAGCCCTGGAGGATGCGCTGCCCGATCTTGTCCCGGACGGTCGTGAAGGCCTGCAGGAAGAAGCGCGAGGTCAGCGTGAGGGGGAAGGAGTGCAGAGAGGGAGAGAGAGGGAGACGCACCTGCATGATGCTCTGCTCGTTGAGCTGGATGTCGGCGAGGTTGACGGCGGCGTCGGGTTTCGGGCGCGAGACGCGGCTCGCGATCGCGACCGGGTCCGTCTCGAGGACGATGCCGTTGTCGATCGTCTCGTCGAGGGCGAGGACGACGAGGTCGAGGTTCTCGAGGATCGAGCGCTTCTCGACCTGGTGCCGCAGGAGCATGGCGACGGCGTCGTAAAAGGCCGTCAGGGTCGCGTGGAGCATGAGCTCGTTCTCGTGCAAGGGCGCGACGAGGAAGAAGCACAGGTCGATCGAGTGCTTGTACAGGACGGCGAGGTTGTCGACGACGACGATGTCGGTCTGCTGGCGGCGCGTCTTTTCCCAGATCGACGCCTCAAACGCGCGCTGGTCCTTCAAGGTCGGGAACGGGTTGGGCTTGGTCGAGCCGGCGGGGGCTTTCGGGTCGGCGTGCGCCGGGTGGTAGTACTTTGCGAGGATCCGGTTCGAGTCGTTGTCGATGAGGATGAGGGCCGTCACCATGTCGAGGTGGAGGTTCTGTCGGTGCGCGTGCGGCGACGGAGTGTGCGAGAGGTGGACGCGTGGAGTGGGGAGGAGGAGGAGAGAGAGGGGAGGAGGTGAGCGACGCGCGCGCGAGAGGGTGAGCGAGAGAGACGAGAGCGCACCATGGTGGGCAGTGGTGCTAATGCAGCTGTCTGTGGTGAGAACAAGCTGTCGGCGCGTCGTCGTCGTCTGGTCGAGCCGCCGTGAGCGACTTCATCAGCTCTCGGCTCCGTCCACCTCGCTCCCGCCTCGCCTGGGCCCCTGCTTGAGCTCGACCTGCTCAGTGGGCTACATAAGGGCCCCCACCAGCCGAGCGAGCGCCGTCATGGTGTTCCCTCCTCCTCTCGCACCTCCTCAAGCCGCCCGCCCTTCTCGACCTCCAGCACGCTACACGGCCGGGTCCTGGGCCGAGCCGAGCTCGTCGTCGTCGTCCAGGTCCTTCCAGCCGCAGCCCACCCGCATCCCCGTCCCCGCCAACCCGCGCTCCGTCCTCTGGGTCGGCCGCCTCCCTCCCGACATCTCGGACGCCGACCTGCGCGCCACCTTCTCGCCCTACGGCCACCTCGTCCGCGTCACCATCGCCTCCGCCAAGCCCGGCGGAACCACCACCTTCGCCCACGTCGCCTTCAACACGCCCGCCGAGGCCGTCGCGGCTCACGCCGCCCTCGACGGCCGCCCGCCGACCCTCCTCTCGCCCTCTCGACACCCCGCCGCCGCGCCCAGGCCCGCGCCCATGCGCGTCGAATTTGCGACGGCCGACCAGGTGCGCCGCACGTCGGGCCTGTTCCGCGCGCCCAACACGCCCGAGCCCTCGCGCCTCGCCAACGGCGCGAGCGGGAACGGCGTCGGCGGCACCGCCTCTGGCTCGGGCGCGCCCGTCAAGCCCGAGCCCGAGCCGAGCCCGCGCCTGGCGAGGGTGCACGACGTCGGCCCCGCGGCGTCGACGTCGCGCGCGCCGCTGCCGAGCCAGGCGGCCGCCGCGGCGGATCGGGCAGGCGGTGCTCGTGCGCCGCCGCCGCGCAGGGCGCAGTCGCCGCCTCGACCGCGGCCGAACCAGGTCAAGGCGTATGTGCAAGCCGAGGATGCGCTGTGCGTCCCCCTCCCCTCTCTACGTCACAGCGCGGCGCCCGCTCACTCCTCCTTGTCCCTCGCGCGCAGCAAGATCCTCGCACCCTCGTTCCGCTACACCGACGACGTCTACAAAGCCATTGGCCCCGGCATGCGCACCCTCGCGAGCGCGTCCGCCCCCGCCTCGACCCCTCCCGTCACCTACACCTGCACCTACCCCCTCCCTCCCTCGCTCCCCGCCGACGCGTCCAACCCGCGCACGATCGCCTTTGCGCGCACCGCGCGCGACGACCTCGCTCTCACGAGCGGCATCACGCTCGCGAGCTGGGACATTGTGCCCGAGCGCGCGCCGACCAAGCCCGCCCGGTTCCGCGCGCGCCTCGTCGTCCCGCCCGAGTGGGTCAAGGGCGCGAGCCGCGACACGCCCGGGCAGGACCGCAAGCGGCGCAAGGACGACGCCAAGCGCGAGCAGCAGCGCAAGCGCGACGAGGCGGCGGCAGGGGCGGCGGGAGGGTTCGAGGACGACGGCGCGCTCGTCCTGCGCGTGCCGCTCCCCGCGGCGTGCATCGGTGCAGGGCCCGAGGCGGCCAAGGCGCGCCGGGCGTGGCTCGGCGCCCAGGCGCGCACGCTCGCCATGGAGGGCAAGGCGGTCCTGTCGACGAGGGTCGACGAGGAGAGGGGCGTGTGCGAGGTGAGGTACCTGCCGCTCGAGGAGGAGGAGGAGGAGGATGGCGAGGGAGAAGACGACGAGGATGAGGGGCAGGGCGCGGAAGACGAGGGCGAGGGCGAGGGCGACGCGCGCGCCGACGAGGAGGCGCTCGCGCCGCCGCGACCGCCGCCTGCCGCTCCGGCCTCGGCGCAGCCGCTCGCCATGCTCAACGAGGACGTCAAGCCCGTCATCGCGCGCGCTGCGCCCGCGCCGACGACCTCGGCCGCTCCCGCCGCGTCCTCGTCGCGCCAGCCCGCGCCCGGGCCCTCGCGGCGCGACGACATGGACGTCGACGCCGAGGTCGACCAGCTCGCGACGCCGACGCCCGAGCCCGAGGGCAGCAGGGCTGCCGCCGCCGCGCGCGCGTTCCCGCTGTCGATCCTCGGCGCCAACACGGCCGACTCGAGCTCGACTCGCGCCATCGTCGACAAGTTCCTCAAGGAGTGCGTCCTCTCTCCTCCTACCTCTGCACCTCCTTCCTCGTCGTGATACGATGACTGACGAGTTGCTCGCCCTCTCGCTCGCAGGTACGTGCGCCGTTTCGACGAGTCGCGCGGCACGCTCGAGTACCTGTACACGCCCAACGCCCTTTTCTCGCTCAAGCTCGACCCGACCGTCCCCGCCCGCCACCGCCGCGCCGCACCGCCGTTCCCCTTCGAGCCGCGCTGGCTCATGGCCGCCAACCGCCTCTCGTCGACGCCCGTCGCCATCACGAACGCGATCCGCGCCCTCCCGCCCGGCTCGCACGACCTGTCGCGCTGCCACTACACGGCGCGCACCGTCCCCGAGCTCCACCTGCGCAAGCAGCAGCCGCTCGCGCCCATCGTCGTCCACCTCGTCGGCGAGTTCGAGGAGTTCCCGGACAAGACGGTGCGCGGCTTCGGCCGCACGTTCATCATCGTGCCGAGGGGCGCTGGCTCGGGCACGGGCCCGTCGGCAGCGGCGGGAGGAGGCGCCGCCGAGTACTGGATCCACTCGGACCAGCTCACGATGCGGTACCACGTCCCGGGCGAGCCGCGCGCGCTCCCCATCGCCGCCTCGCCCTTCGTGTCGGGTCCGGCGCCGGCGCCGCTCGCATCGCGTCCGGCGGCACCTCCTCGCGTCGACTCGGCGGCATCGGCGAGCGGCGCCGCCGCGCGCCCGTTCGCGCAGCTGCAGCCGCACCCGGGCCTCGCGCGCTTGCAGGCCGCAGCGCCGCCTCCTGCGCCTGTCGCCGCCGCACTAGCACCTGCGCCTGCGCCCATCCAGCCGGCCCGACCTGCCGCAGCCGCCGCAGCACCCCCTCCTCCAGCACCGCCCGCCGCCGCTCGCGCTCCGCCGCAGCCGGCCCAGCCCCAGAAGCGCCGCCGCGCCTCGTCCGCCTCGCCCGGCCCTCTCCGCCCCGCTTCCCTCGCCGCCGCCGCATCCAGCTCGGACGTCGACGACGACGGCGACGTCGACATGAGCCGCAACGTCCTCGTCCTCACCGACTCGAGCGCAGGCTCGCGCTCGCCGACGCCGCAGCCCTCGCCGGTCAAGGCCGCCGCCGCTCCTCTGCAGCGCAAGCGCCGCGCCGCCAGCCCTGCGCCGCGCTCGGGTCTCGAGTCGGCCTCTGGCTCGGGCTCGGGCTCGAAGCGCCGCGTGTCGGGCCCCTCGACGCCGCCCGGCGGCGGCGCGACCGCAGCGCCCTCGGCCGTCGCCGCTGCCGAGGCGGGCCTGAGCCGCGCCGAGGTCGAGCGCCTCATCCAGCTCGAGGTCGCCGCGCAGGTGCAGCGCCTGACGGCCAACGCCGGGCGCGCCGTCAGTCCGCGCAGCGACGCCGAGGCGGCCGAGCCTTCCTCGTCGGGCTCGCGCTCGGCGGCGGCGGCAGCAGCGGCGCTGTCGGCGGCGAGCGCGACGGCGGGCAAGAAGCGCACGAAGGAGCGCACGGCCGAGCGGGCGAGGGAGCTGCTCCGGGAGAGGGAGCGGGAGGACGAGGCCAAGCGGGCCAAGGACAAGGAGCGCAAGGACAAGGAGCGCAAGGACAAGGAGCGCAAGGAGAAGGAGCGCAGGGAGAAGGAAAAGGAGAGTGAGCTCGGGACCGGCTTGGGCAAGACGGACGCGAGGATCCTCATCCCGGGCGGCGGCAACGCGCAACTGCACGGTGCGTCCTCTCTCCTCCTCCTTCTTCTCCCGCCCCCTCCCTGCATGAACTGATGCTCGACTCACCCTGCAGGCTTCGACGGCCGCAACAACAAGCTGCGCCACATGGTCGACACGGGCTCGTCCCTCCTCGCCGTCTCGCACGTCGGCGACATCGTCGAGTTCTCGTGCCAGTCGACCTCGCTCGCGTCGACCGTGCGCAAGCTCCACACGAGCAAGGACGACAAGTTCCGCGTCGACGACTTTGCCTGGTCCGACACCAAGGAGACGCTCCTCGTCGGGTACCTCGGCGCCCGAGACGGCAAGGACTTCACGAGGCCGGCGCACCAAGTCATCCTGTACCGTCGCGAGGAGACGCCTGTGCGTCCCCCTTTCTCTCTTCCGAGTCGTCGGCGGACGAGCAGCGCTGACGCCCACGACCTTTTGCTCCCCCAGGCGGGCACCGCCCTCGTCCCGACCAAGCTCGACGAGCGCCCTCACGTCGCCGGCGGCGTGACGGCCATCGCGACGCTCCCCGGCACAGGCCGGCTGCGGTTCGTCACCGGCGGCGAGGACAAGAAGTGCGTCGTCCTGATCCTGCCGGCTCTGCGCTCCCTCCCTCGCGCTGACCGGGTCGCACCGTGCTCGCAGGCTGTACCTCTGGACGAGGTCGCGCGCGACGCAGGACATCAAGACGGCCAACATCCGCTCGGAGCACTCGTCGATGATCACGAGCGTCTCCACGATCGCGCACCAGGACTGGGTCGTCTCCGGCAGCAAGGACAAGCGCGTGCGTCGCCCTCTCTCTCTCTCTCCCTGTCTCGCGTCGCGCTCTTGCACGGTCGCTCACTCGTAGCACGCTCTGCCTGCAGGTGTTCGCCTACGACCTCGACCGCATGGCGTCGACCTGGCAGGTGCTGCTCCACAGCCCGGTCATGACCGTCTCGCAGGTCCCGTCCGACCCGCACCTCATCCTCGCGCGCGTCGCCGCTCCGACGAACCAGTTCGCCGCCTTCGACATCCGCTCGAGCCAGAAGGCCGTCATCCAGTTCGGCTACGACCTCGCACGTGCGTCCCGCCGCTCGCTCCTTCTCCCCCTCCCTCGTGCTGCGCAACGACGAGCTCCTGCTGACTCGGTGTACCCTTCGCCGCCTGCAGCGCACACCTCGTCGACGGGCGCGCTGTCGCCGACGACCATGGGCCGGTACTACCGCGGCGACCACTGCGACAGGGTGTACGCCTTCCCCGACTACGAGAACGGCGTCAAGTGCGTCTCTCTCGCTCTCTTCCTACCCTCTCTCGACCGCGCGACCAGTCGCTGACGCTGAGCACGTGCGCACAGGCTGTGGGACCTGCGCAACGTCCGCACGACGCACTCGGACCGCGACCTCAAGAAGCAGCACCTGAACGGCCTCGCCCGGAGCAAGGTCGTCCAGACCATGTTCCGCGGCCGGGGCGAGCTCGACTTGCTCGAGATGGCGCACTTCTCGAGGCTGTCGATCCGCGGGTGAAGGGCGGTGAGGAGCGAGGGCGGGTCTTGGTCGAGGTGGTGGCTCGCGCGCGCGGTCGAGCGGGTCGGTGGGTGCAGCCCGAGGTCTCTGAGCAGCCTCGCCTTTTTCTTTCTGCTTGCGCATTGCATTGCATCCTTGTGCGCTTTCTCGTCCTCGCTATCGTCCCTCGCACGAAGCATGGAAATCGAGTTGAGTCGGCGAGCGTGCGGCGAGTCTCAGGTTTCTCGAGCGCGCACCGTACAGCATGGCGCGGTCAGCTTGTCAGCTTCGCGCACGATGACAGCAATGCCCGCAACAGCACTGCCAGAGCTCAGACAAAGCGAGAGAGCGAGCGCGAGGCGCGCGAGGTCGACGCGTCTCGCTCGCTCCTCCCTGGCCTTCGCTCGCTCCTCTCGCCCTCTCTGTCTCCACCACACACAATCCGACTGCCCTCAGCGCACGCCCTCATGGCGCCCGCACACAAGGCCACGCCGCCGCGCTTCGCCGCCGACCTCACCAACCTCTCCCGCCAGTCGGCCTCGTCGTCCTCCTCCTCGGCCAAGCGCCCCTCGCCCTCGACCACGTACCGCCAAACCAGCCTCGCCGACTCGCGCTTCTTCCACTCGACACCCCCTGCCCCGCTCGCCCCGCCCACCAGCAGCCCGACCGAGTCCGCCGCCGCCGACGCGCCGAGCGTGTTTGGCTCGGACGCGCCTCCGCTGAGCGACGCGTCCAACACGAGCCCCGTCCGGGTCGAGGACGGCGCGTGTGCCCACGACGGGCTCGACGACGAGAGCGACGCCGGCAGCGACGACGACGGCGAGCCCGCGCCGGGCCGCACCAAGCGCAGGCGGGTCGCCTCGCACGACTCGGTGCCGTCGCGGCGAGGGGCGCAGGCGTGGGCCGAGTTGGGCTCGGCGCAGCTCGTCGGGACGTACGGGATGGGCGACAGCGAGGGCAGGGAGCGCATGGAGCCGACGTTCGCCGCGCTCGGGCAGCAGTTCGGCGCGTTCGAGGCCATGCGCAGGAGGGAGTTGGGCTTCCGCGCTGGAGCGACTCGACGTGCGTCCCTCTCTCTCTTCATTGTCTCGTCTTCGCAGCGCACGTCCATGCCGAGACGCTGACGCCCTGCCTCGTGCAGTGTCGATGCGGCCCTGGCTCCAGACGATCGTGTCGAGCAACGAGGCCGACGTCGCACGGCTCCCGTCGATC
>Ga0308169_10001201_pt1 | contig 31210 bp, 27 predicted proteins | sample PhyBR1_2_FD_202139 | JGI IMG/M metagenome (GOLD analysis project Ga0308169, IMG submission 202139) | Phyllosphere microbial communities from UC Gill Tract Community Farm, Albany, California, United States - DLSLSB.R1 | ecosystem: Host-associated > Plants > Phyllosphere > Unclassified | place...
TCCCCCCCTCGGCCCACCCGTCATCATGCGCGATTCGAAGCAGCCGCCGCACATCCACAACGCCGACCCGGCTCCAGCTCACAAGGCTGAGCGCAGGCCTTCTCTCCCCGACTCGGCTCGCGCACTCCACCGCCCAGAGGACTACGCCCACCTCCTGCATTCGACAGACACATTCCTCTTCGACGTGCGTCCACCCTCGCCTCTGCCTCTACAGCTACGAGGACTCGCTCTTTCGACAAGGCTGACATGCCTTTCGTGCCCGCAGTGCGACGGCGTCATCTGGACCGGCCCAGCAGGAGACCAGCTGTGCGTCCCCCTCCTCGTCCTCCTCCAAGCCTGCGCACGCTGACCCCCGGCTCCCTCGCCGTGCAGCACCCCCAACATCGTCGAGACGCTCGAGTTCCTGCGCGGCAAGGGCAAGAAGCTCGCCTTCATCACCAACAACGCGACCCGCTCTCGGCAGCAGTACGTCGACAAGGTGCGCCGACTTCCTCTTGGTCGGCTCGCCCGTTCAGGAGCGCGGACTGACCCTCAGTATCGACATGCACGCAGTTTGCCGGCTTCGGCATCAAGGTTTGGCTCGACGAGGTCTTCACCTGCGGCAGCGCGACGGCCGAGTACGTGCGCGCCGTCGTCCTCCCCTCGATCCAGGACGAGGCCAAGCGCGGCGTGTACCTCATCGGGCAGAAGGCCATGGAGCACGAGTTCGAGGACGAGGGCCTGTCCTGGACGGGCGGCACGGCGCCCGAGGACGACGCGCTGCCCGAGCCGCAGGACTTCAGCGCAATCGTGCCCGACCCGTCGATCGGCGTCGTCGTGTACGCGTTCCAGATGCGCATCAACTACGTCCAGCTCGCCAAGGCGTACAACTACCTCAGCTCGAACCCGGGCTGCCGCCTCGTCCTCACCAACGACGACCAGAGCTTCCTCCTCCCCTCGGGCGGGTACGCCCCGGGCGAGGGCGCCATCGCCTCGGTCCTGTACGGTGCCCTGCCGGCCGGTGCGCCCGAAAAGGTCGTCGTCGGCAAGCCGCACAAGCCCCTGCTCGACATCGTCCAGCGCGAGTGCGTCCCTCTCTCGCTCTCTCCTCTTCCTCTCCTGCTCTCGAGGGGCGTCGAGGCTGATTTTATGAGCGCGCACCTGCAGGCTCCAGTTCGACTCGAAGCGCACCGTCTTCATCGGCGACCGCCTCGAGACGGACGTCCTCTTTGCAAAGCGCGGCGGCATCGCCTCGGTCCTCGTCTGGACCGGCATCTCCAAGCCCGAGGTGCGTCCTCCTCTCTCCCGGCCCCGATTCCTCGCTGAGTCCGAGCCTTGTACTGACGCACCGCTCGCTCGCTGCGCGCAGGACCTCGTCGGCTTGCCCGTGGAGGAGGAGCCCGAGTACACGATGGCGAGCGTCGGCTCGCTGCTCGACGCACGCCAGCTGTCGAACTGAACATGTCCATATTGCATCGATAGACGCCTTATTTTACTTTATGCCTGAGCGAGAGAGACAGTGAGGGCACGGCGAGAGGACCAAGACGAGGGGAGCGAGAAGGAGGAGCTCAAGCGCTCGAGCCTCTCTGGCCCGGGCTCGAGCTGCTCGACAGCCACTCGTGCGTCGTTGACGATGTCAGCAGAGTGAGAGGGAGGGAGAGAAGTGCAGCCGAGAGCGATGCAGAGAGCGACGAGGACGACAAGGTCGAGAGCTCGATGACTGCGCGCACGGGCCCTCTCTCGCTTCCAGCTCTCCATCCGGCTCGCTTGCTCGAGAAGAAGAAACATGGCACCGTCGTTGCACAACCTAAGGACGCTCAGAAGCTCTCGACGGCAAAGGACCACTCGCCCGTCTCGGCGTCGAAGCTGATGAACTCGGTGCCGTCGAGCGCGCGGAGGCGGCGGATGTGGGCTGCAACGCGCGGGTGTTTGGCGTCGCGGATCGGCTTGCGCGTCGCCTTGTCGAGCGGGAAGCAGTTGTCGAGCGTGATGGTGGCCGGGACGTTGAGGCCTTCGCCCGGCGCCGGCTTGGACGCCTCGTACTCGTCCGGGTACACGGTCGCGTTGCGGTCCTCGAGGCGCACGAGGCCGCCGAGGAGCTCGTCGACCGAGTCGAGCGTCGTGAGGTCGACCGGCGCCGAGAAGGCGACCGTGCCGTAGCCCTTGCGGCCGACAAAGAGGTCGCGCACCGAGCGCAGCTTGGCCGCCGGCAGCTTCTGCAGCGTGTCGATCGACGGCACCGTGAAGTACTCGCCGTCCTCGAGCTCCTTCTGCTGCTGCTGCTGGGCGCCGGCACGAGCGCGAGCCGGCTCGGCAGCAACGGTCCGTGCGGCCGACGGCGAGTCGAGCGTCGTGTTGCCGCCCTCGGTCAAGCCGCCCTCCGAGACGAACGACGCGTCGCCCGCACCGTCGCTCGCGCCGCCTGCGCTGCCGACGACGTGCGACGAGAAGAGCGACGACCGGCTCGTGACGGGCGCCGCGGCGTCGAACTGGACCTTGGCGGCCGTGCGCGGCGAGGCCGTCGCCGACGCCGTCGAGCCGGCGCCGCCGAGCGACTTGCCGAGCGACTTCTTGTCGATGACGAGCTTCTTGACGCTCGGGCGCGACACGAACGCGTTGGGCGACAGGGCGACGTCGTCGCTGATGCCGTTGGCGAGCCGCAGGGGCGAGTCGCGCGCGCCGCCGCCGAGGCTGCTGCCGTTACCGCCGGGCGTGCCTGCCCGTCCACCGACGACGCTGCCGCCGAGCGCGCTCGCCGTACTGCTGCCGAGGCCCGAGAAGCCGAGGCTGCCGCCGCCGGGTGCCGGGCTCGAGCTCGACGACGAGCCGAACCCTCGCAGGCGCGTGATCTTGGTCGACGAGCGCGGCGTGCCGCGGAACGCCGAGAAGATGGGCGGCTTCTTCTTGTCGTCGGCGGGCCGGGCCGGGCTCTGGCCGGCGCTCGCGAAGAGCGGGTTCGAGCCGTACGCGTTGGCGTCGTCGGCCGAGGCGTACTGCGGCTGCTGCTGCGATTGCTGGAGGCCGAGCTGGCCCTGCTGCCCGAGCTGCTGCTGCTGCGGCTGCTGCTGCCCGAGGAGGCTCGACGAGCCGCCGAAGAGCGACCCACCGAGCTGGGGCGCCGGCTGCGACAACGAGCCGAACAGGCCGGTCGACTGCTGCTGCTGCTGCTGAGGCTGCTGCTGCTGGGTCGAGCCGAACAGACCTCCTCCTGCGCCTGGCTGCGTCGACGAGCCGAAGAGGCCGCCGCCCGTCGCAGGCTGCGCCGGCTTGGCGCCGAAGAGCGAGCCGAACGTGCTCGTGCCCTGCTGCTGCTGCGGCTGCTGCTGCTGCTGCTGCGGCTGGCCGAACGTCGAGCCGCCGCCGAAGAGGCCGCCCGTCGGCTGAGCCTGCTGCGGCTGGGCGCCGAACGTCGGCGCCGCGCTCGTCTGCGGCTGCGAGTTGCCGAACAGGCCGCCGCCGGTCGCCCCTCCTGCGGGCGCGCCGAACGAGAACGACGGCTTGGGCGCAGCGGCAGCGGCGGACTGACCGAAGGCGGGCGCCGACGTGGCGGGCGCGGCGCCGAACAGGGGCTTGTTGGCGGCGGGCGCGCCGAACGAGAAGCTCGGCGCGGCGCTCGCGGCGGGCTGCGCCTGGCCGAACAGGCCGCCGGTCGGTGCGGGCTGCGCAGGCTGACCGAACGGGTTCGATGGCGCGGCGCTCGTCGCCGGCGCCGAGCCGAAGAGGCCGCCCGAGGGGGCCGGCGTCGAGCTCGGCGCGCCGAACGAGAAGCCCGTCGTCGCCGGCTTCTGCGCGGCGGCACCGAACCCGCCGAACGCCGGCGTCGACGTCGCCGCAGCCGGCTGGCCGAAGGTCGAGGTGCCCGCAGACTGCCCGAAGAGGCCGCCCGTCTGACCGGGCTGCGACGCCGCCGGTTGGCCGAAGCCGCCCGTCGCGCCCGAGCTGCCGAACAGGCCGCCGCTCGACGGCGCCGACCCGAACGCGTTGGTCGCGGCGGGCGCGGCGCCGAACGCCGGCGTCGACGAGGCCGTCGAGCCGAACAGGCCGCCGCCGGTTGCCGGCGGCGCGGCACCGAAGGCGGGCGTGCTGCTCGCGCCGAACGCGCTGCCGAAGCCGGGCGTCGCGCCGGCGGTCGGCTGCTTGCGGTTGGCCTGGTAGTCCTGCCAGCGCAGCTCCTCGAAAGAGTAGTTCTTGTACTGCGGCATGCAGGTGATCGACTGGAACTGGTGCGCCGTCTGGTTGGTCGGCGGCGGCTTGTTGTCCTCCTGCGGCGGCTCCATGACGGTCGTCGACTGGTAGGGGGCGACGGCGGTACCGTTTGCGGGGCCGGCTGGCGCAGCGCCGAACGCCGGAGCGGCGGGAGCTGCGAGCGCAGGAACGTGCGTCAGCTCGACATCCACAAGTGAACGAGAAGACGGTCAGTGAGCGGAAGGAGGACGTACCGCCGCCGAAGAGCCCACCAGTCGCCGCCGGCTGCTGCTGCTGAGCCGGCTGACCGAAACCGCCAAAGCCCGTCGTGGCCGGCTTGGCGGCGCCGAACAGCCCGCCGGTCGCACCCGCGCCCGCCGCAGGTTGGCCGAAAGTCGAGGTCGCACCGGTGTTGGCTGCGAGCGGAGCAAGAGAACGTCAGCAGGAGGGACAGGGAGGAGGGGGGACGACGAGGCGGAGGGAGTCGGGCTCACAGGCGCCGAAGGAGAAGCCAGTGCTCGGTGCAGAGGTACTAGTGCTGCCGAAGAGGCCGCCGCCCTGCTGCTGAGCCGGCTGACCGAACGCAGGAGCGGCCGAGGCGGTCGAGCCGAACGACGGGGCGGTCGAGGTCGCGCCGAAACCGCCTTGTAGCGCGCGGACGCGGTGCATGGCGGAGGTCGAGAGCGAGGTCGAGATTGAGGAGGAATGTAGGGAGAGCGGGCGAGCGTGCGTGCAGGGCAAGGGCAAGTCAGCGCTTGAGCGACGGGAGCAGTCAGAGCCGGGACGAGGTCGGCCGGCGAGGAAAGGTGGACGCACCGAAGCCGGTACTTGGCTGCTGAGGCTGCTGGGCGGGCTGACCGAAAGCTGGAGCGGCACTTGCGCCGAAGCCTGCGAGGTGGAGAGAGCGAGACGATGAGGATGAGGGAAGGAGGAGGACGAGGTCAGTGAGGGCCCTCACGACGGCAGAGCAGCAGCGCAAGCGCGCAGTGTGGCCGAGCACACATGCACGCAAGGCTACTGCCACGCTGCATGCTCCAGGGAGAGAGAAGGGGACGCACTCGAGCCAAACGCTCCTCCGGCGCCTCCAAAGAGGCCGCCCGCGGGCTGCTGCGGCTGCTGCTGCTGCTGCTGTTGCTGTTGTTGCTGGCCGAAGCCGCCAAAGGTCGAGCCGCTCGAGCCAAACATGGTCTCTGCGGGTTGCTGAGCTGAGGGGCGAGGGTGGGCGGGGAGGAGAGGGGGGGACGAGGTTGGAGGAGCGAACGACGGCGCTGGGCGAGGGGTGCGCGGTGGTAGGTGCGCGCTCGTCGTCGGTGAGGTGGGTCTCTGCGAGCGTCCACAGGCGCAGCAAGTGCAGGCGAGCGGCTGGGCGAGGAGCGCGCCGCCTCTCCTCGTCGTCCTCTTGCTCCTCGCCGTCTCTGGATCCGCTCAGACTTGCTCTCTCCGTCCTCGCTCAAGCACAGAGATGATGAATAGCCCAGCCGTACGATGCAATAATGGTACGCCTCACAGCACCGTCAACACCTCCCCGCCCATGCCCAAGTCCCACATCCCCCTCGTCTCAAGCGCTTCGTCCTTGACGACCCACACGACCTGCGTCGCCCCTCCCTGCTCCCTCTTCCCGCCCTTACCCTTCTGCACCTCGCCCTCGAGCCACGCGACGCACTCGCGCTCGACGCTCGCGCCTGGAGCGACGAAGACGAACCCTTGGCGCATCGGACCTCCTGCGCTCGCCGCCAACCCGGGCCCGCACGACGACGAGAGCGACGCAGGGGCGCGCCCGGCGACCCACAGGACCGAGAGCGGCGAGGCGAGAAAGTTGCTCGAGTCGAGGAACGGGTGCCGAGGCGTCGGGAGGGGAGAGCCCGGAGGGAGCGGCGGGTGCAGCGACCAGGCGAAGGCGCGCGAGGGGTGCGTGGCGGCGGCGCCGAGGAAGGAAGAAGATGTCGACGAGGGCGAGAGCGTGGGGAGGAGCGTCGAGATGGTCGAGGTGAGGGAGGTTCGAGACGAGCCGGACGACCTGCGGCGCTTCTTGGTCGAGAGCGACGGGCACGACACGGTCGAGGCGAGAGGCGCGCGCTTCTTGACCGTCGTTGCGGGCGCGACAGCGAGAGGGATGACGCGCTGGCACGGCGATGGCGCGCTGGATCGGGCGCCCGGCGAGGAGAGCGAGCGGAGGAGGGCGCTCGAGGCAGGCGGCGGCGACGAGGCGGCGGTCGGGGCGCTTGACGGCTCGACGTCGACGAGTTGAGATGCCGATGGAGGTCGTCGAGGGGGCGGGGGTGTGTGAGGAGGGGAGGCGGGGCGCGTTCTGCTCGTCGCCGCAGGCGCCTGGTCCACTCTCGGCCGCTTCTCCTCGCGCCGCACCTCGACGCCGACCCTTTTCCGCCCGCTCGTCGTCGCACCCTCATCATCGAGCACGCCGTCGGCCGCCTCGAGCCGCTCGACCCACTGCTTGACCTCGCGCTCGTACCGCTCCTGGCTCTCCTCGCCGCTCGACGGGTCGCGCTCGAGCGAGCTGCTCATGGCCGCGTCGCGCACGGCCGCGTTCCAGATGTGGTCGACAATGGCGACGGCCGTGGACGGGGCGGCGCCGACGGCTTCTTGCGCGACGAGCTGGAGCTTGTCGAGCGAGAGCGGGGAAGCGCCCGAGTCGGCGGCGCGAGACGGCTTGGTGATGCGCGGGAAGCGCAGCTCGTAGTACTGCGAGGGACGCGCAGCAAGATCAGAGCTTGCTCTACGATAAGGGGAAGGAGGAGAGAGACGTGAGACGCACAGGGCAGCCGGCCGAACGCTGGAAGCCTGCTCCGTTGAGCTCCATGATGCGCGGCTCGCGGAAGATGATGGACGGGCGAGTTGCGGCGGGGCGCATGTGCCCTGCGAGCGAGAAGGTGAAGCTGGTGCACTGCAGGTAAAGCAGAACGGCGAGTCAGCGTCTAGGACCGAGAGAGGGCGAGGACAAGGACGAGGACGAGGGAGAGCTCGACGCACCGCTGCGCCGTAGACCGCGTACCCTCCTCTCAGGCCTCCCTTCCACCTCTGCGGTTCCTTGACCGGCCGGAACGCCCCTCCTCGCTCGGCGTCCTTGCCGAAGGCGAGCTCGAAGCGCTCGGGCCGGCCCTGGTCGATCTCGAGGCAGAGCTGGGCGAGCTGGGCGCGAGAGAGGCCGTACGAGACCGAAAAGAGGATGTGGTAGTGCGGTTTGCGCTCTCGCTGCAGGGAGAGAAAGCCGTCAGCGAGACCAAGGCGGAGGAGAGGGAGAGGGAGAAGACGCACCGAGAGGTTGGCGCCGAACTTGTCCTCGCGTAGGCCGACGAAGAAGGTCGTGTAGACGGTCGGCGGGACTGTGACAGGACAACGTCAGCATCGAGAGCAGTAGTAAGAGAGGGTGAGCAAGGAGGAGGACGCACCGAGCAGTTCCCTCCCTCGCTGCTTCTGCCACGACGCGCCGACGATGTGGAAGTCGAGCGTGTCGCCCGCGCCGGGGACGAAGTCCTTCTTGAGCTTGACGAGGCGTTGATAAGGTCGAGGGTCGTTGTAGGCCGAGGCGAGCGGCTTGAGCATGAGGCCCTCTGCGAGCGGAAGAGGAGGAAGGTCAGCTCGGCTCTCAGACGATGACGAGGGCTCGCAGACGCACCGCAGCGGCGAGTGATGATGTGTGCGAAGCGCAGGCGCAGAGTCTGCAGGCAGGTGAGCGTCAGAGAGCGCTCGGGGTGAGCGGGCGAGGCTCGAGCGCACCTCGAGGGCGGACGGCTTGTCGTCAAAGTTGATGAGGCTGCGCTCGGAGAGCATGCTCTGCACAATGCAGCATCAGCTTGAGCGCGTGAGGGATAGAGAGAGAGCTGGGCGACGCACAAAGCCAGGTATAGGGCGGATGAGGGAGTCTAGTCGTGCGCGTCGTGAAGAACAAGGCTCTGCGGGCGAGGGAGGGCTGGGTCAGGACGACGAGCGCACGGGTTGAGGAAGGGAAAGGCACGCACGCACCGTCAAGTAGGCTCTCGTCGTCCAGAAGCAGCACGTCGAACCAGACGACCATGAGGTGCAGGACCCTCGCCGGGTCGTCCTTGGGCGCCGCCGCCTCGTCCTCGTCCCGCTCGTCCTCGTCGTGCGCACCCCTCTCTACCAGCCTCCTCGACCGCCTCGGGCTCGGCGTCGCGCCCGTCCCGCCCGTCTCCTGCGTCTCGAGCCGGTCGTCCCTGCCCGCCGGCCGCTCGAACGGCGTGCCGGCCGTGCCCGGCGGAAGCGCTGCGCCGCCCTTGGCGAAGGCGAGCTTCCAGAACTCGTCGATCCGGGAGCGCGACTCGTCGTACGGCACCATCTCGCCCTCGAGGATGAGGCGGGTCGGCGGAAAGGCGGCCGGCGCGCGAGAGGAGGCCGAGGCTAGGAGGCGGTCGTAGAGGAGCGGGTGGAGGGCGCGCGAGAGCGGGTCGAGGGGGAGGTCGAGCGACGCGCGGATGATGCTGCAGGTAGAAGACGTCAGCGTTGATTGAGCGGGAGGAGGAAGCGAGCAGAGGGACGGACGGCAGGAGCAGATGGCGCGTCTCGGTGCTGTCCCTCCCGCTCTTCGAGAAGATGCGGATCTGCTCGGGCGGCGGGAGGCTCAGGTCGACGTGGATCTGGAGCCTGCGAGCGAGCAAAGAGTCGGCATCAGCTCAGAGCGCACGACGAGCGCGAGCGAGGAGGGGACGTACCGCTCGCCGTCGTACTTGGTCTCGACCGCGACCTCGCCCTCGAGATGCCGTGTCGCCCGACTGCACGAGCCCGGCTTCTCGGTCTTGGGCACCTGCGAGCGAAGAACGTACGGATCAGTGCTTGCGCAGAGAGGGAGAGACTCGCTTGAGAGGGGCGCACCTTGATCGGTAACCCGATCCGGGGCATGACAGGTCCGAGCGGGCGAGCGTGACCTGCGAGACGGCAGCGTCAGCCTTGCATTCGGCCCTAGAAGGAAGGTAGAGGGAAGAGGACGCACGAAGAGCTTGTTCTGCCTGCCACGCAACCCAGTCGAGGTCGGCGACCGCCCGGTACAGCCTCGGGAGGCCGTCGTGCCAGAGCCGCATCGCGTCGTACACGCCGACCTCGTTGTAGGCGTGCGAGGTGAAGCGCGTGAGGGCGACGTCGCCGAGTGCGCTTGGCGGAGGGTACAGGAGCGGAGAGAGGTCGCGCAGGATGATCTGGAGCATGACGGCGGTCTCGGTCGGCGAGAGCGGGAGGAGGAGGTCGGCGAGGATGGCGGTGACGGAACGCGCCGTGTAGCGGGGATGCATCCTAAGGAGCTGGACTGCGAGCGAGGAGCGGCATCAGCTGAGGAACCGAGAGGAAAGGATGGAGAGGGATCGCACCGTCGGCGGAGGACCAGGTCGAGAGGGTCGCCAGCTCGTCGAGTAGCTCGTCGACGCTGCGCGCAAGGACGGGAGTCAGCTCAGTCTTGCTGCTGAAATGGCTGGAAGGCGGACGCACCGTCCCAGCGTGAGCTCCTTGGCCTTGCTCTTGCCCCACTTGCCGCGCCTCTCGAGCCACCTCGCGACCTCCCGGCCGAGGCAGCCCGAGCTCCCGCCCGCCGCACAGCTCGACGATGCTGCAGCGTTCCACTGCGAGAACGAGCCGCGCTTGGCGCCGTAGACCGACTCGAGCGCCTCGCCGAGCGTGAGCTCCTGCAAGCCGTACCTGCGCGCGAGAGGTCCAGCTCAGGGTCAGCTTGCGCACCTCGGCAGCGGGGGGAGAGTGGGAGAGCACGCACCGTCGTCGTACGCCCTCGTCTGGGAAGAAGAGGCGGAAGAAGAGGACGACGGTCCCATCTGGCACAGCGCCATCTCGGTGCTCGGCTCGCACGCCGTCGATCCAGGCGGCGAGCAGGCGGTGCTCCTTGGGGGCCTTGCCCACCGTGCTGGACCGCGCACCGCGCTTCTTGGCGGCAACGGCGCCGACCCGGTCGACGAGGGTCGCGAAGTAGGCGAACGGGATCGGGTTGGCGTAGAGCGAGGTGGGCGGGGGCGGTGGAGGGCGCGCCATGCCCGCAGCAGGGGCTAGCTATGTACAGGAGCGAGGCACGCCCGTCGTGGTGGGCTGAGAGGAAGAGCCGGCGAGAGGAAGAGCAAGGTCAACTTGCTCGTCGTTCGCTCGCTCCTAGACGCGAAGCTCTCTCGGGTCGGGCGAGTGAGAGCAGGCTCCAGTGCACGCTACGTGAACTGGCTACGGATACAAGGCCACAGAGAATCTCGAGCAAGGGGTAAAAAGGTGACGCAAGCCGAGACGCCGAGAGGGAGAGAACGGCAAGGAGGAGGAGAGGGAGAGGAGGAACAACAAGGAGGCAGCTAGGCGGCACAGGTAAGGCGACGCAACGGCGAGATGGAGGACAAACGGGTCACAGAGACGCATGGTCTAGGGCGAGGAGGATGCAGGTGATGCTGAGGGGAGGAGGGGGGGAGGAGGGGCGAGGAGAGGGAGAGGGTCGAACGGCGTGTCGATGCTGGACTAGGCGACGGGCGAGACGGTGACGGCGAGCTTGGTCGGCTGAAACGGATGCGGCGGCCACACGTCGGCGTCCTCGGCGAGCTCGAGCCCCTCGAGCTCGTCGTCATCGTCGTCGTCGTCGTCGAGCCGGTCCCGCTCGTCAAACGCGTTGCTGCCGAGCGACCCTCGTCGCTGCGCCGCGGCGCACACCTCGCACATGGCCGTCCCGACGATGCACGCGCCGCCGCACACCGAGCGCATTTGGAACCGCTCGCGCTCGCGCTCGTTCGCCGACGACGACAGCGAGCCGCCGAGCGGGTCGACGCTGCCGTACCGCGTGAGCGAGAACGAGGCCGAGTCGGCCGTCTGCGGGCCGTTGTTGCCCGGCGAGCCCGACGAGAGCTGCGAGAAGGCCGAGAAGCCCGTCGCGGCGCTCCAGGGCGAGCCGGCGAACGAGGGCGACAGGGGCGACTGGTTCGACGTCGACGAGCCCGTCGACGTCTGGCGCTTGTGCGAGGGGCGGTGCAGGGCGGGCCGGAGAGGGGTAGGTCGGACGCGCCGAGTGTCGATCGGGAGGGCGACCGTTTTCGAGGCGGGCAGGCTCGGCGTCGGCAGGGCCGAGGCGGTGGGCGTGATGTCGGTCGACGACGCCGTCGAGCCCTCGGCGAGCTCGATGGGCGGCGAGAGCGACGCCGAGATGGGCGCGGGTGCGCCGGGGGCGGACGACGAGACCGAGCTGGGCGCCGAGTCGTCGGGCGTCGAGCGTCGCGCAGGCGGCGCGGCGGGGAACTTCCACTCGTTCGCCACCGGCTGCGAGAACGCCTCGTCGGTGCGAAGCGAGATCGCCTCCCAGGCTGCTCGACCGTCGCGCAGCTTCTCGACAAAGTCGGCGAACTCTGCAGGGGGGGAGGGCGAGAAGGCGTCAGTGACGGTCGAGGGAAGCGTTAGAAGACGAGGAGGGGGGCGAGGAGGAGTCGAGGAGAAGGAAAAAGAGGGAGGGGGCGAGAGAGAGAGAGAGAGGGAGAGAGAGAGAGAGAGCGGGACGGACCGTCGACGACGCTCGCCATGGCGCCAAAGAGGGGCTTGCAGAACAGGTCGATGAAGCCGACCTGGCCCTTGGCCTGCGCCTTGGCGTCGTTCGGGTCCTGCGTCATGACGGTGACGGGCAGGCCGAAGCTCGTCTCGATGCTCGCCTGGACCGCCCACTCTTCCTGCAGAGCGGCGGCCCACAGGCGCGAGATGCGGTGAGGGCGAGTCTGCAGAGAGGGAGGGAAGAGGAGTCAGACGAGGCGCAAGGAGGGACGAGGAGAGGGAGAGGAAGGAGAAGACGCACCGGGTTGCTGATGTCGGCGCACTTGATCAGACCCGAGCAGAGCAGGAGCCGGTCGGCCTCGAGGTCGCGACCGGCACTCGGCGCCTCCTTGCGCTGCGCGCGCTTGCCCATGTCGGTGATCTCGGTGACGAACGCAAAGTGCCGGCTCATGTCGGTCGCGAGGATGGACGCCTCGACAATCTTGCGGAACGGCGTCGCCTGGTCGCCGAGGTGGCCGAAATCGCCGCCGAGGAGGTAGTCGAAGCCGTGCCGCCGAAGCATGTGCGTCAGGGTGACGGTGTGGAAGTTCTCGAGGATCGACTTGTCGTCGTACACCTGGGCGACCGGCGCGCGAGCGTTGACCTGCGGCGCAGCAAGGTGTGCATCAGCGCTCAGTCGCAGACGAACATGAGAGGAAGAGGGAGAAACGGGACGCACCATGTAGGCGTTGGTGAGGCCCGGGTGCCCGACGTCGTGCCCGATGCAAGCGACGAGGAGCGCAAAGACGTCCATCGGACGCAACAGCTCGCCCATGCCGCCCTCCTCGACAGCGCGGTTCCTCCTCCACTTGCGCCGACCCTCGCCGAGGTTGGCGTCGTAGTCCTCCTCGCACAGGAGGAAGAGCGGCGGCGCGAGGCCCATGCGCACAAGGAACGAGTAGCACGCCTGGGTGACGTCGGCGGCGTGGTTGAAGTTGTGGTACCCGTTACGGGCGTGGTAGGCCGAGCGGAGCGACAGGAGGAGGTGCTTGAAGCGACCTGCGAGGCGAGGAGAGGAAGAGTCAGTCAGAGAGCGAGAGAGGAGGGGAGGGGGAAGGGGAAGAGCTCGAGGACGCACGCAGGTCAAAGTCGACGCCCTCCATGTTGCGCACGCTCTCGAAGATGATGCCGACGCAGGCGAGGAGGTCGTCGGGCGAGTACGACATGGCGTCGAACGACCAGCTCTGGAGGTTGGCGATGAGCGAGAACCGGCGGCTCTGCGACACGAGCGGGAACGCCGGCACGTTCTGGCGCGACGGGCCCGGGTCGCACGACGAGGAAGGTGTCGGGTCGTCGTTGGGGAACGAGGGAGGGATCGTGCCGGCGTTGTTGAAGAAGGCCGAGTCGGCCGACACGGACGTGTTGCGCGACGGCGTCGACGAGCTGGCCGGCGAGCCCGGGATGGCCTCGAGCCGGTGCACTTGAGGTACTGCCGGCTCAGGCTGGTGCTCGACGACGCTTGGCGGCTCTGACTCGACGACTCGAGGCTCGGCGCACAGAGCGAGCGAGTGGGCGAGGAGCGAGGCGAGGTGACGACCGAGTCTGCGCGGGGGAGCAGCGTCAGCACCTCGCCGCGCACGAACGAGGAAGAGCGAGAGAGGGAAAGTGTGAGACGCACAGCCTGTCCTTGCGGCCCTTGCCTCCTGCGCCCACGACGCCCGTCTCCTTGTCGCCCGCGTCCGGCCCGACGGCATCTCGCACGCGCCGACTCATGGCCGTCACGCCGTACAGGCGGTGCGTGCCGACGCCGAGGACGCCGACGTCGACGCTGCGCCGGCGCGTAAAGTCGGGCGTGACCTTGAGGAGGCCGCCGGAGCTGAGGGCGCCGGCGGTCCAGTTGGAGAAGAAGGGCGCGGCGGCCGACGTGCCGGCGCTCGGCGAGCACAGGGGCGACGAGGTGCCCTGGACCGACGCCCTGCGCGACGCCGGCAGGACGGGCGAGTGCTCGCCCGAGGCAGAGCGCGTGAGGGACGACGAGCGACCGGTGCCGGGGCGGGCGGGTGAGCCCGGGGTGCTCGGTCGGCGGCCGGGGGTGATGGTGATGGTGCTGTGGGCGATCGAGCCGCGCTTCTGGTTGCTCGCGGCGAACGGCGAGACGAACGTGATGCCGCCGGGCGGTGGTGCGGCCGCCATGGCTCCACCTGCCGGTTGCGCGAGCGGGCTCACGGGCCCGCCTGCGGGCCCCGAGGTCGACAGGGCGGCGGTCGGGGGCAGGTTCGACGGCGACGAGTCGGTGGACGAGCCCGGCGTGGCTACGCGGGCGCGCGACGAGCGGCGGAGGCTGGCAGGGATGGGAAGCGACGAGGAGCCGGCGGAGATGGTGGCCGAGAGGGGAGGGGCCGAGGGGTCGGCGAACGGGTTGGTGAAGAAGGACATGGTGCCCGCGGTGGTGCTGGGCCGTCTGGCGCCGTGCCCCAGTGGTCGAGGGCGGGCGAGGGCGGCGAAGGCGGGAGGAGGCTGGCCGGAGGAGGAGGGCGGGCGGGCGACAAAGGCGACGGCCGTCGGAGGGGAAGCTGCTCGGGGCGCTGGGGATGGGGTGTGCGCGGCTCGTGTGAGCAGCAGGCAGCTACGCACCCACAGCTGGCGAGCACTGCAGGGCGGCGCGGCGGGCGAAAAGGACGACCGAACGAGGCGAGCTCTCTGTTCGCGAACAAGACGCTCCTTGCTCGACCGGACGGCGTTCGAGCCCCCCCTTTCCCCGCACTCTCGCGCGTGCCTGGATGCAGAGCGGTCGCCGAAAGCGACATTACAACTCGCAGATTAGCACCGAGCAACCGTAAGCAGAGCAAGGTGCCGTCGCCCTCATCAGCTCCTCCTCCTCGACGGACCGCCCCACCGCATCGCACTCGCTGCACGGCTCGAAGCCGTCATCATGGACCAGGGCAGCTCGCAGTACGGCCACAGCGTCCCTTCAGTCGCCTCGTTCGCCGCCGCCTCGACCGGCGCCGCCCTGTTCGACGACCCGGCCACGGCCCTCTCCACGGCGCCGGCGAGGGACCAGCAGTACCAGCAGCACACCTATCAGCAGCAGCAGCACAGTCAGCACGCCTCGACGTCGCAGCAGCCGGTCGACGTCGGGTACGACGAGCACTCGGCCGCAGCTGTCGGCGACGACGACCACGACGCAAGGCTCAGCAACGCCCGCATGTCCAAGAAGCCCAAACCTCGACAGCCAGCTCCAGCAGGCGTCATCGTCACCGACAAGTCGTGCGTGCGCTGCCGGGTCCGCAAAGGTGCGCCTCGTCTCCCTTCGGCTCGCGTGCTCGTAGCCTCTCACAGGCGCAAGCTGACCATTTGCTCTTTCTGCGCGCAGTGCGGTGCAATCGGGTCTTCCCCAAGTGTGACCACTGCACGGCGAGGCGCGAGGACTGCGACCTCAAGGACTGGCGGCCCAAGCCAAAGGTCAAGCCGACCGACCCGGCTCGTGTCGCTGCGCTCGAGAAACGGCTCGGTGCGTCCCTGCTCTCTCCCTCGCAGCTGCATGAGCTCTCACTGATGATCCTCCCCGCAGCCGAGCTCGAGGAGCAAGTCGCTCACGGCGGCGTCCCTCAGCCTTTCCCGCCCGGCGCCTTCGACTTTCCTCCCGACATCGCCTCGTACCTCCCTCCGCCCGCCCAGTCGACCGCCGCCAGCGCCTCTGCGATTGCTCGCCGGCGCAGTATCGGCCCCGACTCGCTCGACTGGCGCCTCGCCGAGCCGCACATGGCCTCGAGCCTGTCGCGCCACCTGTGCGACGCCTTCGCCGACAGCTGCTGCTTCCTCCTCCCGACATGGGAGTTCTTCCGCACGCGCATGGGCGACTTCTTGTCAGGACGTGAGGACCAGCTCAGTGCGGCTCAGCGGGTGCGTCCGCACGTTCCTCTTCCTCGAGCTTGCCGCTCGGGCGAGGACTCACGCTCTCGCCGCCTGCAGGTCGCCCTCACGACGTTCTGCGCCATCGGTGCACGTTCCTCGCCTCATTCAGTGCGTCCTTATCTCGCTGCTGCAGCCCTAGATGCTCGCTAACTCGCCTCGACCCCGTCTCGCAGGCCGTCCTGGGCATCTCGCTCAAGCCCGAGGACACGCTCGAGCACCCGAACGCACCCCTCCTGAGCGCCGGCACTCGGCGTCAGAATGCTTGCAGGGCGCTGTTCGACAAGGCGCACGGCGACAACTACGACGCCGGCACCGCCGACACGCCCTCGGCCGAGAACTTGGCGACGCTCCTCGCGCTCCTCCAGCTCTCTCTCTGTGCGTCGACCTCTCTTCCTCTCCTTGACTTCGTCTTGCTCGAGTTTCTGACTCTTTCTCGCCCTCGCCCTGCAGTCGCCGAGTTGTGCGTCCTCTCCTCTCCTCGCTCGCTCTCGGCGGCTCTCGTCGCTGACCTTCTCCCTGAGGTCCCTCCTCCGCCTCCCGCTCTGCCTATTCGCAGCCACCCGATCAAGTCTCGACCGCTCCTGCGCTCCGCCTTGAGTCACTATCGCGACCTGCAGGACGAGGCCGACACGGAGGAAGAGCGGGCGAGCGTGCGGTCGACCTTCGGCTTCGCAATCTATGTGCGCTCTCCTCCCTCCTCCGCATTCTCGACCTGACGACGACTCGGTAGCTGACGCCGAGCAACGCGCAGACGGTCGACTGCCTCATCTCGGCTCACGCGCGGCGCAAGTGCCAGATCTCGGACGACGACGTGCGCCTGTACTTCGCGCACGACACTCGCATCGTCGTGCCGCGCCTGCCTCAAGACGAGCTCCGGCCCGTCGTCGAGAAGGTCATCGCGACGCTGCCGACCCTCGACGCGCGGCTCAAGACGGCCAAGCACCTCTTCGGCTGCTGGGTGTGCTCGTGCCAGAGGCTCTTCGTGCAGCTCGTCGCTCGTGCGTCCACCTCACTCGCACCTTAGTCGTAGCGGGCTGCTTGAGCTGATGATTTATCTGGCGCTCGCAGCATCCATGGCGCCGAGACGGTCCGCCGAGGAGAGGGTCCGAGCCATCGTTCAGCTTTGGACGGTACGAGCGCTCTCCCTCTCCACTTTCCTGAGGCAGCGCAGTGTTGACGAGCTTCATCCTGCTGCAGGCCATCGACTCGACCCATTCTGCCGCCGAGTACCTCCTCACCCTGTCGCCCCCTCGCCCCGGACCTTCGCACCTCTCGAGCACCGCCGCCGGCCCGATCGACCACCACGACCTGCACGAGCACGACTACGGCGCGCAGCTCATCCGCCTCGACCGCGACCTGCTCGACCTGCTCAACCTCGTGCACGCGCACCTGTCGGACAAGGCGGCGCGGGACCTGCCGCCGCCGTGCGCGCAGGAGAGCACTCGGCGCGTGCGCAGGGCGCTCAGGCGCAGGGCGGCCTACCTCAAGGCGTACGTCGACGGTGCCGATGCGCACAGTGCGTCCCATTCCGCTCCTCCTCCTCCTCGCCGTCGCCGACGAGCAGCCACTGACGAGGTCCGTGCGCGCGCGCAGTGACCTTCCACGAGCTCCTGCAGCTCGAGCTCCTGCCCGACTGGACCAAGCTCGTCCTGCAGCGTGTCGGCGATCCTGGTGGACCGAGCAGCGTTGATGAGGAGGTGACCGAGACGGAGCTGGGCTGGTGCGTCCCCCTCCCCTCTCTCACTCGCTTTCGCCCTCTCTGCGAGCCCTCACTGAGCCTCTCTTTTGCGCTCACAGGTTCATCGAGGGCCTCCAGCACGCCTGCTACTTCCATCCGCACGCCGAGACGCGCCTCCTCGAGCTCGCGCCGCACATGGCCGCCGTCGAAGGCCGGCTCGACCTCAGCCCGTACGCCCAGCCCTCGCCGAGCCCGCTCCCGCCGACCTCGTTCGGCGACACCTCCTTCACCGCAACCGCGCCGCTCTTCTCTCCCGGCACGCTCGCCGCCGCCTGGGGCGACGCCGACGCGCTCTCGCTCCCCGTCCCGCCGTCGACCTCGAACCCGCTCTTCCTCCCCGACCCCTCGCCGCCGGCCGCTCCTCTCGGCCTCTCGCCCTCCTTCATCGGCACCGCGCCGTACGGCGTCGACGGCGCGGGTGCTGCAGTGCCGCTCGGGCCCGTCGGCGACGATTTTGACTCGCTCGCCGCGTCTCTCGAGCTCGGCGGCGAGCAGCTCGACAGCGGCCGCGCGCTCGACTTCTTCGGCGGCTCGATGGGTGCGGCAGCAGGGTGGAACGGTGGAACTGAGTAGCCGAGAGCAACGTCGCTGCAGCTTTCTTCCTCTCGCAGGTCTTCGAGAGCGGGATCGAAAGGATCAGGGTCGAGAGAAGCCTTTGTGCAGGGTAAGCGGCGAGACGAGGGGGATCTAGGTAAGCACGAGGGGAATGACTGCGAAGGGGGTAAACGAACACACAGGGAGAGAGGAAGGCGACAGGCGGGGATCTACACAAGGAGGCTCGAGCGGGGAGAGAGAGAGAGAAAGCGCAAGGGGAGGTCGGCGACGGCGAGAAGGGCAGAGAGGGAGAGGGGAGGGTCTATCTGCTGCGAGATCTGGCGTACGGAGAGGGAGAGGAGCGGTGCGGTGCGCAGAGAGGACGACTGCTTAAGTCGCGAGCCCTCTCAGCCACTCATCGACCGGCCCGCCGTACCCAGACGTCGACGCCGTCCTGCCGCCTCCGAGCGACGTTGCCGGGTACGCCCACCCGACCGGCGCGCTCGGCGACGGCAGCGTCGGCCACATCGTGCCTCCGCCCGACGCCCCTCCTCCGCCGCCGCCGCTCGTGCCGGCGTACAGCGGGAACGGCGAGCGCGCCGCCGGAAAGCCTGGACCCGCCTGCTGCTGCATCGGGAGCGAGAACGTCGGGTCCTGCGGCGTGTGCGACGGCTGCGCGTGCGACGAGGACTCGTACGCTCCGCCGCCGGCGCCGGGGTGCGAGCGCTGGGCCTGCGAGTAGCGCGACGCCTGGGCCTGCGCCTGCGCCTGCGCCGAGACGATGGGCGGCATCGGGCTCGAGTACGACGCGGCGAGCGTCGACGAAAGGCGCGGAGGCGGGAGAGTGACGGCGAGGTCCGGGCGCTTGGTCGGGTAGGCCGAGGCGGCGGCCGTGCGGCCGTACGGCTCGATGCGCGGCAGCGCCGACGAGTGCGCGTAGTACGACTGCACCTGCTGCTGCATGTAGGCGTCGTTGTACACGGCGCGCGCGGGTCCGCCGCCGCCGTCGTCGTAGTTGGCGTAGCTGAGCTGCGGCGCGTGCGAGCTCTGCGCGGCGTGCTGGCTCGGCCACGCCGTCGACGTTTCGCGCATCGGCGGAGGCGCAAAGCTGTACGGGCTCGACGGCTTGGTTGTGTGCTGCGAGGTGCCGAGCGACTGGTAGGGCGAGTAGGCACCGTGCGGTCCGGGCACGATCGGCGGCAGGTGGAAGCCGTGGCCCGACGACGACATGATGCCGCCCGTCGCCGCGTAGGTCGAGTAGGCCGACGTCGATGGCGGTCTCGAGATGAGCGGATGCTGGTCGGGCGGCGAGTGGGCGAGAACCGAGTCCTCGGGCGAGTTGGCCGACGAGTACGAGAGGGGCGGGGTCGGCGTGTGCTGCGGGGCGGCCGGTGCGGCGGTGTAGTAGGCGGCGGCGAGCGACTCGTACGAGTCGGCGCGGCTCGTGAGAGGGAACGAGGTGAGGTACGGGTTGGGGAACGTCGACGAGTCTGCGAGAGGGAGGTTGGCGCGCAGGGCGAGGTCAGCTCGCACGCTTCGTCGAGCGATCCAGAGGCGCAGGGAGAGTCACGCACAGGGTGTCGACTGGCTCGAGGAGCCGGCCTGGTGAGAAGGCCCCGCGTCGACTGCGCCCTGCGAAACGGCCGCGACCGTCTGCTGCGCCTTCGAGGCGGCGCCGCGCTTGCCGCCCTTCTTGCTGGGCGCGGGACGCTTGTCGTAGCAGCACACGACGCTGGCCTCGTCGCGGCCCTCGAAGCGGGCCGTCCTCAAGCAAGCGCGGCAGGCTGCGAGCGCCAAGGCGAGCGTCAGCCGAGGTTCGTGCAGCGCGCCCACGCGGCGGGTGGGGGAAGAGACGAGTCGACGCACCCGGCTTGCCCGCATCGCAGCGCACCTGTAGCAGAGGGACACGAGAGCACTGGGTCAGCTGTGCCCTGCGGCGAAGGGGGACCGTGGGGGGGGGGGAGGAGGAGGAGGACGCGGCGCGCACCTTTCTCGTGCGGCAGGTCTGGCAGCTCGCGCCTTTGGGCAGCGGGTCGCGCTGCGAGATGTGGCGGCCCTTGGTGCTGCTCTTGCGCGGCAGCTTGTGCCCGAGCGTGCCCGTCGAGCTCATGGCGAGGCGAGGAGGTGAAGAGGGAGGCGAAGGACGAGAGGCGGACCTTTCGGCGGAGGCGGGGTCGTCGCGGGCGAGAGAGGCGGAGGCGGAGGCGGTGCTGAAGGAGAGTTGCGGCGTCTTCTGCTGTGCTTCAAGGGTGCACGCTCGAGCGAGAAGGAGAGCTTCAGGTCGAGCCCAGTCGTCCAGCGCAACGTGCTCGAGGAAAGGACAGGCAGAGCGCGCGGTGTCCGGCCGGCTCGAGGGGGAGCGTGCCCTCGAGAGGAGCCCGTCGCCTCCCTGTCCGTCCGCACGTCGGACCGGGCACCCGAGCGGACGCGAGCTCTCCTTTCTCGCGCGAGCAGGTGCCTCGCGCGCAACTGGGACTCGGTGACGCACTAGAAAAGTGGAGCTCCCGGCGGCGCCGGCGTCGTTCCCAAGTTGACTTCTCTCGGCCGTGGCCCCGTTTTTGGCTTTCGGCGCCGTGCTCGCACCGCTCGCTCGCGACGCAGCTGCTCCTTTCGCAGTGACAGGTGCGCGTGCGTCGTCCTTCCCTCGCTGCGTTCGTCGCACAGGGTCCGAGAGAGAAAAGAGGCCGAGGCGCTGCTTCCAAGCCGGAAGTACTGCCCGTCGCCGCTCGGCTCGTCGCCCTCCGCTCAGATCGCGAGTGACATCGAGAGGGTCGCCGCGCCCGCTTTGGCCAAGGCCCGGTGCCCTAAGCTGGAGCGTCTGGCGCTCCCTCTGCGAACCGCGGCTCGGGGGTCAACCTCGGACGAGCTGCGCGGGATGCGGGGAGAGAGGAGAGGTCCGTGCGGAGCTGCGCGCGCACTCGACTTGCTGCGACTCAGTCTCGTTCCTTGACGCTGGAGCAGCTCTTTTCTCTCCACGCAAAGCTATGTTCGCAACGCAGGCGACCCCTTCTTGAGCCACGTCAAGCTGCAGCAAGAGAAATGCTCGATTGCTGGGCGTCACTCGAGAGCTGCTCGCCGCGCATAGATAGAGAGACAGCAGAGACTTGATTACGAAGAGGTAGTGAAGACAAGGGTATGAGAGGGCGAGGTATGAAAGGAACGAGGATAGTGCCTGCGCGAAGAGAGGAAGAGGTCAGTCTCGAGGCAGCGGGAGGGGAGGAGGAGGACGCGCAGACGCACCAGTCGACCGCCTTCTTCAAGGCTCGCCCGTGTCCAGCTGTGCGACGCTGCGCCGCCTGAGCCACCCCTCCTCGCTGAGCATGTCGCCTTGGACCTCGACCCACAGGTCCTCGCCTTCCTCATCCTCGTCCTCCTGGTCCGCCTCTCCCCCAGCCTCGTCTCCCTCGCCGCCTTCCTCCTCGACCGGCAGTCGCTTCGGTCCGCTCTCCACGACCGCCGCACCCGCCGCTGCGCGCCTGCCCGGAGCTGCCGGCGCCGGCGCGCGCGCGCCGAGCGGGTGGAACGCCTCGCTCGCCGCGTCGGCGTTGCCGAGAGGGTCCCACGAGATGCTGGGCGGCGAGCCGCGCACGAAGCGGACGCGGGCGCGGCGGCGCGACTTGGCGGAAGGAGGTGCGGCACGTGGTGGGGGTGACGGCGCGGCGGGGAGGTGCGCGAGGAGGAGGACGTCGGCGGTGTGGACGGTGCTGGGCAGGGCGAGGGCGGTCGGCGGGGCGCACAGGGTCGAGACGACGAGCAGGAGGAGGGCGAGTGCAGGAGGGTGCATGCTGGTGGCTGTCGAGGCGCGAGGAGATCGTCGAGCGCGAGTTTGGGAAGGTCGACTTGGGCGGCGAGACGGCGGCGTCGCGTTGCCCTGCTCGGTGGTGCGCGTACGGGGGCGAGCTGCACGTCTCTTGTGGAAGTCGAGGAGGGTCGGAAGAGAGCTGTTTATCTCCCGCAAGTGGATCAACCTTGAGCGTGACCCCGACCGGCTCCGACTCGGAATCGCGTACCGACGCGTGATCTCGGATGCGCGCCAGGCCGGCTCAAAGGGGCAGCCTTGCTCTCGTGCCTCTCTGTCGAGCTGGTCGACACGTGAGGAGCCGCCAAGCGCGAGCGGAGGCGCGAGCGTCGGCGAAGCTGGGCGAGCAGACGCGTCGCGCGAAGTCAACCCAAGGTCAAGCGCGAGCTGATTACCAAAATACTATGCCGACTTCGTGCGAACGCAAATCCGAGCGAGCGAGGGAGCGAGAACAGGGCTCGCTGCTCGCACTGGCGCTCTCGATCTCGAGCTCGACAGGATGCAGCTCTCGATGACACAGCTCTGCGCGCCTCGGTAGCTTGATAAGTTGCAGGGCGACGAGAGCTAGTTCCCGCTGTAGTCGCTCGGAAAGCGCATGCCAAACTCGCGCTCGAGCACTTCTCGCACCGGCCCGACGCGCATCTCGACCCACTCGACGTCCTTCTCGTCCTCCCGCTTGCCCTCGACGACGGCCGTCGTCGTGCACAGCTTTGCGGCATGTCGCCCCTCGTGCTGCGGGTCCTCCATGCCGTCAAGGTACTGCAGCGTGCGGCGCTCGCCGTCGGGCCGCAGGATCGTCGCGACGAAGAAGGTGCGGAACCGTGCGTGCTCGGACGCGAACTGGAACGTGTTGAGGACCCGGAAGTCGACGAACGGGACCGACGCGAGCGCGAACGAGTAGACGGGCGAGAGGTAGGTCGTGCCCGAGGAGGCGGCGTTGCGGCGGTAGACGGTCCAGTAGGGTGGAAGGTCGGGTTGGAAGGAAGGGGAGGAGCCGGGGAGGCGGTCCGTGCGGTGGAGCTCGTAGTAGTCGGCCGCCGGAATGGACGTCGCGGTCGCGCCGTCCTTGAACTCGATCCTGCGAGTTGCGCCCGTCAGCACCTTCGTCTTGGGCAAGGTGCTCGCGCAAGCACTAAGCGCTCGAAGAGAGGACGCACGGGTACGAGCACTGGGCGCTGCCGAACCCGACGTCGACGAACCAGCGTGCGCTCGAGCCCTCCCAGTCGACGATACTGATCCTGCGAGCGCGTCGTTGGGAGTCAGTGGATGGATCTCGAGACGTCCCGAGTGGCTCTGCTCGCAGGCCGAGCCGCAGAAAAGGGCGAGAGAGGACGCACTGGTGCGAGGTCGGCTCCCAGCTCCAGCCCGCCTCCTCGGGGTCCTTGCGCTGGTGCGAGTAGACCCGAGCAGCGCACTCACTGACTCGAAAGTCCCAGAAGCGCAGGAGGGCGGCAAAGCTCGAGTTGATGCTGAAGCAGAAGCCGCCTCGCCGGAGGTGGACGATGCGGTGGAAGGCGGCGCCGCCGAGCCCGACGACCTCGCCGCCGCCGAGGAGGATCTCGGCCTCGTCGTCCTGCCAGTCCTTGACGTGGAGCGAGAGCGACTCGAAGGGGACGGCGAGGATGTGGGACGACTGGAGCTGGCGGAGGAGGTCGAGCGAGGGAGGCTGGTCGAGGAGGGAGTAGGGGAGCGAGATACGGTCGAGGTAGGCGGCCGCGTCGGGTCGAGAGAGCTTGCCGGTCGAGTCGGGCGAGGCAAAGGTCGACTTTGCTGCGCCGTTCATGGTAGCCATGGCGGCGAGCGGGCTGGAGAGAGTCGAGGGGAGGACGGGAACGACGGTGCGGGTTGGACGGGCTGAAGGGCGGAGGGTGGCGAGCGTCGGGTGCTGGACTGATCTGTCGAGCTGTGCAAGCTCTAGCGTGGGTGTGTGAAGAGCGAGAGGATGAGCTGCCCCGCTCGGCCGGCGAAGGTTGACCCGGGCCTCATCTCGCTCGACAACCCTGCCTGGGGGCTAGCCGCCAGCCCAGTCAGCGCACCGACACATAGCCAGCGATCGGCCCAGCTCAGCTCAGCGGCGCGCCCGCCCGTCTCCCCCGTCCCGCCCTCGACCCTCGAACAACTTGATCAGCAACCTCGGCATCCTCGCCCATGCCGAGCCCAGGCGCGTTCTACGCGTCGGGCGTCGCAGCCTACCGTGCAGCGACGTACGAGACGGCCGTCGACCTCTTCACCGAGGTGCGTCTCGTCCCCTCGCTCCCCGTCTCCTCCTCCTCCTCCTCCGCTCACCTCCAACTCTCCGCGCAGGCCATCTCGCTCGCGCCCACCTCGGCAAAGCTGTACGACGCTCGCGCGGGAGCCTACGACAAGCTCGGACGCTTGCAGGACGGCCTCATCGACGCGCGCGAGGTCGTCAAGCTCTTGCCCTCGTCGCACAAGGTGCGTCCCTCTCGCTCGTCGCCCCGCCTCGCCGCAGTCTCTCGCACCTCGAGCTGACTCTCTCTCTCTCTCTCCACACAGGGCTATCTTCGTGCCGCAAAGATGCTCAAAGCGGCGGGCCGACACGCCAACGCCGAGAAGCTCCTGCAGCAGGGGCTCGACCGCCTTCCCGACGACGACATCAAGGGTCGAGCTGTGCGTCTCTTCCACGACCCCTCGCTCATCCTCGTACCCCTCGTGCTGACTCTCTCACGCCTACAGGAACTCAACGCCGAGCTCGCGACCGTGACGAGTGCACGCCTCAAAGCCGAGGTGCGTCCCCCGCAACGTTCGAGCTCTCCGCGCTTTCACGCTGACCCTGGTTCCTCGCTCGCAGCACACGCCCTTTTCGGAGCTCCCCTTCGAGATCTTTGTCGAGATCATGTCGCTCGCGACCGAGCCGTCGCCGCTCGCACGGTACTCGCAGGTCGAGACGCCGCGCACCAAGCCGCCGAGGGTCAACACGCTCTTTAGCGCGATGCGGGTCTGCCGCTCGTGGTACCAGCTCATCAAGGCGACGCCGCAGCTTTGGACGACGCTGTGCGTCGACGGCGTCATCAACCAGAAGAACGCCGAGCGCAAGGTCGCCTTCTTCCTCGAGCGCGCCAACCAAGGCCGGCTCGGCCACACCAAAAACGGCCCGGCGTCGTCACGACGCGGCATCCGTCGGCTCGTCCTCACCGCGGCACAGGACCTCCCGCCGCCGACGTTCGCCGCCGTCCTCGCCGCCGTCGCAGGCGCAGGATCGGCTTCGTCCTTGCGCGAGGTCGTCCTCTCGTTCGTCGACGGCAGCCGGACGACGATCTCGGCCGACAACGAGGCGGCGCGAGCGTGCGACATGCTCGTCTACCTCGAGACGCACTGTCGCTCGACGCTCGACGCCCTGAGCGTGTGCTCGGGCAGCCGCATCTACCCCGACTTCGACCTCACCTGCGTCTACACGTCGTTCCCCAACCTCACGAGCCTCAGCTTGTGGGGCACGACGTCGTCGAGCTTCGTCCTCGGCTTGCGCGCGCCCTTCCTGCGCACAAGCTTCACGCCGATCCCGCCGTCCGCCGACCCGGACGACCCTTCCCCTCCTCCCGCCGTCGTTCACCCTCGCACCAACGCCCGCCACCTGCGCGCCAACGGCGTCGTCTTCATCGCCGACTCGAACTGCCACCTCGAGTCGTTCCCGCACCTCGTCGACCTCGACTTTGACATCATCGGCGCGCCCGTCGTGTGGCCGCTCCTGTCGGCGCCGAACTTGCGCCGGTGCAACACGGCCGTGTACGGCGAGGCGCACGTCGCCGCGCTCCCGATGCCCGACCTCGCCCAGGCGTGGGCCCGCCTCGAGCACCTGCGCCTCGGCGGCGCAAAGCGCCTCGCGCCGCGCCTCCTCGACGAGGCGATCCGCCTCGGCCCGCTCCGGTTCGACCACCTGACGCACGTCGACCTGTCGTTCGCGTCGCTCTCGTCGCGGCACCTCACGGCCCTGTTCGACTCGAGCAACGCGCCGTGCGTCGACGAGCTCAACCTCGCGTCGACCATGGTGAGCCCGCCCGAGGCGGCGCTCGTCCTCCCGCGGCGCATGGCGCGCCTGCGCCGTCTCAACGTGTCGCACACGATGTGGGTCACGGACGAGACGGTGCGCGCGGTTGCGCAGTGCGCGCCGAGGCTCGAGCGCCTCGAGGCGAGGGGGAGCGCCTTCATCACCGGTCGGCCCGTCATGGAGCTCGTGCGCGGCCGCATGCCCGCCGTCGACGACGCTGACGCCGAGCTCGAGCACCAGCAGGCGCAGGTGAGCGGCTCGAGCGTCAAGAGCGCGAGCAAGGCGCCGCGCTACTCGCTCGTGACGGAACTCGCGCTCGAGGGCTGCACCAAGATCGAGGCGGCGGCGGTCGAGTGGCTCAAGAAGCACGTGCGGCCAGGAGGAGTGCGGTTTCAGTTCGTCGACCCGAACGAGCGCCGAGGGAGGAGCTCGCAGTGGGCGTACTGAGTCGAGCAGCGAGCGGGTCCTCTCTCGGTTGGAGCGTGCGAGGTTGTCGACGAGCCTGCCATTATAGCCTCGTCCTCCTGGCTCTCGGCTTGGATCAGAGAGTGAGAGAAAGAAAGTCGAGCTGTGCAGCAGTTCCTCGTCGAGGGCCGCTCGGGCCTCGTCGACTCGGCTCGGCTTCCCCGCAAGGGCTCTCACAACGCTCTCGCTCGCTCTCGCTGCTCGAGTCTCGCAGTATGAGAGCAGGGCAGTGATTGTATTACGACAGGGGACTGCTTCTAGACCCAACAAAAGCTCTACTAGCTCGTCCTCCTCCTACTGCGGCCTCGACCTCGACGGGCTGCTCGTCCTGCTCGGGTTCCGACTCGCCGCCCTGCTTCCCTCGCGCGACATGGACGGCTGGCGCCAGCCCGTCATGGCAAAGAGCCGGTCGCTGCTCGACCCGACGCGGAAGAAGCTGCTCGTCGACGGCGCGCGCGAGGTGGGCGCCGACGCCGACGCCAAGGCGGGCGTGTTGCTGCCGCTCGAGCCGGCGGGCGACGCTCGAGGGCGCCGAGATGCAGACCGTCCTCGCTCGTCCTCCTCGGTCGGCGTGATGGGCTCGCCCTCCTCGAAGATGGTGCCCGGCTCGTCGGTGAGGCGGGGCGAGGGCGAAGGGATGATGCCCTCGGGCTTTGGCTGCGCGACGTACTCGATCGTCGCGTCCGAGCCCTCGACGAGGAGCGGCGTAGCGTGTAGCTCGACGAGTCTGCGGGCGAGCAAGAGAGAGGAGAGACCGTCAGCGCTTGGAGAGACGAGGAAGGAAGAAGGGGTCCGAGCGGGGTTCGAGCGACGCACTGTTTCATCGTGTAGCTGCAAACGCAGGGGAGCTGCAGCTCGGCGTCGAGCGGTACCGGATTCGGGTCGAGGAGCGAGTAGACGGGGAGGGTGAGCGAGTCGAGGAAGCAGCAGCACTGCGAGGGGAGGCAACCGGCGTCAGCCCGACGAGCCCGCAGCGAGGCCGAATCCGCTGAGAGAGGACGAGGACGCACCGAGAAGATGTCGACGGGCTTGGACATGACAACCTTTCGTCGCTCGGGCTCGTTCTTCTCCTTGTCCTTGCCGGCCTTTCTGCCGCCGGGCGCGTGCGGGTCGAACGGCGGCGGGTTGGACTCGTCCTCGGTCATGGGCCGGTACGTGATCTCGCACTGGATCGTGTGGTGGCAGGCGATGGGCGTCGTCGTGCCCTCCTGCGTCGAGGGCCGGATGTGGTTGTCGTTGGGCAGGCGCGCGAGGTGGTGCAGGCGGTACATCTCGTCCTTGCGGAGCGTCTTGAGCGGGCCCGTCTTGGGCGTCTGCATGCCGCTCTTGGCGCCGCGCGCGTTGTCCTCAGAGATCTTGGCCATGTTGGGCGGGTTGGTCGCGTCGAGGATGAAGACGGACTGCGCGTACGGCGGCGGCGTGACGGCGTGGTCCTTGTCGACGGGCGAGCGCAGCTGGAACGCCTGGACGATCTTGACCTTGATAGAGTAGATGATGAGGTCGGTTGGCGGGAACAGGAGGTTGAGGCGGAAGAGGAGGAGGCCGCCGACCATGCAGTACGCCGACTGCATCGCGATCGAGTACGGGCCGATCTCCTCGAGGCTGCCCTCAAACTTGAGGTGGAGCGGCGGCGGCGGCTTCGAGACGTCCTCGAGGCCCGGGTTGACGATGAGGAAGACGGGCTTCTCGTTGCTGAGGATGTCGCCGCCCATGGGCCCGAGCCCCTTGGCCTTGGCCGTGATCATGTGCCGCACGCGCCCGTACTGACACCGCTCGTAGCCTGCGGGCGGGAAGGTGAGGGTCAGTACGAAGCGCTCGACACGTATGAGCGTCGAGGAGAGAGCGACGCACAGGCTGCGCTGGCGGGAATGATGATGATGAACTGCGAGAGGTGCTCGGCGTCAGCTCCAGGCTTGCCATCAGGAAGGAGACGAGGGAAAGTGGACGCACCTCGAACGTGTGCTCGCCCTTGCCAAGCTGAGCGGCCTCGCCGCCCTGGATGAGCGAGACGGTGCGCTCGAGGCAGACGCCGCTCTCGTACGGCGTCGAGTCGGGCCAGCCGATGTCGTACCGCCCGACGAGCCGAACCGTGAGGTGCTTGAGGCTGCGCGCTTTCCTGCGAGGGGATGAAAAGGAGTCAGCTCAAAGCTCACGCACTCGCAGGCAAGAGGGAGGGAGAGAGAGCGCACGGCAGGTACAGCGAGACGGTGCCCTGGATGATCTCGTCGTCGCTCGGCTCGTCGCCAGGTGACGGGTGGAGGAAGAAGACGTCTTGTGCGAGCGAGCTGTGGGCGCAGCGAGGGGATGGCGAGGGCGAGAGGCGAGCGGAGTTTCGGCGCGGGGAGAGCGGGGGAGGAGGAGGAGGAGGGGACGGCGGGCGAGGTCAGCTCGGCTCTGCGGGCTTGGGACGGGCGCAGAGTGGGCCGACGCACATGTGAAGGGACGGCTGCGCCAACCCAATCCTGCCAAAGATGCCCGGGCTGCTCGAGCGGTGGCGCGATCCAGCTGCGCCCTGCCGGCTCGTCGACGAGGGCACGTAGAAGGGCTCGTGGCCTGCGAGGGCGCCTTGGAGCGGTGCGCCTTTCTCGCTGGTCATGTGTCGGCACTGACTCTGGAGCGCGCGCGAGCGGTAGAGCGAGAGGACGAGGCGCGACGAGGGCGACTCAAGGCGACACCTCGAGCTCGGCGCGTGGGCGGCGCCGGCGAGTGCGGAGACCCGGATCGGGCTCGGGCCTCGTCCGCATTGCGTGCGCCCTTGCTCTCCCTCGCTCTCCTGCTCAGCAGTACTGACGAGCACGACCTCGAGACGGCGCACGACGAGCGCGAGCCGGGCAGCCCGAGTGGGACGGATCTCGAGTCGGCAGCACGCGCAACTTGAGCCGAGCAGCGACCGACGCCTCGTGCCTCGCTCGCGCGCGCTGCCGCTTGGGCAACGAGCATGCCGGCTCCTTGGTCGAGGGCGTGAAGAGAGAGGGCAAGCGAGACGAGCAGAGCGAGCGAGAGGAGCGAGCGAGCAAGCAAGCACCAGGTCGACCTTCGCAAACCGCTCTGCGGGCTTTCACTCTCGCCGTCGCGCGAGAAAGAGACGTAGCAACTGCTGTATCTATTTACAGTGAACAGAGTACTGCTTCAAGCGGGGAGGGGAGGGAGACAAACTAAGCCCGCTGCTTTAGAGAGCGCGCTGCTCGGTGCCGGTGGTGCCGGTCGTCGAGTTGCCGCCGGTGAGGCCGAGCGACTGGGTGAGAGTCTCGCCCGGGCCGTCGACGGTGCGCTCACACTCGCCGCGGTTGAGGAGCTCGGCGTCGTGCTTGAGCGTCGACTTGAGGTCGCCGCCGTTGGCGACGAAGTCCTTCATCTGGAGCGGCTCGTGCGCGACCGACTCGTGGACGATGGGCGCCTCCTCGACGGTCTGGTGGATGGGGACGGTGGTCTGTGAGGGGAGGAAGAGGGTGAAGCGTCAGCGAGAGAAAGAGGGAGGCAGGAAGGAGAAGGAGCGAGAGCGGGACGCACGTGGATGCGCTGGTGCTCGTGGACGTCGCGGTTGATCTCGGGCTGGACGACGTGGTGGACGTGGTGGTGCGTGTTCTCGTGAACCTTCTCGCCCTTGTCGACAATGACCTTCTCCTTGCCGAGGTCACGGACCTCGTCGTGGCCGGTCGCGAGCGAGGCGAACTGGGCCTTGTCCTCGGCGGTCGCGACGTGACGCTCCTTGATCTCGGTCGGCTGAACGACGTTCTCGCGCTGCTGCTCGGCCTGGTGCTGGGTGTCGAGGACCGGCTGGACGTGGTGCTGGACGTGGTGGACTGCGGGCGGGGAGGGACGAGCGTCAGCTTGAGAAGGCGCGAGGGGGGAGAGAAGAGAACGGCGACGACGCACCGTGACGGTCAACCTCGCGCTGGCGCTCGACCTCCTCGATCTCGTGCTTCTGGCGGGTCTCGTGCGTGACCGGGGCGAGGTGCTGGTGGTCGTGAGTGGCCGCCTTGGCGCCCGCCTCGTCGAGGAGGCCGTCGCGCGTCGGCTGGTTGTGGTGGTGCGCCGGCGGCTGAGCGTGCTCGCGGATGTGCGACTCGGCGTTGTGGATGGCGCCCGAGGCACCGGTCGAGCCGGTGGTGGTCGAGGTGCCCGTGGTGCCAGTCGGGCCGGTGCGCGAGGCGGTGGACGGCTCGAGCGGGTCGGTGCGGCTGGCCGAGGTCGAGTCGTGGGTCGAGCGAGCGCCGATCTTGTCCTCGACCTTCTCGGCGACGGACTCGTGGCCGGTGGTGGTGCGGTCGCCGGCCGACGAGGTGGTCGGGGTCTGGGTGGTGCTGTGGGCGCCGGTGGTGTGCGCGCCGGTCGAGTGGCCGCTGTTGTCGGCGTGCTTGTCGTGCGAGAAGACCTGCTTAATCTGTGAGCCGAGGGAGCAGGAGAGGGAGAGGGTCAGCGAGGAGCGCAAGTGGGGGGAAGGCCCGAGAGGGCGAGGGAGCGAGGCGCACCTTGTCCATGGCTGAAGGTGGTTTGGGTGGGTGGGTTGGGGTGGAGTGTGAAAGAGTTCTCGGAGATGAAGCTGTGTGTAGAGAGGAAAGAGAGAGAGAGAGAGGAGAGCGGGAGGACGAGTCGCTCTCGTTTGCCGAAGGGCCGCACAGTTGGAGGCTGCGTGACGACGTCGCTGCCCGCAGGGCCAGGCTGCACGTCGGTCGGGGTCGTCATTGTCGAGCCTCGGCTGCATGCAATCAGGCCGTGCGACTCGCCGAAACCGCCAGGAGCGGAGGTCCCGGAGGGCCCGGCCTCGCTCTCGCTTGAGGCGGTGCTCGAGCCTACGTCAGTCCTAGTCGTTCTCTCGCTCGGGCCGATGGCATCTCGCGATCAGCGTCGACCTCGCTCGACGTTTCCCTTGCACTCGGCTGCTCAGCATGAGCTTGTCTGTCGATCCCGTCGTCCTCGTCCGGAGAGAGCGAGGCGATCCGTGCGCACGAGGCGAGGCCGCTTTGACCGACCTACGACCGTCGAACCCACTCCGAGTCCCGGTGAGACGGTCGACGCCGAGCTGCACAGAGTGCGGCACTGCCGCCGGACTTGCTGTATGCAGATCGGGCGAACAATGCCGAGCTGCTCGAGCGGGGGAAGAGAGAGCATCCGCAGTGCGACGGAGAGA
>Ga0308169_10001206_pt1 | contig 31135 bp, 26 predicted proteins | sample PhyBR1_2_FD_202139 | JGI IMG/M metagenome (GOLD analysis project Ga0308169, IMG submission 202139) | Phyllosphere microbial communities from UC Gill Tract Community Farm, Albany, California, United States - DLSLSB.R1 | ecosystem: Host-associated > Plants > Phyllosphere > Unclassified | place...
CGTCGAGCGGGACATCGGTGTAGAAATCGGCGGGGAGGCATTCGCGAACGGAGAAGATACACGTGTTCTCGCGATGTTCGCGACCGGGCCGGTCGGATAGTAACCCGTCCATCGAGGCTGCCGTGAGCAAGATGCCTGGGAAGATGCAGTCGACACTCACACCAGGTATACCTTGTGCCCTTCGGCCCGTCCCAGCCCATCTGGCCGTTGACATAGCCCAATGTGTCCAGCGTTGTCCTCGGACCCCGCTCGACCATGATATTCTGGGAGAAATCATCGTTGATACCGAGCAATCCTCTGATCTCATGCTTTTCGGCGTCACCCCACAACCCGTCCTCTCCACCCAATCTCGCAACAGCCCACGTCCAGAGAAAGGCCTCGCGCCAGCGCTCGACCCGCAAGTAACCCGCCAGCCAGCTCATCTCGACGTCGGCGATCCCGCGCGTACTCCGTCGAAAGCCCCGTGATGCGGCCTCGGTGAGCTCATCCTCCCACATCACGCTGGTTTCGTGAGCCAGCGAGACCGATAGTGATTTCGGAACGTGGTGCATGTATCCCCGTTTCTTCGAAGGAAAGCGGCGCGAGATCATCTGTGAGGCATGCTGCAAGCCGCCCCACTCGCCAGATGTGGAGTATAGGTCGGGAGTGAGTTCAGGCTTGACCAGCAGGCCGCCGTCGATCCGGAGAACATCGCCGAGCAGGGGGTGATGGAAATCGGTTGGCGTGGTGTCGGCCTAGAAGTCAGCCGCCGCACTGATCACCGTGGAACCGGCCAAACCACGTACCAGCAGGAACATGTCGTCGTTAGCGAGCACACTTTCCGTCAGCATCTGACCGCACGCAGGAGCACGACAGCGATGAGCCGACTCACAAGTTCTCGTTCAAGCCATCGACCCATCCGATCCGGCTCTCGATGGCAAAGCTATTGAAGCTCGGCACGCTCATGAACCTCCATTCCAGCTCGTATTCCCTATCCAATCCTTTGTCTTCTGGCGAATCGTAATGGTCCACCGGTATCCGGAAGAACTTGGAATGGAAATGCCATTTGACGCCCGCTATCCCGCTCTTGACGATATCCCAGTCGAGCCATTCCGGGATCTGGCCCAGCCTCCAGCTACCTTCGCCATCTCTCCGCTTCGCTGTACCAGCTGGAGCTTCTCGCCGATCGTGGGAATCGGAGACTGATCCTACGTTGCTGTCGGTATCGAAATCGGCCGAGAGAACGTGTATATTACCCAGACCCTGCACCGAAGATTTGACGGATCGCATCGCCCCTCGCAGCTCCCCGTTGTCGCGGAACCGCTTTCCCGAGCCTGCTTGCATCGGTATCTCTTCCGCCTCGGCGCGAGTCGCCATGGCTTCCTGGAAATGTTCACCGGAGGCGTTGACCCAGAGGAAGACAAAGTCGACTGGGGGCAGGGGGCTGGCATCCGCATTCGCCGGTATGGTGCCGCTACCGTAGTAACTTTCGAGGACGTCGGCGTTTGGTCGAGTCCGTATAGGCCGGAGGAGCGGGGCGGCAGGATGCAACGTCGGCGGGATTAGCACTTGAGTCGGATCCTCCGGGATAGCCATCGTGTGCTGCGCATCGTCTATGCCGAGCACTATCGCCTGCGGGGGTGTGGAAGCATCGCCCATCGGCGCGTCCCAAGGTAGAGCGTCGTTCGCTTCTAGCGCCTCGACGGGAAACTCGGGCAGCACGAACATCACCCCACAGTACGCCACGCCCAAAAAGCACAATGCCGCCGAAAGGACCCATAGACCCCTCCTTCGCCTGTCCAGCCTCCACTCCCCGTCGTACGAGCTTGTCGATCCTCGCTGCGTCTCATGGTCGTATATCTTCGGCTCCAGCGAGTCTGAAGATCGCCGGTCCGTGTACGGGATCATTGCTTTGCCCTGTCGAGCGCGAGCGATGCGAGGACGAGTGGATGTCGCGTCGAGATGGGGGATGAAGCTCGAGTTGCGTGTGACTCGATACTCGTCGGACAGCTCGATGTGCACGGTGCGCGATCCCGTCGGATCCAGTCCGCAGGCAATGTTGACCGGTATGGCGTAGGACCGCGAGCAATTTTCGCAGCTCGCGCGCAGGTCTACGAGGTCCCAGGGTCTTGCGCAGCCGCTTGTTGTTGTTCTTGTTCTTGTTGGCTGATATGCGTGTTTAGGTCAGGCAGGGCGCGGTGACTTATCGCCGTGTCACGCGATCACGCAGTGTCATCCCGTGCGGAGCGATTGCGGTCCGGGGGTCGAGGCACGTCCAAGCGTAGTAGGTCTGGGCGAACGAACGGGCTGGCGGATTGGCGGCACGGCTCGGAGCGGGATGCACGGGCCAAGCGCAGCTGTGTCGAGGTCGTGGTGGGGCGCGGTGGGGGTTCAGGCTGCGGACCGCGCGGGACAATGGCTGACAGATACGTGTCGGATTCTTGTGGACAATGCAGTGCGGGAGCAGGGGATGCTAAGGCCTGTGCGCGTCGACGGATGGGCCGTCAATGCCTTTTGTTCAAGACGGGTAGACTAGTAGCTCCTCTTCGGGTTCAGTGCTTCCCGGTGCCCTGCTGCATTCGCACTACCCTCGCAAAGCGAAAAAGGTACACACGTCGCTCGGTGTATCTTAAGCATGCATTACCCCCTCTCATCTCGCTATCCGCCTCTGACGCGGAACTGCAGGGACGGACCCGACAAGCGCAACAAATCGCCAAATACGGCATGACTGCCAGCCACTTGGGCGCCTCGGTCGCCAAAGCGCCAGCCGATCATCCTACCCCCACGCCCGGCAATCCTTTATTGCCTTGGGCGCAACCACCCAATTCCCGCCCGCAGCCCTGGTACCGGCTCCAACAGGTGAGACTATAGACGCTCCACCAAAATAGCGATCCCTGGCCTTGGACGCGCTATTTGCAAATCCCCTGGCGTGCCGGCTTGGGCGGCACCGGCCTATGCTTCCAATTGCCTCCCCGCATGTCTCGCTCGACTGCCGGCCGAGCTCGCGGCTTCGTACGCAAGCGGCAACGAGGACAGGACGAGATTAGACCGTCTGAATCAGGTCCACCACGAGGGCTGAGCCTGTTTTCCGGGATGGCCAAGCGCAGATCCCGTTGGCCAACAGGTAAGTAAGCAGAGCGCTGGGTGACATCCGCAGATAGCAGAGCACCTGTACCCACTGGTCGTGCGTACAACGTGGAGCTGGAATTGACACACATGTCTGGCAAAACCTTCGAGGCAGCACCAACCTTGACCTTGCTGTGTGTGACATTGATCAGACCTGATTCACGTTTACATACATGCAGTCCCATGGTCTAGTTCTCTATGCGAATTTATGCGAGATTGATGCTACATACAGTACATGCCATCCCCTCCTACTCCTGCGACTGGCTCACTCGTGCCATCCACTGTCTCAGGGTGTCCGCAAGCACCCCAGGTAAAGCCTCCACATCCCTCAGCACCACAAAGAAATCGAAGGGGAAGGTATCGAGATATCGCGTCATCTCCAGCTGCATCTCCCCGCCCACGTTCTTGTACTCGACCGTCTGCATCGACAAGATGCTCGTCCGTCCCGCGCCAGCCGTGTTCGGGCCGGTCGTTGTGGTATGCAGCGAGTCGATGACGATGAAGACAATCATGACACGCTCCTCGAGTGCGCGGCGCAACAGCCTCCTGAGCTTGGCGTGGTCTTGACAAACTCCGTCCGAGATGATGATCTGCAACTGCCACAGGTCGGCGTTGCTCGAGCTCGGCTGGTTCTGTCGACTCTCGGCGAGGAAGGTCAGCGTGCGCTCGACGAGCTTGACGACGTCGGTACGGTTCTGATCAAACTTGAAGGCGTCGACCACTTTCGCGCCGTCCGCGTCGGTAAAGCCGGTGCCGAACGGATGGAGGATATCCACGCTCTCGCCAAACTTGGCAATGGCGACCTGACCGACTTCGAGCTTGTTCATCGCCTGGCTCACGAGGGCGAGGGTCTGGTACGCGAGGTGGACGGAATGGCTGTCGGCCATGGATCGAGAGTCGTCCAGCGAGAGGAGAACTTGATACTCGCGCCGAGACGGCTTGGTTCGGCGCAGCCAGATCTTGTCCTTGGTGTACTCGGAAGCGATGTACGGGATGATTTTGCGCATGTTGAGACGCTTGCCCGTGCGGAAATCGCCTTGCAACCGCGTAGCAAGTGTCGGTTCGAGGATGAGCCGGAGTTGCTCGCAAAGGGCGTACGACAGATCGCTCGTCAGGGCAGCGTGCTGTCGCCAGATCATCTCCCCGTCAAGGGTCTCGTCTTCGACCTTGGTGACCTCGTTGAGCTCGACCGGGGTATCGTCATCGTCGTCCTCGACCTCGCGCTTGGCTTCGATAGTGTCCTCCCGGTCGTCGTCAACTTCCATCTGATCGTCCGGACGCTCCATGGGCGCATCACCGCCGATCTCGTTACCCATCAGGGCTTTGTCGCCGTCCCGCTCCTGTCGCTCCTGCTTGACGCTTCTTTCCGGCGCTTGACCCTTGGCGCCTTCTTGATCTGCAGCCTCTACCTCCTCGCCGTCATCCTCCATACCTCTTCGCTCTGGTGCTTCACCCTGCTCCTCCTCATCCACGATGTTCAAATCCGCGAGCTTCTGCCTCTCCTCTTCTTCAGCCCTGCCCAGAGCCTGGTCGTCCCCTTCCTCGTCTTCCCCGATATGCTCGACCTGACCGGCGCCTTCCTGGGGTGCGGAGGGGTTGTCGACCCGGTTGTCCTTCTCCTGCTGATCTAGGATCTCGTCGCGTCGTCGCTTGATGTCCTTCATGATGTCGCCCAGACTTTTCTGCGGTTGACCGCCCGCCTCCGCCGACATCGGTGCGCCAGACGAATCGACCGGTCCGTCGTTGTCGAGCTCATCGTCTCCAGACGGTCCACCTGAGTTCTTCGGCGCAGCGCTGACGTTATTTAATGCCGATTGTTTGACCCGTCCTGGCTCACCCTTTACCAGCAGGATCAGCCTCATTGTCCTCTTCGCCCATCTCGACATCGGCCTGGTCCCGCTCCTCCGCCTCCTTGTCCACCTCCTTCTCCTCAAGTCCGCCCGCACCACCACCTGCCTTGTCCGCTTCGGTCGCCTCGTTCTCCGCAGCGCTCATATCGAGGTTCTGCTGATCCTGCGCCTCGAGTTCCGCCGAGTCTTCTTCTGTCGGTTCCATAGCTGGCGGCGCCTCTTCGCCTCCATCTTCGCCATCTTCATCACCCATGTCGATATCGTCATTCTCCTTCTGCACTTCTCCTTCATCATCGTCCGGCAGAGGCGCGTCGTCAAGGTTCATGTCGTCGTTCAATCCCTCATTCTCGTTCTCGTCCTCGAGCTCGAGATCGTCCGGCAGGTCCAATCGGTCGCCCTCGGGCATGGCCACCTCGTCTTGTAGCGGCGCCTGGCCCGATTCGTCCTGCTCTTGCTCCTGCTCAGGCAGCTCGCCCTCCTGCTCCTCCGGCATTTCCTCGCCCTCGTCACCCTCCTCGCCGTCCTTCGCCTCACCCTCCTTGCTTTCTTTGTCCTCGTCTTGCCCTTGTTCAGGCTCCGGCTCATCCTTCTTGTCCTTCTCGTCCTTCTTCCCCTGTTCTTCCTTCTCCTTTGCGCTCAACTCCGCCTCACCCTGCTCTTCTTTGCCCTGCTCCATGACGTCTTCCCGACCGCCCTGCTCCTCTTCCTTTTCCTCCTTCTCGTCGCCCCAGAACTTCTCGTCGACAGCTCCCGGATCGAGCGGGTCCACATCGCCGACCTGCTCGTCGTGGTCCTCTTCCTCGCCGTCGCTATCGCCCTCCTCGTCATTCTCTTTCTCCTTGCCTTCACCCATCTTCCCCTCAAAGTCATCGTCCATCGACACCGCATCGTCCTCATCTTCGTTACCCTCTCCATCATTCTCCTCTTCCTCCTCACCCTGCAGGCCCTCGACCTGCGACTCCTCCGTGATCTCATTCGAAACGTTCTTGTCCCCCGTGCCGGTACCCATTCCGGTACCTTCACCTGTCGAATCCCCACCGGCGTCCTTCGAATCATCCTCTTCGGACGGTTTGCAGTATCCCTTCTGAGCGAGATCGAGCATAAGTCGGGCAAGCACATATGTGAGCTTGTAAGTGGCCTTGAGTTCGTACACCGAGCGAGTCATGCTTGCCTGATATGCCGCCGATAAGCTCTTGACGAAGGGCAATACTCGAGCGATGAAGCGCGGCGCTATGGACGAAACGCCCGTCGCCTCGGTAGACAACGATGACAGCAGTTTGTCGAGGTCGGCCAGGATCGCGCCCACGTGCAGCGAAGCGATGAAGCCGTTTTGCGCTCGAACCTCGCTCGGTACATGGACTCGCTCGTCCTCATCGATCTTGGGCATGTCTACCTTCAGGCCCTGAGCAACAACAAGGCACCGCTGGATCAGGTCGTCACTTGACTTCCACAGAGCGTCCGAAATCGTAGACTGGGTCGAAGGGACCTGGTACGCGCGACGACTCGCTGCAATGTCGCGGATTGGGTCGTACAGGTGAGCGAGTTCGGGCGAAGCGGCGGCACATCGAGTGAGCTCCGAGGAGTAAGACTGTATGAGCTCGGTAGCCCGAACAAGCAGATCCGCCTCATCTACTCGTCAGCTTGAATCTCGGGCATGTACAAGCGGACCTACCAGAAGTGAAGATGTTTGCTCGGCGCCGGGAAAGGGAGTTGACCGAGGCGAAGGCCTGCACCAGACTGTCCGTCTGCGAGCGAAGGGTGGATACAGCTTCGACATCCTGATGAGCCACCGCTTTGCCCTCGAGGTCGCGGAAAGCCCGGATGCCTTCCTCGGCCTCTCCCAGCGCGGCCTCTAGATCCCGTAGCTCCCGCTCGGCCCTCTCAAATTCGCCTTGTAGACCCAGATTGGCAACCACAGCCGAAGATGCCGAAACCGAGCTCAAGAGCGCGACGACGTTTGCCATGTCCTTCAGGACGGTAAGCTGCTTCACGAGGCTGTTGTCAGTTCTGTGTGGAAATGCCCACAAAGGAGCAAGCTCACCCGTCCCGCGATGTCAACGCGGAAGCATAAACACTTTCCACGAAACCCATGCCCCGTTTCAGGTCCTCCGAGTTGATATCATCGCTGTGGCCGTTAAAGCTCTCGCGCATAGCGCTCATGAGCACGCCCAACCTCGCGTGGTAGCTCTCCACCCGCTCAACGGTTTCCGAATCCACGCCGCCATACGCGACTAGCGGTGCCCTGGCAGCGAGCCAAGCTTGGTCTTTCTGCCGGTCCAGCATATCCGCACGGACGTTGTTGCTAAAGCCGCACTGTCTCAGCGCCTTGAGCAGGTCCGAGAAGGCTTTTCGTTTCCTCGATGCAAGGTTGTTGACGATCTTCTTGTTGTCCTCGGTGAGTGCCGATGGTGTGGCCTTTCTAAGCTCTTCGACAGTCTCGATGATGTCCACGGCGATTCCGTCCAGCTCGACAGCGATGCCGGCGCGATCGCACGTTGCCTTCGTGGCGTTGCTGAGCACGCCAGCGTATCGGCCAAACGTAGTTTCGAGCTTGACGAGATGCTCGGGCAAGCCGCTTGTGCCCCGTTGCTGGACCGCATCGGCCGGAGGAGCGGCTACCTCTGGAAGGACGACGGCGGGCGGTGTCGACGTGATGGCTTTGTCCTGCGGGACAATCGACCCGAGGTCCCCAAGAATGGGTGCGACTGGTTGACCAAGCGCTTCCCGGAACTTCCGGATTGACCGATGCAATTGCCGGTGGCTTTTCACCGCCGAAGCCTTCAACGCGTATACGTTGATGTCCTTCCAGCTCGCGAGCTTGACAAAGTCCTTGATCGATTTGTCCAGCGCCGCCCGCTGTGTCGCCAGTGTCTCCTTGATCCGCGCTGCGAACAGCGCCGACTGAGCGATGATGTTGTGGAGCATGGTCGACACGCGGACCATGTTCGCCTCGGCGACCTCGGTGGTCATACGCTCAAACGCGCGTAGCACGTCCAAACGTGCCGAGAAATGGCCGTACGTCGAAGTGCTGAGGTACGTGTTCACCATCGGCAGAACCTCTTTGAGGTGTTTCTCCACGTCTTCGGACTCGACCGTGCCATGCACGAGCGCGCCATACAATCGCAGCGTCCATTCGGCATCCCGCTCGATGTACATCTTCTCCTGATCGTTGAGCAAGCGCATCCAGCTACTCAGCTCGAGCTTTCGCCATTTGATGATCATCGCGGTGATCTCGTCCTGGAACGCTTTGAGTGAGTTGCCCTTGTGAGCATACGCTTCCCAGTCTTCAGTGTGGACGAGCAGGCCCTCCAATGCGGCGAGCACCAGCGCAAGGGGTGACCGCACATCCAGAGCCGAGACGCGCTCGACCCGGTCGAGGATATGCTGAAGCACCATCTGCTCGGGCCACTCAGCGATGAGGTGGTGCAGTCGAGCCGCGATTCGCACCAGGAGGGAGTGCGCATGCCTGACTTCCGGCTCATTTGCGGAGAGGTAAAAGTTGGGCGTCGTGCCCGTCGAACTGGCTTCCTCCCGTCGTGCGTGCAGACTCTTGATCTGGAAGGCGAGACTCGTTCGGTCCAAGCTTTCCTCGTGCGATGCCGGCTGGAATCGCTGCAACACCTCGTGCAAAGCGTCCTGGTACGTCTCGTTCGATCCAGCAGCACCGAATCCCGAGAGAACAAGTCGATGGAAAGCCAGAACCCGCTCGCTGCCGAATCGTCCCGTCTTGTCCTCGTCGGTTGTTTCCGTCCCGGTCGGGGCGGGCTCGTTGGTTTCGTCTCCGACGCCCTCGTAGCTTGGGAAGAGCTCCTTGAACTCTTTTTCCTCTTGCTCGACATCGTTGAGAACTTCAACCTCGGTCTTCCGGACCCTATACAAGCTTTCCTTCTCTGAGGCATCTTGTTGCTCTTTGAGTCGAGCAGCGCTCCAGCTAGCGTACAGCCCGTCGAGATGAGTGACAAACACCGGTAGAATGGCACTGCGACCAATGTCCGAAGACAAGGATGGCAGCACCGATGCGGCACCGAGCACCTGTGACAACACATCTTTCCCGCCGTCAACCGCCGTCGCCGGGAACGACAGGATAGTCTGGGCTCCGACATTAGGGTTGGCGCGTCGTAGCTCGGCATCGCGAGCAAGGGTACGGAAGCCGAATTTGGCAAACAAGATGGCAGTGATGATGGGATCAACCAGATCTTGCAGGTCCGCGTAATTTTTGCGTAGGCGGTGGATGAAAGCGCCCGAGACCGCTTGCAAGCTCTCTTCCCGTTGCTTGGCTTGCGCCTTACCGGACGATATAGATGAGGCGAGCGAGTCGAGTTTGGTGGGCTCGAATGCGTCATCGACGAAGGAATGCACCTCATTGAACAAGATGTTCAGGCGAGAGGCGTCAGTCGATCGAGTCGAGCCTGGTCCCAATGTCGATTGCTCAGCCACAACCGCATCCAGCCGGGTGGCTACATCCGCCGTACGCCTCGAGTCCGGTGAACCTTTGCGACCGATTTCGGCTTGCTGGATTGCAGCCAGCTCTTCCTCGAGCAGCGAGATGCGGGACGCCAACACCTCTCCGAGCAAGATGCGGCGCACGGCAGGGTCGATCGGGATGTTCGTCACGTACAAGGCCAGCACAAGCTTCGATATGCCGATCCAGAATTGGCCGAGCGCGACAAGATCGGACGGCGCCGAGACCACCGCTTGAAGTGGTAGGTGTACGCTGTCTTGCCATATCTGAGCGAACCACTCTGGAGCCGAGCTAGCTGATAACGCCTGGCCGACCTGATGAATAGCCAATGCGGAAGGCTGTTGCAGGTCAATCTGGATCCCGAATGCCGACAAGAGCTGGCAGTCAGCATTGGACTGGAAGAAGATCGATAAGACGCACCATAGCCAGACTCGTGAGCCCCATACGCAATACACCGTCCCTGGTCTGCGGCTTCTCGCTAGCAAGCCAAAGAGCCGAGTCGATGCTGAACCTGAGCGCTTCTTCCCGTTCGGGAATCTCAGACATCGGGGTACGCTCTTGAGCACTAGTGCGTCAGCTCTCTGCAATCAAACCTGTGTTCTTTTGCTTACCTGAAGCGCAAGACCGAGGCGAGAGAAGTCGGCGAGAACAACGCCGCAGGTCCGGCCGCCTGCCAATCAGCCTGGCGTCCAAGTCATGCTGCGCAACCTACCTCTGGTCCAGCAGACCGAGACCATGCTTTCTGCAACCAGCTCGACAAAGCCGCAAAGGCGGTGCTGGGGGTGATGACTGTACATGAGCCAGGTGGCCGAACGAAGATGTCGCCCTGCTCACCGCCATTGCTTAGAGAAGCAAGGTCCGTCAAGTCCACCAGATCCGCATTCGGTTCCGAAACGATTCGTCGAAGCGACCCATCCATCGACATCTTGGCGTCAGCTGAAAAGTCCAATCTGTCAAGCCGTCACTCACGTTACGGCTCCATGCATCCAAGGCATTAAGCTCGATTCTAGCCAACATGTCCCAATTGAGCCACCTGCCACTCGAAACCCGCGTCTCTTGCAGATCAGCCAGCAACGCCTGCAACTCCGTTTCAACGTCGGGGTCTTCGGCTCGGTTGGACGCCAAGGCTTGCAATACTGAGTTCCGCAAGACTGAGCATCAGCAGAGTCGCGGCCCACCCAGCTGGGACACTCACTTGGATCGCTGACTCGGCTGATTGCGGTGCGCAGATCGTCGGAAAGCCGTGGACGGTCGGTCCTAAACAGGCTCCAGATTTCCGATTGACCACGACCTGTAACGATTTCCACACTGCTGCTCAAACCCCGCAGGGCTTGAGCCACCTCTGCAAGCTCGGGCAGAGCAGCTAGACCCTCGCCCAGCCAGCTCGCGAGCAGCTGCGTTGCGGAGTAGTCAAAGTCCGTCTGCTTGGCGCGGGTCTCCAAGATATCCAACAAGACAAGCAGCTTCTCAGCGTTGTCAATCCTGTTCTGTCCATCAGCAATATGCACCGGCATTCGGTCAGGGGGACTGACCAGATCGAAGACATCGCTACCGCAAACTTGCCCAGCTCGCTCCGCTAAGAGCTGCCGGAGGAGCGTGACGAAGGGGTACACCTCGCTACCCGGAGTCCGCTTCGTCCGAGACGGGCCCTTCCGGGCCGAGACCGCCGACAACGTGAGAATCGACTTATTGTTCGACGAGTCGGCGACGAAGGCATTGATGTTGTTGTGTGACGTGACATTACGCAGGTGAAGTTGGAGCAAACGGAACAGCGCGTTGACGCGTGGAGTGATGATCTGCGGGTTGACCGAGTTGTCCAAAGGCTGTAGGTTAGCTCCGAGTCTTCCCTCGCATCGCGCTGAATACTGACCAAGGCTTCGCAGACATCGTTGTTCAGGCCTTGTTCGACGTGGATCAGGTCAAGCTCGCGTTCCAAGATCGCCCGTACTCGCTCATCCTCCACCAACGCTTGGATACCACCATCAGCCGAGACCGAAGTCAGCAAGCGGTAGAGGTACGCTCGCGCCTCTGTACTCTGCGCCACGATGTTTTCCACCGTCTCTGCGACATGCTCGCCCGATCGAACGTCCGCAAGGCGCTTCAAGATCGAAGATCCCGCCAGAGCCGGTATGATGTCTTTCTCGGTCGCCTCGTCTTCGGATTTTACGTCTTCCTCCTTCGCCGGCCTGTCGACATACAGCTCGACACCTCGGTTCCGCATGGCCCTCGACAGCTCGCCATACTTCGGGTCAAAGGTCATGAATAGCCTAAACCCTTCGTGCGGGGTAATCACCTCCGGCACACCCGTATCGCTCCCCTTCTCTGACAAGACGAGGGTTCCATCGCGCTCGCAGAGCGAGTTGAGCCGGTCCAGAACCGAGGCGGAGCACAAGTTGGCATTGCTGATGAGATACCATCCACCGAGTCGAAGAGCCTTGATGAGCGTTCCGTCGGTCCATCCGAAACCGGTCGAGTTCGGGTTGGCCTTTTCCAAGACGGCGACAGCAGACATGGCATCTTCGTAGCCGGTAACGCCAGCAAATTGGGCCAGGCAGGATCGAGTTAGAGCGGCGAACGCGCTCGAGGTGTCAGATCCAGGTGAGGCGATACAGGCGTCTCTTGCGCTTCGGATCTGAGCCGTGAGGCCGACCAGAGATGGCTGCTCGTCGGACGCAGCATCAACGACAGTGACAACGGCCTTGTACGCGCTGTCAACCACCCTCGTCCAGTCGACCTGTTCGAAACTGCCCAAGATCTCGCTCGTGTCAACTCCGGGGTGCATCGCGAACTCGCCGAGGTCTCGTCCAGCAGCCTCCGCGATCGATTTGACGAGCTTGCGCTTGCCGACTCCGCTGTCCCCAGCCAGGATAACCAGCCAGCCCATCTCGATCGCTTTGAGCACGGATTCGGCGATATCGAGGTGCCCATGCCGAATGTCGCAGCTGACCGTCGAGTCGCCTTGGCTTCGAGGCGTGATCGAGTGACCGATTTGCAAGTGTCCCGTCGTGAGGAACGCTGTCGCACGGTGGGAGACCTGCATGGGACCGAAGATCTGCTCGAAAATCGCTTGGATAGCGATGCGGTCCCGGACGTTTCGGAACCGATGCGAGTAGACCATCTGGAGGAACTCGACGGGCGCGGTGACATCATGAAGGCGGGTGGTCTCAAGTCCATTCCTCTTGCCAAGGAGCTCGAACCATCGGAACAGGTCTCGCAAGTTGAACTCCCACGGGCTGCCCTCGACGCCAAGAACCCGGTCCACCATCGTTGCTTTTCGGATGCGCTCGTTGAACTCGATCATTCCATCAACGATCTCGCTCGGCAGGCCACTCATGCCCCGCACGATAATCCGCAAGTCCTCTGCGGTATGTTCCTGCAGATACACTTTGGTGAATCGATTCAAGAAACTCTTGGGCAATCCCTTACGCCCTCCACCCTGTTGCAGCGGATTTTGCGCCGCGAAGACGCGGAAGTCGGGGTGTCGGACGAAAGCTCGACCAAGTTCGGGGATGTACACCGTCCCTCGGTGATCGAGTACCGCGTTCAGACCTTCCAGAACGGTCTGGGAAGCGAGGTTCATCTCATCCAGAAGGACCCAGTGACCCTTCTGCATCGCGTCGAGGAAGGCAGCATCGCGCCACTGGAACTCGCCCGCTGACCCGCCCTCGACCGGCAAGTCGGATCCGAACAGGTCGATCAAGTCCGTCTGGTCGGACAAGTTGATGCGCTGCAGAAGGTGGCCCGAAAAAGAGGCAAGCGCAGAGACGAGGCTGGTCTTGCCGACACCGGGCGATCCTTCAAGCAGGATTGCTTTCGGCAGTTGACATCCTCGTAGGACTCGCATCGCGTTGAGGGCTGTCGTTGGCGCCTCAAGCCGGAAATGCCCTTCGTTGGCCGGTGTCGGTCCGCACGGCACGCCGAAGCCGCCAATCTTGATATGCTCAAACGTGATATCCACCTGAGGGACGCTCGTCCAGTTCGCGTGGGTCACACCGAGATTCAAGGACATCTCCGCCAGCTTGTCGAGACATTCGCGGCGCAAGGAGGCGATGGAGACAATGGACATCCCCGCGATCTGCGGCAAGCTCTCCAGCCCATCAACCAGGACCATCTCTCCACCGTGCCTGAACGCATCTGCGACGCTCAGGTTCTCGTCCAGCTTCATGCCGTCGATGAAGCCAACCCAGGCAAGGATATCTCGCAGTCCGAGACCATCATCGCCGATGCGAGCGGTGAACCACTGGAAGTAATCGAGGACGCGCTCTCCGCAGATGGAGAACCCCTTGTTCTTCCATGAGTGCCCAATAATCTGGAGCAGATCCGCGCGATCGTTGAGAGGCGGTACCCAGATTTCGGTGAATCGGTTTCGCAGCGCGGGCGAGAGTTCCTTTTTGCCGAAGTCGCCTCCGGGGTTCATGGTCGCAACGACGTGGAAATTGGGGTGAGCGACCAGCGTAGCGGCGTCAATGTCCACTCCGCCCTTCTCCGCCAACACAAGGGTACGTCCGGGCTCAAGCACGGAGTTGAGTCGTTCGAGCACTGAGTCGTCCGCGAGGGACACCTCGTCCAGGAGAAGCAAGTCGCCTTGATTCATAGCGTGGACAAGGGGACCGTCTGACCATTCGAACAGCGCAGTGAAGGCTTTGATTTCACGCTGGAAAGTCTTGATCTCCTCGACGTCGATACCGTCCTGCTTGAGCAGTTTTCCGCATAGCGCAAGCAGCTCGTCGTCGGTGATACCGTGTGAGACCGCCGTATGGGCCGAGAGCGCAGCCATGACCTTCGCGCGCCTTTCGTTCCTGTTTCGGACCGGTCGCTGCGATCCCAGCAAATCGGCAGTCTCCATGTTCTGGTGACAATTGACACCGACCATGCGCTGACTAAAAGCTCGGGCTACGACCTCGCAGATCGAAGTTTTGCCGCATCCGGTCTCGCCAACAAGCAAAACCGGCTCGTTCTTGGCCAAAGCGGCTGCGACAAGGACGAACAGTCGTTGCATGGCGTTCGTCCATACCATGGTCGTGGTCGAGTCAGTCGGGACCGAGTCGAACGGAAGTCGAGCGAGGGCGGCAGGGTTGTCGAAGAGCCGGTACATCCGCTTGTTGTCCACTGACACCTTCATGATATCCTCCACGACACCCTTGATGACCTCCTTGTCCTCGTCTTGCCTTGCCCGCTCAGCAAGAAGCATATATCCGTCCTCGGCCAAGCGCTCATAGCCAACAGCACCGCGTTCAGCCCACCGGAACAAGTCACGTAATGTCGCGAACGATCCCTTCGACTCGAAGACTCGGCTCGCTTGTCGGCGGTGCCGCAGCTCCTCGAAGACCATGACGATTTTTTTCGCGTAGCTAGGCGCAATCTGGCATCGTTGACACAAGATCGTCTCCAACTCGTCCTTCGGCACGTCGTCGAAGTGAACCTCCAAGAACCGATTGCGGAAGGCTCGCGAGAGCACCTTTCGCCCGGCGTAAAGTCCGGGCGGGTTCTGCGTCGCGAAGAGGATGAAGTTTGGGTGAGGCGTGATGACTTCCTGCGTCTCGGGTATAACAAGCTCGCGATTGTCGTCCAGCAGTCGATTCAGCGCTTCAAGGACGTCCGTTGGCGCCAAATTGAGCTCGTCCAAGACAATCCAGTGACCTTCTCGGACGGCGGTGACCAGCAAACCCTCTTGGAACACGAGATTGCCGGTCTGGGGATCCGTTACGTACGTGCCGAGGTACTCTTGGATATCGGTGTGCTCGTGGTTGTTGATACGCACAAACCGGTGACCAGTCTGGCGTGCGAGGAACTCCACAGCGCTCGTCTTTCCGGCCGAAGTAGGACCCTGGATAAGGACTGGGTATCGATGCGTCATGATCACTCGAGCGAGATCAGAGAGCTTGGCCTGCACCGAGGGCGTGATAATATATCGAGATTCGCCTACCGGCGCGATAGGACCTCGCTGGAGCCAGAACGGACCGAATCGGATGTAGTCGTCGGCGTCGACACCAGCCGGCAACGTCGGGATCTGCGACAGGACCGCTCGCGCGTTTTTCATTGGCGTGAGGAGGTATCGCTCGCACACCTCGTGCGCTTTACGGCACGAGTCAGCGTCCAGCGACATTGTGAAAGCCATGAGGCAACCTTCCCACAGTCCCCTGCGCAGCCCAAAAAGAGGAGCAGTCTGCACGGCGAACATGAGTGCCCGGGCCAGCGTCCGCATACTAAAGTGCGGGGCCGTGTTCGAGCCGTCGACAATCTCCTTCGTGGCGGACAGGCGCTTGAGAGTTGTGTACAGCTCGACGACATCGAGAATCACCCCGCGATCACCAGCAGTAGCATCGCCAAGGTACTGCGCCACGATTGTCGTCAGAGCTTCGCGGTCGTCATCGGGCGGTGGAACGTAAAGCTCGGTGAACCTGGCTCGTAGATTCGGCGGCAGGTCCTTCTTGCCAACGTCGGTTGCCGGGTTCATACATGCGAACAGACGGAAGTCCGGGTGACGTGGTATCGGCTCGACATCTCCCCGTTCGGTTAAGACTAAGGACGCCGCTGAGCCCTCGAGGAGTGTTGAGATGGCCTCGAGAGTCTCCTGAGAGGCCAAGTTGACTTCGTCGAGTAGCAGCCTGGTATCAGCACGGGCATGACCTTTCGGAGCGCGAGTACATACCATTCTCCATCACGCAGCGCCTTCACAAGCGGACCCTCGACGAAAGAGAAGACGAGCTTGCTCTGCATCTTGACATGGTGGAGATCGAAGTCTGCGACATCCACCAGCAGGCTCTGCCACTCGAGTCCGGCTTTGACCGCCCGCGAGTTGACTTTTCTGCGTTTTCGAGGCGAGCTCTGGCCACTATCTCCTTTCTCCCTTTCCATTAGCCTCGTCCCGTGATGATGTCTTATCGCACGACTCACTCGTCCTTCTTCGTCAGCTTCTCGACAGCTCGGCGCGCAGAGCTGCTCCACAGCTCAGCCAATCGACCCCACTTCCGTCCACTCAACGCCCTGGACGCGGCTTCCAGATACGTTCCGTTCTGCGGTTTCGCCATGCTGAATGTCTCGCCAAACAGCTTCTGCCACTTGGTGTGTATTACACGGGCGGCTACACCAGCATCGATGGGCTTGAACCCGCCGAGCAGGTCACTGCTTTCCGTCTGAGTCGACAAGTTGAGCACCGTCAGAGGCTTTCGGCAGATCGAGGAGATATGCTGTACGGCTGTCGTCTTTCCCGTTCCGGTCTCACCGACCAGCAGCGTGGGCTCGCCCATCGCGGCAGTCGCGGCAATCCGCTCGAGAAGCACAAGGGAGGGCTTCGTCAGCGCGAACGGCCTCGAGTCGACTTGCTCTCTTCTCCGTGAAGAAGGGTAGATCGGCATGGTCGTTCGTCCGATCCGGAGCTGTTTCGTAGCGGTCGAGATCTCCAGCTGCGGGCGTCGCGTGTCGAGCAGGGCGAAGGCTCGCTCGTCGTCCATCCCAATACGAGTAGCGACGATTCGGATCATCTCTGCTCGCTTCTCGACTGATGCTGCTCGGGAGTCGAACCACGCCATGAATGTGTCCGCCGCTTCAAGCAGAACTTCATCCTGCAGGACCGGGTTGGCGAATGCTCCAAGAGGCGTATTGACCAGAGCAGCGAGAGAGGCTGCCGAGGGGAGATTACGCTCCACTCGCCCACACCACTTCTCAAGGTCACGCAAGCCGATATCGCGTCCCTTCACCGGTCCGCCGGTTTTAGATAGGGGTCGGATCGCCTGCCAGATCTGCACGAGGACAGTCGTGACTGCTGCAGGCATGCGCGGGAAGCTCGTCTCCAGGATTGCCAGTATATCTTCCGGCGATGGCGAGTCCAGCGAGATCTCGACAAAGTTGTGGGCACCGAAGAAGGTCGGCGACGCAGCGGCGTCGTGTCTATACGTCCTCGTTGCAAATAGCGCGAAGCCTTCACCCGCCTCGATGTCCTCTCGGCCAGGTATGGGCAGAACCGCCCTCCTTCCTGCTCGCCCAGGTCGCAGACTTCGAGCGAGTCCAGCGATAGTCACGAGCATCTCCATGCTGGCTCGGTCGATGTCGTCAAAGACAACCCAACGCCCTGCTCGCACAGCCTTGGACAGCGCTCCCTCCATCCACTCGAAGGTGCCCGGCTTGGTCGGCGAAGACACATACGTTCCGATGAGACTCTTGACGTCTATGGTCGTGTCGGCTAGTGGTATCGTCAAGATGCGGTTAGTGGGCTGTTGGTCGGGGAAGATTTGGGAGGAGAGGTAATGCAGAAGATGGGTCTTGCCGGAGGAAGGAGGCGAAGTGATCAAGATCGGGGTACCGAGCTGTAGCTTCGGAACGAGATGCTGAAGAGCCGCTGAGGTTGCGGCGGTTTCGACGTGCCGGATGACGGGATTCGAGATGGGGGAGGCAGCGCGGAGTAGTAGAGAGTCCGCAATAGGAACTATTCTTGGTGGGAGGGCGGTCCGATTGAGGTACAACGCTGGTCGTGTAGATGCCGATGGGTCGGTAGACCGCTGGGCCTCATCTTCGTCGTCAGCGCGACAGCGAGGCTTGAAGCGAGAACTCACAAGCTTGTATCCGCTTCGCTTCCAGCAAAGGCAGCAGCCACCCATCCACAACGGCTCGCTTGGCCTCCAGAGCGCCGGTCTCGGCTACCACAACGTCCCAGCCGAAGGCCACAGGGGCATCGACGTTCTCCACGGCACCCACGCAGTCCCGTTCCACTCGCATCCGCTTCTTCTCGCTCCACCCTCGCTGGCATGCTAAGGCTTGCACAGTAAGCAGCCGTACACCGGCATCGGGATGTTGTGTCCTGAGCTGGTGCAATGGCTCTAATGGCCACTGGTTCCGGCTAGCGACTAGAGGGTCGGCCGTAAGAAGCCGGATGTAAGCGATGAGGAGCGAGTGCAAACGTTGTGTGTCGGCCTGATTTAGCTCAGAAGGGCTGATGCTGGAAAGCGGTGCGGCCCGGAAAGGATAGATGGCGAGGAAGCTGTTGATCAGGCTGCCGTCAGTGCCGCTTCTAGCTTACAGTCATGCGGACTCACCTCCAGAGCGCCGGCCGCAGAGGGGCTACGAAGGCCATAACGGTGAGTCTGCTCTCCCATTCCTTCACGGACAAGCTTGTGTCCGTCTCGAGCCAATGTGCTAATATCGGCAGCAGAACCGGACCGAAATGCGTCGTGATGGGTTCCGTGAAACCAGGTTGCGAGATGAGCTGCGATAATGTCATTGTGAGATCGGCGGTAGATACATCCTCGACATGGTCGGCGAAAGCAGCATTCACGACGACTTCTGGTATAGCGGCTCTCCGAGAGGCGGTAGCATCGGTACATCCAATGTCTGCGCAGAATCGAGCAGAGGCAGCGGCAAGATCGAACGAGAAGGGAGATGTGCTCGGTCTGACCGCGTTCGTGAGTGTCGACGGCCCAGCTTCGGGAGCCATGTCGATGTCGGCTTCTATGTCGGCCATCTCTGTTCTGCCGACTTTCCGAGCTGTTGGTTGATGTCTGGACGAAACGAGGTCTACTGGACAAATTTCCAGGTTGACGTTGAAATCAATCCGCCCGGCTCTGAAAGTCTGTGTTGAATGCCGGCGGCGAGCGCCGAGATGATCAACAGCTTGATCCGAGGTTGATCCGCCTCGATTCGTGCACGCGTCTCGGGCGCGTCATGTCACTAACTTTCGGTCGGAACGACTGGAAAGACATATTCAACACAGGTAGCATGGACGACGACTATTATAGTCTACAGTCCATCTTGGCTGACAACCATGTGAGCAGCGGGAACCGAAGAAACGCGAAACAGCTCTGATATGCAGAAACTGTCCTGTACCTTCACCCTCGATGTCCCAGGCCTAGGCTACCTCGAAGGCGGATCCGAGCCGAATGCGAGTCATTGCATTGCTGCATGAGCATTACCGACACCGTGTTGACCAACAGATACAACAGAATGCCAAGGTAGAGTTGCCATTCTGGTTGGCGCAGACGCTCTCCCTCAAGTGAGCCTAATATCGCAGTTCATCGTCATTGCCGGCTGATCAGCAGCGAGTTCACCACCTTCCCACTACCTCCACCATACTCCAACCGGGTCAAGTCAGCTTTGAATGCCTCCGCCCCTGCCGTGAAGCTATCTCACCAAGTCGGAGGCGGCGGGTGGTGGTACCGCTGGGGTCGCAAGATCGCAGAGGTGTAGGTTGTCATCGGGACCGAGGAGGCGAGACTGACCAGGTAGACTGGATGATGCACCTCAAGCGGAGCTGCTCGCGATGCTGTTGAAAGTGAGCGTTGGTTCCGCGCGATCGGAGCGAAAATGCTCATCCGCTAGGCGTTCGTCGGACGATTACCTTCTTTACAGGATCTCTCAGCACACCATGCTTCTTCGGATCACTCGATACCCGAGGGCGGCGCTGGTACAGGCGAAGCTTTCCGGGAAGGTATGGAGGGGGATGAGCGTGAACGTAAGCCGTCTCTGTCCGGTCAGGTCGTGGGCCCGATTGTGCTAATTCTCACAGTGTTCTCCGTCGGACAAGAAAGCGTCAAGCTCGTAAAGAACTGGTACGACTCAGACGGCACGCGTCGCGCTACAGGTCGATCATAAAGCGATCGCCCTCATGAACCCACTGCGTGACAACACGGGCGAGCCCATCATCGCAATTACATGTTGTTGTACACTTCCTCATGCAAGCCTTGCTCGGCCATCTCCGGACGCCAAGATTTGGTCTGGGTGAGCGGCTACTTTGTTCGCTGCGTTTGTCATCGAGACGACCTCCTCCACCGGCCGATCTGTAGGCATCGCTCCGCATATTGCAGATCCCGCGCACATCATCCAGTGCTATCAGATGGGGAGGTAATGAGATGAATCAGCGAGGGATCTGCTGCTCGCTGAGGTCCCACCGCCCGGACGACAAACAACCGGTGCGGAAGGTCCGTCTTCCTCGGAAGCGCCGCAATCACGACATGACCTCCACTTTGGCTTGTCAAGCCCGTCCAGTCTAGCGTCGTCATTGAGTCAAATCCTGAAGATACATAACAGCCTATACCTCTGTCGTAGTGCAGCATTCGTTGAACACCTCGCCTGTTCAGCCGCCCCCTACTTCGGACCCTCTCCCACTCATATCGGATCGCACCGTAACACAATGAAGGTTATCGTCTTTGGAGCTACTGGCTTCATCGGCTCTTCTGTCGCCGAGGCATTCAGCCGCGCAGGACATATCACCTACGGCACATCCCGCTCACAGTCGGCGAAGCAAAGTCTCATCGCGCAGGAGATCATCCCGATCATTTGCGACCCATACTCGAAAGAGGGCCTCGAAGCATGGGGCCGGATTGCAGAAACAGCCGATGCCGGTAAGTACGCGGCTGGATTGCGAAGGATCCTGTCTGGGAGGGAAGAACGACCGCTGGGACTTCAGCTCACTTCAGTCATCGACTGCACGTCCGCTAAAGGCGCCGAGCAGGCTCTCTCGCTCGCGAAGCATTTCAAGAAGATCATCTCGGGCCGGCCTGCCGCCTCGCCAAAACCGACATACATCTACACCGGCGGCCTGTGGTCGTGGACAAAGGGTCCCGGCGGTCTGGACAAATGGACCGACGAGCGACAGCCGCGGACGGATGAAAACTCGAATGTCGCCTGGAGGCAGGGCGTCGAGGATCCCGTCTTGCTTGGTGAGTGGCAAGGGCCCTGCTTTGAAGACACGGGGTTGACGGGTCCAGAGGAGTCTTTCAACGGCGTTGTCATCCGCCCGCCTATGCTGTATGGCAAGACGGGATCGTATGTCGGTGCTCTCACTTTCCAGCCATTCTTGGACGCCAAGCAAGGGGAGACGGTGGAGGTGCTCGCGAGGGACGTGACGAGGTGGCAGACGATCCACCGGGACGACATCGGCGAGGCTTACCGCGCCGTCGCAGAGGTTGTAAGTGAACACAGGTCGCTCGATCCTCCTCATCGGATCAATCCGGTACATCGCGGCCGCAACGCTCACGACCAGGGTCATCTCGCCAAGGGCCAGACCTTCCTGCCCGCCAACCCCCAAACCGAGCGCCTCACCGACATCCTCGACGCCCTCGTCCGCGTGTCTGGCGTAAAGGGATACAAGCTCAAAGACGCCTCGAACCCCTTCGAAGGCGCCTGGGTCTCCACGCTCAACGCGCATCCATCGCTCCTCACTGCCCTCACGGGCTGGCGGCCCAAAAGGCTGAGCATTGTGGACGGCATCGACCTGTACTGGGCGGCTTTCGTCGCGTCAAAGCAGGACAAGGCAAACTTGTGACTGCATCGGTCCGCCGGTTCAGGTCTTGACGTGCATGAACCAGGGCTCGGTGCTTGGATGATGTACTCGCCTATGGAAATATGAGCACATGCAAATACTGTTGCCGCCTGAACATCTCGCCAGATGCGATTACTCCTCGTCGGACACATCCTCATCCTCGTCGGCAATCCCAACGACTCCTCCACCCTTCTTGATCTCCCCAAGTTCGCGGCCGTGTCTTCTCAATCGCTCTCCGAAGGCTTTTCGCGCACCAGCGTTGGAAGCCACATCCCAAATCTGCACGGTCGCTTTCGAGCCCGCAGCAGCAAGCGTGAGCGGCGACTCGGGGTCGGGGCTGAACCGCGCCGTGAACACCTTGCCCTGGACGTAAGCAACCGTGGTACAAACAGACCACACAAGACTCACCAATCCCAGATCTCGGCTTGTCACCAAGCTGATCTCCCTCTTCCTGCCCTTGATGCCCTCCGTCTCTTCGTCCAGCACATTCCAGATTTTGACATTCTTGTCCATGCCTCCCGTGACAATACATCCCCTAATGTGCGGGTTGATATCCAGTGCGGAGGCCGGGCCGTCGTGCGCTGAAAGGGTAAACTTGGGTTGCGCGGTCGACAGCGACCCGAGGCCGTTCTTGAGTGGCTCGGCCTTTGTTGGCAGTGTCCGCGAATCGTACGCGAGGACCAGGCCGTTTTCGAGCGAGACCTGAAACGCCGTCAGCGTCTTGCCTCCGGGCTGTTGCGTCGACTCACATAGAACGAGGTGGGCTCCCACGGGTCCCACCGGACACACTCCACATCGCTTCCCATCTTGATTCCTATACCTTCACCGACCGCCCGTGAGTCCCAGACTTTGACTACTCGGTCGTATCCCGCACTGAGCACCGCCTTGTCCAGCCCGTTCCCGCTCGCACTCTTGTTCCACTCCACGGCCGACACCTTCTCACCACCATGAACATTATCCCAGCTCGTCACGGCCGCCATGGGGCTTTCGCGCGTCAAGTCCCACAACTTTATCGTCGCGTCCGCGCTGCCCGACAACAACAAATGACGGTGGTTGGGCGTCCACGACAGGCTGAGAACCGGCTGGAGGTGGTAGTTCGGGTCCGCGACGACCTGTCTTCTCTTCTTCTTCCCTGTTCCCTTCGACACCAACTCAGGCTTCTCCAGCGAGGGAGCCGGTCCGAGGATCGCGTGCGGGTACAAGCCGTCCACCATGTCCGCGTCCCAGATCTCGATGGACGGGTCAAACGTGCCGACGGCGACGTAGCTACCGGGCTTGGAAGATGACGATGGGTCGAAGTCGAGCCACTCGACACAGAGTGGGAAGGAGGGGAGCATGAGATCGTGGTGCACGTAGAGATTCTCTTCGGGCTCGTCGTACACGTGGAAGTCGAGGGCGGACAGGTCCGAGGTGGTGCGGGCGGTGATAAGCATGGAGTCGGTGGGACGGAGCTCGAGCTCTTCTCGCTCGGCTTCCTCGTCGTTCTGCGTCGTCAGCTGAGCCAGGCAGCCGATCAGACAACTGCGCACCTCTTCCAAGGTGATGTATGGGTCCTCGTTGTTATCGCGGTAGAATTGCAGGCCTTTGATGTTCGCAAAGGCGCCCATAGCTGCATTCAGCGCCGTACCACGGTCAACCGTCCCTCGAAACTCACCAACACCCTTCGACTCCTCCTTGTCGTAGTCGTCCATGTTATACGCCGAAATATCGTTCGGATCCGACGCCTTCGCCGGCTTGACGTTCTTCGCATCCTCGTCCATGGCGACATCCTCTCCTTCCTCTTCAGCGTTCCCCTCGCCAGAGCCCTCCTCGTCGTCGTCATCATCCTCATCAACACTTCTGATCAGCTATACAGCAGTATATTTCGCCGCGTAGCTCACTCTTCCCATCCCTCGCCGTCCACGTCCAGCCCCTCCATCTCCTTCCTCAGCTTCTCGAGCACGCCCGGTCCGCCGAGCTTGCCGACTCGTTCCAGCTCGTCCTCATCCAAAGTGTACTTCTTCGGGTGCAGAGCCGCACGGCCACGCGGCACCCAGACCAGGGACGAGATCAATGTGCCGGACATGCTTTTGATGTATGGGTCAAACGTCTGAGGACGGCAATGGTGGATATAGGTGGACCCAACTGAAATCTTTGAATCTGGGCGAGGATAGTCACGTGACTCGATCCCCATCTCGGCCCCGGACGCGTTTCAGCTGCTGCCATCCATAGACCAGGGGGGGTCTCATCGCACCCCATTGCTGCTCATGTCGTGTAGCTCACCTTTCGTACCCTGATTATTGCCTGAAGAGACCCGACGCACTTGTATACCCCCCGGAGGAATGGCAATCCGAGAACACGATCCACCATGGCGATGATAACGGACCCAGAGTGCGTCATTTCCACAGAGCACCTTCTACTAGTCGGCTTAACAGCAGTTACATCTTGCAGGCAATACGTCTATCGGCTCTGCGTACAACAGACGATTCTCTCACACCGCGCATCATCTCCCTCGACCCTTCATTCGCTCTCAATCCATATATCACCGCGTCAGGCCTGTCGGACCTGGACAGATGGCCCGAGATCAAGAGGGCGCTGGACTCTCCACCCTTAGATCCAGTTGACCGACCCCGGCGGCGTCAGTCAGATGAGCACGCACCGGGAGGGGGAGGCAACCGTGGGCTGAGCTACACTCAAACTATAATGGGCGGACGGAGCGGAGCGTTGGGCATGCGAGTGACGGGGCGTGCAAGAGGGGACAAACGAGAGGGGAGGGCCAATTCATCTTCGTCCGCCGCCCCGCCTTCGCCTATCGCTGAAAAGACGCCCCGGAGGCAGATCCCAACCACGGACGGGTTCTTTTCCCCCTCGGGTCGACCTCGCGCTGACAGTGCGCCCGTGCCGAAACTGCTGGAACCGAGCTTGGGTACAAGCGTGATCACCACGGGGCGGGGAATGGGGGGCGGTATTGGCGGGACGGGGCTGCTCGAGCAGGCGCTTTCTGCGAGCGATCTCTCGGGAGATATCGAGGAGGAAGATACGGAGGATGGAATGGCGTCGGGGCTATATGACCCGTCGACCGCAATGGGGATGAGCGCCCGGCCGAGCGATCTGGGCCTGGACTCCGGCGACGCGGCGGGCGCGCTGGGCCAGACGCTCATCGACGAAGGGAGCGATGTGGACGAGGATGAGATCGAAGAAGAGGGAGATCTGGATGACGAAACGCGCGAGCTGCCCGATATCGGCGGCCCAAGTAACCGCTCCTCGATATATCCCGGTGATACAGAGGAGCTCGACTTCGCACCGGTGCCTGTCCAGTCACGGCGGAGTGTCTCGGGCCCGTCGGGGCTTACTGCCCTGCTGACGAAGCACGTTCCGCATTTGGTCTCGACAGCGTCTGCGCCCGAAGCGGATTCGGCCGTCGCCAACCCCTTCACGTCGCTTTACGCCTCGGCTGCGGCGTTGTCGAACGTTCCGTCCATCTCGCTGGAGCTCTACTTCCCGCACTCGGATCAGCCGACCAAGCCGCTCGTGGTCAAAGTGCGTAAGGACGCCACGGTCGAGGAAGTGACGGGGTACGGGCTCTTCCGATACTGGGAAGATAAGTGGCAGCCGTTGCTTTCGGAGCAGGAGACCGAGCAGCGGTGGTCGACTGTGGGGTGGGGTTTGCGCATTGTCGAGGATGACGGAGAGGTCGACGAAGACTTCCCTCGTGAGTGAAATGCTGTATCTGACTCGAGGGGCCCGCTTGCGCCGCCAGACTCGTCCCAGACCTTCATTCACCCCGGTGCAGAGGGGCTAACTGTCAGCCCTCGACCGAGACTCGCAGATCTCCAAGTTCTCCTACGGCCAGTTTGCCATCGTTGAAGCGACTGAGGCACAAAGTGAGCCTGGTCTCCCGTGCCAGACAAGTGTCGGCGTTAACATAGCAGTGAAGCAGAACGCGGCCAAAGCTCCGCTTATCCAAAGACGGCCGTCTCGAGTCATCGCACCGACGGTCCGGACTCGACCATCTCAACAAGGTCGTCCGGCCTTCCCCACTCCCACACCGACCCCCGCCGCCGCCTCCTCAACCAGCTCCCTGTCGTCAAACGACAACATCAAGGGCAGCTTTGGTCTCGGCTCCGCATTGAGCAACACAGTCCTGCTCAGGGTCAAGGTCACCGCGAGCGCGGACATGCAGTTCCAGACTACCATCAATGTGTAAACCAGATGCCCCGCTGCGCGATGGAGAAGCTGACTGGCAGACCGGCGGACATGTACATTGCGGACCTCACGGAGGTGCTGTGCAGAAAGAAACGGCTGGCAAACGGATCGGAGGATTGGGTCCTGTGTCTTGCGGATCTGACCCTGGCACTTCCGCTTGACCGGACGGTGGCTAGTCTGGAGGGACGAACCGATCTTGCGCTGGTGAGGCGCCAATGGGCGGTGGAACATGGCTTGAGAATCGAGGGGAGGAAAGGCGGAGATCCTAGCGGTATGTCGGTCGCGTATACGCCTCTCCCGGAGCGTGTCAGAGCTCACGGTAGCCTCGATTTTCAAGCGCATCAGCGAACCGGCGCCGCTGGCCAAGTTTGGCGCAGGCATCGGGGACATCTCCCAGACGTACAAGGTAAGATTGTACCGTTTGGAGGGAGCGGTAGCGAAGAGCTGACCTCCAGAAATACACGGTCCAGCGGAAGATCGCGATCGGTCGGCACGAAAGAGTTCTCGCGATCGATGGCGATTACATTCATGTGAGTAGCAGCGAACCGGCTACCAACGGGGATGCGTTTGCTCACCTTCAGATCATGCCGTCAGAATCGCGAGCATTCTTCGATAGCATGAAGACGACGTCGTTCCACATCAGCCTGGTGGCCTCGTGCAAGTTGACAGGACGAGCCGGCGGCTTCAAGATCAATGTGTGGAGAGAAGCAGGGCAGAAGCGATACGAGTTTGAGGCGGACAACGGACGACAAGCTAGTAAGTGCAACTGTGTGAGCCAGGTTCGAGGAAGCTGACGCTCTCAGCGGAGATTGTTACGACGATACGGCAGCTGTGAGTCCTGCGCCGGGGGGGCATACGGTCGCGGGGCGCTGATGACAGAATGAAATCGTACCAGGCCGACCGGAATACGGTCTTACCTCCACCTAGACCCCCACCGGCCTCGAAGCGGTGAAGACCCACCACCGCGTACTCGGCATTTGCGCTGACACGATCGTGTCCATCTTGTTGTACAGGTCATACCATAACGACGCGATGCATACATGACGACCGCGCCCGCACCCGTCGACCGGCCGCACCTGCGGCATCCCCGCATATGATGCAGAATAGCCACATCAAGCCTGCTCATCAGCTCCGTATCTGCCAAATAGCAATGCGTTCGCGCTAACCCACCGACATCTTCATCTCGATCTTCCCCATGGGCTTGTACCCAACCACCTCAAAGTCGTCCGTCTTGAACCCGTCGATCCCGCCCACCTCCTCCCTACTCCGCTTGAACACCAACTTTGGGAACTCGCGCGGCTCGCGCTCCAGTTGCGTCTTGAGCGGCTCCACATGATCCTTGTACACGTGTGCGTCGCCCATCTGGAGGATGAACTCGTGCGGCTCCGTATCGGTTATGTAGGCGATCATGTGCGTGAGGAGGGCGTACGAGGCGATGTTGAACGGCACGCCCAGGCCGAGATCGCATGAGCGTTGGTACATCAGGCAGCTGAGTTTTGGGCGCGATGAGGGGCCGGCCGGGTCTGGCAGGGTGACGAAGAACTGGCAGAACATGTGACAGGGCGGGAGGGCCATGATTCCGAGGTCTGGCATGAGCGTGCGCGCCGGTACGGGCACGAGCATGTGCAGTGGCCGGAACTCTATGACGGCGAGGCTCGGCACCCCGACTCACCCTTTGGGTTCCACGCGCTGAGGACGATGCGCCGATCCGTGGGGTTATGCTTGATCTTGTGAACCACCTCCGCGAGCTGATCCACGCCCTTGCCCGTGTAATCGTCCTCGCACGTCCCGTATTCGGCGCCGAAATGGCGCCATTGGAAGCCATAGACGGGTCCCAGGTCTCCCTCGCGCCGATGTGACAGGCCCACGCGATCCAGGTACTCGCGAGACCCGTTCCCCTCCCAGATGTTCACGCCCTTGGCGGAGAGGACCTTGCCGTCCGTGCAGCCCGAGACGAACCACAGCAGCTCTTCGATCACCCCGCGCGTGAACACCCGCTTGGTGGTGAGCAGGGGAAGCGTCGAGTCGGCGAGGGAGAAGCGCAGAGACGGGGGCGCAAAGAGCGCAAGGGTGCCAGTGCCGGTACGGTCGGGACGCGATTGCCCGGTCTGGATGATTCGGCTGATGAGGTCGAGGTATTGGTACTCCTCTGCGAAATGTCAGCGAGAGCGCTCAGACGATGAAAGGAGCTCAATCACCGTGCTGAGGGTTGCAGCGGCTAGAGGACGCTTCGAGAGGGACGGTCATGTTGGCAAGGCTCGTGGTGGATGTTGGGATGTCGAAAGAGATTCAGTTACTTTGACTTGCACCGACATTACGAAAACGCGTCAACCGATTGACGCGACTCGCGTCCAGCCACGCCTGACGCTCTCGATCTCACTCCATCGCGTCGCTGCCGCCCATCTCGGTCGCATCTTCCGTGTAGTCTTTTCGGGTATAGGGAGAGTCAGCAGCTGCATGGGTGCAGGCAATGGCCAAAGCGTCCCGCTGCATGGCTATTCCAGCGTCAGAGTACGCGCAGCAAGATGACGAGACACCTTAGCACGGTCACGTGACAGCGGCATGAACGCTCCTCTTTGTATCAGCACTTGTGCGATCGAGCGCGTGTTGAGTGGGCTACGTCGGTACAAGGCTCGCATGAGCATGGTCGGGAAGGACGGACTCGTCACCGCTGTACATGATTCATTCAACATTGTCACAAACAGACTATAAAAGATTTCCCTTTTCATGCTCGTTCGCGCAGTCATCCTTTCCGTTCCCGATCCTTCCGTCGTCTGATCGCGTAAGAACACATGATTCTCGATCCTCGTAAGATACAGTACACTCCAGGCTCCAACACCCGCCATGCCGTCTACAGCTCGTGATCCGCCGAAGCCATCGCCGCCTTGAGCAGCTTCTCCTTCGCCCGCTTGACTCTACCCTCTTCTCGCTCCCACGCCTTGCTGACCTCCTCCTCCGCCACGCCCTTGCCCTTGACGCCCTCGCTCAGTCCCAGCCCCTCTTTGATCTCGTCATCCCTCACGCACAACTCGACTTTTTGTCCCTGGGCGCCTCGTCGACCCGTGCCCGAGCCAGACCGAGACATGCTGGTCGATCCGGCGTGTACCGACACGAGGCCGAGAACTTCGAGGTTGGACAGCAGGTCCCGATAGTCCGACTCCGAGCTCGGCGGGAACGGGCTCGTATGGTGCGACAACAGGTGTACATATGTCGCATAGAGGTTCGCGGTCGTCATGAGGTCGACCATCTTCGTGGGCGTAGACGTGGGAGTGGCACTTCCCGACGACGAGCCGTGTCCTGGCGCAGGACAGCCTGGGAGACCGGTTCGTACCCGCGTTGCGAACAGCGTTGCCGCGAGGAGGACCATCTTGCCCTGAAGAGGTACCGAGCGGATCTTCTTGCCGGTCACGCTGGCCGTGGACGACGCTGTCGAGCCCGCAGCAGCCTTGAGTTGCTGGTTGTGCGAGTTAAAGGCCTTGATCGTGTGTGCCAGCGAAATCTTCACGAGCGGGAAGGCAGGGTCGGCAGCTGCCTTCTTGGTCCATTCCGCCTCGGCCAGGGAGACAGCGAGTGAGAGCACGCCAAGACACATTCGGAGATCTCCGTTCTGCGCCTCAACTTTCTTCGTCAACAGCTCGACGGCTTTGGGGTCGACCTTGACGCCGTCACCTTGTGCAGGAGCCGCGGCCGCGAGGCGAGCTGCCACAATGTTGATCATATCGGCGCCGACGTATGACTTAAACGGAAGTACGAGCGGAGTGGCGCCTTGAGGAAGTATGAGCCGAGCACGAAGGGTCAGGTCGAGAGTGTTGGATATGGCCACGACTTTGACCCGGCCGGCGGTGTCCGCAGGTAGTGAAAAGAGCTTTGACAGCAGGTGCGAGGTGGCCGCCGGCGCGGTCGCGGGCGGTGGGGGAAGCAGCGAGTCAATCTCGTCTAGCATGATGAAGCTGGAGTCAGCGCGGATTATCATGAAAGAATGTACAAAGAACCAACGTGGAAGAAGCAGGGGCCCGCAGATGAGCGACAACGTCCCGCTCTGTCCTGCCGCAACCTAGCTGTTCGCCCATAGAGCGCCAGATGTCAGTGACCTTGGCGCCCATGCAGCCCATTTCTGCCACCTCCCAGCCGGCCTTCTTGAGATCCCGACTTAAGGAAGCGATCGTCGCGGTCTTGCCGGTCCCAGGAGGTCCCGAGACGTACATGCCGACGTCGTGCGTAACGGCATCAGCGATGTACGACTTGAGCGCGTCGATCTCTTCCTCTCGGCCGACGATGGTCTGATCTCTCGACGATGAGAGACGCAAGAATGTCTTGAGATGCTTGTAAGGGTTGAGCGTTCGACCCGCAAACTCGTTCTCATCGACCTCGGTGGCCGTGTCGTCGTCCTCCATAGTGGAGTCGCTCCTCATTCGTACGAGCTCCATCCGCTCCGCCGTGAGTGCCACATCATCGCTTGGCGAGAATGGACTGGACGGCGGAGGAGTCGGCAGCACAGTCGCAGCCTGATGCACCTGCGCACGCGTTTTGGGCTTGGTCGGGGTCTTTTCGACGTCCATCTCGTCCGAGGCGACCGACTCGGTCGAGTCGCCGGAAGCAACTGACGCCGCGAAAGAGGGGAAGTAGTCGACTGATGGTGTCGTGACGGAGGACATGGATGGTGTTGGGGAAGGGAGCCTCGACGCGCGCGAAAAGCCAGAAGACGACGAGGGGGCAAGGGAGGGTAGGCGAGCTGGTGTAAGTGTCGTGTCTGAAGGCGAAGTCGCGTGCACATACCAGGTGGGCCCTCGCTTCGCATGGACGATACGCTTCCGCTCCGCCCTCGTAGACTAGCAGCGCTGGAACGCCTGCCCACTCTCATGCGCTTCCTCGAGCCATTCTCGTCGTTCTCCTCGTCCTTCTTGGGCGGAATGTTCTCCTTGCCGCGTCCACCGCGTTTAGCGTCACGCGTCTCGAAATCGTCATCGCCCTCGCCCTTGCCTCTTCCAGGACCTCCGCTGCCGCCCGCAACTGCCGCCTTGAGCTGCGCCGGTGAAGCCATGGACGGGGTGGACTGAGTGCGGGTCAATGTACCGACGCGACTGTTGGACGAGGAGGCGCTTGGTGGACCAAGTGCGGAGCCGAGGGACGGGGTGCTCAACCCGCTCAGGGTGCCGGCGCGACGTGATGGCAGGAACATCGAGTTTGATCGCGTCAGTGGTGGCTGAGTCGTGAGGGTCGTCGCCGAGCGCGTCAGAATGGGGCGAGGGGGAGTCGAGGGGGGTTGGGAGGGTTGCGTCG
>Ga0308169_10001207_pt1 | contig 31132 bp, 34 predicted proteins | sample PhyBR1_2_FD_202139 | JGI IMG/M metagenome (GOLD analysis project Ga0308169, IMG submission 202139) | Phyllosphere microbial communities from UC Gill Tract Community Farm, Albany, California, United States - DLSLSB.R1 | ecosystem: Host-associated > Plants > Phyllosphere > Unclassified | place...
AGAGGGTCGAGGAGGGGAGCCGAGGTGAGGAGGCGGGGAGGGAGAGGACGCACCTGCTCTCCCGCGGCTGCAGAGCCCGCCCGCCCTGCTCCGAGCGCGTCTTGTACCTTCTTGACCCTCGATGAAGGGCGTCCACCGGTCCACGAGGCGCCGCCGGTGTTGAGAGAGGTCGGGTCGACGAGGGCCGCTGATGAGGACGCGCCGAGGTGGTTCTGCGCCGCGGGCGAGGGCGGGCGGTGGTGCGGCGAGGCCTGGAGGCCAGTGTGCGTGCTCCCAGAGGGCAGCTAGGCGGGCTGGGCGCGGCTGGCGATAACGAGGAGATGCGTCGAGGTCGAGGAGGAGACGAGGCCGACGTCGTCGAGGTCGAGTGCTGCGCTGCTCGCTCGACGCGGGCAAGTCGGCGTGTGCAGTGGATGGCGAGTGCTCTGCTGGCCTGCTGTGCAGCACCGGGACTGTCCAGAGAGCAGGACGAGAGGTGGGTCGGCCTCGTCTCCACTCGATGGTCGCGTCCACCGACGTCGGCTGTCGCTCCTCTCCACACTCTCGCCTAGAGCTCGTCCAAGCCCTGCGGCAGCTTTGCACCTAGCTCACGCGCCTTCAGCTGCTCTCCCGCCCGAGCTCTCACCGCCCTCGCGCTCCCTCTCCTCCCCCCCCACCCCACAAGGCACAGCCATGCTCGCCGCCGTCGGCCAGATCTGCTCGACCAACAACGTCTCGCGCAACGCCGCACTCTGCACCTCGCTCATCCGCCGCGCCGCCGCCGCCCGCTGCAGCCTCCTCTATCTCCCCGAGGCGGCCGACTTCATCGCCGACGCCAAGGAGGTCCCCCAGCTGAGCGAGTCGCTGGACTCGAGCGAGTTCGTCCGCAAGGTCCGCGCACAGGCCAAGGAGAGCGCCATCTTTGTCGGCGTCGGCGTGCATGAGAAGGCGACCGAGGCCAGGTGCTACAACACGAGCCTGGTGCGCCTCTCCTTCCTCCTCGTCCTCGCGGTCGAGCTTGTCGCGGCGAAGGTGAAGGGCCCCGGAAGCTGACCCTGTTCTCTTGCCTGCAGCTCATCTCGCCCGACGGGGAGATCCTCCAGGCGTACCGCAAGCTGCACCTGTTCGACGTCAAGCCGACAGGCCCGGCCGGCGGCGTCATGCTCGAGAGCAAGACGACCATCAGGGGCGACAAGCTGCTCGACCCGGTCGAGACGCCCATCGGCAAAGGTGCGTCGTCCTCGCCCTCTCTCTGCTCGACATAGTCGTCGGCACGCACTGACCCTCGCTCTTCTGCCTGCTCGCAGTCGGCCTCTTGACGTGCTACGACCTGCGCTTCCCAGAAGTCGGGCTCGCGCTGCGGCGACGAGGCGCACAGGTGCTCTGCTACCCGTCGGCGTTCACGCTCAACACGGGCGCGCCTCATTGGGGTGCGTCTCTTCCCTCTTCCTCACGCTCTCTCGCGCATTGCTTGACTGACTCTCTCTAACACTCTTTGCAGAGGTGCTTCTGCGCGCACGAGCCATCGAGAACCAGTGCTACGTCCTCGCGCCCGCACAAGTGCGTCCTCCTCTCCCTGCCGCTCGACGCTCGGTCCGCTCGGCAGCTCACGCACGGCCCCTTCCTCGCTCGCAGATCGGCCAGCACTCGCCCTCCCGGCAGACGTACGGGCACGCCCTCATCGTCGACCCATGGGGCAGCGTCGTCGCGCAGGCGTCGGATCGGCCGCCCAAGTTCCCGCCGCCGGACGAGGGCGTCGACGACGACGCCGGCACGTTCGTCATGGCCGAGGTCGAGCTCGAGTGGCTCGAGCAGATGCGAAAGGAGATGCCGCTGTGGGAGCAGAGGAGGGACGACGTGTACCCGATCTTGTAAGCGAGCTGTAGAGAGCGCCGACGACGACCTGCATAGACTTCATCTCGCAGACAACGAGACTCTCAGCTATCGTCGCTGCCGGCACGAGGATTCGAGAGCAACATGACGATGTAGGAGAGGGAGAGGATGAGCTAGGGAAAGGGTATCTACAGCGGAAAGTGACGGCAGGACAACATGAGCGAGGCGAGGGAGAGAGAGAGAGAGAGAAAAGGAGGGGGTGGTACGTCGGCGGCGACGACGGGCGTCACTCGTACGCCCTCCGTCGTCCTCCTGCACCAGTCCTCTGTCGCTTGCGCCTCATCTCGCCCAGGTCGCCCTCGACCTCCTCGCCCCGCAGCGCGCTCAGGCCCGCCAAGCTCTTGCCGAACTGGCTGTACGTCCCGCTCTGGACGAGGAAGTGGGCCGGCGGGAGCCCTGGCTGCGTGCGCCCGCCGGGCTTGCGCTTGCCGACCGTGCCCGTCAGGAGCGACGCCGTCGGCCCGATCCCGCTCAGCGCCGTGAGCGTCGCCGCGCCCGACCCAGCGACGCCGCCGCTCGGCGGCAGGAGCGCCGCGGCGAGGTGGAACGGGTCGGCGACGCCGCTCAAGCCGAGGAGCGACCCGAGCGCGGCCGCATCGACGCCGACGCCCGCCGCGCTCGTCGCGCCGCCGTTCGCTCCCGCGCCCGACCCGCCCGCGCCCGCGCCGCCCGACCCGTCGCGCCCGTTCGTGACCGACTCGGAGGGCGAGGCGGCGCCGTTCGTGCCCGCGCCGCCGAGCCCGCCGTTGTGCCCGCCGGCGCCGCCGCGAGACGAAGCTCCGACTCGGCCGTTGCCGCGCATGCGGCGCGTGCCGTGCGTGCGCTGGCTCTCGAGGAACGTGTCTGTGCGTTGGAATGAAGTCAAGTCAGCACGAGCACCTGAAGAAGTCGCAGCGGCGAGAGGGCGAGGGCGAGGGAGAAGTCGACGCACCGATCGTGACGCCCTCGCCGTCCTTCTCCTCGAGCAGCCGCTTCCTGCGCTCCTCGACGCCCTCGAACAGCTTCTCGACGACGCCCTTGGTCGCCGCCTCGTACTCGTCCTCGATGCGCTCGACCTCGGCGTCGTACAGGCGGCGCGCGCTCGCGACCTGGTGCTGGTGGAAAAGGCGGATCGCGACCTGCTCGTTGGCGCGCTCGAGCGAGAGGCGGTGGAGCGAGAAGAGGTACGGGATCGGGTGCATGTCGGGGATGACGGGGTCGGTGAAGGGGAGCGAGGGCGGGAGCTGGCCGACGGGGATGGACAGGTCCGAGGTGGGGAAGACGGGCGGCGGCAGGAGCTCGTCGGCGGTGCGGGCGTAGATCTCGGACAGGTCGTGGAAGATCCTGCGGGCGGCGCGGAAAGCGTCAGCTCGAGCTCATCGCGAGTTGACCTGGTCGGCGAGAGCGCTCGAGGGGGAGGAGGGGGCAGGGGGACGAGGCCGCAAGCGGTCGGGCCGCGCGTCCAGCCGAGCATGCTCGAGGGGCGTGCAACAACGGCGTGTGAGCCTGCCCGACCGAGGCGCTGTCGAGATGTCCCCTCCCTCGCTCCTCCCTCGAGAGCCGGCCGGGAAGCTCGCCCGCGGCGAGTTGGCCTTTGTACAGGGAGGGGAGGAAGAAGGGCGCACCTGTCTCGCCGTGCGACCGTGTCATCTTGGAGCCTCGTGACGCGGTCGACCATCTCCCTGCGGCGCTTGTCGCGCTTGCTCTCCTGCGGCAGAGGCGGCGGAGCGGGGTTGCCGTAGGCTGCGGGCGGGCGACGAGGACAGGGGCCGGGTGTGTCAGCTCTCTGTGCGCTCTACCGATCGGTCGCAGGCCTGCTTGCGCCGCCCTGCACGAGCTGCACGGGCGGCGAGAGAGGCGGCGAAGGCGGGAGGAGCGAGTGGCTCACCGTCGTAGGAGAGCTCGTCGGGCGGGTACAGGTGGGCGTTCGGGTCTTGCTGAGGCTGCCATTGGGCTTGCACAGGCTGCTTGCCGGCCATCGCTGCGGTGCTCGAGCGGGCGGGCGAGGTGGGCTGTGGTCGAGAGAGCGGCGAGCGAGAGACGAGCAAGCCGATCGCGTCAAGTCCGCGGAAGCCGGTCAACCTCGCCCGCAAGGCTTGAACAACGACGGGCTTTGCAGGATGCGAGGACAGTAGTATCGCTACAAGGAGACAGAGAGAGGACCCGACCCTTCACCACTTGGCCGGCCGTGCGCCAAAGATGCTCGACCCGACCCTCACGTTGGTGCTCCCCTGCTCGATCGCCTCGCCAAAGTCGTTGCTCATGCCCATGCTCAGCTCGAGCCCCTCCTTGTCGACCTCGTCGACCGCCGAGCGGAGCGCGCCGCCGTCCTCTCCTGCCGCCGCCGCGCCCGCCTTGTCCTTGAGCGCAGCGACGAGCGCCTCGCGCGTCTCCTTGAGCCGCTCAAAGTCCGGGTTGGGCGCGTCCGACGTCGACGACTCGAGCGAGCCGATCGTCATGAGGCCCTTGAGGCGCAGGGTCGGGCACTTGTCGACGATGTGCAGCGCGAGGTCGACGAGCGGACCTCCTGCCGGCGCCGACGACGGCGCGAGGGCGGGCAGGCCCGACTTCTGCTCCTCGCCCGACGTGTTGATCTGGATGAAGATGTTGAGGCGCTCGTCGCGAGGCGGCGACAGGGCCGAGAGCGTGTTGTGCAGCTGGTTCGCCGCCTTGACCGACGTGAGCGTCTCGATGGCGTACAGGTTGCGGATCGCTGCGGGCATGGCCGCGGGTCAGCGGGTCGCTCGACTCGTCGCGAGGGAAGAAAGGGACGCACAGGCCAGCATCTTGCACTTGTTGGACTGGAGCGTGCCGATGTAGTGCCAGGCGATGTCGGTCGGCAGCTGTTGCGGAGCGGGAGGTCAGCGTGTGCGTCACCTCGCGAGGGGCAGCGGTGGGACGGCAGCGCACCTCCTTGGCCTTGCCCTCGAGCTCCTGCGGGTAGTTCTCGCCAAAGTGGCGCACGCCGTGCTCGTGAAGGGCGAGGAGGTCGCCCGCGGGCTTGTACTTGGAGACGGCGACGAGGCGAGGCTGCGGGCGGGGGCAAGGAGGGTCAGGTCTGCTCGCAGGTAGCTCGAAGGACAAGTGCGAGCCCACGCACCGTCGGTCCACTGCCCCGCTTGGCCGCCGCCTGCTTGACCTGGTCGGCGATCGAGTCGTAGTTGTGCCGGAGCTCGGCGGCGCGCTCTGCGGTGGCGGACTCGACCATGTTGCCGAGGTGAGAGCGAGCTGCAGCAAAGGTGGCTCGGCTCGTAAAGAAGGAGCGGAGCTGCTGGAGCATGCGGGGGAGAGCGAGAGCTGGTCGAGCGATGAGCCGCTGTTGCGCTTCTCCTCGTCTCTGCTCTCAGCACCCGGCTCTGCTCGCTTGTTCTTCCGCCTGAACCCTCCAGCATGACTCAAGACAGCTCCCTCGACTGGTCCAACCTCATCTCGCAGCGAGGCCGCCGCTGGGAACCCTCGGCCAGTCCGTCCTCTTTCCCTCTACCGATGAAGGCATTGCCGGCTGCGCAGCTGCGAGGGCGCGCGTGCGATACACTTTCAAGGGTCCACACTGACCGTCGGTGTCCCCTCCTGTGCAGTTCGCGGCCTGTTCCCGCTCGAGAAGATCCCCGGCATGGTCTCGCTCCTCGCCGGCAAGCCCAACGCCGACACGTTCCCCTTCTCGGCCATCAAGGTCGACCTCAAGCCTATTGTGCGTCGTACTTCCCCCTTGCGCCGCCCTCATCGCCGTCGGATGCTGTGTCCAGGAGCGCCTCTCGGACCTCTCGTTGACTCTGGACCCGTCTCTGCAGATCCCGGGCGACCCGGTCGAGACGCTCACGGTCGAGTCGGACGCGCTCAACGAGGCGCTCCAGTACGGCGCGACGGCGGGCCTGCCGAACCTCGTCAAATGGATCGAGAACCTCCAGGAGACGAGGCACAAGCGGGCAAAGGATGGCAGCTGGAGGGTCAGCCTCGGCAGCGGCAGCCAGGACCTCATCAACAAGGTGCGTCAATGTCCCTCTTCACGCTCTCGGAGGTGCGCTCGAGTCGAGGCCGCCGACGCTGATCCACCAAATCGAGCAGGCCTTCCACTCGCTCGTCAACGACGACGACTCGATCCTCATCGAGTCGCCGGTCTACTCGTACGTCTCTCTCCCTGTCGCCCGGAAGATGACGGCGAGGGCGCGCTGATGAGCTTGTTGTGCGCGCAGGGGCACGCTCGGCCTCCTCAACCGGTTCCAGGTCAACCTCATCGGTCCGTCCCGCTCCTGCTCTCGACTTTGGCGCGCGACGACGAGCTGACAGTCGCATCCTCGCCTGCAGAGCTTCCTGTCGATAACGAGGGCCTCGTGCCGTCCAAGCTCGAGGAGACGCTCGACAACTTTGCGACCCTGTACCCGGGCAAGCGCTTCCCGCGGCTGCTCTACACCATGTGCGTCCGACCTCTCGCGCCCTCTCCCGCTCCTACACCGCCAATCTCTGACATCTGCACGTGCAGCCCGACTGGCTCAAACCCGACTGGCGCGACCGCCCCTGAATCTCGCCGCCAAGCCGTCCTCGCCCTCGCCCGCAAGCACAACCTGCTCATCCTCGAGGACGACGCGTACCACTTCCTGTCGTTCGACCCGACTCACCTCGTTCCGAGCTACTTCGAGCTCGAGGCGCGCGACAGCGGCAAGACGGGCCGGGTCGTCCGGTTCGACTCGTTCTCCAAGATCCTCAGCTCTGGTGCGTCCCTCTTCCTGCCGCCGACGCCGTGCCGACCTCGAGCTGACGCAGCTCTCCTTCTCTCTCGCTGCTCGCAGGAATGCGCCTCGGCTTCGTGACGGGCCCCAAGGAGCTCCTCGACGTCATCGACCTGCACACGTCCAACACGAACCTGCAGCCGTCGTCGACGACGCAGGCCATGGTGCTCGTCCTGCTCAACAAGTGGGGGCTCGACGGGTTCGTCGCCCACACGCAGCGCGTCGCCGCCTTCTACATGGCCAAGCGCGACATGTTTGAGCGCGTCGCGCACCGGTACCTCGACGGGTTGGCGACCTGGGTCAGCCCCGAGGCGGGCATGTTCGTGCGTCGGCTCTCTCCCTCCGCCGCCCTCTCGTTCGTACGCTCCACTGAGCGACTTGCTGATGCTCGACGACGTGCACGCAGCTGTTCCTCGACCTGCACCTGACCAAGGACGGCACCCCGGGCGACTCGTCGTCGCTCATCTCGACGACGGCCGTGCAGAAGGGCGTCCTCGCCGTTCCGGGCGTCGGTTTCCTGCCCAACGGCGGCGTATCGTCGTTCGTGCGCGTGTCGTTCTCGCTCGCGACCGAGCAGGACGCAGAGCTGGCGTTCGAGCGGTTGCGGGAGTGCGTCCTCGAGGCGAGGGGGGAGGCATAGATGCGCGTGTAGATCGTTCATGGGGTGCTGCACTAGAGCTATGTCGTGCACAGACTGCCTCCTTGGAGTGAGTGAGCGGATGTCAACTTCGGCCGGTCGAGCGACTTGGGCGCGAGCGAGCAAGGGAGCGGAGAGCGCGCGTCGCCACCTCGACCGCACCCACCTCGACCCGACCACGGCGCAAGGGCTGCACTGCACCGGCTCAGCAGCTTCTCAGCAGCTTTCTCGACCTCGCCAAGCCCTCGTGCGGGCTCTCCACCGCCGCGCCGCCTCGCCCTCGTCCAGCTGCATCGCCTCATCGTCCGCCCACCCGCCCAAGAGCTGGCGCACCCGCCATGAGGATCGTGACCTGGAACGTGGTGCGTCCGTGTCTCTCCTCGTGCTCTGCAGCGCCTAGCTGACCCGCCCAGGCCCGCAGAACGGCATCAAGACGCTCCCCCACTTTCATCCGTGAGCTCATCTCCTCTCTCCCTGCGCTCCTCCCTCTGTAGGTGGATCAGTCTGCCGGGAACCCGTGGAGCTCACACAAGCTACGTGTACGCGCGCAGGTGGAACGTCAAGAAGACGCACGAGGGCATCATCGAGGACCTCGAGGGCGACATCACCTGCATCCAGGGTGCGTCGCGCTTTCTCCGTGCCTGTCGAGCCGTTCACGAACGCACAAGCTGACGCAGGCGCTCCCACGTGCGCGCAGAGACCAAGATCACCCGCGCCCAGATCGAGAAGGGCATGGCGTGCATGTCGGCGTTCGACTCGTTCTTCTCGTTCTACCGCAAGAGCGTCAAGGGCGTGCACGGCACGGCCATCTTCACCAAGCGCGACGTCGTCGTCCCCGTCAAAGCCGAGGAGGGCATCGGCTCGTCGCTCCTCCCGACGACGATGCCCGTCGACGAGCGCATCGGCGGGTACCCGCTCTCGTCCGACGCCGACCTCGACTACAACACGATGAAGGACCTCGACTCGGAGGGCAGGACGACCGTCATCGACACGGGCATGTTTGTCCTCATCAACCTGTGCGTCTGCTCGTCGCTCTCGCTCGCCGTCCGCTCCCCCTCCTCCTCACGCTCATCTCGCTCACCCTGCCACCTGCTCGCAGCTACTGCCCGAACGAGACCAACTCGGACCGCCTCGAGTTCAAGCTCAACTTCAACAAGATGGTCGACCGGCGGGTACGAGGGCTCATCCGCGCAGGCCGCCAAGTCATCGTCGTCGGCGACCTCGTGCGTCCTCCTCCCTCCCTCCTGGCATTCCTTCCCCTCGAATCTCGCTGACGCGCTCGTCCCTGCGCGCAGAACATTTGCGCCTCCGACCTCGACACGGCCGACCCAGAGCGCCGCGCGCGAGAGTCCGGGCTCGAGGCCTTCACGGACCACCCGGCGAGGACCTGGCTCAACAGCTTCACCGGCGAGAACGGCATCATGATCGACATCACGCGCAGGCTGCATCCAGACCGCTTGGGCATGTTCACCTGTGCGTCAAGTTCGAGCCGTTGTTGTCGGTCCAGCCAGGCGGTTCCTCGTGCTGACCTCGCTCACCCGCAGGCTGGAACACCAAGATCGACGCTCGGTGCGTCTTCCTCCTCCTCCCATGGCAGCCTTTTCGAGCTCATGCTCACGCTCGCTCTCGTCCGCTCGCAGCCCGACCAACTACGGCGCCCGCATCGACTATATCCTCATCACGCCGGCCCTGCTTCCCTGGGTCAAGGACTCGGACATCCAGCGCGACATCATGGGCTCCGACCACTGCCCCGTCTACCTCGACCTTCACGACGAGCTCGACATCCCCGGGCGCGGCAAGGTGTCGCTCTGGGACGAGCTCAACCCCGGTCGCAGCAAGAACGAGCCGCCGCCACCTCCGCCGGCCTTCGCCGCCCGGTTCTACGACGAGTTCTCCGGCAAGCAGAAGCTCCTCTCGAGCTTCTTCGGCAAGAAGGGCGACGCGCCGCCGCCGGGTCCGACGCCGTCGCCGTCGCCGCAGCCGGGCTCGTCTTCGGCTCCGGTCGCGTCCACCTCGAGTGCGGCGGCGCCGATCGCCAAGCCGGCCTCATCCTCGCAGCCCATGTCCAAGGGCACGTCGTCGTCGTCGTCGACCTCGAAAATGGGCAAGGGCAAAGTGCGCGAGCCCTCGCCGCCGCCCGAGAAGGTCAAGGAGCGTAAGACGGGCCAGCAGGAGCTGTCGAGCTTCTTCAAGCCGCCGCCTCAACCCGACGCACCGCCCAAGAAGAAGCGCAAGAAGAGCAGCACGACGGTCAAGACGACGCCGCCCCCTCCTTTCGCCGCCCCCTCGTCGTCGTCGTCCGCCACCGCCAAGCCGTCCCAGTCGCCGAAACCGCGCCTGCGCACACCTCCCGATCGCGTCGTCCTCATCCTCTCGGACGACGACGACGACGGCGAGGGCGCTGGCTCACGCGCCGCACGAGCGAGCACCGAGGAGCAGGCCGACGCCATGCTCTCGGCGGCCGCTTCCTCGTCGGCGTCGGGGAGCGCGCCGACGGCGGCGCTCAACGCCGAGTCGGCCTCGGCGTGGTCGAGCATCTTTGCGTCCAAGCCGCCGCCGTTGTGCGAGGGCCATAATGAGCCGTCCAAGCTGTGGACGGTCAACAAGACCGGGATCAACAAGGGCAGGAGGTTCTTCCTGTGCGCGAGGTGCGTCCCTCTCTCTCTTTCTCGAGGGCTCTCTCCTTTCGTTTGAACGTGCTGACGTTGACGACGTCGTCTCGCTCGCAGACCTGTCGGGCCGGGCTACGACCAGGGCCAGGCCAAGCTGCACGTCGACCCGCAGTTCCGCTGCAACTTCTTCCAGTGTGCGTCCAGTTGCTCCCCTCGTCTCTCTCGTGGCTCGAGCGCGCTCGCTGACTCTGCTCGACGACCATGCAGGGGAGACGAGCGTCAAGCGGCCGGCCGGCATCGCCCTCACGCCGTCGGCCAAGAAGAAGGCCTGAGCGCTCTCGAGTCGGAGTCCCTCGCATCCAGTTCTCTCTCGAGCAGGCGCTTTGCAGTAGCTTGACGTTGTATGCAATGGTCTTTGAGCTTGCGCGTGCGGTATGAGAGGCTACCAAGTACAGGGTCCGTCTCCTACGATGCGAGCCGTGACGATGCTTTGCTGCAACAACTAGGACGAGAGCGAGATCGAGATGTACAACGACGAGGGAGGAAAGGGATAGAGGGGAGGGGGTAAAGCGAGCTTAGGCGACGTTCTCCTTGCCGTTCTGCTGCAGCTGGCCGTTCTTCTTCGCCTCTTCAAGGACGTGCGCCGCGGCCCGAGACTCGCGCTCGCGCGCCTCGAGCGACGGCTGCGACCCGCCGCTGTGCTGCGCGTTGCCGCCGCCTGCTGCGCCGCCGTGCTTCTTGCCGCCGCCGCCGCCGCCCTGACCGGCTGCGCCGCCGTGACGAAGCGCGGCCGGACCCGGGTTGCGCACGCGCTCGTTGCGGTTCGGGACGCCGTGCTTGTTCGGGCCCTTGCGGTTGTAGTGCGACTTCCACGTCGACTGTTCGAGGACGGGGCGGGCCGGGTACGAGTTGGCGGGGATGGCCTTGGAGCGGTCCGAGGGGTGCATGGTCCAAGGGCACTGGATGCGCTGCGTCGGCACCTTGGCGAGCTGCGGCAGCCAGGCGCGGATGTAGTCGCCCTGCGGGTCGTACTGCGTGCAGGACGAGGCAGAACGTCAGGCAATGTCGATGAAGAGGGGAAGGAGCGCGAGGAGAAGGAGAGGGACGCACGTCGTTGCCCTGCTTGATCGGGTTGAACTGCCTCGACGCACGAGGGTCGTTGCCGACCCCGCTCACGTACTGCCAGCTGCGAGGAGAAGAGGGAGCGAGGTCAGTGCCGGGTCGACCGGGCGAGGAAGAGAAGAGCGAGAGCAGCTCTGACTCACTTGCCCCAGTTGCTCGACGGCTGCGAGATGGGCGAGGACAATCAGTTTCGGGCCTCAACCAGCTCGAGAAGGGGGGAGGGAGGACGCACCTCGAAGTCGATCAAGTGCGACTCGAAGAACTCGGCGCCGAGGCGCCAGTCGATCTGGCAGTCCTTGGTGAGGAAGGACGCAACGTTCTGCCGGCCGCGGTTCGACATGAAGCTGCGCGCAGGTCGTCGACGGGAGCGTCAGTCTTGCCCTCGTGCACGGGGAAGAGGAGCAGGAGGAAGAGGACGCACCCCGACTCGCGCAACTCGGCCATGTTGGCGTCGATGAAGGGGACGCCGGTCGTGCCCTGCATCCACCTGACGGCCGGCTGCTCCTGCTCGGAGCTATTGGCGAGCTTCTTGTCCTGCTCCCACGTCTTCCACCAGCCGTCCTGGAGCTTGTACCGCGCCTGCTTCGGGTCGGTCACTTCCTCGAACCCGCCGAGCGTGAAGAGCTTGGTGCCGAATTTGCTGTAGCGTCAGGCTCGAATTAGCAACGGCGTGCAGTAGTAGTCGATGCAGAAGAGGAGAGAGAGGGAGGGACGCACCGAGCGACGAAGAGGAAGTAGTCGCGCCAGAGGAGCTCGAAGCGGACCCAGTACGTGTTCTGGCTCGAGCCGAACTTGGCCTCGGACTCGTCGAGGGCCTCGACGATGGTGCGCGGCGAGATCATGCCGAGGCACAGGAACGGCGAGAGCTTGGTGCTGTACTCGTGGCCGATGAGCCCGTTGCGCGTCTCCTTGTACCGGGCGACGGGCGGCGGCGAGCCCTTCTGGAAATAGAACGCGAGGCGCTCGAGCGCGGCCGTCTCGCCGCCGGCGTACGGGAAGGCGCTCTGCTTGTTCTTGCCCTGGCTGCTCGCGACCATCTGGAACGAGTCCTGGAGCGGCTTGAGAAGGTGCTCGAGGACGTAGTCGAGCTCGCGCTTCTCCTCGTCCATCATGCGGCCGCCGTAGCCCGGGTAGACCTTGCTCGAGTCCTCGGGCTTGGGGAACGGCTTGAACGACTTGGGGATGGGGAGCGTCGGGCGGCCGAAGCCGGGGAGGCCCTCGACGCGCTTGCGGAAGGGCGTGAAGACGTCGGGCATGTCCTTGACGCTGAAGGGGAGGTCGTCGACGTGAACTGTACGAGAGCATCGTCAGCTCACGTACGAGAGCGAGCTTGAGAAAGAGAGAGGCGGACGCACTGAGGGGGACCTGGTCGAAGCAAGTCAGCGGCACGCCCGACTTCTTGAGGTTCTTGCGGACCTTGCGCTCGATCGTGAGCTCCTCCGAGTAGAACTGCGCGCAGAGATGTCCATCAGTACGCTGTGCACGAGGCGTACGAGAAGCAGGAAAGCCGACGCACCTCCTTCTGAAGGAACACCTCCTTGACCTCGTCGCCGTTCTGGATGAGGTCGGCGGCGAGCTGGGCCGTGACGTCCTCCATCTTGCCGAACCGGATGAGGAGGTCGCTGCCATGCTTGCGCAGCGTGTCGCGCAGGTCGAAGACGCCCTCGACGAGGAACCTGAGGGAAGAGGTGGGGGCAAACGCGTCAGCTCGAGCAGGCTCGCAGAGGGGCAGGTCGAGAAAGAGGGACGCACCTCGCACGGAAAGCGCCGGTGCGCCAGAAGTTGAACTGGCGGGTGCGCGCCTCGGGGCCCTGGCGCTGGTAGTCGGGCAGGCCGGAGAGCTCGACGAAGCGCTCGTCGAACACGAAGACGGGGAGGACGTGGGTCACGTCCTTGTGGTGCGAGTCGTGCGCTGCGTGGAACAAGGCATTGTCGTGCACTCTGCGAGGGAGGAGAAGGCGAGTCGAGCGGAAACAATGGCGGGAGGACGAGGGTCGGTCGAGGCGGTGTGCGCGTCAGCTTGTGCTCCGGCGCAGGGAAGGAGGGAGGTGCAGGGGAAGGAAGACGCACCGCAGGTCGTTCCTGTGGAGCGTGATGACCACCTTGCGACCCATGGTGGCGGCGTGGCGTTGGAGAGAGGAGCGGAGCGAAGCCAGCGCGATGAAGAACGATCGGCCTGGCCGAATAGTGCGGGGTACGGACGACGACGACGACGACTGACAAGGGGGCGGCTGCGGATCGTCGGCTGTGGGTCCTGGTACGAGGCGTGCTCGAGCGGCTGGTGCTGCTGGGCGGGCGAGCTGGAGGGAAGTCGCGGCGGACGAACGGCGAGAGTGGCGGAAAGTCAACCTGCGCGGCCGCGCCTTCGCTTCGAGCCTCGCACTTGACCGACGCTAATGAATGCGCGCGCTGTCGATCACCGCCGGCTCGTTCGCGCGCGCGTAGACTCGGCTCGAGCGCTCGCACACGACCCGACTTCTCGCTCGCACAGATCGCAGCGTCGGTTCGAACGGCGAGGCAAAGCATAGTGATTGCAAAAACACGGTACGGCGGGCACAAAATCAGAAGGCTCTTCCTTCCTCCTCCTCCTCCACGCGCACCTCGTCGACGAGCTCGCTCACGGCTTGAAGTCGTCCTCGTCGACCAGGTCCTCCTCGTCGACGCAGCTGTGCACCCACTCGGTCGTCACGAGGCGGCGGTACTTGGGCCTGCGCAGTCGGTGCAGCCTCGGGTCAGCTCGGCGCGCGCGAGGGCGACGGGCGAGAGGAGGAGTCGGACGCACTTGTTCGTGCGGCGGACGAGCTCGACGTAGCGGTCGGGCACGAGCCTTGAGACGACGATGTGCGTGAGCTTGGGGTCGGCGAGGTCCGTCGTCGCGATGCCGTGCTCGCTCGTGAAGACTGCGCGCGCGAGAGGAGCAAAAGAGGGTCAGCTCGTGCATGTCGAGAGCGAGGCGCAGGAGGTACGAGCACGCACCGAGCCGCGCTTTTTCGAGCCTGGTCGCGAGGGTGAGCGTCAGCGGGCGCGCGAGTGAGGAGCATCGCGAGGGAGAGAGAGAGGGAGAGAGAGGGACGTACTCGGAGTCGGCCTTGACCTGGATGCCGTCCGCCTTGCCCGACGCCGCCAACCCGTTCAGGACAGCGCCCTCCTTGGAGTCGAAGTAGGCGACGAGCGGCTTGAAGAGGAACGCCGAGTCGTGCGCCATCTCGTCGGCGCTCGAGCCCATGCCGAGCGACACCGTCAGCTCGACCGAGTCCGGCTCGAGCTTGAGCTGGTCGACGCCGCGGCCTACGGCGCCCGACACCTCGACGAAGAGGTCGTCGGTATCCTGGCTGCTCGACGCCGACTCGAGCTGGAGGCGCGACGCGTCCTGGTTGACCTGGTTGACCTCGGCCGGCATCGCTCCTCGGCGCGGAAAGTGCTGCAGGAAGTCGCCAAACTCGGTCGCGCGCTCGTCTCCACTGCCCGAGCTGGCACGACCGTTGCGCAGCTGTGCGAGGCGGTCGGCGTCGTCTTCGCTCTCGGTCTGCGGCTCGTCCTCGCTGTCGAGAGCGGCCTCGCCAAAGTTGCGGTAGGCGCGCTCGAACGGCCGGTACTCGGTTGGCGACGGCGGCGAGAGCATGAGCTTGTCGTCGTCGGCATTGTTGACCTGGTCGGGCTTGACGTCGACGTCCGAGTCGGCGTAGTCGGGAAGGTCGACCGTCTCGGGCGTAGCGTGGACGAGGTAGCTGTCAGGCGAGGGTAAGACGTCAGCTCAGGCTCGTGCGTGCATGAGGGAAGGGAGATGGAGACGCACCGCTTGCGAGGAGGAAGGCGGCGGCCCTGGTTGATGCTCTCGAGGACCCAGTCGGGGTGGTAGATGTCGACGGTGCTGCCGCCGGCCCTGCTCTTGACGCCTGCAGGAGCGAAGCTGAGTCAGCACGGCGCGCTAGCTCGGTGCGCGAAGCAGAGAGAGACGCACCTTGGTACTTGGGCGAGACGACGATGCGGTCCGTGCCCTCGGGCGGGATCTTCTGCATGATCGTGCCGCCCTGAGCGACGATGCGGCGCTGCAGGTCGACCTTGGGCGCCGAGGAGATCGAGTCGAAGACAACTGCAAGGTTTTGGTGCGTCAGCAAAGAGCGAGGGAGAAGGGAGGAGGACGAGCGAGGCGACGCACAGAACGTGATGCCCTTGAAGATGTCCGAGACGACCTCGACCTGGCCGAGCGGCGCCGAGATGGACGTCGCCTTGTTGCTGCGGCTCGAGCCGACGGCGGCCTTCTTCTTTGCGCTGCGCGTGAAAGGAAGGTCGAGTCAGGACGAGGAGGAAGGCAGAGGAGACGAGAGGGACGCACCTCATGTCGTCGCCGATCGAGCGCTTGTGCGGGCCCGTGCGGTAGAGCTGGACGGCTGCGGGTACGCAAAGTGAGGATGCAGCGCACGAGCGCAGGAGGGAGCAGGTACAGGTCGGACGCACTCTGCAGGTCGTCGGCGCTCTCGGCGTCCTTGTCCTCGCGGATCTTGAGCGCGCCTGCGGGAGGGAGCGAGGGAGCGGGTCAGCCGGCAGCATCTGCGCGAGCAGCGAAAAAGGGACGCACGAGGGAAGCGTAGCGTCATGTTGGAGCCGTAGTCGACTGCAGGGGCACGAGTCAGCTCTGCTCGAGCCGGGAGAGGCCGAGGAGAGCAGGGACGCACCGCCGCCGACGATCTCGGACGCCTTGACCTCGAGCACGAACGAGCTGCGGGGTCGTCGAGCGTCAGTGAGGTACTCAAGACGCAGGAGAGAGAGGTGGACGCACTCCTCGGGCGCGATGAGCACGTCGGGCCACTCGTTGACCGTCTTGAACCACGCCGGGACCGTCTCGGGCCTCTTGCGGTCGAACTCGATCCACTTGTCGCGCTTCTGCTCGCTGCGGGCAGGTACGCAGAGTCAGTGGAAAGGCTCGAGGTGAGAGAGAGGAGGAAGGCGGACGCACATGATCCAGGCGTAGTCGGAGCGGTTGAGCCCCGAGCCGATCTTGGCGAACGACTTGAACCTGCGAGCGCCTGACGTCAGCACGCTGCGCTCGTCCCCGAGGAAAGAGCGAGAAGAAGGACGCACACGATCTTGCCGTTCACCTCGTCGCGCAGGCCGATGAGGTAGGACGCGAGGAAGCCCGAGCGGTGACCCTGACCCCAGTATCCGCCGACGACGAGGCCGTCGATGCGCTCGCCCATCTGGTCCATGTACTCTGCGGGAGCACGATCTCGGTCAGGCTTCCTCGAGCGGCGAGAGTGGGAGGGAGGAGAGAGGTGGAGAGGGACGCACCGGGCTTGATCTTGATCCACGAGTGCTCGCGCCCGCCGAGCTGGTAGAGCGACAGCGGGTGCTTGATGACGAGGCCCTCGCCGCTGCAGGTGCAGAGGGGCGTCAGCCGTGTCGTGATAAGGTCTCGAGGGGAAGGGCGGGAGGGAAGAGGGAGAGAGAGGGAGGGACGCACCGCTCGTCCATGATGCGCTCGAGGACCCTGCGGATGTCGGCCGTCGTCGAGCCCGACGTGCACTCGGCGATCTCGATGACGCCCTGCTTGTGCTTGATGAGCTCGCCGAGGAGCTTCTTGCGCTGCCACAGCGACTTGCCGATGAGCGCCTGGCCCTCGCCGTTCTTGCCCTTGACGTAGAGGACGTCGAACACCTTGACTGCGCGCACGTCGAGTCGCTCAGTCGCAGCACCGACGAAGAGAAGGAGAGAGGGAGGGAAGAGAGGACGCACAGCACGGCCTCGGGTCGCTGCTGCCAAACTTGCTCGCGAGCGCGAACGTCTTCAGGTTGCCGAACGGCATGTACTTACCGAGGACCGGATCCCACACGAGCATCTCGCCGTCGAGCACGAGGCTGTAGCCGAGGGAGGGCGAGAGAGGTCAGCGAGGGAACGCGAGCAGCGATGGGGAGCAGAGGTCGGGACGCACTCCTCGATGTCGGAGCGAATGCAGTCCTGGATGTAGGGCGTGAGCGAGCCGCTCAGCGCGTTGACGCCGTACAGGTACGTGTAGTCCTTGTTCTTGCTGCGAGCGAGAGGTGGAGACTTCGTCAGCGAGGGGTGCGAGGGGGAGCGCGAGACGAAGAAGGGGAGCGAGCGCACCGGGACGAGTACATGAAGGCGCCGCCCTGCTTGTGCATCTGGATGCGCTCGCCGTCGAGCTTCTCCTCGATGATGAACTGGTCCGAGGGGTACTCGCCCTCGAGGAGCTCGCGGCTCGGGTCGCGCGGCCCGCGGCCGATGCGCATCGACTTGACAACGTCGCCGAGGTTGCGCTGGGTGCGGTAGCACAGCATCGGGCGGAAGACGCGGCCGGGGACGACCGTGAAGTCCTCGTTCTGCGGGCTGTAGCTCGGGTCGTGCAGCGTCCAGCACACACGCATGATGTCCGAGCACGTGTTGAACATGCGCGCGGCGTCGCGGTGCAGCCGGTCGAAGATGGTCTTCTCGCCCATGCCGATCTTGAGGTCTGCGCGCAGGACGTTCATCAGCTCTCGGCCATTTCGAACGAGCGGAAGAATGGGCGAGAGAGGGAGGGACGCACCGCGCAGGATGATGCGGATGAGCCACTTCATCTCGGCCGGCGTCATCTTCTGGACGCAGGTCTTGAGGATGCTGGCGTGCTCGGCCCTGCACGCTCACCATCAGCAGAGCGTCAAGAGGGACGAGGGAGCGAGAGGGGGACGCACTGCATGCTGCGCGGCTTGCCCTGCTCGTTCTGGCCGACGCCCCTCGAGTGGGCGAGCTCGTCGAGGATCTTGTTGATGTCGTCGATCGACGTGTTGCTGATGCGGCGGATGACGAGCGAGCGGCTCTTGATGACCTCCATCGCGACCGAGCTGCACAAGTCGAGCGTCAGGAGGTGAGGCGCAGGAAGAGGGTCGAGGAGGAGGAAGCGCACGCAAACTCGCCGGCGCCGGGCTGCGAGCGGGTCAAAGAGTCAGCTGCAGGCCTCGCGACGGGTCGTAGAGCTCGAGGACGCACATCTTGAGCGGTCGGGACCTTCCAGTTGAGGAGCTTGAGCGCGGTGCTGTTGTGCGGCGGGATGTCGAGCGCGGCGATGAGGGCCTTGGCGAGCTTCTGCTCCTTGAGGTTGTAGGTGCGGCGGCGGGTGTCGCGCTGCAGGTAGGTCGTGCTCGTCGTCAGCTCGTGCGCATCAGGCAGGCAGGGAGAGAGAGCGGGCGCACCTCGGGGAGCATGAGGCGGACGACGGGGTACAGGTCCGGGCCGACCTCGGTCCTCCACCGCTGCGAGCACGACACCCTGGTCAGCTGCGCTCCAGCAAGCAGGGATCAAGGGAAGGGGACGCACCTCGAAGAAGCGCTGCAGGACCTCGCCCTTCTTCTCGTTCTTCTTGTGCTTGTTGCGGGTGATGCTCTCGAACTGCTCGAACAGGCCACACAGGGCCCCGAACGGCGGCGTCTGGCCGTTCTCGATGCCGGCGGGCTTGATGAGGTCGTCGGGCTGGGCGTCGACGGCCGCGGTGCCGCCCTCGTCGTCGTCCGAGTCGCGGCGACGAGATGAGGACGACCAGCCCTTGGGCATCGTGCGGGTGCGCGGGCGGGTTTGCGCGCGCGAGTGCTGTGCTGCTGCAGAGGAGCCTCAGCAGGTGCGGCGGCCTGCCCGAGGTGTGGCGAGCGGCGAGTGACGAGGGTTGAGGGACGGCGACGACTGAGCGGGGAGCGGGGGAGCGCTCGCGGGGAGGCTCGACTCTGCTGCGAGATGACAAGGCTCGCTCGCTCGCTTGCTCTCTTGTTGTGCGCTCCATGCAGTGCTACTTGTTCAATTTCAGCGCCGTGAGAAAGACGTCCTCGAGTCCCGCCGCCCTCATGCTGCGAGCGCCGGACCCGCCAAGTCAGCCTCGACTCGCTCCTCGCGCGCTCGGCGACGACGGCAGGAAGAGAGGGGACGCACATGTCGCCGACCTCGTTGAGCCCCTCGACCTCGCGCACGCACACCTTGTCGGTCGCCTTCGGGTCGAGCACCGGGCCGAGGTGCGTGCGCCGCCTGACGACCCACCCGGGCGCGTCCTTGACGCCGACGCCGTGCTCCTCGAGCGTCGCCGCCTCGACGACGGCGCCGTCGATCTCGCACCGCACCTGGAGCGCCTTCCACTGGAGCTGCTTGATGCGGTGGACGAACTCGTCGACGTTGTGCTGCTCGCCCTCGACGACGATGACGCCGGGGTACCTGCGCACAGGGAGCTCGACTCAGCGTTCGTCGAGGCAATGCAAAAAAAAAGAGAGAGAGAAGAGGACGCACCCTGGTTTCGAAAGGCCGTACAGAGACAGCTCGGTGCTCCACGAGACGATGTCCTTGCGCTTGCTCGTCGCGAGGAGGTGGTGCGACCAGAGGAGCGTCGTCTTGAGGCGATGCGGTCCAGCTGCGGGCATATTGAAGGGACGTCAGCTACTGAGCCGTAGAGAAGAGCGCGATGGACGCACGTTGGGGCGCTCGAGGCGGCTCTGCCTCGGCGGACGCCGCTCGCGAGACGGCGGCTTGCGGTGGATGATCGGCGAGGTAGGCCTGGAGGGCGGTAAAGACGGTAAAGACGGGCAGCTGCGAGTCTGTGCGGAGGATTCAGCTGAAGCCTCGAGGCTCAGGAAGCGCGAGAGGGAGAGGTGGACGTACCCTCGCCCTGGACCTGCTGGACCGCGCGCTCGAGTTCCGCCCTAAGTCTCGCCTGCTCCCCTCGGCCGAGCGTCAGGCAGTGCAGCGACAGGTCGGGGAGCTCGTCGCCGTCGAGGTACTCGACGCCGAGGTCGACGTCGGGTGCGAGCCGAAGAGAGAGGGTGGGGAGGGCGAGCGAGGAGGAGGGAGGGGCGGCATCTGCTAGAGCTGGCTTGAACGGGTGTGGGTCAGCTTCAGCAGCTCCAAAGAGTGGCAGAGAGAAGCGACGCACCTCCCACTGGGCCCATAACTCCTCGCTGTCGAACTTCATCTCGTCCTCCTGCGTCAGGCTCGCCTGGAGCACGACGAGCTCCTCCTTGACCTGGTCGCGGTGCATGGTCGGGACTCTGGAAGTGATGCGAGGCCGTAGCGGGGCCTGCGCTCCTAGTTGGGCGGGAGCGCTTGGCGAGAGAGGTGGACAGCAGGCAGTGCGACGGCGGCGAGGTCGCGAGGAAGCGTTCTCTCGCACCACTCGTTGTTCTTCTGCCTAACTGCACTGTCCTGCTGCTCATTCTCACTGACTCTCGCTGCAGAAGAGCAAAGCGCTCGAGAGAAGCTAGTGAGCCGTCGTGCGCTCTTCTCGTCTGCGAGTCCTCTCTCGCGCGGGCTCGTACCGGGTCCTGCATGACGAAGAGCCGACTCGACCGACGATGCAGACGTGTACGCCTTCCTGCTCAACCGCACCGGAACGTCGGCGCAAAGTCGGACGCAAGCAGCTGCCCCGGTTTCCGCTCCTCGGCTGCGGGTCCTTCTCGTGCAGCGGTACGCGCGCCCGCTGCGGCCGGCTCCGAGTCGATCGACGTGCTCGTCGAGTCGTGACCGGTTCGAGGTGCTGGTTCCGGCGGGGCTGGTGCGGCAGCGGGAGCGTCGGTCGAGGGCGCTTTGGCCTTGACGGGCTTGTCCGAGTGGCCGAGGTCCTGCGCCGGCGAGATGATGTTGCGGATGCGCTGCTTCTGCGTGCGGGAAAGAGTCGACGTGCGCCGAGAATGCGTCAGCAGTGCGCACGCAGGAGCAGGACGGGCTCTGAGAGGAGGAGGGTGAGAGGGAGCGCACGAGGTCCTTGAGCTCAGGAAAGCCGCCCTCGATCTTCCTGTCCCACACGAGCTCCCACCCGTTCCACTTCTCCTTGCCCTTGCCGACCGAGTCGGCGCCCCTCGGCGCGGACGAGCGCAGCCAGACGCGGAAGCGGCCGCCGGTCTCGGGCGTGTTGCGAGGGACGAGGGTGATGGCGCGCAGGCCGGGAGGGGAGGACGTGTCGATGCCGGGCGGAAAGGTGAGGAAGAGCTCGGTCTGGGTCCATACGGCGCGGTGCAGCCACTGATGCGGGAGCGAGAGTCAGCTCGAGGGAGATGAGGATGGACGGCCAGGTTGGCGGTCGGCGAGGGCGGGCTTGGCGGGGTTGCCAGCTCCCGCACTGCGCTACGATACGCTCCAGGAAGCTCGTAGAGGGGCTGGAGAGTGCTCACCCTGCAGCGGTCGCAGAACTCGATGACGACGCGAGGGAGCTCCTCGCGGTCGTGGCCCTCGCCGAGTGCTGGCGGCTCGAAGGTGGCTGGGTCGAGTGGGTCGTGCTGCTGATGCGTGCTGGCTCGCTGTGCGTGTGCTGGTGGTGGCGGTGCTGGTGCGGCTGACGATGCCGGTTGCGGGGTGGAGGTCGACGAGGAGGAGGTCGAGGCGAGCGGCGGGCAGTCGGCGCAGGGCTGCGGGTCGGCCATGGCTGTGGCTGTGAGGTAGGATGGGCCGGTGCCCGTACGAGCAGGGTGCGGTGGCAGCAAGCGCGGCTGAGCAAGCGCTCGTCACCGAGTCGGACTCCGGCCTGCGCGCCCTTCTCGGACTCCGGCCTCGCTCCTCTCCTCCTCCTCCCACCACACCGCTACACCATGCCTGCTACCATGAAGGCTGTCGTCGTCACTGCTCGCGGCAAGACCGACCTCAAGGACGTCCCTGTTCCCTCGCCCGCCGCCGGCGAGATCCTCGTCAAGGTGCGTCCCCGCTCCCGCCGCTCCGCACTCCCTCTCGCCTTGTACTGACTCCTGCTCTCTCCCAGACTGGAGCGATAGCTTGTAACCCGACCGACTTTAAGGCGCGCCCCGGCGTATAGCCGTTCGCTGCAGACCCAGGCTGACCTTGTAACCCTCCCGCTCCCTCCCCGCTCCTCCCGCTTCGGCTGGCTCTTTCTTCGCGTCCTACAGCAGTGCGTCCCCGTCCCTGTTCCCTCATCATGCTAGAGTCTACGCTGACGCTCTCGCTCTGCAACAGCCGCGACTTCCTCGCCCCCGAGGGCAGCTGGCTCGGCTGCGACTACATGGGCACGGTCGACAAGGTCGGCTCGGGCGTCACCAACGTCAAGGAGGGCGACCGTGTCGCCGGCTTCGTCCACGGCGGCGCGTGGGAGGGCGAGGGCTGGGCCGAGTACATCAAGGCGCAGGCGTCGCTCGTCTGGAAGGTGCCCGACAACCTCAACGACCTCGAGGCGGCTGCCGCGGCCGGCGTCGGTCCCTGTGCGTCTCGCCGGCTCTCTGCAAGCTTCATGCATAGAGTAGGACTGATGAGAACCTCTGTCGACGCTCGCAGGGACCGTTATCATGGCCTACTTCTTCCGCCTCGGCCTCAACACGCCCGAGAACCCGGTCAAGGAGCCCGAGCCCATTTTGATCTGGGGCGGCTCGACCAGCACCGGTCTCTGTGCGTCGATCTTCCTCACCTCTGCTTGCTCGAGACAGCGAGAGAGCCGTGCTGACCCGCCTCGAGCCGCGTCTCGCAGATGCCATCCAGTTTGCCAAGGCGAGCGGCTACTTGCCCATCGTCACGGCGAGCGAGAAGAACTTCAGCAAGCTCAAGGAGCTCGGCGCTGCTGCGACCTACTCCTGTCCGTCGCGCGCCGTCCCCTCGTCGCCGTCCTGCCGAGCTGACCCCGCGCTCGGACCCCTCATCCTCCTCTTCCTCGTTCGCGCAGACTCGGACGCCGACGTCGCGTCCAAGATCGCCAAGGACTACCCCAAGCTCCGCTACGCGCTCGACACGATCTCGGAGGGCAAGACGACCATCACGGCCGTCAAGGCCATCGCGCAGGCCGCCGGCAAGGGCAAGGTCATCACGCTCCTCGGCAATCAGGACCCGGAGCTCAAGGAGTACGCCGACTCGGTCCCGGCTGAGCCTACCCTCCTCTGTGCGTCGATGCTCTTCCTCTCGGTCATCTCGCTGCGAGCTTGTCAAGAGCGTGAGGCTGACCGCTCGCTCTCTCCTCCCTGTTCCTCCCTCTCTCCTCGCCCTCCCTCCTCGACCTTCTCCTCTTCGCTCGGCGCTGCAGACACCGTCCTCGGCGTCCCCTTCGAGTGGCCCGGCATGAAGTTCCCCGCCATGCCCGAGGACAAGCGCCGCATGGAGGAGTGGTGCGCCAAGCACCTCACCGGCCTCTTCGAGTCGGGCACGATCAAGCCCAACCCGATCCTGCCGTTCGAGGGCGGCCTCGCCAACGTCTCGGAAGGGTTAGACTATATAAAGGCCGGCAAGGTGCGCTCGCGCTCTCTCTCTCTCTCTCTCCTCCCTCGAGCTCTGTCTCTGCCCCTCTCCCTGTCTCGCTCCCCTGCCGCTCTCGACCGGTCCAGTCCTCGCTCTCGATCATTCTCGTCGTCGAGGCAGCAGGGTTCTGACGAGCCTTTGTCCCTCGCCCGCAGCAATCGGCTCAGAAGGTCGTCTACAAGGTCTGAGCGCGCTCGCTCTCGCTCGTTCCGCCTGTAGCTCCCTCTCCATTCAGGCCTCGAAGCCTCGCAATGTACAGATCGTGCTCTCGAGTCCTGTCTGCACGTCGAGTAGAAAGCAGAGCGGGAAAGCGAGAGGGAGAGCGAGGAGACAAAGGCGATGAGGTGATAAGAAATGCTTTGCGAGGCTGCGACGATGCGAGATGCTCTACTCGGCTCCACCTCCTGCTGCTGCATGCTCTGCGGCTCTACTCGGCGACCCTCGTGCCGAGCGACGCCCGCACCTTGCTCAAGACGCCCGTCGCGCCCCACGCCATGGCGCACCCGACGACGGCGATGTCGGTCGCGACGAGCGTGACGCCGGCGAGCATGAACCGCGGCGCGAAGACCTTCCAGACGAAGAGGTGCCGGCGCAGGTGCGCCGCGCAGGCCGCGCTCGCGAGGGCGAGGCCCGCAAAGTAGGCGAGGTAGCCCGCGCCGGCGCGCAGGAGGTGTCGCGGCGCGAAGAGGGCGCCCTGGTCCTTGAGCGGCGGCGGGAGGTTCCACAGGACGAAGAGAGGGAGGGCGAGGGCGGTGAGGAGGAAGCCCGAGAGGGTGTTGAGCGTGACGAGGAGGGGCGAGAACGGGTAAGTGACGGTCGGGAACCCGATGAAGGCGGACGACCACTGGATCGATGACAGGGCGGCCTGGTGGCCCGTCGCAAAGAACGACAGGTGCGCGAGGAGGGCGAGCGTCGACAGCTGGACGAACGTCGGGCCCGTGTGCGGCGGCGCGGGCGGGAAGCCGCCGGCGCCGTCGCCGAGGTCGTCGCCCTGGAGGAACGCCTCGAGCGACGCTGTCGACGCGAGCGACGACGTGAGGTGCGCGACGTCGCGCTCCGAGTCCCAGATCTCGAGGAGGCACACGAGGACGACGAGGTGCAGGGTGAGGACGAGTTGAGCTGGCGGCGGCGACGCGAGGACGAGGAGGGTGAAGGCGGCCGCGAAGAAGAGGAGGTACGACGAGCCGAGCGCGTTGGCGAACCCGATGACCTTGATCTGCGTGCGCACGGGCTGGCCGGCCGAGTTCTTGACCTGCTCGCGCTGGACCCGGATGCACAGCGGCGAGAACCGCCACACGAGCGTCGCCGCGAGCGTGCCGGCGACGAGGACGGCGCGCGCGAAGCCCGTCTTGGCGACGCCTGCGAGCTCGCCGCCGGTCAGGCCGTACGACCCGGCCGCGACGGCGTAGTCGAGGGCCCAGTACGCTGACCCGCCGAGGAGGAGCGCACGGACCCCGACGCCGAGGAAGAGCGGCGCGACGCCCTCGTCCGACTTGGAGACGGCGAGCGACGAGCGCAGGAGCGTCGGGACGAGGAGCGCCGCCGCGACCGACAGGCCGAGGACGATCTTGCTCGCCGTCGAGCCCGGCGCGAGGTAGAAGGTCGGGTGGCACCTCGGGACCTGCTCCTCGCGGCAGATCGTGCTGACGGCCATGAGGCGCACGCACACGAGTGCGACGACCGTGTAGGCGACGAGGCGGTTGCGCAGGCGCGCCTCGGGAGCGGCAAAGGCCCGCACGAGGTTGAGGGCGAGGAGGGTCGTGAGGAGGTACAGGACGACCGCATCCTCGAAGACGGTGAGCGAGTTGGACCCGAAGACGGCGGCGTGGGCGACGAGTGGGAGGAGCGGGGCGAGTTGGCGTAGCGAGAGGTACTGCTCGAGGCCGAACGCCGCCGGGATCGACGAGGTGGTCGGCGCGAGGACGACGCCGAGCTCGGCGCCGACGGCTGCGACAAAGAGTGCGCCGAGGGTCGTTGGCCTGCCGGCGAGGCCGCCTGCAGCAGCGAGCCCTGCGCCGACGACGCCTGCGGCGAGCGACCCTTCGACGGCGCGCCCGACGAGGAACCTCGCCGTCGGCCCGCGCTTGGCCGCACCTGCGAGCCGCGCGGCGACGAGCAGGCTCCCAAGGAAGACGCCGAGCCCGGCGCCCATGATGACCGGGTCGAACCGGGCCCAGACGTGCCGCGCCTTGTCGCGCGCCTTGCGCTCGAACGCGACGAACTTGTCGAGCGCGCGCCGCTCCATGTCGTCGCGCGAGTGGCCGGGCGCGTGCGCGCCCTTGTACGCCGACTTGGCGATCTCGAGGATGAAGGAGAGCTCGGGCATCGAGGGGAGGAGGTCCTTGCCCGTCGGGAGGGCCGTGTAGGTGAGGAGGTAGTGCGACAGCTCGGACGAGGCGAGGAGCGTCGCCTGTAGGTACGTCTGCAACGGCGACAGCACCTCGTGGTCGCGGCGCTCTGGTTGCGACGACGACCCGAGGCCGAAGAAGCTGCGCTTGGGCTTCTTGGCGGGCTCGCCGGCCGGCGACGACGGCGAGGCGGGCGCGACGGGCAGCTCCGACTGGCGGTAGAAGAGCTCGGGGATGGGGAGGCCGAGGTTGCCGAAGGGAATGGGGAGGCCGAGGAGGAGGGACAGGGTCGGGACGAGGTCGATCTGGCTGACCGAGCGGGTCGAGCGGGCGAGGCCCTTCTCGGGCCAGGCGAGCTCGAAGCGGTCGGCGAGGTCGACCGGCGCGCTCGCGCTCGCTCGCAACGACGCCGCCGGGTGCTGGGGCGAGTCGAGGGCGTGCTCGAACCAGGCGGCGTCGATGAGCGGCTTCTTCGAGTAGACCCAGAGCGCGGCATCGACCTCGTCCCGGCTGTCGCCGCCGTGGTCGCCGCGGTCGGTCATACCATGGTCGCCGACGACAACGAGGAGCGTCTGGTCGTCGAGGCGCTCGACGACGTCGCGCAGGAGCCGCTCCGTCTCGCGCAGCTTGCGCGTCGTCTCGCGGTGCTCGGCGCCGAAACGGTGCCCAGCGTGGTCGAGCCCGAGCCCGTGCGCGACGACGATGTCCCAGTCGCGCTGGCGCGGCTCGTCGAGGAGCTCGAGGAGGTGCTCGCGCACCCCGCGGTCGACCGTGTCGAGGTCCTCGACATCGAACGAGTCGTACGGCCAGACGAGGCCGTCGGCCCAGACGCTGCTCTTGCCGCCGCGCGGAAAGACGTTGAGCCACGTCTCGTCGCCGGCGAGGGCGATGCGCTTGCCCGCGCGCTTGGCCTGCCACAGCCAGTTGTCCTCGTCGGCCTGCTCGCCCGCAAAGTTGCTGCCGGCGTCGATGAAGGTCGGGAGCGACCCGGTCGTCATGCCCTTGATGCGCTGGAGCGTCGTCGTCGGCGCGTCGGCGATGAAGTGGGCGAGGAACGACTGGGTCGGGTGCGTGTCGGTGAGGCGAGAGGGGAGCGGGACGTGGTTGGCGTAGAACTGGTTGGCGTCGCCCGGCTCGGCGACGGGGAGGACGAAGTCGGCTCGGAGAGCATCGACGACGAGAAAGACGAGCTTGTCGTGCGTGGGCGGGAGGGAGCACGACGCGTCGAGGTTGCCCGATGGTGCGACCGGGCTGCAGTCGTTGATGTTGGGCAGGGCCTTGCGCGTGAGGAGGAAGCCTCGGGTGAAGAGGACGAGGGCGACGCCGTGTAGGAGGGCGAGGAGGGCGAGGCTCGAGAGGAAGGTCGAGCCGGCGGGGAGGAAGGGGAGGACGTGCAGCCAACGCCGGGCGCGGAAGAGGGCCGAGGTGGGCTCTGCTGGTGCGGGTGCTGATGGTGGAGGAGCTGCCGCATCGACGCGCTTGTCCTCGGTCGCCATGGCGGGCTCGGCTGCAGGGAGAGCTCGACATCAGCTTCGGGATGCGATGAGGCCGAGGCGAGGTGGCTGCGCGCGCTCGTGCTCACTCGCTGGCGGACAGGGATAGTAGCAGAGGTCTAGCGCACCTTGTGGAGGTCGCTCAGTGGCCGTGCGAGCTGGTGACGAGGCGCGAGGGTGTCGACGAGGACGTTCTGCGGGGGAGGAGCACGAAGCAGGGTCAGCGCGAGCAGCGAGGGCTGGGACGGCGCGACAGGACTCACTGATGGGACTAGAGCGCGGGCTAGAGGACAAGCCGGCTCGAACGACGGCACGAGCTGCGCTGTGGGCGGCAGAGCGCTCTCTCACCGCCTCGCTCCTCCTCCTCGACCACCGTCGACGACTTCGCGCTTCTCACTGCTCTTTCGCTCTGCTCGGTCGACTGCGTCGAGTCGGTTATAGCTTCAGAAGGGTCGTGCAAGGCAGAACACTTGGCTCGAAGAACATGCTGAAGGGGGTCGAGACCTGCTCGAGGGGAAGGCGCGTTGCTCGAGTACTACAGCGGGACGGATTGTTTCTAGTTCGACAAGGAGGGGAAGCTGGTGTATGTACGAAGAGGGCGAGGTATCAAAGGGTCTAAGGTGGACAAGCGGGAAGGGAAGGGAGAGGGTCCGTGAGGCCCGGGAAGGTCTAAGCGTGGAGGGTGCGCCGGTTGTGCGGCACGACGGGGTGGACGAAGGCGATGGCGACGCCGATGAGGAGGCTGTGAGGGTGCGAGCGCGAGGGAGGGAGTCAGTCAAGAGCGGGCGAGGCCGGGCGAGGAAGAGGACGAGGCGCACCTCGTAAGGCCGGTCGTCCACAGCGTCTTGTGAAACGAGCTGTGACGAGCGACGGTCGTGTAGACGATGCCGCCGAGATTGCCTGAGCCGCCGACGATGCCGCCCTGCGAGGTTGTCGAGCGTCAGTGTCTTTCTCCTCGTCGCCAAAAAGAGGTAAAGAGAGAGGCGAGCGCACCATGAGCCCGTTGACGTGCGGGTTAACGTGCGGCAGGAGGGCGTAGCACGCGCCGTTGCCGGCCTCGATGAAGACGGCGAGGATGGCGAGGAGGACGAGGAAGACGCTCGGCGAGGACGGGTTGAGAAGGCCGATGAGGAGGGCAAACGCGCCGCCGCCGACGGCGAGGAAGCTGATCCAGACTGCGTGCGAGACACGGAGTCAGCCTGAGCCCGAGCGAGAGAGCGACGCGCCGAGAGAGAGAGGAGAGGACGCACACTTCTTGGCAACGAGACCGCGCTGCTCACCGAAGCGGCGGTACAGGACGTCTCCCATGAGCCCACCGAACGGCCTCGTGACGAAGTTGAGGAGACCAAACGACGAGGCCCAGTCGGTCGCGAGGCCCTGCGCCCAACCGAAGTTGGACTCCGGCGACATGAGCCAGTTGACGAGGATCGCGTTGACGAGGAGCGCGAGGCCGAACGTCGAGAAGTAGGCCGACGCGAGCATGAGCGTCTGCACGCAGCACAGGTCGCCGAGGATCTGGCGCTTGGTCGGCTTTGACGGGCTGCCCTGCTGCGCCTCGGCGAGCGTCGGCGCCTCGGACCCGCGGCGGAGCACCTCGGCCGTCGTCGCCTGGCCCTTCTCGAGGTCGAGCGTCGCCTGCGGCGTCATCTTCTTGCCGAACGTCGACGCCGCGCGCGAGGGACGCTCGAGGAACGTCATCGACGAGTTGCTCGAGCGCAGGTCCTGGAGGATCGGCGCGACGCTCGGGCGGCGCGACATGTCGAGGTTGCGCGACGACCACGAGCCCGTCGGCGTGTCGTCGCTGAGGAAGAGGACGGCGAGGCCGCAGACGATCTGGAGGATGCAGGGGACGAGGAACGAGAGGCGCCAGGCGATGCGCTCGGGGTGATCGTGCTTGCCGAGGAACGACTCGTAGACGGCGGGCATCTGCGCGAGGAGCTGCACGTCAGCGAACGTTTTATTCTTAGAGTGCCTCGTAAAGCGAGAGAGAGGGAGAGAGAGAGAGACGCACGACGAAGAAGGTCACTGCGAGAAGAGCGCGAGCGAGACGAGGTGAGGGAAGGACGGAAGGGTCAGCTCTCGGCTCTCTCGGTATGGGTACAGAGAGAAAGAGACGCACCGCCGACACCTGCGTCGCCCCAGCCTGCCGCAAACGCCGACGCCGTGCCGATGACGCTCTTGTCGAACCTGCTCGATGGCGGCGGCGTCAGCTCGAGCTCTTCGACCGACGCTGTAAACAGAGAGCGGGACGCACCAAGCCGACATGAGAGCTTGACAGGGGACGAAGGCGGCGCCGGCGATGCCCATGAAGAAGCGGACGAAGTAGAGGCCGAGCGCGTTCTTGGCGAGGCCGGCGCAGCCGCAGGGGATGGCCGACAAGAAGAGGGTGCCGATGAGGACGTAGCGCTGTGTGCCGTAGCTTTTCGTCAGTCGAGCCCGAAGAAGAAGGGAGGAGTCTGAGAGGAGAGCGAGAGAGGGACGCACGGGCCCGAAGCGGTCGCAGAGCGGACCGGCAATGAGGCGCACTAGGAGCGACGCGACGCCGCCGAGGATGGTCGAGTTGGCGACCTCGTTGTCGGTGAGGCCGAGGTCCTTCTTGATGGTCGCGTTGAGCAGCGGCGGCATGGCGTACCAGCTCATGAACGAGAGGAGGAACGACAGCCAGGCGAAGAAGCTGCGCGCGCACGAACGAGACGACGTACGCCGGTCTCGAGTCAGTACGAGGTACTGCTGGGCTGGGGAACGATGGAGAGAGGAGAGGAGCGAGGACGTACAAGATGCGGCCATGGCGGTCGAGCGGGTTGACGATCGGCAGGGCGAGCGCCTTCTGCGTGGACGAGTCGACGTCGGGGCGGCCGAAGCAGATCAGGGTCATGCCGTGCAGTGAAGAGAGCCTCGAGGATGAGGAGGAGGAGGGAGAGGGAGGAGGGAGGGAGAGGAGGAGGAGCGCGAGCTCACCTCCGCGGCGAGACGAGGTCGGAGCGCCTTGGCGCTGCGCTACCGCTACGACGAAGACCGCTCGGACGACGGTCGTCCTTGGGTCGCAGGGGCGAGAACTCGCTGCAGGCACGTTAGTGTCGTCAGCGACGGTCGCTTCGTCGAGGAGGGCGGGGTGATAAGTTGACGGACCTCGGCTAGCTCGACGCAAATGAACCGGCGATCGCTTCCACGCCTCGCCAAGGCACGGTAGCGCAGATCGTAGAAACCCTCGCCGCTGCGAGAGCTCTGCCGTCCTGCGGCGGTGAATGTTCGACCCCGGACTGAGGAGCGCCAAGGCGCTAATCGCGACGCGGAGATGACGTGGCGGGGAGAGGAAGGGGGCGATGCCGAGTCGGAGATGGTTCGACGAGGTGGCCGACCGAGGCGAAGGCGAGGTGGGGACGATAAGCTAGCAGGACTGGGCGAACGCTGCGAGACGAACCGGGCAAAGGCGACGCCGGTGAAGCTCCTCTCGCCGACGCTCTAGCGCCGCTCTCCTCGCAGACGCTTATCGGCAACGTTCGAGAAAGAAACCTGCGTGCACGGCGAAGCGCATCAGTAACTGCGACTGTGAGCTAGACAGGCGAGGAGGAGGAAGCGAGACGCACGAAGTGACATTGCTGTACCGGCTCAACTGCACAAGGTCCGAGCGAAGCGAGCGCGAGTAGGCGCAGAGGAACGTTCCTGCGGGCGCGATCGAGAGCGTCGGTCAGCTCAACGTGCGACGAGAGCCTTGGCGAGAGCGGGAATGCGGACGCACTAAGTATGAGGGCGAGCGAGGCTCGAAGGGGGACGACGAGCGCTAGTCGGTACCGACGGCGCTCGAGCGACGCTGGCGCCGAAGCAGGCGCCCCGATGGCGCCCGAGACGAAGAAGAAGATGGCCTTGCGCGAAGTGCGGGCGCGCCCGAGCCGCCGGGCCGATGTGGATGCGGGTGGGCGAGCGAGGTGGTGGCTCCGAGTCGGCGACGACGAGGAGCGAGCGGAAGTCGCGCCGCTCACCGAGGAGGGCCGCCGAGGTTCATCTTGTCGGCTCGAGGAGGCTTGATGATGAGCGTGTCGTCGTCGCCTGCGAGGTGCGCCGGGTCGGGGATGTGGGCGCTCTCGGCGGTCGGGGCGGCTTGGTCGGCGTCGTCGATCCAGCCTGCGGGCACGATGCAAGGCAGCGAGGT
>Ga0308169_10001208_pt1 | contig 31072 bp, 23 predicted proteins | sample PhyBR1_2_FD_202139 | JGI IMG/M metagenome (GOLD analysis project Ga0308169, IMG submission 202139) | Phyllosphere microbial communities from UC Gill Tract Community Farm, Albany, California, United States - DLSLSB.R1 | ecosystem: Host-associated > Plants > Phyllosphere > Unclassified | place...
GCATTACCAGGCCCGGTGCACCCGGTCGCGCAGACCGGGTGCACTAGGCTTCCAACAAGGCAGCAACCATTCGCACTAAAGATCAATAAGGAGAACGGGGACGACATGTCTGAATCCGTTAACTTGCCCGCCCTCGGTGAGAGTGTCACCGAAGGAACCGTCACCCGCTGGCTCAAGCAGGTAGGTGACCGGGTAGAGGTGGACGAGCCGCTGCTCGAAGTCTCCACCGACAAAGTAGACACTGAAATCCCCTCTCCTGTAGCTGGCGTGATTGAAGAAATCCTGGTCGCTGAAGACGAAACGGCCGAGGTAGGCGCACCGCTGGTTCGCATCGGCGACGGCTCCGGCAACGGATCCGCACCCGCGGAGGCTCCGGCCGAAGCAGCGCCCGCCCAGGAAGCACCGGCTGAGGCGGCACCGGCTGAAGCAGCCCCCGCCCAGGAAGCCCCTGCCGAAGCCGCCCCCGCCCAGGAGGCCCCGGCCGCCGGCGGCGGCGAAAGCCACGAGGTAACTCTCCCCGCGCTGGGCGAGAGCGTCACCGAAGGCACCGTTACCCGCTGGCTCAAGGCCGTGGGCGACTCCGTCGAGGTCGACGAACCCCTGCTCGAGGTCTCCACCGACAAGGTGGACACCGAGATCCCGTCCCCGGTTGCCGGCACGCTGCAGGAAATCCGGGTCAACGAGGACGAGACCGCCGAGGTAGGTTCCGTGCTGGCCGTCATCGGGTCCGGCGCCCCCGCTGCCGCGGCTCCCCAGGCTGCACCGGCCGCTCCCCAGCAGGAAGCACCCCAGCAGGAGGCTCCGAAGCAGGAAGCACCCAAGCAGGAGGCACCCGCCCCCGCTGCGGCGCCGGCTCCCGCGCCTCAGGCTGCCCCCGCACCTGCGCCGGGAGCCCAGGAAGCGCCGTCCGCAGGCGGCTCTGAGTCCGGCTACGTCACTCCCCTGGTCCGCAAGCTGGCCAACCAGCACGGTGTGGACATCTCCTCGCTCTCGGGCACCGGCGTCGGCGGCCGCATCCGCAAGCAGGACGTCCTTGCCGCCGCTGAAGCCAAGGCCGCTCCCGCAGCCGCTCCGGCTGCTGCCCCTGCCGCATCTGCTCCGGCTGCCTCGGGCGCGGCTGCCTCCTCGCTTCGCGGCACCACCCAGAAGGCTCCCCGCATCCGCCAGGTCATTGCCCGCCGCATGCGCGAGTCGCTGGAAATCTCCACCCAGCTGACCCAGGTCCACGAGGTGGACATGACCAAGGTCGCCAAGCTCCGTGCCCGCGCCAAGAACTCGTTCCAGGCCCAGAACGGGACCAAGCTGACCTTCCTGCCCTTCATCGCCAAGGCGGTCGCCGAGGCCCTCAAGCAGCACCCCAAGCTCAACGCTGCATACGACGAGGAAAAGCAGGAAATCACCTACCACAACGCCGAACACCTGGCGATCGCCGTCGACACCGACAAGGGCCTGCTGGTCCCGGTCATCGCCGACGCCGGCAACCTGAACCTCGCCGGTCTTGCCGGCAAGATCGCCGATGTTGCTTCCCGCACCCGCGACGGCAAGATCGGCCCTGACGAACTGTCCGGCGGCACGTTCAGCATCACCAACATCGGTTCGGTGGGGGCCCTGTTCGACACCCCCATCATCAACCAGCCGCAGGTGGGCATCCTGGGCACCGGGGCCATCGTCAAGCGCCCCGTGGTCGTCTCTGACGAGAACGGTGACGACTCGATCGCCATCCGCTCCATGATGTACCTGTCGCTGACGTACGACCACCGCCTGGTGGACGGTGCCGACGCCGGCCGGTTCCTGCAGACCCTGAAGGCACGCCTCGAAGAAGGCGCGTTCGAAGCGGACCTGGGACTGTAGCCTCCACAGGCAACGACGGCGGTGCCGGCGCAGGCGGGAAACCTCCTGCAGCCGGCGCCGCCGTCGCGGTTTAACCCATGACGGCGGCCAGCGGCCCGCGTGGCTTTGCTACGCTCTGTAGAACAGACTGGCTAAGCTGGAGCCATGACTATACTCCTCAACATTTTGGTGTTCCTGCACGTCGTCGGCGCCGCCATGATCGTGGGTTACTGGATCGCCACCATGCGGACCCCCACCGTGCATCCACGCCAGCGGGACGGTGCTTTCCTGCAGCTCCTGACGGGCATCGCCATGATGGGGATCCTGCCTGTCCTGCACAACCAGGATCCCGCCCATTTCGGCGACCTCAACTACGTCAAGCTGGGCATCAAGTTCGTCATCGCCGTCGTTGTGGCCGTCCTGGCCGTCATCGGGACGCGCAGGGTCAAGAACGGGCAGCCCGTTTCCACCGGCCTCGCCCACGGCGTCGGCGGCCTTGCCCTGGTCAATATCGCGATCGCCACCATCTGGCAGTAGCCACCCCGGCCGCCGAAAGCGGTCACAATCCTCTGAGAGCGGACAACCCGTGCACCGGAGGTGCGTGGTCCCTAGGATGGACAACGGTGGGCCCGGCAGCGAACGGCGCCGGACCCTGATCGAACCGACGTTGAGGAGAGACATGGCTACAACACGCAACGCCCACACCGTATGGACCGGCAGCCTGACCGAAGGCTCAGGCAACACCACCCTGGACAGCTCCGGACTGGGCACCTTCGATGTCACCTGGAAGGCCCGCACTGAGGCTGCCGAGGGAAAGACCAGCCCGGAAGAGCTGATCGCCGCGGCGCACTCGGCCTGCTTCTCCATGGCCTTCAGCCATGAACTCAGCCAGGCCGGTTTCACCCCCGAAGAGGTCAACACCAAGGCTGAGGTTGGCTTCCAGCCCGGCACCGGCATCACCGGCAGCCACCTGACCCTCAACGCCCGGATCCCCGGCATCTCGCAGGAGGACTTCCAGCGCATTGCCGAGGCCGCCAAGAAGGGCTGCCCCGTGTCCCAGGCCCTCGCCGGCATCGACATCACCCTCGACGCCACGCTCCAGTCCTAGGCCACGCCGCTGGCCCTGCCAGGCCCGCAGGACAAGCCAAAGGCCCTGCCTTTCCGGGAGATCCCGGAGAGGCAGGGCCTTTCCTGTTGGCTAGCTTGTCTGCTGGCGGGCCGGCAGGGGTCCCGGCTTCAGGCGGCGGTAGCCTGATCGCGCCGGCGGCCGGTAGGTGGGCAGTTCCTGGATCATTTCCTTCAGCGCGCCGATGCCGTACTCGAGCTGCGGATCGCGTCCTGCGGCGTAGGCGTGCGGCGGGTAGGCCACCTCGATATCAGGATCAACGCCGTAGTTCTCCACGCCCCAGCCAACCCCTCCGCTGAACCAGTTGGCATAGCGGGGCTGGGTGACGCCGGTACCATCGGCCAGGGCAAAGCGGTTGTCGATGCCCACCACGCCGCCCCACGTCCGGGTTCCAATCACCGGGCCGATGCCCCGCAGCTTCGAGACCTGCGTGATGATGTCGCCATCGGACCCGGCAAACTCATCAGCAAGGATGATGACCGGTCCCCTCGGAGCGTGGTGGGGGTAGGTGCGCGGCTTCTCGCCCCGCGGCATGCTCCAGCCGGTCACCTTGCGGCCAATCAGTTCCGCGACGAGCTGGGACGTGTGGCCGCCGCGGTTGCGGCGCACGTCCACGATCAGGCCGTCGAGCGCCGTTTCCGTATCCAGGTCGCGGTGCAGCTGGGCCCAGCCATTGGCCATCATGTCCGGAATGTGCAGGTAGCCGAAAGTTCCGTTGGAGGCCTCCCGAACGGTACGCCGGTTGCCGGCCACCCATTCCTGGTAGCGCAGACGCTCCTCATCCTTCACGGGCACGACGGCGACCCTGCGTTGGGTGCCTTCCGCACCACCGTGGCCGGGACCGTTGAGGAGCGTCAGCTCCACGGCACGGCCGGCTGCCCCCACCAGCTGCATCGCGGGCGTGACGCTCCCGGACAGCGGCACGCCGTCGATGGCCAGCAGGACATCTCCGGCCTTGGCCCCCACGCCGGGCCGGGTCAGCGGGGAGGTGGCCAACGGATCGGATGACTCACCCGCGAGGATCCGGGTGATTTCCCATCCGCGGGCGGTGTGTGCCAGGTCCGCGCCCAGACGCCCCTGTCCCCGGCTGCCGCGTTCGGTGACGGCAGCGGGGCGCACGTAGGCGTGGGACGTCCCCAATTCGCCGTGCAGTTCCCAGAGCAGGTCAACCAGGTCGTCGTGCGAGCCCAAACGCTCCACGAGGGGTCGGTAGCGTGCGTGGATGGATTCCCAGTCCTGGCCGGCCATGTCCTCGGTCCAGAAGAAGTCCCGCTGCAGGCGCCAGGCCTCATCGAAAGCCTGTCCCCATACGCTCATCGGGTCCATGACCACGCGGATCCGCGCCAGGTCCACCTTGACCACCTTGCCGGACTCCTCGTCCGCTTTGGCGTCGGAAGGGATGACCGTGACCTGTTTGTCGGACACCAGCACTGCTTTGCTGCGGTCGCCGGACAGGCGGTAGCTGTCCACGGCGTCGGACAGGGTGGTTTGCCGGCGCCGTGCAATGTCGTACCGGACCAGGGTGGGCCTTGCGTCCTTGTCCTCCTGGCTGGCCTTGCCGTCACCGGTCACGCCGGACAGGGCGGAGTCCAGCCAGAGGAGGCCGCCGTCCACGGCAGCCAGCGAGCTGTAATTACCCTGCGGCACGGGGACAGCGATGACGCGGTGCGCCAGGCCCTCCGCGTCCATCTGAACTGCAGGAATCGCGTTGTCCCCCGTCTGGCCTGCGTCAGCTTCATCGGTGGCCGTTTCGGGCACCCCGCCTGCCGGATCAACCGACGGACCAAAGGGCGACGGCGTCTCCGCGGCGAGTGCCACCAGGTAGGGCTTGATGGGGCTGGGGAAGGACAAATCGAACGAGTGTCCGTCGTATACGGGGTCGAAGCTGCGGTTGGACAGGAAGGCCAGGAACTTGCCGTCCGGGGTGAAGGCCGGGGAGGCGTCCCGGAAACGGCCGTCCGTGACTTCGATGGGTGTGGCATCGAGCTGGTCCACCGTTGCCAGGCGCAGCCGGCTGCGGGAACCGAAGGACGTGACCGGTTCCGACCACGCCAGCCAGCGCGAGTCCGCCGACCAGGCCAGCTCGGCAATACTGCCCTCGCCGATGCTGGCAACCTGCGTGAGGTCTCCGTTGCGGGTGTCCACCACGTACACGTCGCCAAACGAGGTGCCCAGGGCAACCCATTGGCCATCCGGGCTTGCTTCCAGGGAACTGGCGCGCGACGGCGTCGGGATGGTGATGCGTTCCCCTGCCACAGGTGCCGGCGCCTCAGCCGCGGCGGATTCGGCCTGCGGTGCCACGTCGGCCTGCTGCTCATCGTCGGCCGGCACATGGACGGCACCGCCCGCCAGCACCGCGGCCCCCGCGGCAGGAACAGGCTGGGGCAGGCTGATGGTGTCCTGCCCGTCGGGTGTGCTCTGGCCACGGTTTCCGGAACCGGTCGGTCCGGACGCCGCTGCTACGTTGACGGCCTGCGCCTCCACAGCTGCCGCGGTGTACGGAACCGGCGCGGCGATGTCCTTGATGTGCAGTGCCTCCACGCCGTCGTGGTCGGCGATGTAGGCGATCCGGCCGTCACCGAGGGGTCTGGGCAGGCGGGCCCGGACCCCCGGGGTGGCTTCGATGATCCGGGAGGGCCCATCCTTGTGCCGCAGCCAGTGGATGGTTCCGTGTGTTTCCACGGCGCTGGCGGAGCCAGCGGTGTCCGGGACTGCGCCGCCCAGGTGCTTGACGGCGTCGAGCAGCGCCGGACGTCTCGTCTGCGAGGCAGAGCCAAGGGTGATGTCCAGCTTCACGGCCTCCGAGCCCAGGTCATGGAGGACCCAGAGTTCACCCGCGGATTCGAAGATGACCCGTTTCCCGTCGGTGGTGGCATGCCGGACGTAGAAGTCCTGGTGGTCGGTGTGCCGGCGCAGTCCGGTTCCGTCAGGAAGGACGGAGTACAGGTTGCCGTAGCCTTCGTGGTCTGAGAGGAAGGCGATCCGGCCGTCCACCCAAAGGGGATCGGTGAGGTTGCCGTCGAGGTCGGGCACCAGGCGCTCGAACTCGCCGTTGCCGTCGCGGTCTATCCAGAGCTTGCCGGCGGTACCGCCGCGGTACCGCTTCCACCATGCCGGTTCACGCGACAGGACGCTGGCCAGGACCACGGGACGTTCGTCGCCCACCTCGGGGCCATAGGCAACTGATTCCACCGGGCCATACGGAAGCTCCTGGGCCCAGCCGCCCTCCAGGGGGACGCTGTACGCGTAAGTGTGCCGGCTTTCCGCCTGGCGGAAGGCGCTGGTGACCACCACCGAACCGGCGGCAGTGAAGCCCTTCACCTTTGTAGTGCTGTGGCCAAAGTAGGTGAGCTGCCGGTACCCGCCGCCGTCCACCTGTGCCGACACGACCTCCGGGGCCGTTCCCTGGACCACGGTCCACACCAGCCGCTTGCCGTCGGGGGTGAAACGGGGATTGCGGGCAGGAAGCTGGAGCGACGAGACACGCCAGGCCCGGCCGCCGTCCAGGGGCGCAATCCACACGTCGTCCTCGGCCACGAAAGTGACCAGGTCACCGTGCACATGCGGGAAACGGAAGTAGCTCGAAAAGGTCATCGTTCGATCATAGTCAACCCCTCCGCTGGGCTGCGGGAGGTCCACAACCGGCGCTGCCGTGGTGAGATGGACCATGCACATCGTCATGGCCGGTGCCTCCGGGCTTATCGGCTCCTCCATGTCCGCAGCCTTCCGCAATGCCGGCCACTCCGTGGTGACCCTGGTACGGCGGTCGCCCGCCGGACCCGGCGAAGTCCGGTGGGACCCTTCCGCGCATGCCCTCGATCCGGAGGCGCTTGCCGGTGCCGACGCCGTGATCAACCTGTCCGGCGCCGGCATCGGAGACAAGCCCTGGACCCGGAAGCGGGTGGAGGAGCTTTTCAGTTCCCGGCTGGAACCGACGCGGACACTCGTGCAGGCCATGGCGAAGCTGGATGTCCCCCCGGCAACCTTCATCAGCCAGTCGGCATCAGGGTATTACGGCGACGCCGGCAACACCGTCCTGCGCGAGGACGCCCCTCCCGGCACGGGGACCCTGGCGCAGATCTGTGTTGAGTGGGAGCAGGCCGCCCTGGCGGCGCCGGAAGGCGTGCGGGTGGTGACACCCCGCACCGGAGTGGTGTTCAGCCGGTCGGGCGGAGCCTTGGGCAAGCTGCTCCCGTTGCTTCGCCTTGGACTTGGCGGCCCCTTCGGCAACGGCCGCCAGTTCTGGCCCTGGGTGGCACTTCCGGACGTTTCAGCCGCCTTCCTCTTCCTCCTGGACAGCCATGTATCAGGGCCCGTCAATGTCGCCGCCCCGGAGCAGGCGGACGTCAACACCATCGTCGCTGTGCTGGCCCGGGCCCTGCACCGTCCTGCGGCCGTTAGGGTTCCTGCCCCCGTACTGCGCACCGTCATGCCCGGACTCGGCGAAGAACTCCTGCTGCACAGCCAGCGGATGGAGCCGGCAGTCCTTTCAGCCGCCGGGTACCCCTGGAAGTACGCGCGCCTGGACGAGGCCGCCCGCTGGGTGGTTGCCCGGGACGGCAAGGCCTAGCTGCCCCAACTCCCCGACCCCTGGCAGTTGGGGCATGGCATCCCTGGACCCGACGGCCTCGACACGGTCTATCCACCCGGCAGAATGTCGCTGATCATCCAATGCCCGTCCACCGATACCAGGACCAGCCGCAGCGGCCGGGCCGGGCCGGGCGGGCCTTCGGCCAGCACTTTGCCGTCTGCATCAATGGTCCGGTAGCCGGAGGTGGAGGAGGTCAGCCGGACCACCGCCTGCGTGGCGCTCTGCTTCCCCTCCGGGGCGACGTCCGAGAGGAGGGTGGCGAATCCAGCCAGCCGCTGGGCGGAGACCGCCATCTGGTCGGCAACACGCCCGTCCGCGGCTGCTGCCGACGAGCCCGGAGCGTTCACGGCTGCCAGGAGGTCCAGGTCGCCGGTGCTGAAGGCAGCGTCCCGCATCCCGGCGAGGCCACGGACTGCAGTCACGGGGTCGGCTGCTTCGGCCTGCACCCGTGCCGCATCCAGTGCCGCAGCATCTGCACTGCCTCCGGCGGCCGGGGATTCCGGGGCTGCAGTGGGTGCCGGCGCGGATGCTGTTGGTGTTCCCGGGCCCGCGGCGGCATGTCCGGACCATATCTCCTGCCCACCCGGTCCCAGCAGCATCCACGCTCCCGCCGCCACCGCTGCTGCTGGGGGCAGGACAGCCCGCAGCAGCACCTGCCTTCCCCGGCCGGGAGCGGGCGAACCGGCATGTTTGCCGTGCTGCGCCGCCGGTCTCCGGGGTCCCCCGGCAGGTTGTTCCCCGGGCTGGCCGCGCGACGGTGCAGCCGACGGCCGGAGGTCCCAACGCGCCGTTGCCGCCCGGCGCCGCAGTCCCTGCAATTTGGCGCGAAAGCCGCCGTCCTTCCCTGCGGCGGGGACGGCCCTGCGGGTCAGCAGTTCAGGCAGCACGGTGGGATGGACCGCCGCAGAAAGGTCCACCGGCTGGGGTTCGGCGCTGCGGTAGATCGAAGCGGCAAACGCCAGCGCATTCGGCCGCAGCCGCCGGTCCTCGTTCAGCCCGGCTTCCAGGGCTACAGCCAGGTCCCTGGGGACACCGCGCACCAGCAGGGACAACGGCGGCCGGTCTGAAGTCCTGCCCGGCGCTTCACCGGTAACGCAGTACCAGCCGAGGGCGGCTGCCGAATACACGTCGCGCTCCGGCTGGAGGCCGGCGCGCACGGTATCCACCGGAGAAGGGTCCGTGAAGCCGGCCGTACCGGCGCCGGTGGTGCCCGGATCACCGAGCATCCGTGCGACGCCGACGTCGGACAGCATGGGTTTGCCTTGTCCAGTGAACAGGATATTTCCGGGTGCCACGTCCGAATGGGTAAATCCCTTGCCGTGGAGGTACCCCAGGGCCTGGGCTATGGGCGTCAGGACGGTGACCGTCTCCCCCACGCTGAGCCTGCCGCGGGCTGCAACGAGCTGCGCCAGCGAACCCCCGGCAGCGTAATCCATGGTCAGGGCCGTCCCGCTCCGGGGTGCCGCCGTCCGCACCGCATCATGGGCCCGGATAAGGTGCTGATGATCCAGGACCGACAGAATCCGGATTTCCCGTCGGATATCCTCTTCGGCGAGGGGCGCGTCAGTCACCGCCGTACTGTCCCCGTCCCGCGTCCCACCGCCTCCGGAGCGGAAACACTTGAGCGCATACTCCCGGCCGCTCCGTTGTTCCCTGGCCAGCCACACATCCGCGCTGCCGCCCCGGCCGAGCAGCCGGCCGACGTCGTATCCGGGAACGCTTGGAGCCTCTGCATCGTACATGGTCCATGTCTAGTCGAGATGCCGAATGGCTGCAGAAGTTATCCACAGGCGCCGGCCGCACCAGTCACAATGGGTGCCGCCGGTGAGCTTGGACACTAAACGGGGCCGGCGCGGATTCGGGGTCTAAGCTGGATGCCATGACTCTTGAGTTTTCACAGCTGGGTCTTGCCCCCGACTTCGTTGATTACATGGAAGGCTGGGACGCCCAGCGCGAACTCCATGACAAGGTCGTCGCCGGGGATGCCCCCAGCACCGTCCTGCTTCTGGAGCACGCCGCCGTCTACACCGCCGGCAAGCTCACCGAGGACCACGAGCGGCCGTTCGACGGCACACCCGTCGTTGCAGTGGACCGCGGCGGCAAACTTACCTGGCACGGCCCCGGCCAACTGGTGGCCTACCCCATCCTGAAGCTGAAGAACCGTTCCGGCATCCGGGACTACGTGGAACGCCTGGAAGAGATCATGATTGCGGTCATGGCGGACTACGGCATCACGGCCGAACGCATCAAGGGGCGCGCAGGCGTGTGGATCAAGGCCGACGCCAAGGGCCCGGACCGCAAGATCGCCGCGATTGGCATCCGCGTCCTGAACGGGGTGACCATGCATGGCATTGCCATCAACTGCAGCAACGACCTCGCCCCCTATGGCCAGATCATCGCCTGCGGCATCACGGATGCCGGAGTGACCACCATGTCGCTGGAGACTGGCCACGAGGTCCGGCCCGCTGACATCGTGGACCGTTTTGTGGAGGAATTCCGCAAGCATGAAGAAGCATTGGTTTCGAGCCCTGAAGGAGCTCTACTGTGACATTGGCACCTGAAGGCCGGAAGATGCTGCGGATCGAGCAGCGCAACGCTGCGGTCCCGGTGGAGCGTAAACCGGAATGGATCAAGGCCAAGGTCCAGATGGGCCCGGAGTTCGTGGGCCTGAAGAACCTGGTGAAAAAAGAAGGCCTGCACACCGTCTGCGAAGAGGCCGGCTGCCCGAACATCTTCGAATGCTGGGAAGACAAGGAAGCCACCTTCCTGATCGGCGGCTCCGAATGCACCCGCCGCTGCGACTTCTGCCAGATCGACACCGGCAAACCCTCACCCCTGGACCGGTTCGAACCCACCAAGGTGGCCCGCTCCGTCCAGTCCATGCAGCTGCGCTACGCCACCGTCACCGGCGTGGCCCGCGACGACCTCGAGGACGAAGGCGTCTGGCTCTACGCCGAAACCGTCCGCAAGATCCACGAACTGAACCCCGGCACCGGTGTGGAACTGCTCATCCCGGACTTCTCCGGCAAACCCGACCACATCGCCGCGATCTGCGACTCCAAACCCGAAGTCTTCGCCCACAATGTCGAAACCGTGCCCCGGATCTTCAAGCGCATCCGCCCGGCGTTCCGCTACGACCGCTCCCTGGACGTCATCACCCAGGGCCGGAACCTGGGCATGGTCACCAAATCCAACCTCATCCTGGGCATGGGCGAAACCCGCGGGGAAATCAGCGAAGCCCTCCGCGACCTGCACGACGCCGGCTGCGACCTGATCACCATCACCCAGTACCTGCGCCCCTCCGAACGGCACCTGCCCGTGGACCGCTGGGTCAAACCCCAGGAATTCGTGGACCTCCAGCACGAAGCCCAGGACATCGGCTTCCTCGGCGTCATGTCCGGCCCCCTGGTCCGCTCCTCCTACCGCGCCGGCCGCCTCTGGGCCACCGCCATGCGCAAAAAAGGCCGCGACATCCCCGCCGAACTCGCCCACATCGCCGACGGCATCCAGGACTCCGGCACCACCCGCCAGGAAGCCGCCACCCTCCTGGCAGCCCATTCCTGACCCCAATTACGCCTGCCCAGGGCCGGACACCGGAACAAATCCGGCGTCCGGCCCTGGGGTTTAAGTCACGTAGAATTGAGGCACTATGGCGAAATCCCCTGACTCCAGCAACTCCACCCCCTCGGGCTCAAGTGCGGTGAAGCGCGGCATGTTCCAGCGCAAGCCCAAGGAAGCCAAGGCCAAGAAGCCCAGCCGGCTCAAGCAGATCGGCGAGGTCTTCACGATGACCCGCCGCCACGACCCCATGGTGCCGTGGCTCATGCTGCTGGTGTTCCTGGGGATTGTGGCCGTCAGCTTCCTGGTGGGTTTCTGGCTGGACAACTGGATTACCGGCTTGATCATCGGCATTCCGTTGGGCCTGCTGGCTGCCACGTTCATTCTTTCCCGCCGTGCCGAACGCGCGGCATTCTCGCAGATCGAAAACCAGCCCGGCGCCTCCGGTGCCGCCCTGGGAACCCTGCGCCGTGGTTGGATCACCGAGGAACAACCGGTCGCCGTCAACCCGCGGACTCAGGATGCCGTGTTCCGTGCCGTTGGACGTCCCGGCGTCGTCCTTGTCAGTGAAGGCCCGTCCCACCGCGTCAAGCCGCTGCTGGATGCTGAACGGAAGCGCCTGGCGCGCATCCTGCCCAACGTTCCCGTGCACACTATCCAGACCGGCCGCGGCGAAGGCCAGGTGCCGCTGAGCCAGGTGGCCAAGCAGATGGGCAAGCTGAAGAACGAACTGACCAAGCTCGAGGTCAGCACCGTTTCAAAGCGCATTGCCTCCATGGGCACCCGGCTGCCCATCCCCAAGGGCATCGATCCCTACAAGGCCCGTCCCAACCGCGGACGCTAGCCGGTGGAACGCCCTGGTGCCGGCACAGCCGGCTGCCAGGGCGTTTTTTCTTGCCCCTGACCATGCCCGCGGAGCCGCAACGGACCGCGCTTCACCTGTGACAGGACCTGACCATGCCCTTGAGGACAACATCCATCCGCGTCTTCCGCACCCTTGCCGTCGCCGAGGCATGCAGCTGGGCTGCGCTCCTGGCCGGCATGTACTTCAAGTGGATCGCGGGCACCAGCGAGCTCGGGGTCCAGGTAGCGGGACCCATCCACGGTGCGCTGTTCATCGGCTACGGCATAGCCGCGCTCACGCTGTGGCGCGTCCAGCGTTGGCCGTTCCTCGTGGCAGTGCTGGCCGGTGCCTCCGCCGTCTTCCCCTTTGCCACTGTCCTGTTCGAGCGGTGGGCAGGCCGCCGCGGCTACCTCAGCCCGGTATCCGCGGACCATCCGGCCGCCGCCCTCGAATCCAGCCCGGCGTAGCGCACGGGCCAGTGGAATCACGCGACGCCGGACCTGGAACGCAGGGGTCCGCGCAGGCGCCGGAGCCGGTTAAAGGCCGCCCGGGCGGCAGGCGGCTGGTGGCACTGCTCTCGCTTCTGGGGGCAACGCTGTTCTGGGCCGGGAACTATGTCGTGGGGGCAGGGGCCGTCCGGAGCATCGACCCGCTCAGCCTCGTGGTCCTGAGGTGGGCCATTGCCCTGGTGCCGCTGTTGGTGATTGCCCAGCTCGTGGAGCGGCCACGCTGGCGCTCTGTCCTGGCCGCCTGGCCATGGCTGCTCGCGCTGAGCGTCTGCGGACTCCTAGGTTACAACCTCCTGCTGTACTTCGCCCTGGAACATACAGGGCCCTTCAACGCGTCGCTGATCAACGCGTTCAATCCGGCGCTTATCTCGTTGGCTGCCGCGGTCTTCCTGCGTGAACGGCTGACTCCCCTCATGGTGGCGGGTATCGCCGCTGCCCTGGCGGGGGTCCTGGTTGTCATCAGCGGTGGGGATGTGGGCAGGCTGCTCACCGCCGGCTTCGGTACCGGGGAATTGCTGATGACGGGCGCCATCGTTGCGTGGACTGCCTACACGGTAACCGGGCGGCTGGCGCCGAAGATTCCGCCGGTGACGGCAACCGCCATGCAGGCTGCAGTAGCGGTCGCGGTGCTGGCCCCCGTGCGCCTGGCAACGGGCGGCCTGGCACTTCCAGGGACAAACGGCGCGCTGGCATCCCTGCTGTTCATCGCCATCTTCCCGTCGGTGCTGTCCTACCTGTTGTGGAACCGCGCCCTGGCGGTCCTGCCCGCGGGCGGCGCCGGGGTGTTCCTCAACCTCATCACCGTCTTCACGGCGGTCCTGACGGTCATCGCCGGGCAGGTTCCGACGACGGCGCAGCTGGTGGGCGGCGCAATCGTGATCGGCGGTGTCGTGGCCACGAACGCGCCGGCCTTTCCGGGGCGCCGGCGGAAGGCGCGTGCGCCCTCCGGACTGAAGCGTTAGCGGCGGAGAAGGAGCGTGTTCATGGCTTTGTCATGGAGGCCGCGCTGGTCGGGGTCGAAGATCACGGCGGGTATCACCAGGCAGAGCAGCACCGTCCTCACCAGGGCCGCGAACGGTCCGGGTGTGCCGCCTCCCGGTTTCACCACGGCAATGCCCATGATCCGGTGGCCGATGCTGTAGCCGAGGGTTCCCACCAGGAGGATCTGTTCGATGGCGAAGACGGCAAGGGTCGCCCAGGAGTCGCCGCCAAAGGCAAAGTTGCTGATCAGCAGGGCGATTCCCCAGTCGATCATGATGGCTGCGATCCTGCGCCCCGCCCGGGCGATGGAGCCGGGACCGGACTCCGGCAGGCCCAGGCGCTCCCCCGGATACTTCGAGATGCCGGAGGTGTCCGGTCCGCTGAGCCAGGAGCCAATGTCTTTGCGATCTACCACCGTCCAAGCTTACCGATCCACGGGCCGCGCGACGCGCCCACAGTGTGGATAGGACTCGACCACAGTATGGACGGAGGATAGCGTGGTCATAGCAGGGCATTCTGTAACCTGCCCGAAACAATGCGGACACGGACGGGAAATGCCGCATCCATAGTCTGTTAGCAGTTTCAAGCAATCCCCCGGCAGGTACCGCAGCAGGGAGACCATGGGTTCTCCCTGCTTTTGGATTGCGCTGGATCACATGGCTTGCACGCCAGATATTTACATATGCGTTAGGAGCATAGATGTTCAAGACTGCGGACGAAGTCCTCAAGTTCATCAAGGACGAAGATGTAAAGTTCGTCGATATCCGCTTCACCGATCTTCCGGGCGTCCAGCAGCACTTCAACGTCCCCGCCAAGAGTGTTGACGCAGACTTCTTCGTCAACGGCCAGCTCTTCGACGGTTCCTCCATCCGTGGCTTCCAGGGCATCGCCGAGTCCGACATGCAGCTGATCCCGGACGTCACCACCGCGTTCCTGGACACCTTCCGCATGGAGAAGACCCTCGCGCTGAACTTCTCGATCGTCAACCCCCGTACGGGCGATCCGTACCACCGCGACCCCCGCGGCGTTGCTGAGAAGGCCGAAGCCTACCTGGCCTCCACCGGCATTGCCGACACCGCGTTCTTCGCTCCCGAAGCCGAGTTCTTCGTGTTCGACAACGTCCAGTACCAGTCCTCCCCGCAGGGCAGCTTCTACAAGATCGACTCCGAGGAAGCGCACTGGAACACCGGCCGCGAGGAAGAGGGCGGCAACCTGGGTTACAAGACCCCCGTCAAGGGCGGTTACTTCCCGGTCTCCCCCACCGACAAGCAGGCCGACCTGCGTGACGCCATGTGCGTGGCCCTGGATGAAGCCGGCCTTGAGGTCGAGCGCAGCCACCACGAAGTTGGATCCGCCGGCCAGGCCGAGATCAACTACAAGTTCACCACCCTGACCCACGCTGCCGATGACCTGCAGAAGTTCAAGTACGTCATCAAGAACACCGCTGACGCCTGGGGCAAGTCGGTCACCTTCATGCCCAAGCCCGTCTTCGGTGACAACGGCTCCGGCATGCACTGCCACCAGTCGCTGTGGAACGGTGGAGAGCCGCTGTTCTACGACGAGAAGGGCTACGCCGGCCTGTCCGACACCGCCCGCTGGTACATTGGCGGCCTGCTGAAGCACTCCTCCGCTGTTTTGGCCTTCACCAACCCGACGGTGAACTCCTACCGCCGCCTGGTCAAGGGCTTCGAGGCTCCGGTCAACATGGTGTACTCGCAGGGCAACCGCTCCGCCGGCATCCGCATCCCGATCACGGGTTCCAACCCGAAGGCCAAGCGCATCGAGTTCCGCGCTCCGGACCCCTCCTCCAACCCGTACCTGGCCTTCGCTGCCCAGCTGATGGCCGGCATCGACGGCATCCGCAACCGCATCGAGCCTCCCGCCCCGATCGACAAGGACCTCTATGAGCTCCCGGCAGAGGAAGCCAAGGACATCCCCAAGGCTCCGGGCACGCTTGAGGAAGCCCTGGAGGCCCTGCGCGAGGACAACGAGTTCCTGCAGGCCGGCGGCGTCTTCACCCAGGACCTGATCGACACCTGGATCGAGTACAAGTACGAGAACGAGATCCGCCCGCTGTCCCTGCGCCCGAACCCCTACGAGTTCGAGCTCTACTACGGCGTCTAGTCTGCGGCCTGCCTGGCAGGACCACTGAACCAGCAAAGGCGGCCACCGGAATGTTCCGGTGGCCGCCTTTGGCGTTCCCGGGGATGCGATGGCCCGTGGATCGAAAAGCGCCGGGGTGGGGGCCCGCTTCCTGACGTGCTGAGACCGGGAACCGGACCCCCTGACGGATGCCCCCCGAGACGAAGACTCTATCCAGCCTTCCCCCCAACAAGGTTGGAGAACACCGCCAACCCACATACTCGGGCAATTGGATGCCAAGCGCAATGCCCGTCACGCGAGTTACGTCAGAGGGTATCCGCGAAGCTGTGGAACATGGTGCGCTGGGGGCCGGAGGAGCCGCCCAGGTAGCGTCCGGCGTCGACGAAGCCGGCACGGCGGTAGGCGGCCAGTGCCGCCGGATTTTCCTCGTTGACGGAAAGTACGACGCCGGATTCACCGGTTGAGTGCCGGGCCGTGAGTCCGCGCGCTGCCTCCACGGCCGCGGTGGCCGCCCGCGTGCCCAGTCCTGAGCCCTGGTGCCGGCGGTCGATGAGGAACCCGCGCAGCAGCCACGCTGAGTGGTCGTCAGGCCAGCCGGCAAGGCGTGCCGCGGCCCGTTGCAGGGTCAGCATGCCGACCGGGTCACCGTTGGCTTCCACCACGAACGGATGCCTGGATTCCTCCGCCAGTCCGGCCAGTGCCATCCGCAGCGGGTCGCCGACGAACCGTTCCTGGCCGGCCAGGAGCGACATGGCGGCGATGGCGCCTAACTGGATCGCGCGGCCGTCCCCGTCGAGGTCCCGCAGCGGGATAAGCCACACCCATGCGACCGGCCTAGTTTCCATAGAAGACGCGTTCAAAGACCGCCCGTGCCCGGCGGCTCACCCTCAGGTAATCCTCCTCCAGGGCGGTGGCGTTGCCCGGTTCGTAACCGCACCAGCGTGCCACGGCCTCCAGGTCCCGGCGGGAGGAGGGCAGGAGGTCGGACGCCTTGCCGCTCCAGATGACGTTGGCGGACCTGATCCGGCTGGCAAGCTGCCAGGCCTCCGCCAGCAGTCCGGCGTCGGCACTGTCCAGCAGCCCCAGGTCGGCTGCTGCGGTGAGGGCTTCCAGGGTGGACGTTGTGCGCAGTTCCGGGTGGTTGCCCGCGTGCTGCAGCTGCAGCAGCTGCACCAGCCACTCGACGTCGCTGAGGCCGCCGCGGCCCAACTTGAGATGGCGTGCGGGGTCGGCGCCGCGGGGCAGCCGCTCGGATTCCACCCTGGCTTTGATGCGACGGATCTCGCGTACGTCCTGCTCAGAGACTGATTTCGGGTACCTGATGGGGTCGATGAGCTTCAGGAAGTCGGCGGCCAGCGTGTCATCGCCGGCCATGGGGCGGGCCCGCAGCAAGGCCTGAGCCTCCCAGATCAGGGACCAGCGGCGGTAGTACTCGGCGAAGGAGTCCAGGGAGCGGACCATGGCCCCGTTCTTGCCCTCCGGCCGCAGGTCGGCGTCCATCTGCAGGACCCGTTCGGCCATGATGGCGGGCTTCAACGGCTGGGTCAGCAGGCTTGATACCTTGGAAACAATCCGGGCAGCCTGTTCCTGCGCCTCGGCTTCGGTGAATCCGGGGATGGCCCGGTGGACGTACATGACATCGGCGTCGGATCCGTATCCGATCTCCCGCCCGCCCTGCCGGCCCATGGCTACCACCAGAACGGTGGTCTTCAGCGGGCCGCCGGCGGACACGATGCCTTCCGCCACACGGAGGGCTCCCAGGACGGCGGCCCGGTCCGTGTCCGCGAGGGCCATGCCCACCTGCTCCTGGTCCAGCAGCCCGGCCGAATCGGCGATGGCGATGCGCAGGATTTCGCGCCGCCGGATCAGCCGGATCAGACGCATGGCACTCTCCGGATCAGCGTGCCGCGACATTTTGGCCGTGATTTCCTGCCATTGGGCCTCAAAGCCCACAGGAACCAGGTCCTTGTCCTGTCCCAGCCAGGCGACGGACTCGGGCGAGACTTCCAGAAGGTCGGCGATCAGCCGGGAATTGGACAGCATGTGGCACAAACGCTCCGCTGCGGCGTTGGAGTCGCGGAGCAGGCCAAGGTACCAGTGCGTGGTGCCCAGCGCCTCACTGACGCGGCGGAAGGCCAAGAGCCCGGAGTCGGGATCCACGCCTTCGGCAAGCCAGTCCAGCAGGATGGGGAGGAGCTGGCGCTGCAGTGCGGCCCGGCGGCTTACGCCCGCGGTCAGAGCCTCGATGTGGCGCATGGCCCCCTGCGGATCCCGGTATCCCAGGGCAGCCAGCCGCCCCTGGGCCGCCTCTGGGGTCAGCCTGGCGTCCTCGCTGCTGAGCTTGGCAGCGGTGTTCAACAGCGGCCGGTAGAAGATCCGTTCGTGCAGTTCACGCACGGACCGTTTGGTCCGGTGCCAGGCGGACAGCAGGGAATCCGGGCTTGGCCGTTCACCAGAGAAGGGGCCCAGTACTGCCTTCGCCAGTGACCGCAGCGCCGGCTCGGCCACCGGCATCAGGTGGGTGCGGCGCAGCTGGAAGAGCTGGATGCGGTGTTCCAGCAGGCGCAGGTAGCGGTAGGCGTTGTCGAACGCCGCTGCGTCGGAACGGCCGATGTAACCACCCGCGGACAGCGCCGCGATCGCCGACGTGGTGTCCCGCCGTCGTAATGACTCATCCGCCTTGCCGTGCACCAGCTGGAGCAGCTGCACGGTGAACTCGACGTCGCGCAGGCCGCCGCGGCCGAGCTTGATCTGCCGCTGCTCCTCTGCGGCCGGAATATGCTCAGTCACCCGCCGGCGCATGGCCTGGACGGACTCCACGAAGCCGTCGCGACCGGCCGAGCTCCAGATCAGCGGCGCCACGGCGTCTTCATAGGCCCGGCCCAGCCCGGGGTCACCGGCGATGGCACGGGCCTTGAGCAGGGCCTGGAACTCCCAGCTCTCGGCCCACCGGGCGTAGTAGGTCTCGTGCGAGGCGAGGGTGCGGACCAGCGGGCCGGACTTGCCCTCGGGCCGCAGGTTGGCGTCCACCTCCCACAGACCCGGTTCCCTGGCCACCGAGGAGATGGCCCGTGAGATGCCGCTGGCCAGGGCGGTGCCGATGGTGTTGGCGTCCGCGTCGGCCAGGCTGCCGGGGTCCACCACGTAGATGACGTCGACGTCGGAGATGTAGTTCAGTTCCCGGGCGCCGCACTTGCCCATTCCAATCACGGCCAGGCCGACATCCGCAACATCGGCGGCGCTGTACTGCCCGGCTGCCTCAGCCCGGGAGACGGCGAGGGCAGCCTCGATGGCCGCCGCGGCCAGGTCCGCCAGCTCGCCGCCCACCGAGGGCAGGAAATCGAGCGGATCGGCCGCGCAGAGGTCCTTGACGGCGAGGTCCACCAGTCCGCGCCGGTAAGCCGTCCGCAGGGCCGCATAGGCCTCCACGCCCGTCGTGGCGGCGACCGGACGGGCGGCACGGGGGTCCGCGCCGACGGACTGGAGGAGGGTGGCCCGCAGGCGGGCGGGGTCGGCAGGCAATGGCTCCGGGCTGGCACGGACCTGGAAGGCATCAAGGTGCTCGGGGTGCCGGATCAGGAACTCCCCCAGCGCTTCCGAGGCGCCCAGGACCCGGAACATGGGTTCACTTGCCTCCAGGTCGGCGGCAGCAAGGTCGCGCAGCTGTGGGTGTTTTTCGATCAGCCGGACGAGGGACTGGAGTGCCGTGTCCGGGCTGGCCGCGAGCTGAAGTCCGGCGAAGAGCGTGTCCTGGTCCAGGCCCTCGAGTTCGCGGGCGGCAAGGAACCGTTCGCCCTTCTCCAGGTCGCTGAATCCGGCCGCGATGAGGCGGCGTGCCAGGCTCACGCCGGGCACCTAGAGGATGCCGAGGTTGCGCTGCAGCTCGTAGGGCGTCACCTGCAGCCGGTAGTCCTGCCATTCCGCGCGCTTGTTGCGCAGGAAGTGCTCGTAGACCTGTTCCCCCAGGATCTGCGGCATAAGCTCCGAGTCCTCCATGGAGCGGATGGCGTCGTGCAGGCTCGCCGGAAGAGGATCGTGGCCCATGGCCCGGCGTTCCGCCGAACTCAGCGACCAGACGTCGTCCTCGGCTGCGGCGGGAAGCTCGTAGCCTTCCTCAATGCCCTTCAGGCCGGCTCCGAGCAGGACGGCGTAAGCCAGGTAGGGGTTGGCGGCGGAGTCGATGCCACGGTACTCAATGCGGGCCGACTGGCCCTTCCCCGGCTTGTACAGCGGGACGCGTACCAGGGCCGAACGGTTGTTGTGGCCCCAGCTCAGGTAGCTGGGTGCTTCGCCGCCGCCCCAAAGCCGCTTGTAGGAGTTGACGAACTGGTTGGTGACGGCGGTGAACTCGGGCGCGTGCTTGAGGATTCCGGCAATGAACTGGCGTGCGGTCTTGGACAGCTGGAACTCGGCGCCCGCCTCGAAGAAAGCATTGCTGTCACCTTCGAAGAGCGAGAAGTGCGTGTGCATGCCGGAGCCCGGGTGGTCCGTGAACGGCTTCGGCATGAACGTGGCGTACGTGCCCTGCTGCAGCGCCACCTCCTTGATGACGGTGCGGAACGTCATGATGTTGTCGGCCGTCTGCAGCGCGTCGGCGTAGCGGAGGTCGATCTCGTTCTGGCCAGGACCGGCCTCGTGGTGGCTGAATTCCACGGAGATGCCGACGGATTCGAGCATGGTCACCGCGGTGCGGCGGAAGTCCTGGGCCACGCCGCCGGGGACATGGTCGAAGTAGCCGCCCTCATCGACCGGCACCGGGGCGCCGTTGGGGCCCGGCTCGTGCGACTTCAGCAGGTAGAACTCGATCTCGGGATGGGTGTAGCAGGTGAAGCCCATGTCCGCGGCCTTGGCGAGGGTCCGCTTCAACACGTTGCGGGGGTCGGCTGCGGAGGGCTCGCCGTCCGGGGTCAGGATGTCGCAGAACATCCGCGAGGTCTGCTCAGTCTCACCGCGCCACGGCAGGATCTGGAAGGTGGCGGGATCGGGCTGGGCCAGCATGTCCGACTCAAAGACGCGGGCCAGGCCCTCGATCGAGGAACCGTCGAAGCCCAGGCCTTCCTCGAAGGCTCCCTCGACTTCGGCCGGAGCAAGCGCCACGGACTTCAGCGAACCCACCACATCGGTGAACCACAGGCGCACGAAACGCACGTCGCGCTCTTCGATTGTGCGCAGGACAAACTCTTGCTGGCGGTCCATGATGGCCTCTTCTCCGGTCAACGTCCATGCTCCGGGTCCGCACAAGGGGAAAGCCGGCAGCAGTTCATCAACACTGTACTAATCATTCGCCCGTCATGCTTGAGCCTGCGCCCCGCGTAACACAGCATTAACCTGGCGCGGCGCCCCGAGCCCCGCCGGCACCGGTCCTTACCCGGTGCAGCGCGGCCCCGCGGGCACCGCTGTTATGACGCTAATCACCGCTTTCCTGCGATGCACGCGGTAGCTAGTACGGCGGATACCGCACTACGCTCATCCCATGGCTTCCAGCAACAGCTCCGACTCCCGCGCGTCCGCAGAAGTACCCGCACCGTACGGCACCGGCCCCGGCACCACCGCCCCCGCCAGTGCCGAAGCCTCCGCCACAGCTGTACGGAAGCCGGCCAGGGTCCGCGTCCACCACCTGCAGCAGGCCAAGCGCGACGGCACGAAGTTCGCCATGCTTACCGCGTATGAGCAGTACACAGCCGAGATATTCGATGCTGCCGGCATCGAGGTGCTGCTGGTGGGTGATTCCGCCTCCAACAACGTGTTTGGCAATGAGACCAGCCTTCCGGTGACCGTTGATGAGCTGCTCCCCCTGTGCCGGGCCGTGGCCAGGTCCGCGAAGCGCGCCCTGGTGGTGGCGGACCTGCCGTTCGGAAGCTACGAGGTCAGCGCGGAGCAGGCCGTGGCCGCCGGCGTGCGGTTCCTGAAGGAAGGGCTGGCACACGCAGTCAAGATCGAAGGCGGACAGTACTACGCGCCCACGGTCCGGGCCATGGTGCAGGCGGGGATCCCGGTCATGGCCCACATTGGCTTCACCCCGCAAAGCGAACACGCCCTGGGCGGGTACCGGGTCCAGGGCCGCGGCGACGACGGCCAGCGGCTCATCGAGGATGCCCGCGCCCTTGCGGACGCCGGCGCATTCTGCGTCCTGATGGAAATGGTGCCCGCGGAGACGGCCGCCGCCGTCGATGCAGCAGTGGACGTGCCCACCGTGGGCATCGGGGCCGGCAAGGCAACCACCGGGCAGGTCCTCGTCTGGCAGGACATGGCGGGCCTCAGGGGCGGCCGGATGGCCAAGTTCGTGAAGCAGTACGCGGACCTGCGGAACACCCTGCTCGACGCCGCCACGGCCTATGGCGAAGACGTCCGGTCCGGCGCGTTCCCCGGCCCGGAACACTCCTTCTAAACTTTCAGCTTCGGCCGGACGGCACTAACGGAACCGGCGACTGACGGATATGCCCGGATGACCCGCAGCGTCCGGGCGGTACTCCGGAAGCGGACGTCAAGGTGAGGCCGTCCGCGGCCGAGGCAGTCCGCGGAGGAGTGCCGCCCTGACGCCCCGCCGTCAAAATGCCCTGACCCCAGACGCCCTGGCACCCAACCGTTCAGTCGTCGTCGCCCTTTTCCCAGGCCTCGTTGCGCGCCTTGACCTTTTCCAGGGCGTGCTCGGCTTCGGCCCGGGTCTTGTACGGCCCAATGAGCTGGCTCCAGTCCGACAGCCGGTCCTCTTCCACCTCGTGGGTCTTGATGTTGAACCAGTACTCAGTCATCGTTGCTCCTCGTTCCGGCGACAGGAAAACCGGGGTGACCCACGTAACACAAACACTTACGCATGCCCTCCGCCGCTTGTCGGTTGTTAGGCGTTCTGTGGTGCCTTATATGATCAATCTATGCCTTCCCTTGCCTCGACTGCACCCATTGGCACCCTCACCCCGGGTACCTTGAGTCCGCAGCGTCCCGTCCCGGCGTCCATCCCCCGTCCGGAGTATGTGGGCAAGCCTGCACCCGCCAAATTTACGGGCTCTGAGGTCAAGTCCGCGGAAACCATCGAAAAGATCCGGGTGGCCGGGAAGATCGCAGCGCAGGCCATCGTGGAGGTGGGCAAGCACATCCAGCCTGGCGTCACCACCGATGAGCTGGACAGGGTGGGGCATGAATTCCTGCTGGACCACCAGGCCTACCCCTCCACCCTCGGCTACCGCGGATTCCCCAAGTCGCTGTGCTCCTCCCTGAACGAGGTCATCTGCCACGGCATACCGGACAGCACCGTGGTCCAGGACGGCGACATCATCAACATCGACATCACCGCGTACATCAACGGCGTCCACGGCGACACCAATTACACCTTCCTGGTGGGCGACGTCGACGAGGAATCACGCCTGCTGGTGGAACGCACCCAGGAATCCCTGAACCGCGCAATCAAGGCGGTGGCCCCCGGACGGGAGATCAACGTCATCGGCCGCGCCATCCAGTCCTATGCCAAGCGTTTTGGCTACGGTGTGGTGCGTGACTTTACCGGCCACGGCGTCGGTGAAGCCTTCCACACCGGGCTCATCATCCCGCACTACGACGCCGCCCCCGCCTACAGCACGGTGATTGAGGCGGGCATGGTGTTCACCATCGAGCCGATGCTCACCCTGGGCACGGTGGAGTGGGACATGTGGAGCGATGACTGGACAGTCGTCACCCGGGACCGCAAACGCACCGCCCAGTTCGAGCACACCCTGCTGGTCACCGAGACCGGCGCCGAAATCCTTACCCTGCCGTAGGCTGTCCCATGCCCGCCCTGGGCATGGCCCGCCGGTGCAGACCGGACCCTTGTTATGGGCTGCCCATGGCCGCCCCTTTTCCTGCCCGCCCCTGTCTAGAACGGAATCCCATTGGCCAAGAAGGACGAGAAGTCGCACAAGAATGCACCGCTGATCGGCATCGACATCGGTGGTACAGGCATCAAGGGCGGCATTGTCGACCTGAAGAAGGGCAAGCTCCTGGGTGAGCGCTTCCGCGTCCCCACCCCGCAGCCCGCCACCCCCGAAGCAGTCGCCGAGGCTGTGGCCCTGGTGGTGGCCGAGCTTTCGGCACGCCCGGAGGCCCCGGAGGCCGGCTCCCCCGTAGGTGTGACCTTCCCGGGAATCATCCAGCACGGCGTGGTGCACTCGGCAGCCAATGTGGACAAGAGCTGGCTGGACACCGACATCGATGCGCTCCTTACAGCACGGCTTGGCCGGCCGGTGGAGGTCATCAACGACGCCGACGCGGCGGGCCTGGCCGAAGCCCGGTACGGTGCGGGTGCGGGCGTTTCCGGCACCGTGCTGGTGATCACCCTGGGCACGGGCATTGGCTCCGCCTTCATCTTCGACGGCAAACTGGTTCCCAACGCGGAGCTGGGCCACCTGGAAATAGACGGGTTCGACGCCGAATCCAAGGCGTCGGCCGTTGCCCGTGAACGCGACGGATTGTCCTGGGATGAGTACAGCGTGCTGCTGCAGCGCTACTTCTCGCACGTTGAGTTCCTGTTCTCACCGGAACTCTTCATTGTGGGCGGCGGCATCTCCAAGCGCGCGGATGAATACCTTCCCAACCTCAAGCTCCGCACGCCGATTGTCCCGGCTGTCCTGCGCAACGAGGCAGGCATCGTGGGAGCGGCACTGGAAATCGCGCTGAAGCACAAACTGGCCAAGTAGGGGTGGTGCCGGTGGCGGCTGCGGCTTCCCCTCCGCTGCCGCCACCGGAGTCTAGAGCGGGCTCTTCTCGGAGCTCTTGGCAGCGCCCTTGGCGTCTTCCTCCGCCTCATGGCGGAGCAGCGCGATAGCGGTTTCGAAGTCCTCCAGCGACTCGAATGCCTGGTAGACACTGGCGAAACGCAGGTAGGCCACCTTGTCGAGTTTCTGCAGGGGCCCGAGGATCACCAGCCCAACCTCGTGTGCGTCGATTTCGGCCGCGCCGGAGGAACGGATCTGTTCCTCCACTTCCTGGGCCAGCATGGCAAGGTCATCCTCGCTCACAGGGCGGCCCTGGCACGCCTTGCGCACGCCATTGATGACCTTGCTGCGGCTGAAGGGTTCTCCCACGCCGGACCGCTTAATGACGGAGAGGCTGGTGGTTTCGACCGTGGTGAAGCGGCGGCCGCATTCGGGGCACTGCCGGCGGCGCCGGATGGCTGACCCGTCATCGGCCATGCGGCTGTCAACCACGCGGGAATCGGGGTTGCGGCAGAACGGACAGTACATGGCGGTCCCCCTTCACGCTCGTGGTCTGCGGTGTCCTTGGAAGCCACCAGCACCGCCGGGGGGCGATGCCGTGGCGTCTCCCAGTTTACGGCCAGATATGGGGTAATAACAATCCTGTAATTACTACATGTAGTGGTGTCACCCTTTGGCAGGGAAACGCGCTGTGACCGCATCGCCGTGGGCGGGCAGGTCCTCGGCCCGTGACAGGCTGACGATGTGTCCGCTGACCTGTTTCAGGGCCTCCCGGCTGTAGTTGATGACCTGGATGGCCCGCAGGAAGGTGGTCACGTTCAGGCCCGAGGAGAAGGCCGCGGTGCCGCTGGTGGGCAGGACGTGGTTGGAACCGGCGCAGTAGTCCCCCAGGCTTACCGGGCTGTAGTCGCCGACGAAGATGGCTCCGGCGTTCCTGATACGGGCGGCCACGGCCGCAGCGTCCCGGGTCATGATTTCCAGGTGTTCCGCCGCGTAGGCATCGCAGGCAGCGATCCCCTGCTCCATGCCGTCCACCAGCACCACGCCGGACTGCGGGCCGGACAGCGCCTCACGGACCCTGTCCGAGTGCTTGGTGGCCGCGGCCTGTCGTTCCAGTTCCGCACGGACGGCGGCGGCCAGGTCCTGCGAATCGGTGATCAGGACCGATGCGGCCTTCGGATCGTGCTCGGCCTGGCTGAGCAGGTCGGCGGCGACCAGCGCGGGCTGGGCGGAGTCATCGGCCAGGATGGCGATCTCCGTGGTTCCTGCCTCGGAGTCGATTCCTACAACGCCCTTGACCAGTCGCTTGGCCGTGGCGACGAAAATGTTGCCGGGACCGGTCACCACATCCACGGGCTCCAGGGCCGCGCCGGCGTCCGTTGCCTCGATGCCGTAGGCAAAGGCGGCGATCGCCTGCGCGCCGCCGATGGCATAGACCTCGGTGATGCCCAGCAGTGCCGCCGCCGCGAGGATCGTGGGGTGCGGGAGTCCGCCGAATTCCTTTTGCGGCGGCGAGGCCAGGGCAATGGATTCGACGCCGGCTGCCAGTGCCGGCACGACGTTCATCACCACGGACGACGGGTACACGGCGAGCCCGCCGGGAACGTACAGCCCGACGCGCCCCACGGGTACCCAGTTCTGGCTGACCACGGCGCCGTCACCGAGTTCCACGTCCACGTTGCGGGGGCGCTGCCCGTCGGCGAACTTCCGGGCCCGGCTGATGGATTCCTCCAGGGCGGCCCGCACGGCAGGGTCGAGAGCGTCCAGGGCGGCGGAGATGGCCTCCCTGGGAACCAGCGGATGCTCCTGCGCCACGCCATCGAATTTCTCCGCCAGCTCCGCCAAGGCAGCGAAGCCGCGCTGGCGCACCGCGGAGATGATCTGCACAACCTTGTCCTCCGCGTCGGCCATGGTGTGGCCCGTGGCACGGGGAACGGCGGCGCGCAGGGCTGCGAGGGTCATGCTGCGGCCACGCAGGTCGATGGTGCGGAAGTCGACGGCGGCGGTCACGGAGGCGGGAAGTTCCGGGGAAGTGGTCACCGGTCTATTTTAGGGGGCTGAACCGGGTGGCTGTTCCGGCAGGGCCGGCGTCCGGTTTCCTGCCACCGGCGCCTACGAGTTCCAGGATGAAAACGGACACCGCCGTGGCGGCGGGCCACAGCAGCAGGACCGGCCATGCCCGGAGCGAAAAGGCGATGCTGGCGTTCGCCGAGGCGTCAACGGCCGGACCCCACAAGCGCGCCGCCAGAATACCGGTCCCCCACGCCACGGCGCTGCCGGCCAGTGCTCCGGCCAGCCCCGTCAACAGTGCAGCCTGTGGATCGCGCCGCTTGCCGTCCGCCAGGAACACCGCAAGGAGGCAGCCGGCCAGCACCAGGATCCCGGCGAGCGTAAGGTCGCGCGGCAGCCATACCAGCGGGACGGTGCCCGAGGACAGCGCGGGATCCCGCGTTATCAGGTTCAGCCCGCCCGGGGCCAGGAGCCACCACAGGAGTCCGGCCGGGATGCCCGCTGCCGCGGGTACCAGCAGCAGGGACCAGGGCAGGAGCCGCCTGGCGGGGCGGGCAAAGTTTGTCATGCAACACACCTTAACAAAGCTTCCTGCGGGGGAATCGGCCCCGTTGCCGCCGCGGCATGTTTTCCTGCCGCGACCACGGACCAATACGCTTGGAGGAAGAGTTACGCCACCTAGTGCAGGAGTCCCGGTGACCGACAGCAGCGAGCCGTTCGAGCAGACGTTCAGGGAGATGTTCCGCCGGCACGCCGCCGGCGTGGCCATCATTACGGTGAACTACCAGGATGAGCCCTACGGCTTCACCGCCACCTCGGTCGCGTCATTGTCCGCCAAGCCGCCGCGCTTCACGTTCAACATGGCCCGCAGTTCCAGGTCCTGGCCGGCGGTCGCCAACACCCAGTACCTCGGGGTCCACATGCTGGGGCTGGAGAACCAGGAACTGGCCGCGCGCTTTGCCCGCCCCGGCAACCGGTTCGAAGGCAACCACTGGGAGGTTGGCCCGCACGGCGTTCCCATCCTCAAGGACGTGGCGGGCTGGCTGATCGGCGAGGTCCAGATGCGGCTCTCGTTCGAAAACAACGCGGTGGTGGTGGTCCAGGTGGTGGATGGCCAGGTGGGCGGCGAGGGATCGCCGCTGCTCTACCATGGCGGGGCCTATGGGCAGCCGGTGCCGCTGGACTACGAAATCTAGCCAGCCGGGACCTTACCAGGCACAAGGACGCGGACGACGGCGGGAGGTGGCTCCCGCCGTCGTCCGCGTCTTTGTCAGGCGTCCAGGCAGGCCGGGCCCAGCAGGACCTTCAGGTCACCGAACAAGGACGGACTGGGGTTCACCCGCAGGTGCACCGGCAGGCCCATGATTTCCGTGCGGGTGTCGCCCTGCAGGTGGAGCCTGACTTCCGAGTTGCCGCGGTGGGTGCGCAGCACATCGCCAAGCTCCGTGACCACGGCCTCGGTGGCCTTGTGGGTGGGCATGGTGATCACCAGTGGTCCGTGCAGGCCCTCGCTAAGGTCCGGAACAGACAGTTCCATGCAGTTCAGCGTGATGGCGCCGTCGTCGCGCTTCTGCAGGCGGCCCTTGACCACCACGATCAGGTCCTCGGCCAGCACGGATGCGATGGGTCCATAAACCTGGCCGAAGAACATCACCTCGATGGAACCGCCCAGGTCCTCCACCTCGGCCCGGGCGTACGCATTTCCGCTGGCTTTGGCGATGCGGCGGCTCAACGAGGTGATCATTCCGGCGATGGTGATGATGGCGCCGTCCTGCGGCCCGTCCTCGCCGAGGATGGTGGTGATGCTCATTTCCGCGTGCTGGCTCAGCAGCCCCTCAAGGCCCTGCAGCGGGTGGTCCGAGACGTACAGGCCCAGCATGTCCCGTTCGAACGAGAGCTTGTCCTTCTTCTCCCACTCCGGCAGGTCAGGTATCTCGATGCTCAGGGAGGACGATTCCGCCCCGGCATCCTCGAACCCGGCGAAAAGGTCGAACTGGCCGATGGCCTCGTTGCGCTTGAGGGTGATGACGGAGTCGATGGCCTCTTCGTGGATCATTGCCAGGGCGCGGCGGTGGTGGCCCAGTGAGTCAAACGCGCCGGACTTGATGAGGGACTCGATGGTCCGCTTGTTGCAGACGACGGCCGGAACCTTCATCAGGTAGTCCTTGAACGAGGTGAAGGCACCCTCGCTTTCGCGTGCTGCCACCATGGCTTCCACGGCGTTGACGCCCACGTTGCGGATGGCGCCCATGCCGAAACGGATGTCGTTCCCCACCGGGGTGAAGTTCAGGGCGGACTCGTTGACGTCCGGCGGAAGCACCGTGATGCCCATGCGCCGGCACTCGTTGAGGTAGATGGCGGACTTATCCTTGTCATCGCCCACCGAGGTCAGCAGCGCAGCCATGTACTCCGGCGCGTAGTGGGCCTTGAGGTACGCGGTCCAGTAGGAGATCACCCCGTAGGCTGCCGAGTGCGCCTTGTTGAAGGCGTAGTCGGAGAAGGGCAGGAGAATGTCCCACAGTGTCTTGACGGCCTCCATGGAGTAGCCGTTGTCCTGCATGCCCTGGGAGAATCCCGCGAACTGCTTGTCCAGCTCGGATTTCTTCTTCTTGCCCATCGCGCGGCGGAGGATGTCTGCCTGGCCCAGCGAGTAGCCGGCGAGCTTCTGCGCCACGGCCATGACCTGCTCCTGGTACACAATCAGGCCGTACGTACCACCGAGGATCTCCTTGAGCGGCTCCTCCAGCTCCGGGTGGATGGGGATGACCTCCTGGATCCCGTTTTTGCGCAGCGCATAGTCGGTGTGGGCGTTGGCGCCCATGGGACCGGGACGATAGAGCGCCAGGACGGCGGAGATGTCTTCAAAGTTGTCAGGCTTCATCAGCTTGAGCAGTGACCGCATGGGACCGCCGTCGAGCTGGAACACGCCCAGGGTGTCGCCGCGGGCGAGAAGTTCGTAGGAGGCGGCGTCGTCGAGTTCGAGGTTTTCCAGGTCCAGGTCGATGCCGCGGTTCATCTTGATGTTCTCGAGGGCGTCGGAAATGATCGTCAGGTTCCGCAGGCCCAGGAAGTCCATCTTGATCAGGCCAAGGCCCTCGGACGTCGGGTAGTCGAACTGGGTGATCACCTGGCCGTCCTGGAAACGGCGCATGATCGGGATGACGTCGATGATGGGGTCCGACGACATGATGACGCCGGCGGCATGCACGCCCCACTGCCGCTTCAGGCCCTCGATACCCAGGGCCGTCTCGAAGACCTTGGCTGCTTCGGGGTCGGTGGCGATCAGCTGGCGGAAGTCCCCGGCCTCGCTGTAGCGCTTGGCGTCCGGGTTCTGGATGTCGGCCAGCGGAATGTCCTTGGCCATGACCGCGGGCGGCAGGGCCTTGGTCAGCGTCTCACCCATGCTGAAGGGGTAACCCAGCACGCGCGAGGAGTCCTTGAGGGCCTGCTTCGTCTTGATGGTGCCGTAGGTGACGATCATCGCCACGCGTTCGTCACCGTACTTCCGGGTCACATAGTCGATGACTTCCGAGCGGCGCCGGTCATCGAAGTCGACGTCGAAGTCGGGCATGGAAACGCGGTCCGGGTTGAGGAACCGTTCGAAGATCAGGCCGTGGCGGAGGGGGTCGAGGTCGGTGATGCGCATGGCGTAGGCCACCATGGAGCCTGCACCTGAGCCACGTCCCGGACCCACGCGGATGCCGTTGTTCTTGGCCCAGTTGATGAAGTCGGCAACCACCAGGAAGTATCCGGGGAACCCCATGGACGTGATGACGCCGAGCTCGTAGTCGGCCTGCTTGCGGACCTCGTCCGGGATACCGCCCGGGTAGCGGTACTGCAGGCCCTTGTCCACTTCCTTGACCAGCCAGGACGTCTCGTCCTCGCCCGGCGGGCAGGGGAAGCGGGGCATGAAGTTGGCGTCCGTGTTGAAGGACACCTCACAACGCTCTGCGATCAGGAGCGTGTTGTCGCAGGCATCCGGATGGTCGCGGAAGAGTTCACGCATCTCGCGCGGCGACTTGAGGTAGTAGCCGCTGCCGGAGAACGCGAACCGCGAGCCGCCGTTGTCGTAGGTGGGTTCAAGCAGGGTGGAGCCGGACTGGATGGCCAGCAGGGCCTCGTGTGCCTTGGCGTCGTGCTCGTGTGTGTAGTGGAGGTCGTTGGTGGCCACCAGCGGCAGGTTCAGGTCCTTGGCGAGCCGCAGCAAGTCGCCGGTGACCCGCCGCTCAATGTCCAGCCCGTGGTCCATCAGTTCGCAGAAGTAGTTTTCCGCGCCGAAGATATCCCGGAACTCGGCCGCGGCCTCAAGTGCTTCGCGGTACTGCCCGAGACGAAGCCGGGTCTGGACTTCCCCGGAGGGGCACCCAGTGGTGGCAATGAGTCCTTCGGAGTAAGTGTTCAGCAGCTCCCGGTCCAGGCGTGGCCATTTGCCGAAGACCGAGTCGAGGGACGCGATGGATGAGGCACGGAAGAGGTTCCGCATGCCCACGTTGTTGTAGCTCAGGAGCGTCATGTGGGTGTACGAACCACCACCGGACACATCGTCCTTGCGCTGGGATTCGTCGCCCCAGCGCACGCGTTCCTTGTCGGTCCGCGCGGTCCCGGGAGTTACATAGGCTTCGACGCCGATGATCGGCTTGATGCCCTTGGCCTGGGCCTTCTGCCAGAAATCGAAAGCGCCGAACAGGTAGCCGTGGTCCGTGGTGGCAAGGGCAGGCATGCCCAGGCGCTCGGTTTCGTCGAACAGCTCCCCCAGGCGGGCTGCTCCATCCAGCATGGAATATTCGGTGTGGGTGTGCAGGTGGACGAACGAATCATTGCTGGAACTCACCGGAC
>Ga0308169_10001210_pt1 | contig 31037 bp, 22 predicted proteins | sample PhyBR1_2_FD_202139 | JGI IMG/M metagenome (GOLD analysis project Ga0308169, IMG submission 202139) | Phyllosphere microbial communities from UC Gill Tract Community Farm, Albany, California, United States - DLSLSB.R1 | ecosystem: Host-associated > Plants > Phyllosphere > Unclassified | place...
GCTGAAGCGCACCCGCGCCCCTGCGTGCAGTCACCGACCGAGCCGCGCGCCGTGCCGCCGACGAGGAGGAGCGCGCCGCCGAGCGCGAGCGCAAGCGGGCCGAGCGCCTCAACGACAAGGCGCGCGAGAGCGGGACGGCCATCGAGTGCGGGTGCTGCTACGACGAGGTGGCGGTCGAGAACACGGGTGCGTCCTGAGCTCTCCCGAGGTCCCTTCGCCTTCCGCCCGCCCATCGTCGTCGCCGTTCCTCTCGAGCCCGAGACAGCCGAGCTGACCTCGGCTTCCCTCCTGCAGCATCGTGCGCCGAGGGCCACCTCTTCTGTAAGAGCTGCGCGCTCGCCAACGCCAGCGACCGCATCGGGCGTCGCCAGGCGGTGCGTCTCTTCCTCTTCCTCTCCTGGTCGCCCTCTTCCCCGCCTTCCCCGGCCTGACGTCGCTCCTCACACAGGTCCTCCCCTGCATGACGGCCGACTGCAGCGCGCGCTTCAACCCCAAGTCGTACCCGACGTTCCTCGCGCCCAAGATGGTCGACTCGCTCGCGGCGCTCGCTTAGCAGAAGGACCTCGACGAGGCGTTCGACGGCGTCGAAGGCTTCGAGAAGTGCCCGTGCGTCCGACCTTCGTCCTCGTCGAAACGGTGAGCTGCCGCGAGCGCCCTCGCTGACCTCGCCTCCGCCGTCGCCCGCAGGTTCTGCCCGTTCGCCTGCCTCATCGAGAACCCGGACGAGCGGCTCTTCCGCTGCGAGAGGCCCGAGTGTCGCAAGGTCTCGTGCCGCAAGTGCCGCAAGGTGCGCTCGTCCCCCCTCCCTCGCCCGTCGTTCCCGTCGTCGTCCTTGCCGGCGCTGACGCTCGGACCTGTGCCTTGCAGGAAGGTCACGTTCCGCTCTCGTGCGAGGAGGCCGACGAGGAGAGCCGGCTTCCAGGCGTGCATGCAGTCGCAGGTGCGTCCTCTCGTCGTCGTTCTGCTGGGCGCTCGAGGAAGCCGCTGACGCCGGACCTTCCGTCCCTCTCGCCCGCAGAGGCGATGTCGGCCGCCCTCATCCGTCCCTGCCCAAAGTGCACCGTGCCGTGCCTCAAGTCGGACGGGTGCAACAAGATGGTCTGCAGCCAGTGCGGCGCGTACTGGTGCTACTGCTGCCGCGCGATCGTGCGTCCACAGCCTGCCGAGCCTCGGCCGACCTTGACGTCCTCGCGCTGACGCCTGTCCCGCCTCGCTCTCGCAGATCAAGGGCTACGAGCACTTTGAGCAGCGCGCCGGGTCCGGCGACGGCAAGTGCGTTCTCCACGACGACACCGAGATGGCCGACTACAACCAGGTCCGTCCTCGCTCTCTCCTCGTGCGCCCGTCGCTCTCGTAGGGCGGCTCAACTGAGCTCACGCTTCCTCTCACAGGTCGAGCAAGCTCGCCTCCGCGCCCAAGATGCTCTCGACGCGCGCACCGCCGCCGATGCAGCCCGCCTCGCCGCCGACAAGCCGGTCCGAGCGGCGCCCATCTACCCCGCCGGCCACCCTCTCGCCGCACCAGGCGCCGCCGCAGCGCCGCTCGCCGCACACTTCAACTTCAACTTCGGCGCTGGACCTGCACCCGCCGTCGTCGCAGCGGCGGCGCCACCCGCGCCCGCCTTCGCTTTCGGCGGCGCCCGCGTCGGCGTTGCGTTCGGCATGCCCGCTGCGCCCGACGGCCCCGCCTTTGTGTTCGGCCCTGCGCCGGGCCCGCCGGTGCCGGCGGCGCCGGCGGGCTTCGGGCTCTTCGGCTTCGGCGGCGGCGAGGGTGACGGCGGCGCCTTCCGCGCCGTTCGCCGTTTGCCTGGGCCGCGCCGATGACGGTGAGCAGGTGTGCGCGAGCTTGTGGGCGGCGTACGGGAGCTGTGGAGGGCAGGGAGGGGCAGCAGGAGCCAAGGGGCCCTGCTCGACGGAGAGGAGGAAAAGAGAGGGCGTTCGACAGGTGCGCTCAGTCCTCCTCCTGCTCTTGTACGCGCTCCTCGACCTCAGTCCCTCCTCGTCCGCAACAGATCTCGCTTGCGCTGTACCCTCTCTGCCGTAGTATCTTCGTTCGTGCCGTCGTTCCTGTGCAATCGTGCGCTTTTCCTTGCTCTTGCAGCATCGTCGAGCGAGTTCCTTAGCGAGGCTCGTTCAAGCCGTGTCGCTTTCGACGAAAGCTGCAAGTCGGTATATGACTTCGAGCCTTGCTCGCCTGCAGCTCGTTCAGGCTGCGCTCGGGCCAGGAAAGCTCTCGAGGTGCGACTTGCGAAGGTCGGTTTGTCGGCTCGCTTCTCGTCGACGCGCTTCTAACGGCGAGAACATGCAGGAGAGGAGCGATCGAGAATGAACTCCTGTCGATGCTGCTCCTATCGCCGGTCGCCGAGCGGACCTCGCGCGCGGCCTCTCGGAAAGTCCGCGGCAGGTCCGTGCGGTCCACCTCTCGCCGATGCACTTGCTCTCACTTGCCTTTGCGCCATCGCTCACCTTGGCTATGTCGGCCGCTCGCAGCAGAAGCCCTTCACCCGAGCACGGCGAGCACGACGAGTACTCGGACGGCGAGGAGGTCCCGGCCGACCAGCTCGTCTCCACGGCAGAGGCGCTTTACGACCAAGGTGAGCTCCTCGTACAGCTAAGCTCGTGGACCAGTCCAGAGTCTGACACTTGCCATCAATTGCAGTGTGCGAAGGTGCGTCGCTGTCTCGTCGAAACTCGCCGCTTCTGCTCGCACCGTCTCACGCTTCCTCCTCGGCGCAGGCTGGCGGCGTCTGCTCGAGCCCGCCTTTCGCGAGCCCGTCGTCGAGTACCATCGTCTCGACTTGAAGATTCTCAAGATCAAGCACCAGCTTTGTGCGTCGCCTCGCTGACCTCCTTTTGCTCCAAGTGCACGGTCCGCTCACTCTTCGCCGCGCCGCATCCGCAGCCCAGTCCCTCGCCGAATCGGTCAGGCACCAGCTCGAGGAGAAGCGCAATCACCTTCGCCGCGAGCGCAAGGAGATCGTCCGTCGGACCCAGCTCTCGTACGACGCTGTCGCGCTCTACCTCGACGTTTTGCGCTGGGTGAGTTTCCTTCCCTGCTCTCGCGTCCTCTCTCTGCGAGACTTGACTCTCTGCATGATCCGCACAGACGGCAACTCTGCAAGACCTGGGTACGTGCGGCGCTCTCTTTTCGTTGACCGTGCGAGCGCTCAACCGACGTGCTCTCGCTCGCGCGCGCAGATTGGGGCGCCGACGACCGCGGTGCGCATGGACCCTCCTGCTCTCGACAAGCGTAAACTCCCCGCTGAGTCTCCTTACTTCTGCGCGCAGTGGCCCTCGACGAGTTGTCTGCGGCGGATCGAGAGCTAGTGGTGCGTGCGGCTCTCGCTCTTTCCGTTTCCTTTCGCCAGCTGACACCGTGTCTCTCGAGCAGGCCGACTATCTCGAACGCGCCTCGGACGTTGAGACCGACGGCATGAACGTCCTCGAGCATCACATCGGGCAGCTCGAGAACCGGCACCACGCGGTTGCTGCTCGGCGTGCGCGACTCGAAGCGCGCCGCCTGCACGCCGCCGAGCGCAGGGCTGAGCGGGCCGGGACAACGCAGTCTGCAAGGCGGCACACGTTCGAGCGACGCCCTTCGCGCCTCAGCCATGCGCACGTGCCGTCGCCGTCGCCCGAGCACGACGAGGCTCGTGCGCTCGGCAGGGCTCGAGACTCGAGGGAGGGCGGCTTCCGCCGCGCTTTGCTGTACTACCAGCGCGAGTACTGAAATGATCTGAGCGCTCCCGAGACGAAACTCTGCAAGCGGGCGCGAGAGGGAAGACCTAGAGCCGGAACCTGACGAGCGCAGACCCAGATGAGGACGACGACGAGAATAAGAATTGCAGAAATAAGTGACGACGAGCCAGAGTACGGTCCTCCTCCCCACCCCGAGCCGATACCCAGGATGCTCCCCTATAGACGAGCGGTGGCAGCACCGGCGTCGCGCACGGACCCCTCGGCCTTAAGCATGTCGGCGAACTTTTCGGCGACGGCGACGACGGCGGCTTGCTGTAGGGGGTGGAGGACCGAGTACGAGTCGTGCGTTCGAGTCGAGTGCGCGACGATGGTGACGGTGAGAGGAGCGTGCGATGCAAAAGAAAGAGAGAGAGCGAGTTGAGAAGGTGCGAGTTGGAGGAGGAGGAGGAGGAGGAGGGTGACTCGTCAGCGCGCTCGACCGCTCGAAGCGATGCGAGAGAGAGAAAAGAGAGAGAGAGAGAGAGAGAGAGAGAGAGAGAGAGAGAGAGAGAGAGAGAGAGAGAGAGAGAGAGAGAGAGAGAGAGAGAGACGAGGCACGCACAGGGTGGCCGCTGACGGCATCGGGAAAGATGCTCGCGTCGCAGATGCGCAGGTTGGTCGTGCCGTAGACGTGCAGAGCCGGGTCGACGACGCTGCCCTTGGAGCGCTCACCTGCAGGTAGAGAAGCATCAGCACGACTCGTTCGCCGAGCGAGACGTCGAGAGGGTGAGGAGGAAAGGGGAGAAAGGAAGGGACACACCGATCCTGGCCGTCGCGAAGGGGTGGTAGATCGTCTCGGCCGTCTCCCTCGAGTGCTGCAGGAGCTCATTGTCGGTCGCGTTCAGGAAGCCCTGCATGCCGCCGGCCGGAAGGTCGACGCCCGTGATGACGTCGGCGAGCGGCGCCGTCTGCGAAAGGCGACGCAAGAAGTGCAGGCCGGCGAGGAGGACCTGTGCAGCGTGACATGCAGCGAGTCAGCGCTACGCGTTCCGAGAGGTGCAGTGCAGGCACAGCCGCAGGTCATGCGCACCTTCTGGTCCCGCTCGTCGCTCAGGTACCTCGGGTCGATGAGCGGCTCGTCCCAGACGTTGCCGCTGCGAATGCCGACGGTGCCGGTGCTGAACGGCTTGAGGATGGTCGAAGCCATCGTGAAGTAGTCGGCCGAGGGCACAGGAGGAGGCGTCATGGCGTGGCTGCGAGCGAGGAGGCGCGAGTTAGGAAGGTCCCGACGGGGAGGCGAAATACAGAGCGAGAGGCACCGGCGACGCACTTGAGGTACCAAACAGGCGCAGCGATGATCTCGAGGTCGGCGCTCGTCTCGCCGCTCGCGTTGATCTTGAAGTCGACGACGCCCTTGGCCTCGGCAGCCGAGGACGAGATGGACCCGTCGCGCGCGATCGTGTCGGAGCGGAGAAAGGCGCCGGCCTCGGCGAGGTTCGACGTGAGGGCGCCGGTGCCGAACACGAGCCACCGGATGAGCGACGGGATCTGTGAGCGAGAGGGACGGCGTCAGCTCCTCTTCTCGAGAAGCAGGCAGAGACAAGGACGTGAGGGACGCACCGTACGAAGCTGGCTCTTGAGGAACTCGAGACTCGTGCCGCTCTTGGCGCGGAAGAAGATGCCGGCGAGGAAGTGGTCCTTGAGGCCCTCGCCGACGCCGGGCAGGTCGAGCTTGCTCTCGACGCCGACAGCGTCGAGCTTGTCCTTGGCGCCGATGCCGGAGCAGAGGAGGAGCTGCGGCGTGCCGAACGCGCCGAGCGAGAGGATAACGTCGTGCTTGGCCCGGGCGACGAAGGTCTGGCCGTCACGAGCCTGCTGAAGCTCGACGCCGACGCAGCGCTGTGCGCCGTCCTGGGTCTCGCCGACGGCGGAAGGGGGCGAAGGGCCGAGGAGGATCGTGCTGCACCGCGTCGAGGTGAGGATCGAGAGGTTGCTGCGCGTGTAGACCGAGGGAGGGAGGTAGGCGGCCGAGGTGGACGAGCGCTGGCCCTTCGAGTCGACGGTCGCCTGAAAGCGCGTGATCTGTGCAGCGCGCAGTGCCGAGTCAGCTTTGAGCTTCGACGAGCGAGCGGGCAAGCACGAGGTACGAGCTGGACGCACGCCGTTCGGGTTCGTCTCGATGTTGAGGTCCGGGTTGTGCGGCACGCCGGCGGCAGGCTGCAGCGCAGGTCGTCGAAGCGAGTCAGCTTCGTCGCTCTCGGCAAGCTCGAGAGGGTGAGAGAGGTGAGAGGAAGTTGAACGCACGCCGGTCTTGACCCAAGCGTCGACGACAGGCGAGACCGGCGGGTAGCCCGTCTGCCACACGCCCTCCTTGCCGCGCAGCTGCACGAGGGACCGTCAGGAAGGGCTCGAGCGCGTCGTCGAGAGCGAAGAGCGGACGCACCGACTCGTCGATCTTGTGCGCCGGGTTGGGCGTGAAGCCCTCGGCCTTGGCGAAGTACGGCTTGAGGTCCTCCCAGCTCCAGCCGGTCGCGCCCGCCGCCTCCCACTGCAGCGCAACGGGCACGAGCACATGAACGTGACGTCGAGAGGGTGGGAGAGAGGAAGCGGGGCGAGCAGGAGAGGGAAAAGGCAAGGGAGTCAGCCTCGAGCCCGCTCGGACCTCGCCTAGGCACAAGCGAAAGGGGAGCGCACCGCGTCATAGTCCTCGCGCGAGCAGTGCTGGTAGATCTGAGCGTTCATGGCCGACGAGCCGCCGAGCATCTTGCCTGCAGGGAGGGAGAAGAGGCGTCAGCGCGTCGTTTTCGGGAGCGGAAGACCAGGGAGAGGGAGGGGACGAGACGCACCGCGCGGCTGGAAGAGCGAGCGGCTGCAGAGCTCGGCTTGGGGAACGGTCGAGAAGGCCCAGTCGGCAGGCGTCCTGCAGTGCGCAACAGGAGAGCGAGGTCAGCGAGTCGGTCCCCGGAGCGAGACGAGGTCGAGCTGGGAAAGAGGGACGCACTTGAACAGATTGGCCCAGCCAGCCGGTACGCGCGAGAACATGACCTTCTGGTCGCTCTCACCAGCCTCGACCAACAGCACAGAGACGTTCGGGTCCTCGGTGAGCCTCGAGGCGAGGACGCAACCGGCCGTGCCGCCGCCGCAGATGATGTAGTCGAACTGCTTGACGGCGGGTGCAGGGCCGTCGCCCCTGTCGAGAACCTCGGCTGGGTCGGCGGTGCCCTTGTGCGCGTCGGGGTCGGTGGCGTGAGCGAGCGAGGCGAAGAGGGCCGGCTCCGAGATGCCGGCGTAGCGCGGCGGGGTGGCCGAGAACCCGGGGAGGAACGACGAGAGGGGCATCGTGGCTGTCGAGCGGGTGCGAGCGAGTGGCGAGAGTGGAAGCAAGAGCCAAGGTGCGCCTGGCTGTCGCTCGCCCGGCTCGGCACGAGGCGGAAGAGCCCGGCCGACCGCGCGGGCTCCGCAGGCGCCTATCGCGGCGATGCAGCCGGTCAGGAGACAGCGCATCGCTGCACCGAGGAACGTCCGCTCTCAGGAAATTCCGGGCGACGAGAGCGGGGCGGACGGTGAGGCGAGCGGGGAGGGAGAGAGAGCACGGGGCGCGGTCGACTCGCACAGGCTCGCTATGTAGCGGCAGCGGTGGCCTCGAAGCAAGAAGCTGAAGCAGAAGCAGGTCGCCTGGAGCAGGTGTGCGGCGAGGGAGAGGACGGCGAGGTGCGTGTTGTGCGACTCGGGGCGCGGCGAGCACAGGCACGGTTCGCGCTCGCTGCCTCCTCCCGCTCGATGCGAGGTGTGCGCCTGCTCGTCGCTCTGTGCACTCCCTTTGACACGCTTTGCGAGCTGCAGGAGAGCGGCGTGCGGTGCGGGCGAGGCGGAGCGGGTCGACACCACGTGACGCTGCGCCCAAGTTGGGTGAGGGAGCGCGACGGGCGAGGCGAGGGGGCTGCCGGAGGCTTTGTAGGGAGGGAGGGACGGGGGGCAGAAGGCAGTGCACAGTGCTGCTGTGCGAGCTGGACGAAGGCGAGAAGAGCGAGAGCCGGATCGAGAGGCGGCGGCTCCGAGCGACGAGGGCCGAAGAGCGCGAAGACAAGGACAAACGGCCTCGCTCGCTCTCACTCGCTCGTCCTCCGCCCTCTCGTCCAGCACAGGCTTGTGCCCCTTCAAGACCCTCCTTCAACCACCAGCAACCCGCCGAGCCACTCGAACCGCCGCCCCTCGCCGTCCCCGTCCTCGAGTGCCATCCCTTTCCCCCCTCCTCCCCCTCCCCCCCGATCGTCGTCGCTCAACCTCGTCGCCCACTCGGCCCTCGCACCTCAAAGGCCAGCCACTCGTCGACCATGCACTTCTCGGCCACCACATCGGCACTCGCCGCCGCCGCCCTCGCCCTCGCCTCGGCTCAATCGGCCACCGCTCAGGGCTCGGCCGCACCCGCCTCGTCCTCGTCGTCCTCATCCTCGGCCCCGTCTCGCACCTCGACCAGCAGCACCGGTGCGTCTGCACTCCTCTTATGACCCGCCGTCACGGCACCCGCTGATCTTCTCCCACCCGCGCAACGCAGCCTCGTCGTCGTCGGCGGCCAACCCGCTCATCCCCTCGACCATCTCGCCCAAGTGCCAGTCGTTCCTCACCTACCTCAACTCGCACCAGGACATCAGCACCTGCACCGCACCCCTCCTCTCGGCCCTCTCGACCTTCCAGGCCTCGGCCGCCTCGAGCGACTACTCGGCCAACGACGCCGCCGTCCAGGACGCCCTCGCCGGCCTGTGCTACTCGTCGGCGTGCGACGACGCCCTCGTGCGCTCCCTCCTCACCCAGTTCAACTCGAACTGCACCCAGGAGCTCACGGCCAGCAACGACGTCGTCCTCGGGTCGTACGACGCCCTGTACGTCCTCACCCCGCTGCGCGACGCCGTCTGCAGCACCGACTCGACCGCCGACTGGTGCATCAACGACATCGCCAAGGGCTCGATGCCCGCAGGCTCGACCGGCGCCAACGCGACCCACGTCGTGTCGAGCGTGGCGAGCTCGTACGCCGCCGCCGCGACCGCCTCGATCGACTCGGGCTCGTCGGCCTCGTCGTCCGCCGCCTCGTCGTCGTCGACCAACGAGACCGAGGCGACCTTCAACACGACGACCCACCTCGTCCAGTCGGTCCCGGTCGTCAACAACGCGCGCATCCTCGCCGCGCAGGACTCGTCGTTCGAGATCGACGTGCCGGCTCCGCCGAGCCTGTACGTCCAGATCTCAGGCGCCGTCAAGCGCCTCGTGCGCCGCCAGTGGAACGGCGACTCGGTGTCGTCGGCATGGTCGTCGTCGGGCAGCGGCGCGCCGGCGTCGGCCTCGCGCTCGGGCTCGTCGGCGCAGGCGAGCGCGAGCGCGTCGGCCTCGGGCGCCAACTCGACGGCGGCCGCCTCGAACTCGACCTCGAGCACGTCCTCGCTCGGCGACGACTCGACGACGGCGGGCGTCCAGTCGTTCGACGTGCCGTCGATCCTCCCCAACGCCGCCACGTGGTCGTCGGCGTCGCTCCCCTTCCTCTTCCTCTCGCCCTCGATGTCGTCCAACGTCCTGTGCTCTCAGTGCACCAAGTCGATCCTGTCGGCCTACGTCGCGTGGGAGTCGCGCATGCCGTACGCGCTCGGCCTCGCCAACTCGCCCTTGCTCAAAGGCCAGGGCAGCCTGTGGACGGCGACGGGCGAGAAGTGCGGCGGCGGCTTCCTCGAGAGCGTCACCAAGCAGGCCGGCGAGACCAACCTGACCGGTGCCGCCGCGCAGGGCCTCGCCGTGCGCGCGTCGGGCATCCTCGGCGCCGTCGTCCTCGCGGCGACGCTCCTCCTCGCCTAAAGCGGGCACGGTCCCTCCCCTCCCACCTCACGCCCTCGCACCACCATGTGCGCACCCTCGATACCCCTCGCGATACCCACCTTCCTTTCCAGCGCGCGCCTCCTCTCCAACTTTCGCCTTTCCTTCCCGCTCGCCCGCCCTGTTCTCGTTCTCGCACCCGCATACCCTCCTCTCTCTCTCATGTCCTCGCTCCTCCCTCTCCTTGTCGGCGCAGCGCGCCCTTCCCCCTCCTGTCCTTCTTACTCCTCTTAGTGCTCGCCCCCTCGTCCTGTCGTCGTCGTCGTCGTCGTCGGCTCGAGGGCCCTTTTCGCAGCTTGTCTTCCTCCCCTTCTTGCCCTTATGGCGGGAGACGTAGCGCGAGGCGTGTGCAGTACATACCCGTGACTGTTCCTCGAGCTCTGCGGACGAGAGGAGAGCGCGCGAGAGCGAGAGCAAGCCTGAGCTTCGCAGGCACAGCTTGACTCCCGGCTGCGAGTTCATCCAAAGAGTGGTCACCGTCGCTCAGCATGCGCACTCGATCACAGGGATCAGAGCGTGAGCAAGAAGAGCGCCTCGTGGCCGGAAAAGGCGCCAGGGAGGATGCGCCAGGGAGAAGAGGGGCGTGCGAGAGCAGCTCGGCGGCCCTCGCGCCGCTGAGGCCGACTGGGCGCGCCCTCGCCGCTCGGTACGAGCCCGTTGAAGGCCCGAGGCGAGTAAGCGCGCAAGCGTGATGTCGAGCGCGCGAGGGAAGCAGGAGGGAGGGAGAAGCGGGGGCGAGGCGGTGTCGGCGCACGCGCACCAGAGCCGCTCGCGCGCTCGTGCCCGCAGTAATACAGCTTGATAGCGCAGCCTCGCGCCCGACATCAGGCCCCGCGAGCCTTGTAGAGCGAGCCAACGAGGCGAGCGATGAAGATGTCGGCGGGCGGCGGGCGACGCAGCGAGCGCAGCTGGGGAGCTCGCTGCCAGCAGGGCTGCAGTGCGGATCAGCTGGAGCCCGTGACCCTGCTCGCCCTAGCACGCAGGGCGCTAGCGGAGGACGGCCGGGGTGAGGTCACGGTCGAGCGAGCGTCGCGCGTCGTCGTCTCGTCCTCATCGCGCCACTCTCGACCGATGAGAGCGAGCATGGCTGCTCTCGACTTGATCCTGCTCGGCACAGCCACCTCGTCCGGCCTGCCCGCCGTCCAGTGCCTCACCGACCCGGTCGGCGGCTGCCACTGCTGTCGCTCGACCCTCGACAAGGCCGACCTCGCCGCGCAGAAGAACCTCAGGCGCAACACGAGCGCCATCCTGCGTGTCCCGCCCCGGCAAGCAGGCGACCGCGAGCGCACCATCCTCATCGACGTGCGTCCCCTCCCTTCCTCTCAGCGAGGCTGTGCCCGCACCGCCGCTGACTCTCGCCTTGCCTCGCACAGTGCGGCAAGACGTTCTACGGTGGCGCAATAGAGCACTGGCCCAAGCACGGCCTGCGCGAGATCGACGCCGTCCTCCTCACGCACGCTCATGCCGTGCGTCCTCCTCCCTTTCCCTCTCGTTCCACTCGCTCGCGCCGAGCTGACCTCCTGTTCCGCCGCACAGGACGCCATCCTTGGCCTCGACGACCTTCGAGGTGCGCACTCCTCGCTACGAGACGACCTCGAGTGCGCAGCTGACCCCGCCTTCGCGCTCCTCCTCGCAGGTTGGACCTTGCGCGGCGCAATCCAGCCGTCCATCCCGATCTACCTCACCCAGGAGACCTTCACCGAGGTGTCTCGAGTGCGTGACTTCTCCCTGCGCCAATCCCTCTCTTGCTCGGTCGACGAGCTGACCCTCCTCGAGTTGCACTCCCGCAGGCGTTCCCCTACTTGACGAGCCTCGGCAAGGCGGTGCGTTCTCCCCTCAGCAAATCCTCTCCACCTAAATGAGCATGTGCTAATGATGCCGTTCGCAGACTGGAGGAGGAGACGTCCCCGCCCTCACGTGGCACGTCTTTGACGAGAACGAGCCGTTCGAGCTGTTCGGCATCCAGATCACGCCTCTGCCAGGTGCGTCGACGCTCGCTTCTCGGCAGCTCGCAGGAGGCGCTCTCACGCGCTCCCCTCGCGCTTGCGGTCAGCTGCGCTGACGCTCTTCCTCATCGTCGCTCGCGCGCAGTGCACCACGGCAAGTTCTTTACGACGCCGCCGTCGCCCTACACGTGCCTCGGCTTCCTGTTCAACACGTCGATCGCCTACCTGTCGGACGTCTCCTTCGTGCCGCCGCCCGTGTGGGCCGTCATCGAGCGCACGCTCGCCGGCGCGAGGCTCGACGCGCTCATCGTCGACTGCCTGCGGGTCGAGCCGTTCACGAGCCACTACGGGATCGGGCAAGCAGTGCAGACGGCGAGGCGGCTCGGCGCGAGGAAGAACTACCTGGTGCGTCCCAGTCGCGCTCGTCGGAAGAGTGCGCCAACGTGAGCTGACGCACCTTCCCTCGCCCTTCCCTCCTCGCCCCTTCGACACCCTCTCGCTCCTCCTCCTCCATCCGCCTCCTTCCGCCTCCTCCCTCACGTCAACTTGTCGCCGCCGCCCTCGCACCGACGCTCGCCGTCGCCGTCTTCGGTCGCCCGCCCCTCGCAGCTCGGGTTCGGGCACCGCACGTCGCACGCGCTGTGGCTCGCGCTGTGCGAGGCCCTGTCGACGTCGCCGCCGAGGCGCACGTCGCTCGCCGTCGTCGAGGGGCAGCAGATCCCGCCCGCGCCGGCGAGCGTGTGGGAGCTGTACAACGGGTCGGCCGACCCGACGCGCGAGGAGGCGGGCGTGTTTGTCGAGCGGGGCCTGCAGGCGGTCGAGAGCTGGGAGCGAGGGAGCCCGGCCGACGAGCGAGGCGGCGAGGGCGACGTGTGGGTGCGGCCGGCGGTGGACGGGATGCGGATCCGGGTCGAGGGGGACGAGGAGGAGCGGGGCGACAGCGAGTACGGGTTCGGCGGCGGGTCGTCGCGGTAGAGCTATTCCCCGATAGACGTAGAGTGCATTGTACGGCATTGCAGCCCTCGTTGCTGCAGAGGAGGAAGAGGTCCGGGTCTTAACGCCGCCGAGGACGACGATCGAAGGAGCGCTGAGGGAGCGCGAGAGGGTCGAGGTTGGCGCGCCCTCTCCACCGTCGACGACCGCCAGCTGAGCGTGCAGAGGAGCAGGCCACAGCCTCTGCAGCCTCCAGACTCGCCCACCCGCCCCGTCGTCGCCTGTGTCGAGCCCGCCGTCTTGCTCTGGTCGTCGCACCCCAAGACCTCGCCTCGAGTCGTTCGCTCGCCTCGACCTCGCCCTGCGGACCTCGACCGGCGCACTAGACGTACTCCCTCAAGCCTGCAAGACCGACCCACCAGTGCAGCGCGCTGTCCAAGAGGTGCGTCGCTCTCTTGTCCTCATCTCGTCCCCGGCGCCGTGACTGCGTGGCCGGCCACACCCCCTCTGGCGGCCGGTGGACCTCGCCAACCTTCTCGTGAGCCCTCATCAGGGCTACCGAGCCGCTCTGTGCGGCCCCGGGGCCGGCGAGTGACGAGCGACGAGGCCTCGGCGGGAACCTCATGGTCGGCCTCGCGCACCCCTTCCTGCGCCGCGAGCGCAGCAGTGGTGCGGCCGAGCGGCACACAGCGCCCATCAGAGCACTAGACGAGCACCTGCAGCCCCTCCCAACCACGGTCGCTGACTCTTTCTCCCTCCCCTTCGGCCGCCCTTGTCGTCTCGCAGCTCTCGGCCGGGCCTACCTTCTCCTGCCGCCCCTACTTCATCGTCGTCGCCGCCGCCAACTCGTCCCGACAGCAGCAGAGAACTCGCGCAGCCTCGTCCACGACGTGCAGCTCGCGCCGCTTCTCGGCCTCGTCTCCCCCTCTCCTCGGTCCCCGTCCACCTTGCGCACAGCTCTCTGGCCCTCCGGTGCGCTCGCCCGCCTCTCACCTCGACTCTGCACGTGCGCAACGAGCTCGGCTGACTCCCCACACACTCCTCGCAGGCTCGCCCCGACCGCATCCGCCTAGCGGTCTCGGCCCATGCCGCCCCCAACCTCCTCCTCCTCCTCCTCCACCTCGTCCTCGTCGCCGCGCCCACCCTCTGCGCCCTCTCTCGCCTCGCCCTCGTCCCCGCGCTCGCCCAACCTGTCGATCAAGTCCGACTCGCCCTCGCCCGCCCGCGCCTCGCGCCAGCTCTTCTCGGGCGCACTCGCTCCGGGCGCAGCGCCGGGCTCGACGAGCGCCAACTCGTCCGGCTCGGGCTCGGGCCGCGGCCGTCGCACCGCAAGGAGCGGTAGCGTCCAAGCTCGGCGCTCGGCCGCGAGCCTCGGCCTGGGCGTCCACTTCGCCAACATGAACGAGCTCACGCGCGGGGCTTCGGCGAGTCCGAGCCCGACGGCGAGCGCGAGCACGTCCCCGGTGCGCGCCCCGCCGCCGTCGGCCATGTGGAACGGCGAGGACCGCGAGCGCGAGCCGGGCTCACGCCGCTCGTCGGTCCACTTCGCCGCGACGACGACCTCGCCCTCGCCGACCGCACCCGCCGCGCCCGTCCCGTCACGGCGCCCGAGCCTGACGCACCTCGCGTCGTTCCTGAGCGGCATCACGCACCACACGCGCGTGCGCTCGCCCGGACCGAGCGGCGGGCGCGGCGTCAGCCGCAGCGCGAGTCGCAGCCACAGCCGCGCCGGGTCGCAGAGCGGGCGCGAGCGCCGGCGGCGCATCGCGAGCGGCGACAGCGGCGTGTCGAGCGTCGGCGAGCACGCCCTCGGCAGCGACGACGGGTGGGACGACGGCGACGGCGACTACGCCGAGCCCGACCCGGTGCGCGGCTTCGACTGGTTCGCGCACGACGCCGCCTCGCCGCAGCCCCTGCCGCAGCAGCTGCCTCACCCTCAGCCGCCGACGCCGAGCGCCGGCCCGTTCCGCACGCCGTCGCTGTCCAGGTCCCGGGTCCGCGCCGCGAGCCGCACGAGCTCGATCGCGAGCCGCTCGAGGCGCAGCAGCGTCGCGAGCCAGCACCCGCCCGGGACGCCCGGCGGCACGAGCCCGCACCCGCTCCTGCACGAGCTCGTGCGCGAGAACACGACGGGCGGCGTCGCCCCCTCGCCGACCGAGTCCGGCGCGCCGTCCCCGGGCGGTGGCAGCGGCGGCGGGGCGGGCGCGCCCTCGGTCGCGTCGTGGGAGGCGACCAACGAGGTGTACAAGCCGAGCGTGCTCACGACGCCGCGCCCGCCGCCGCCCGACGAGGAGCCGTTCCTCGACTCGGCGCAGAACAGCCCGGCCGGGCTCGCGCGCACCAAGACGTACGCGTCGAGCGCGAGCGGCATGAGCGACGCCGAGAGCGAGAACGAGGACCTGCGCGACGTCGACGTCTTTGACGAGGGCGAGCGCGTCGGCGTCGGCGTGTGGCTCGACGGCCGCGGCGGGTACGTGCGCGACTGCTTCGCCGGGCACGTCGACGTCGACGGCAAGGCGCCGGGCAACGGCCTCGATGGGCCGCGCCAGCTCGAGGTCGAGCGCCGCCTCGGCGAGGGCACGTACGCCATCGTCTACCTCGTGCGCGAGGTCCTCGACGACGCGGACCCGACCCTCGACGACCTCGGCGGCCCGCGCAACGGCGACGGCGGCGACGACGACGACGACGACATGCTCTCGCCGATCGACCCGCTCGCGTCGTTCGAGTTCGACGAGCCCGCCGACGCCGACGGGCAGCGCCCGCGCATGCACTCGTGGGCGAGCGAGACGTGGAACCCGATGCCGCCGCTCCCGAGGCGCCCGACGTACGGCCAGTACTACGCGCTCAAGTGCCTGTGCAAGAAGAACCTCACCGAGGACCTCATCGAGGTGCAGCGCAACGAGGCGTTCCTCCACCGCGCCCTCCCCAAGCACGACAACATCGTGCAGATGTACGGCGTGCGTCCCTCTTCCTCTCTCTCTCTCTCCCTCTCTCTTCATCCTCCTCGTCCTCCTCGTCCTCGCCATCGTCGCCGTCGTCGTCGCTGCGAGCCCGAGCTGACTCGCGCTCCCCATCTCGCGCAGGCCTACGAGACGGACGACTGGCTCTTCCTCGTCCTCGAGTACGCCGGCGGGCGCGACGCCTTCTACTGGCTCCTCGAGGCGCAAGAGCACGGCACCGCAGACCTGTACTCGCGCGCCGCCTCACCCGCCGACAATGTCAGCCGCCGCACGAGCTTCGACCTCGACGACGACGACGACGACGACGAGGCCGACGAGTCGGCCCTGTCGCGCACGATCACGGCCGACACGCCGGCGCACCTCCTCGTCGACGAGACGCCGCCGTCGCCGTCGCTCCTGAGCGCCGCCATGGGCGACCAGCTCCTGTCGCGCAAGCGCCTGCGCCTCATCTCGCGCATGTTCGGCCAGATGTGCGCCGCCGTCCAGGCGTGCCACGAGCGCGGCATCTCGCACCGCGACATCAAGCCCGAGAACTTCATCGTCATCGACGGCAAGGGCGACCGCGCGAGTGCGCCGCAAGGCCACTTCGACAAGCGCAAGGGCGTCGTCGTCAAAATCACCGACTGGGGCCTCGGCACCATGGACGCCGAGTGCGAGGACTTTGACTGCGGGAGCAAGCCCTACATGGCCTACGGTGCGTTCTCGACCGTCTCTTCACGTCGTCGTCGTCGTCGTTGTCGTCGGCGCTGCCGCTCCCCTCGACCGTGTGCTGACTCGGGCTCTCCTCCTCCTGCTCGCAGAGTGTCGCAACAACCTCAAGCCGACGTACGACCCTCGCCAAGCCGACGTGTGGTCGCTCGGGCTCGTCCTCCTCAACCTGCTCTACCACCGTAACCCGTGGGCCGACCCGTCGCTCGACGACCCCGACTTTGCCGAGTACGTCGAGGACCCGGTCGGATTCATGCAGAACCGCTTCGAGGGCATGAGCGACGAGGTCGCCAACTTCCTTGCCGACCGCGTCTTCTGCGACGTCCTCGAGGTCGTCGACGGGCAGCCCAAGCGCCGCGTCTCGGCGGGCGAGTTCGGCAGGTGGGCGAGCCGCCTCGTCATGATGATGGGCGAGGGCCAGCTCGGCGCACAGCACCGGCCGCCGCTCAGCCACCAAGCCGACTCGGCCTACTCTGCGTTCGAGTTCTCGCCCGTCGCGACCATGCCCCTCTCGATCGGCGGCACGACGTCGCCCGTCCCCCAGACGGCGTCGCTCCTCTCGCAGTTCGCGCCGTCGACCGTCAAGCAGTCGAGCATCTTCGACGACCTCCCCTCGGACCTCCGTCACGACCTCCCGACGGTCCCCGAGGTGCCCGACTCGACGGCGTCGTCCTTCTCGCCCTCGACCTTCACCTCCTCGACGGCGACGCAGGGCCGCCCGCCTTACATTACCTCGCCGACGGCCCTCAGCGAGGACGGCGACTCGCTCCCCTCACCGACCTTTCCCTCGCCCGCACTCCCCAACGCGACCGTGTCGTCCCCCAGCCAGATCGCTCGGCCTCTCCCCTGGGCCTCGCCCGACCTCAGCCCTCGCGCGACGAGCCCGGCGACGCCGCCCATCACGTCGCCGAGCTCTGCGCTCGCCCCCTCGGTCCCGCCGACGCCGAGCGGGCTCACGCTCCTCGCGCCGCAGACGGCCGTCAGGCGCCCGAGCCTCGTCGACGCTCAGAGCGAGAGCGTCGTCACGGTCGTGCCCGAGCTCACGCAGGCCGGCAGCGACGAGCCCGATCGCTCGGCCGCACCGGCGGTCGTCGAGCCCGTCGCGAGCGAGCCGTCCGTGAGCGAGCCGCCGAGCGACGACAACGGCGACGACTCGCCGTCTCGAGGCGCCGAGGACGAGCCGTCTAAGGCCGACGAGCAGAAGGAGAATGGCGGCGGGACCGACAGCCCCGAGGACGAGGCGGCCAAGGCCGCGGCGGACAAGGCGCACAAGGCCAAGCGCCGCAAGCGCGGCGCTCGCAAGGAGAAGCGTGCCGCACGCCAAGCCGAGCGCGCGACCGACTCGCACGGCGCGACCTCGCCGACCTCGCCCGCCTCACCTCGCTCGGGCAAGCTCGCGACCGTGAGCGAAGGCCGTGACGCCGTCCTCGAGGACCTCGCCGCAGCGTCGCAGGAGCTCGCGCGCGAGTTGAGCCACACTCGCTCGGCGTCGAGCCACCGCTCTGCGCGCCCGAGGCCGGTGCCGTCGTCGCGCTCGCACGGCACGCAGTCGACGTCGGCCATCCCGACGACGCTGCCGCAGGACATCCCGGTCAAGAAGTCGGGCGGCGTCTTCGGCCGGCTCAAGACGCTCGTCAACGAGGGCAACTCGGACCTCGAGGCGTTCAAGCGGCGCGTCGACGAGCGCAACGCGTCGATCGGCGCAAAGGCCGACACGTACTCTGCGCCGGCCAAGATGCAGCAGGGCGCCAAAGCGCCTCGCGGCAAGTACGACTCGCCCTTCTCGTCGCGCGGCTCGGTCGGCACGACGGCGAGCGTCGAGAGCGACCGCGGCCGCTCGTCGGCGCAGCACGACCACTGGTCGTCGGCATCGACCCGCCGAGACCGCCTCGCCGACCGCCGCGTCAAGGGCGGCCCGCTCCCGGCCAACGGCACCAATGGCACCACCGCGAGCGACTTCTCGCCGACGAGCTCGAGCCTGACCCGCGGCGGCGGGCCGTCGACCGTGTCCGGGTTCGACTCGACGAGCCGCACGCACACGCCGCTCTCGAGCTTCTCGAGCGTCGGCTCGCCGTCCGAGTCGGGCCCGAACGGCGCGCTCGCGAGCGGGACGACGTCGATGTCGACCGTGCGCGACTGGCGTCGCAGCCCGAGCCCGCCGGCCAAGCGCCCGTACTCGCACTCGCGCCCGCCGCCGGGTCTCGCTCCGCCCATCGGCCTCGCGGCGAGCTCGTCTACGTCGTCGTCGCCCTCGAGCGCTGCGCCTATCGCGCCGTCGCAGCCAGCGACGACGCCGAGGCCCAAGCTGCGCGACGCCTCGACCGACACGAGCGACCTCGGCACGTCATCGCGCTCGCCTGCACCTGCATCGCCGGCATCCTCGCGCCCCTCTCCCTCGCCGACCGTCGTCCCCCTCCCTCAGGTCGTCGTCCCTCCCCCTACGTCTCGAGGCCGCAAGGATCCGCCTCGCGCCGTCGTCCCGCCCGCTCAGCCCTCCTCGGCGCCCGTCACGCCCGTCCTCTCGCCGGCCTCAGCCCCGGGCATCTCGCCTGCGTCGACATCGGGTGCGTCCTCGACGACGGCGACGACGGGCGGCGGCAAGACGAACAAGCTCGCCAAGATGCTCAACTCGATCTCGGTCTTCAACCGGACGCAGCCCGCGGCCGGCACCGACGGCGCGCCCTAGCACGGCTCCCTCTCCCTCCCTCTCCCTTCACACCCTCTCTCGCCCTCGTCGGGCCGTCGAAGGAGGTCGTCTACCTCCCCCAAGTTCAGTCTGTTAGCTTTCCGAACCTCCCGCTCTCCCTCCCTCCTCCCCCATCGCATCTTTCCCCCCAACTTTCGCACGGACCTCTCGACCTTGAAGCCGACTGTAACTCGTGTATCTCGCTTCCTTTGACCATGTGCGCTCGGCAGCGAGAGCTTGGCGAGCATGAGAGGCCCTGCTGAAGGAGATCTCGCTGACCTCGCGACGAGGCCTGAGCGCCGCCTACTCGTCCTCTCGACCGCCTCGCAGGCACCGTGACAGCCGCGCTGTCGACAAAGTAGATGAGCAGCCTCGTCATCATTGCACTCTGCACCTTTCGTCCTCGGCTTGCGCCCGAGACTGCGGCCTCCTCGCACCCGTCACCCTCGCTCTCGCCCTCGCGCGCTCCCTCCCGTCCCGGTCGCCGCGCCGCCGTACCTCCCTGTCCCCCTCTGCGTCCTCGACCAGGTCCTCGTTGCTCCGCTCGCGGATGCCGCCGAGCGCCGAGCCGCGCTCGAGCGCCCTCGTGCCCGGACCCTGTTCGGTCGCCTGGACCTGCAAGCGCAGAAAGTCTTCAGCCTCGGCGGCGAGCGCGACGAAGTAGCGCGCAAGAGCGTGCTGCGGGCGAAGGAAGGAGGAAGGATGGAGCGGGCGGGAGAGAGGAAGGAGGGCGAGTCAGAGGCGGTCCGTGCGCGGAGGGACGAGCGAGAGCGAGGACGCACGCCGATGCGAGCGCGCTCGAGGCACTTGAGGTACGCTGCGACGTCGTCGGGCGAGGTGTCGGGACGAAGGGCGAGCGCCTTGTCGTGCTCTGCAGGAGCAAGGGGTCAGCAAGACAAGGGGAGGGAAGAGGACGACGAGCTGAAGTTGCGCACCTCGCTCAGCTGCACGCGCATACGAGTCAGTCGACGGTATGTGAGCAGAGCGAGAAAGGTGTGCATGGACCCCATGCGGTGACCTGGTCGGGCTGCGGCGCAACGAGGAGAGAAAGTCAACCTCGTCTTGCGCCGACGAGAAGAAAAGGAGAGCTTGCGCACGCACCTCCTCGAGGCGCTCCTGGATCGCCGTGCTGAACCTTTCGAGCTTCTTGTGCCCGATCTCGAGCATGTGGTCGCCGTACTTGCGCTCTAGGACCTTTTCGGCCGTGCGGCGCGCCGCTCGGGCCTCGTCGCAGGCCAGTGCGAGCGTGGCTAGGCGGCGAGTCGAGACCGAGGGGTCGTGCCGCGCGGTCACTGCCGGAAGAGCACGAGTGAGCATACATGGAGTGAGAGGGAAAGGCGGCAAGGAAGGACAGCTCACCCAGTTCGGCTTCTGCTGCATCTGCTCGAGCGGCCGGACCGAGACGGAGGCAGCTTCGAACGGCTAGCGCGATGTCAGAGTAGACGAGGGACGCACCGTGCGCAACGGTGGCCTTGTCGGCTGCGAGGAGCGCCAGGGCAAAACTCGCCGGCGTCGTGAGCCGGACTTGGTCCCAAGCTGCGAGCGCGAGTGGGTCCGAGCGTGAGCGCATGTGCGCTGCCTTGCGGTCACATCAAGATGGAGCACTTACTCTTCTCGGCTGCAGGTCGAGGAGAACGTCAGCCTCGTTGAGCGAGGAGTGGGACGACGAGGCGGGGAAGGTCGAAAGGGCGCACCGGTGCGCATGATCTGCTCGTGGCCCTCGATCTCTCTGTCGGTGAGGCCCGCGAGGTCGGGCCTGACGAGCATGGTGGCGAATCGAGCAGGAGCGCGAGGAAGGGAAGCAAAAGCGGCGGCCGGCATGAGCGGCGAGAGCTCGCCGCCGCCGGAGTCCGTGCGTCCGCGGACTCTCCGTGGCGGCTCTTATCGCCGGCGAGAGCGACGAAAAGAAGTTCGAGCGAGTGCAGGAGCCCGTTGCAGCGGTAGCGAGGAGCGGGTACGAGGGCACAGGCGGTGCGGTTGCTGCAGCCGGAGCGGGAAGCGAGAGGCGAAGGCGAGCGAGGGATCCGTGCTGCGCGGCGGCCTCTCGATGGCTGCTGCTGCTCTGCGAGCGAGCCAAGGGGCCAACGTGCGGGTAGCAGCTGTGCGCGCGCGGCGACCTTGGCTGTGGCCGAGGCAAAGGGGCACGGCGCTGCGGGCTTGGACCGGTGACGAGGCGGAGGCGGCCAGGGGAGGAAGGGGGGCGACGACGAGCGAGCTGGCGCCGCGGGAGCATGTCGTAGGGGTGGAAGCTGTAGCGACGGGCTTGTAGAGCGGGCTGAGCGGGCGAGGGCAGCCTCGGGAGGAGAAGCGAGAGAGCGAGGCGCTCGAGGAGATGAAGACGACGAGGGCGGGGTCGAGCAGGACGACGGACGCCGCACAGCTCGCAGAGGGTGGAAAGCGACCTCGGTGGAGCAGATAGCTGTGGTAGAGTAGACCAGCGGGACCCACTCGCCCACAGCGCGGCGGGGAGAGCGAGAGGGCGGCGTGGCTTCGATCGAGCAAGCCTTGGTCGTCGTCGTACCCCGCCTCGCCTCTCCTTGTCCTCCGTCCTCTCGCTCTACCCGCCAGAGCCACGCCTGCGCCTGCGCTCCACCTCACAGCCACCTCACTCGACCACCTCCACCACCGAGCACCTCCTCGCGCGCCGTCCCCGCCTCGCCCGAGCCCGCCCCACCGCCTCGCCTTCAGCCAACCCCAACATCCTCTCGACCGGCCATGGCTAGCTACGGTGCGCTCCCGTCCACCCGAATCCACTCTGAACCACCCAAGCTGACCCTCGACCAACCCGCAACAGGCCTCGGCGTCCTCCCGTCCCTCTTCGGCTCGTCGACCTCGTCGTCCCCCTTCTCGCCGAACGCGGGACTCGCCTCGCCCCTCCGCTCGCCGACCCCTCGCGCCCTGTCGCCCTCGCCCACCGTCCTCGACAACGGCGGCGACGACGACGACGACGACGACCGCGGCCGCGGCACCCACTACCACAACCGCCGCTCGTCGTCCTCCTCGTCCGACGACGACTCGGCCTCGAACCGCAAGAACCGCACCTCGCCCGACTTCAGCTCCCTCACCCCGCACTCGGCCGCCCCAAACTCGCCCCAGCGCGCCCCAGGCCTCCCGAGCCTCGGGCCCTCGCGCTCCCGCCACTCGTCGGCGGCGACCTCGTCCCTCGCGTCGTCGCACACGGCGCCCGCGCCCGCCGTCAACGCCGTCCCGCACGACGACGACGACGACGAGTGCGAGGACGGTGGCGACCTGCCGACCCTCCCCATGCGCGTCCCGCGCCCCAAGACCAAGGCCGACCGCGACCGCGAGCGCGCCCTCGGCCTCGTGCCCAACCCGGGCGCCAAGCGCGAGGGCCTCGGCGTCAAGCTCGCCCGCAAGCGCGCCAACAGCCTCAAGTGGGCCAAGTACGCCAACCAGGGCGCGTTCGAGGTCGAGCTCGGCCTGAGCAACGACGACCTCAAGCGCGAGTGAGCCTCGCGCTCGTCGTCGGCGGCGCCTTTGAGCGTCAGCGCGAGTCGAGGCCGGTCCTCCTCGCGCCTTTCCCTTCTACGTTCCTGCAACCTGGGCGCGCAGCTGCCCTCCTCGCAAACCCCTTCTTCGTCCTCGTCGTCGTCGTCGTCGCCCTCGGACCTCGCCTTTCCTGTACTCCTCTTCCCTCTTCTTACCTTGTTGTCCATACATTTCCTGCCCTTTCCCCCTCTCTCTCTTCGTTCCTTCTCTTTTGCACACGCCCCTCGTAACGCACCCTCTCCTCGTCGTCTGCCTTTCGTCTTTCTTAGCCGTCGTCCTCCCCCTTGTTGGTCGTCCTCCCTCTTGCACTTACGCCTCTCGTCGGTCTCCCTTTCTAGCACTTCCTTCTCTTGCACTGCACGAGTGGAACCTTCTCCTCTCCGTCCTGCGCACTCTGCCGCTGTCAGACGCTCGCGCCTTGCTTCGTCGATTCGCTCGGACGACGGCCGTCCTCGATGCACTCGGCTCTCGGCGCGCACTTTCTCCTGCACGCACCGTCTGCGACCTGCGCTCGTCGGCTCGGCGAGGTCGAGACAGGAGCTCGAGGAGCTGAGGACGAGCGAGGCCCAGAGGCGCACTCGCCGCCGTCGACGAACGGTCGGACCTCGTCTCCTCTCCTTGCTGCGATTTGCCCCTCGAGCTCGCGCGCTCCTCGCTTTCTTGCTTCTCTTTCTCGCTCGCTCTCTCGTCGACGATGGCTCCGAGCCTGCTAGGACAGCGTGCGCCCTTTCTGCATCGAACCCTCTCGCACCTTCTTGCGAGCTGACCTCTCGCTCGCCTCGTCGCAGTCCGTATTGGTGCGACACGCATCTCTACATCGCCGTCGCAGCTCAAAGCAGTCACTGACGATGTCGCTCGTGCAGTGTGGACTTCGCTCAAGAGCGCGCCGCTCGTCGACCTTGCCAGCCAGATCGCTCAGCTCGACGCCCACATCCACCGGCTTGGTGCGCGCCTGCCTATCTCGTAATCACCCTCGTCGACTTGAGCTGACGATGTCCATCGTGCCCAGAGTACGAGGGCGCGCCTCGCGCCGAGGTCGACCGCGCCGAGCGCGAGCGCACGAGCCTCTTGACGCAGCCGCACGGCGCACAGGCCGCCCACCTCCTAGCCGAGTCGGCTCGACTTGTGCATCGCTCTCCTCTTGCGCTCTCGAGCTGCTCGCTGCTGACGAAGAGCCAGCGCAGGTTGCAGAGATGAATCGCGAGCGTGCGTTTCTCCTCGAGCTAGTCCGACTCGATTCTTGAGCTGACGCTATGGCCCCTTCACGGTGCACGCAGGCAGTCAAGGTACGTCTCGCAGCCTCTGCTCTACCTCGAGGGACGAGCGCAGCGCTGACGTGGACGCGCGCAGCGAACAAGCACAAGCTGACACTGCCCAATCGCACCGACGACGAGTTTACCGAGCGCGACCGCGCTTTCTCCAAGGCCGACTCGCTCGTACGTCCTCTCCTCGCTTCTTGCTTCTTCACACGAAGTCGTGCAAGATGCCCTCGGACTGATGCCGAACCTGCGACCGCAACAGGCCAACGCGTGCGAAGCCGCCGACGACGTCGTCTCGGCGGGCGAGCGCACCCTGCAGCAGCACTTCTCAACGCTTTCGACTGGCACTGCTGCACACTCAGGGACTGCGAGGGCGGCCAGCTCGGGCGCCACCAATGAGCGGCACGACGAGGCGGCGCTCGGCCGGACGACGAGGCGGCGCATGAGCGGCTTGAGCTTGAGGCAGCGGGCCCAATACTTTGGCGTGCGCAGCTCGTAGTGCAGAGGACCATAGCTGAGCTGTCAGGATCCAGTCCTTCTCTCCGTGCAGAGCTGCCGTTCGTCGAGGGAAAGCGCGCTCGGACCTGCTCGCGACCTTCTCAAGTCCCTTCCTCGAGACTCAGAGCCGCAGCGAGAGCCGCAGCGAGAGCCGCAGCGACGCAGCTTCGATGCGAGCACTTCATGGCTCAGCCGAGAGAGCCTCTGCAGCCTATCTCTCGCTGAGCGCTCACCCGTTCCTCGCCGACCCAGCTCGCCACCGCACCTCGTACTCGCTCGCTCCCTCGGCTCTCGCTCGCCGAAGGGCGCAGGCCATATAGAACGAGAGGCTCGACGAAGAACGGAGAAGAAAAGGGAATAGTATGGCAACGAGACAGCGAGGAACAGGAGGAAGGACGACGAGTCGGCGAAGGCAACGACGAGGCAGTCGGCGCCGCGCGCTCAGTAGTTGGCGGCGCTCCAGCTGCGCGAAAGGAGACCGAAGTCAGATCTGGCACCTCGGGCGTGCAGGAACGAGGGAGAGAGACGCACCTCGGGTCCTGGAGGAACGCGCACAAGACCTTGCTGCCGGTCTGTGGGAGGCGGACGAAAAGCATCAGCGCTGACGGTTCCCGCCAGGAGCAACCCCCACGGCCACAGCAAAACGATCTGCGGCCGCCGAGACATGCAGAGGCGGAAGAGAAGCGCACCTGGAGGAGAGGGTGCCCGGCGACGATCTGGAGGAACCGCTCGAGGCCCTCGCGCCGCTGCTCGATGACCTCGTCCGAGAACCGGCTGCGAGCATGTCGCACCACCACCATCAGCATCTGAGCACGACGCTTCGGAAGGAAGAGACGGGCAGACGCACCTGCCGCTGAAGACCTTGCCGGGCAAGGGCGGAATGTTGACGCGCTGCGACTCGCGCTCGAGGATGTCGCGGAACGCCTCGAAGTCCGAGTACCGGCGGCGGACGGATGAGTAGCGAACGCGGAAGGCGGGGATGTTGGTCTGCGGCGGGAGCGAGGAGGTGTTGGCGAGAGGGGGTGGAGGAGAAAGCGAAGGTCAGCAGGCTGAGGAGGAGGAAGGCCGAGGGTGCGAGAGCGGGGACGCACTCGGCAAACGATCTCGTAGTCGGTGTACATCTTGCGACCGAACTCTGCGTGCGCGTGAGGGGCAAGATCAGCATCTGCTGCCGTGCGAGCGCAGGAGAGGGGAGGGAGGGAGCGCACCTTGAGTCCTCGGGTCGCGCACCTCGATCTCGAGCGTGTTCTCCGGCGCCGAGTACATCTCCTCGAGCGTCTGACCCCTCGGCTCCCCCTGCGCCGGTCCACTGCCCGCCTTCTGGCCCGCGCCGCCTCCTGCCCCGACCGTCGCCGCCGCCGACGATGGTCCCGCTGCCGCGGCGCCGTCTCTGGGCCTCGCGCTCGGCGGGAGGTAGTCTGCGCCGCCGAAGCTCGAGTTGAGGGCCGAGCGGGGCTGGTCCGTGACGTAGGGCGACGCCGAGGTGCTCTGGGCGAAGAGCGACGTCGTGGGGAAGTTGGTGGGGAGCGCGACGCGCACGAAGGGCGAGTGGCCGGTCGAGGGGGCGATCAGGCCTGGTGCGCTGGGGTACTCTGCGTCGCTCGACATGCTGGTGCACTGGGCGCGGTGTGAGGAGCGGGAGGAGAGCGAGGCGAGGGGAGCGGCGAGGCGATGAGGACGACGACGCGACCGAGACAAGCCAGCTCGACCTCGCAGCGAGCAGTACAGCCGACAGCCCGACAGAGTGTATAAAGGTCTAGCTTTGCAGGGTAGGCTGCTCGAAACGCGCACACGGGCGAGCTACAAAAAGTCGAGGTGACGACGACGAGGGAGAGAGGAGGGCAAGGGCTACAGAGGGGAGCGCTGCTCGAGAGGAACAGGGAGAGACGACGAAGGAGTGTGAAGCGCACAAGCGCGAGAGGATGAAGGAGGAAAGGAGGGAGAGGGTCGAGCACGAGCACGAGAGGGTCGACAAGCTTCGCCGGCGACGACCGACCCGCAGCGCGCTCACTGCAGCTGCTTGGGCGCGACGACGAGCACCTCGCTCGGCGGCGCGTACGTCTTGATGCGCTCGGTGCGCTCGGTGCCGCTGCGGCCGGTGCAGCACGCAAACGCGAGCGGGACGACGCTCAGGAGCGACAGGACCGTCGCGGCCCACGTGATCCACAGCGCGTTGCCGTACTCGAGCGTGATGCCGACGTCGGTGCCCTGCGCCGTCGCGTCGTTGATGGCCGAGCGCGCGCGCGCGACGATGACGGTCCAGATCATCGACCCGGCAAACAGGCCGACGAAGGCGGCGATGTTGAGGAGCGTCGCGAGGACAAAGGCGCCGCGGCGCGCGAAGAAGCCGACGATGGCCGTCAGGGCGGCGCACAACGCGCCCGCCATGAGGAGGTACGACGCCGCCTTGGTCCACTCGCCGAGGTCTGCGACGAGCGAAGGAGGCAGGGTCAGCGAGACTCCTCCTCCGAGCGCAGAGAGACCGGGAACGCACAGGCATCGGCGGTGAAGACGTTGTCGGGGAGGACCTGGCGCAGGAGGTCGGCGTACTGAGTGTCGACGTCCTGGAGGAGGACCTGCGCCGGCTGGAACGTCGGGTGGATCGAGCGCGTGTAGCAGTACGAGCGCTTGGCGCCGAGGTCACCCTGGGTCGTGCAGTAGCCTGCGCGAGAGGCAAATGGAAGAGTGGAAGGGTCAGTGCGAGATCGAGAAGGGGAGAGAGTCGCGACGAGGAGAAAGGTGGACGCACTCCACAGGCCCCACTCGTAGCCCTTGTACAGGCCCGTGTGCGGGCTCGCGCCCGTCGCCTTGACGAAGTAGTCCTCGCCGACGCCCGTCGTCGCGTAGATGTCCGAGGCGTTGCTGATCTGGATGCCGCCCGTCGCCGCACGGGCCGCCGAGGCGACGGCGACGCCGAGGCCCGACGTGTCGATGCTGACGATGCGCAGGTGGCGAGGGATGAGGTCCGAGTTGATTTGCGAGACCTGCAGGAGGGCGAGAGGGCGACGGCATCAGCTCGACTCGGCGGCGAGGAGGCGCTCGAGGAGGGGGGACGTGACGCACCTGCCCGAAGACGAGGAGGACGACGGCGGCTGTCGAGCAAGAGTGAAGGTCAGCCTTTGGTGCCCCAAGGAAGAGGCTGCACGTCGAGCTGCTGGCAGGGAGGAAGGAGAGGACGCACCGAAGCTGAAAGTGAGGCCGAGGCTGGCGCAGAATCCGGGCATGGCTGCGGCTGGTCGAGCGAGTGCGGGCGCGTAGAGCGAGTGACGAAGCGAGAGTCGAGGAAGAGTGAGAGGACGAGGTCGAGCGAGAGCTGCGCCGAGGAGAAGAGGAGGGTCAGTCGAGGAGGACGGAGGAGGGCGAGAGAGGGAGGAGAGTGGGACGCACCACCAGGCTGCTGCTGCGTCTAGAGGACCGAGAGAGAGAGAGCTACAGAAGAGAGTGAAGACGAGAGAGAGGCAGAGTCCAGCGAAGCAAGCGAGAGCTCGAGCGAGCAGGACCGTCCCGCCTCCGCCCAGACTCGCCGCCCCACCTGCCTTGTCCGGCTCGCCGTCGCCGCGAGTGGAAAATGAATCGGGACAGACAGACACTGACTTGGCGCTCGATGCGCTACGTATGTACACTGCCAGAGCTCCTCGTCGAGCTCGCGATCGTCCTCAAGCGCTCCTCCTCAAGCGGGCGCACTCTTCCTCGACGAGAGCGTCGGACGGCGACTTGCTCAGTTGCCCTCGATGAACCAGGCGTAGGTGTCGGTCCACGCTGCAGGACAAGGTTGACGTCAGTAGTAGCCCTCGAGAACGATCGGGACGGCGAGGATGGTGGAGAGGAGGAGGACCGAGCGAGCGAGGACGCACCCTTCTTGCCGCCCGTCTCGATCACGTCGCCGTGGCACGGGATGATGCGGTCTGCGTGTTGACGTTCCGTCAGCTTGAGGTCTCGGTGAGACTCGAGACGCCGTCGAGGGCGAGGGAGAGGGGGAGAGGAGAGGGGGGACGTACCAAAGTCCCACGACGCGACCTTTCTCGCAGCGTCGGCCATCTCCTTCTTGTCCTTGGCGGCGAGGTAGTGCACGAAGCGCTTCTGGCCCGTCGAGCCGGGCTTCATCATGCCGCTGAGGAACGGGATCGTCGAGCGCGCCGTCGTGCGCGAGTACTGCTCGGTCGGCGGGAGGTTGAAGAGGAGGTCGGCCTCGATGAGCGTCTTGGTCGGGGCGTGGAGGAAGGCGATGTCCTGCAGGAGCGTGTGAGAGGGTGAATCAGCACGGGTCGCGAGGAAGAGGAGGAACAGGAGGAGGACGCACCTGGTTGATGTGGGCCTTGACGAAGCTCGCCGACTTGATCTCGCCGTTGGTCGTCGCCTCGAACGGGTCCGTCTCGTGAACGCCGTGCTCGAACGTGACGACGCCGTCGGGGAGCGGGTGCTTCTTCTTCCAGCTCTCGACGCCGCCAACGGGGAGGTAGAGCTTGGCCGAGGGGAACGCTGCGCGGGCGCGGGAGCCGGGTCAGCTCCAAGTTGCGCGCGCAGGAGCCGAGTCAGAGCTGGAAGGAGAGGGAACGCACCGTCGTGGTACTGCTTGGTGTACATGCCGTGCTCGGCGTCGAACTGGATGATGTGCTTGACCGGGCCCAACTCGTTGATGGCGTCGAGCGTGGCCGGGTCGAGCGGGTGCGAGGCGCCGAGCCAGACCGAGCCGTCCTGGAGCTTGATTGCGGTCTGCGAGCGTGCGAGAGCGGGTCAGCGAGGCTTGCCGAGGGGGGAGGGGGGAGGTCGAGGGGGAGGCGGTGCAGAGGAGGAACGCACGCTGCGACCACCGAAAGGGACGACGCCGCCGCGGGCAAAGGGCAGAGAGAATATGGTGGTGTTGCTGTCGAGCTTGCGGATCTGTGTTCCGAGGGGGTGTGGGACGAGAGCGAGGTCAGTGACGACGGTCGACCGATGAGGAATGGAGAGGGCGAGTGAGGGGCGGGGACGCACGACGAGCTCCTTGCTGGGGGGCGCAGGGGCGTTGACGGTGGTCCGGGTGCTCATCGTGCTGGTTGCAGCTGCTTGCGAGGCGGGGTGGGTGAGGTGGAACAGAGGAGAGGGCGCCGCAGCCGATGCCTCGAAGCCCGAGGTTGACTAACGCGCTCGCCGCTTTGCTCGCGCTCGTTCTCCTCTCGAGATGACACGAGTTGGACAGCAGCCTCTCACGGACTGGCACAAGGGAACGAGTCGACCCTCCAGCACCTGATCCCTCGCTCCCCACCTCGCTCGCTCGGACCGTCCTCACGCCCTCCTCGACGCTGTAAGCTGTGCAGCTCCCCGTGTAGAGCGTGCTTACGACCCTGCCCTGGGCGCACAAGGTCTCGTCCTGGAGAGCGTAGAGGAGAGCAGGGTCGAGAAGCTAAGGAAGGACCGAGTCGAGCACCGACGAGCAGAAGCAGAGCGGCGAGCGGGGTCTGCGGCGTCGCCCTGCCATGGGGCGACATGCCGGTGCATGAATGAGCGTGACGGCTCGCTGAGGATGCGGCTCGAAGACGAGCAGGCGGCAGAGGAGCCGGTGCGCTCGTCCTCGTGGGCCAAGCAGGAGAACGGCAGCGACGGAGTGCCCGGGCGAGGCTTGTCCGAGCTGGTCGTACGACGCAGTCTCGTCGTGCAATGCTCGACGAAGCGCTCCTCGACGAGCCGCCAAAGGGCTCGACGAGCCGGCGCGGGCCGGTCGAGCGGCCGAAGGGCGAGGCGGCGCGCTTGTGCGAGGCAGGCCGTCGGGGCGCAGTGCAGCGAGTCGCATTGCGCGCGACGAGTGCTGCTCAGGTTGATCGACGCCCGGATGCGGCGATGCCGGTCGACCGCCGCAGCACGCCCGAACGCCGTCTGCGAGCCTCGCTGGGCTCGAGCTGCGCTCAGTCGCCGCCGCCCACTGCAGCGCGGCAGCGTGCGGCTTCAGGGCATGCTGCAGACCGGCGCAAGGGCCGCGTTGGTCGTGCTGTGCCCTCGCACGCAGCTAGGAAGCGCCGGCGCGCGCCGAGGTGGCCGGTGCGGACGACCTTGTCGCGCCCGGCGGGGTCGGGTCGCGAGAGACGCATGCCGACGCGGCTAGTCCTGCTCGGACGATCGAGCGAGTGCGGAGGAGGTGCGGCTGGGAGGGGAAGGAGGAAGGGGGGGGGGGGGTGCGGGCGAGCTGGTCGGTGGTGAGAGGGGGCCTGGGGGCGAAGGCGGAGGAGGCCGAGAGGTCGGGTGGACGTGTGCCGATCGTTGAAGAGGATCGGGCCGTCTCGAGGTGGACCAACGTGCTTGGCCGGCCGTGGTTGACCTGGAGCGGCGACCGGGCGAAGAGGTCGCGGAAAGCGAGCGAGTCGGGGTGCAGGCGAACGACGGAGGGGCTAGTGCTTGTAGAGCGGCTGCAGGAGGTACTAAGGATCAGCTACAGGCCTGCGCGTGGTGCAGCGCGGCTGGATGCCGCAGCCCGACCGGGTCAGACTGCGGGACGAGAGCGAGGAAGAGGACGAGGTGGAGACTCACTCGAGCAGTCGCGCAAGGCGGACCAGGAGGCTGACGTGAAGTAGGCTGATTCTCGTGAATTGCTGTCCTGGCCGTGCGAGCTGCGGTGGTGGTCAAAGTCGAGGGCCGAGTTGGCGAGGTTGATGAGGTCGGGGTCGGGCTTGTGCGGGCGACGAGGCGGCGAGGCGGGCTGAGGGACGGGTGGCGCCGAGTCGGACAGGCCCTAGCTACAGCTGTGGAGCGTTTTGGGAGCAGCTCGGGGCAGTGGTGGGCTGGTGCGGCGACGAGGCGAGGTGCGGCTCTTGCTCTTGCTCTCTCTCCCGCTCTCGTCACTCGCACACGGGCTGTAGACCTGCTGCACCGCGCACTGCATCGGGCCATGGGTGCACAGCTGCACGTCCACCTTCGGCGCGACCCGCGCACACCACCCGCCTCGGCCTCGGCCAGCTGCCCCCGCGGACCTTCCGCTCGCCCGTCCGCCTCCTGTCCGCCGCTCGCTAGCACCCAGAGCCTCCCTGCCC
>Ga0308169_10001214_pt1 | contig 30945 bp, 27 predicted proteins | sample PhyBR1_2_FD_202139 | JGI IMG/M metagenome (GOLD analysis project Ga0308169, IMG submission 202139) | Phyllosphere microbial communities from UC Gill Tract Community Farm, Albany, California, United States - DLSLSB.R1 | ecosystem: Host-associated > Plants > Phyllosphere > Unclassified | place...
TTTACGGTTTTGACGTGATCTCTGAAGAAGGCGGCGCGGAAAAAGGTAAGGGCTATAACCCGGTTCGTGGCGACAAAGTTATCGCATTTGCTAAAAACTTCTTAAATGAAACCTTCCCACTGGCAACTGGTTCGCATGCAGATGCGACTAAATATGCAGTTGAAGGTAAAAAGCTTGCAGTTACCTTAAAAGATGGTTCAACGACTACTTTAGAAAAAGAAGCTCAATTCGTTGGTTTTAATGGTGAAGAAGCAGCACCTACAGAAATCGTTCTTTTAAATAACGGTTTACACGTTGTAATTGAAATTGATGCAACAAGCCCAATTGGCAAAACTGACGCTGCTGGCGTGAAAGATCTTGTACTTGAAGCTGCGGTAACGACCATTCAAGACTTGGAAGACTCAATTGCGGCAGTTGACGCTGAAGAGAAGGTTGAAGGCTACCGTAACTGGTTAGGCTTAATGCGCGGTACACTTTCAGAGTCAATCGAGAAAAATGGCAAGACTGTTACTCGTACACTGAACCAAGACCGTACGCACAAGAACTTGATCGGTGGTGAAACGAAACTTCACGGTCGTTCATTGATGCTGCTTCGTAACGTGGGTCACTTGATGACAAATCCAGCGATCCTTGTAGATGGTCAAGAAATCTACGAAGGTATCATGGATGCGTTAATCACCCCATTGCTGACTTTTGCAGACATCAAAGGCGAAAACACGATCAAGAATTCACGTAAAGGTTCTATGTACATCGTGAAGCCAAAAATGCACGGTCCAGAAGAAGTTGCATTTGCGGTTGAGCTATTTGAACGTGCTGAACAGGCGCTTGGTTTACCTGCAAAAACTTTAAAAATCGGGATCATGGATGAAGAACGCCGTACATCTGTGAACTTGAAAAACTGTATCGCTCAAGCGAAAGACCGTACCATCTTCATTAACACGGGCTTCATGGACCGTACCGGTGATGAAATCCATACCTTTATGGAAGCAGGTCCATTTGTTCGTAAAGGCGAAGTGAAGTCACAAATCTGGTTCCCGGCTTATGAAAACCGTAACGTGATGATCGGCCTTCAAGCAGGTTTACGTGGTAAAGCGCAAATTGGTAAAGGCATGTGGCCAAAACCGGACATGCTTGCAGACATGTACAAAACCAAGATTGAGCATCCAGAAGCTGGCGCAAGCTGTGCATGGGTTCCGTCTCCATCTGGCGCGGTGATTCACGCGATCCACTATCATCAATGCAACGTGTCTGAGCGTCAAAAAGAATTGTTGAATACTCAGCCATTATCATTAGATGACTTGTTAACGCCGCCTTTAGCGACTGATACCAACTGGTCTGAAGAAGAGAAAACCAAAGAGCTTGAAAATAACCTTCAAGGTATCTTGGGTTATGTCGTTCGTTGGGTTGACTTGGGTGTAGGTTGTTCTAAAGTTCCAGACATCAATGATGTTGGCTTGATGGAAGACCGTGCAACATTACGTATTTCTTCTCAACACGTTGCCAACTGGTTACGTCACGGTATTGTAACTGCTGAGCAAGTTGAAGAAGTAATGCAGCGTATGGCAAAAGTGGTTGATGAGCAAAATGCGAATGACCCGCTTTATACACCAATGGCGCCAAACTTCAACGGTTATGCATATCAAGCTGCTTATGACTTGGTATTCAAGGGTGGTGAACAGCCTTCTGGTTATACCGAGCCACTACTTCACGCAGCACGTTTGAAGTTAAAAGGTTATACAGGTGATTAATCCTCACACTGTTTAATAGAAAAAGCCTCTTCGGAGGCTTTTTTATTGTCTAAAAGTAACTAAAAGCCCTTTATTCTGGCACTTTAATGCATTCAGCTTTACATTAATCCTTAAAGCAGAATAAGTAAGGGATTTGATCATGCAAGCTTATCAATTTAATGATGAACAATTTATTGCAGGACACTGGCTGAAGGGTACTTCAACACATACGCTGAATAATCTTAATCTCTATACTCAAGAACTTATTCTGAAATTGCAGGCTGCTAGCCTGGTTGATGTAGATAGTGCCTATTTTGCTGCAGAGCATAGTTTTGCGAGCTGGTCTCAATCTTCTCCATCCGAGCGTAAAAATATCATCCTTCGGGTTTTGGATGTGGTCAAAAATAGACGCGAAGAAATTGTTCACTGGTTAATTCAAGAATCCGGCAGTACACGTTTAAAAGCCAATCTTGAAGTAGATGCGGTATTGGGCATTATTAATGAGGCCATGACATTTCCTGAAAGAATGATAACCCGTGAATTGCAACCGACAGATCCGGACCGAAAAAGCTATGCAGTGCAGAAACCTTTAGGTGTCATTGCCGTGATTAGTCCCTGGAACTTTCCATTTCACCTGAGTATGCGTTCTGTGGTTACAGCAATTGCAATTGGAAATTGCGTGGTGTTAAAGCCTGCAACTGATACCCCGATTACAGGAGGACTATTACTGGCCAAAATTTTTGAAGAAGCAGGACTCCCTCAAGGTGTATTCAGCGTGGTTGCAGGTTTAGGCAGTGAAATTGGAGATTACTTTGTTGAGCACGATACGCCTAAAATGATTTCATTTACCGGTTCAACTTTAGTTGGAAAACGTGTCGGACAATTGGCAGTCAGGGGGAATCATCTGAAGCGAATTGCACTGGAACTGGGAGGTAATGCACCTTTAGTGGTACTAGATGATGCAGATATCGATCTGGCGGTGGAGCTGGCTGTGATGGGACGTTTTTTGCATCAGGGGCAGATTTGTATGAGCACCAACCGAGTGATTGTCGATGCTAAAGTTTATGATGTTTTTGTTGAAAAACTGATTCAACGAACCAAAAATCTTAGCTATGGTGATCCTTCGAATGAAAACACGTTGATAGGGCCAATTATCAATGCTTCACAGGTAGAAAAAATAAGACAGATGATTAGCCAGGCATTACAAGAGGGAACAAAACTGGTGGTTCATGATGAGATTCAGGGAAATGTCATTCCGCCCCATATTTTTGTTGATGTAAATCCAGATTCCAGTTTAGCTAAAGAAGAAAGTTTTGGGCCAGTCCTACCGATCATTAAGGCACAAAATGAATCAGATGCCTTACGTTTAGCCAATGACACAGCTTATGGATTGTCGAGTGCAGTATGTACTAGCGACCTCGAGCGTGGAAAACATTTTGCGATGCAGATCGATGCCGGTATGACGCATCTCAATTCCATTACTGTAGCGGATCAACCGAATGCTCCTTTTGGGGGAGAGAAAAATTCAGGCCTAGGACGCTTTAATGGACAGTGGATATTGGAAGAGTTTAGCCGTACACATTGGTTAACGATTCCGAATACTGAAAGGCAGTAAAAGCCATTGTATAAAGTTATAATAGAGTCAGCCTTATTATAAAATTGAACGTATGTGCGCTAACTTTAAACCGCTTACTTTAAAACAGTTACGTGATTTAAATCTTCCTGATATTCCATTTGAATATCCAGAGGAAGTCTATCCCAATTATGAGCTGCCTCTGTTATTTAAGTCTGAGCAAGGTTTGGAGTGGAGAAAGGTGCGTTTTGGCTTAATTCCAAAATGGGCGGAAGATAAAAGCATTGCATTGAAAACTTATAATGCACGTAATGAAACCCTTTTACAAAAGCCTACCTTCGTAAATGCGGTTTCAAAATTTAAATTTGGTGTCATCCCTGTTTGTGAGTTTTATGAGTCAAAGTATTTTGACGATAAACCACAGCGTTGGGGGATAAGACGTAAAGATGGGCAAGCGATTTATATTGCAGCTTTATATGAAATTTGCCGTATTGGAGACGAAATTATTCGTTCGGCAACCATGATTACCATGGACGCGATGGATCACCCTATGATGAAAGATTTTCATGAACCCGGAAATGTGAAACGCTCGGTGATCATTATTCCACGCGAGCGTTTAGATGAGTGGCTAAGCTGGAACTCACCAGATATCCATTCTTTTGTAGAAGGATTTCCGGAAGTAGAGTTTGAATGTTCCCATGTTCCAAAAGCAAAAATCGAAAAAATTAGTCCCCAACTTAATTTTTTCGATTAGCCCGCGATGATTAGGATAAATTTTTAAAAATAAGTTTAAGGCTTTCCATCATTTTCTCAATTTGTAACGGAGTGAGACCCTCGTAAGTCTGTTCCAGCACTATATTACTTAAATCCTTAATCTTACGCGTCATTTCTTGTCCTTTCTCGGTTAGCACAACGCGGGTAATACGAGCATCATCTTCACATGAATACGTTTCAACCAGCCCTTCATCTTTTAAACGATAGACGATTTTGGTCGTGGTCGACATTTTAGATACCACCATTTCTGATAGATCTGAGACACTCGCATGAGGTTTGGACTTTAGTGACAGTAAAATACGGCGACGTGAATTGTCGAGACCATACTTTTTCATTGCATGGTCTAGATTATTTACACATCGTGTATGGACCTGAGTAATCCAGTAATAAGGAAATTCCTCTAAACTAAAATCTTCACCGGGTGTAAGTAAAAATTTACTGTATTTTTTGGTCATTGTTTATTTTCCCCATTTTTAAGTTTTACTTATAATTTATTACCAAAACCTTTTTATTAAAAAAATATAATAAAAATGTATTAATTTTGTGTATTTTGCTAAAGTTTAAAAGAAAAAAAATCAGTGTGTAACTGAAATTTAAAAGTCAAACCTGGATTATCGTGATAAATTTTTAAAAATATGCTGCAGACTTTCCATCATTTTTTCAATTTGTAGAGGTGTTAAACCTTCAAAAGATTGTTCCAAAACTACATTGGTCAAGTCATTAATTTTTTGAGTCATTTGATTACCTTTCTCGGTTAAAACTACACGAGTAATACGGGCATCATCTTCACAAGAGTAAGTTTCAACTAAACCTTCATCTTTTAAACGATAAACGATTTTAGTGGTCGTTGACATTTTAGATACCATCATTTCAGAGAGCTCTGAAACACTGGCATGAGGCTTGGATTTTAAAGCAAGTAAAATACGACGACGTGAATTGTCTAGCCCATATTTTTTCAGAGCATGATCAACGTTTTGTACATATTGAGCATGTACCTGAGTTACCCAGTAATAGGGAAAATTTTCCAATTCAAAATTTTCTGTTGAGGGTAAAAATTTACTATATTTTTTCGTCATCTCTACTTTCTCCCTATAATTGTTGTAATTTTATTCTATTATTGTAACTTATTTTTAATAGAGTTAAAGTGAAAAATATATTTTTTACAACACTATAAAGTAAAACTTAAAATAAATTTGTGAACTAATTTTCATTTTTAGCCCAAATTAATGAGCTAAATTTTTAAAAATATATTTTAAGCTTTCCATCATTTTTTCAATTTGTAGGGGGGTGAGACCTTCAAAGGATTGTTCCAAAACCACATTGGTCAAGTCATTAATCTTATGTGTCATTTGATTACCTTTCTCGGTTAGGACAACGCGAGTAATACGAGCATCATCTTCACAAGAGTAAGTTTCAACTAAACCTTCATCTTTTAAACGATAGACGATTTTGGTGGTGGTTGACATTTTGGAAATGACCATTTCAGATAGATCTGAAACGCTGGCATGAGGTTTGGACTTTAGTGACAGTAAAATGCGGCGACGTGAATTGTCCAGACCATATTTTTTCAAAGCATGATCTACATTTTGTATATATTGGGCATGTACTTGAGTAACCCAGTAATAAGGAAAATTTTCCAAAGTGAAATCTTCTGCTACAGAAGGTAGAAATTTGCTGTACTTTTTAGTCATGGAGAAAAGCCTCCCTAAGATTGTTGTAATTTTAATTTGTTGAAAAGCGTCTTATTTAACTTGAATTTTGCTTACCAACACACATTTTTTTTATTGTTATTAATATATATCAAGTTTTTTATAATGCAATAAGGAAACGTATATTAATAACTTTTCTTACAAAAAATCCCGATCAAAAGTGATGATTTGTAGAAGATAGAAATAGCGTTCTTTGTCTGAATGTAAGCCCAGCAGGCCTTGAGATAAATTCCGAAGTTCTATTTGAACTTCAGCATTTTGATCATTTCGTTAAAAGAGTATTGTACTAAAAGTGTTCGTGAGGTCGAACGATAAGCAGCAGTCATGTAAAGGTTTGGCTATAGGCACGATTACGCTCTTTTAACATTATGCTAAGTAAATGAATGATGAAGTTAGAATTAAGATAAGCACGTTAACGATTGATAGGAGCAATAGGTTGGGGAGCCTGATTGAACAACAATGTTTCTGCATTCGTTATAGCCAATATTATGTAAATTTTTTGATGCGATTAAAAACTTGCCTCTCAAATTTAGCGATCGAGGATTCACTGTAATTATTTTGGCAATGTTTTGTTCTGGTGTAGAGAAACTGGGGTGAACGGATCTTTTTAATAAAGATCTGCTGCTTTTTTATCATCTAGTTAACAAATCAGTCCAGTGTATTCATTAAATTTTTCTTATATAAATTTACAAAATAAGTATTTGTTTAAAATATCTTTTTTATTTATTGGTCAACGCATGTACTTAGCGATAAATTTTATCTTTTCTTAAGCTAAAAATCCGATGAACAGATGAAATAAAAGTATAAAAAATAAGCTGAACTGCTTACCAGAGTAGGGTTAAGTCGCTAAAAATACAAAAATCTAATTACATTTTTTCTGAATTATGCATAATAAATTTATCTATTGTTGAACAGGTCATATTTATGGATCCGTCGCCGTGCAGGTCTAGGTTTATTTTTAACCAAATTTATAAACTCGGAGAGATAAACTAATGGAGTTTTTATTAGATCCGGGAATTTGGATTGGTTTACTCACTCTTATTGTTTTAGAAATTGTTTTAGGTATTGATAACCTAGTCTTTATTGCCATTTTGGCCGAAAAACTTCCTCCAGAACAACGTGATAAAGCGCGTGTCGTGGGTTTATCCCTCGCTTTATTCATGCGCTTGGGTTTATTGTTTGCCATCTCTTGGTTAGTCACTTTGACCAAACCGCTTATTACCGTCTTTGATTGGACATTCTCAGGTCGAGATCTCATTCTTTTATTCGGTGGTTTATTCCTTGTGTATAAAGCCGTAACTGAACTACATGAAAAGATTGAAGGCAAGCCTGAAGTTAAAGTTACCACCAATATTGTTTATGCAAGTTTTGCAGCAGTTGTTGCGCAAATTGTAGTGTTAGATGCCGTATTCTCTTTAGATTCGGTGATTACCGCAATTGGTATGGTTGATAACATTTATGTGATGATGGTGGCAATGGTCGTTGCCATGGCTGTGATGTTATTAGCGTCTAAATCATTAACTGCTTTTGTAAACCGACATCAAACAGTCGTCATTCTGTGTTTAAGTTTCTTGTTATTAATCGGGATTAGCTTGATTGCAGAAGGTTTTGGTTTCCATATTCCAAAAGGCTATATCTATTCAGGTATTGGTGTTGCAATTGCAATTGAAGCATTTAACCAGTTTGGCCAGCGCAATGTAGCCAAACATGAATCTAAAATTCCATTGCGTCACCGTACTGCAGATTCCATCCTGAAACTGATGGGCGGAAAAATGGAAGCGGTCACTGATAGTGCTCAGCACTCTGAAGCTCAAGAAGCTTTTGCCGATGAAGAGCGTTATATGATTGGTGGGGTATTAACCCTGGCAGAAAGGTCTGTCGCATCGATCATGACTCCACGAAGTCAAATTTCTTGGGTAGATATTGATGATACGCCTGAACAAATTCGTGAACAGGTGCTGTCTGTACCACATAGCTTATTTCCAGTTTGTCGCGGTAGCTTGGATAAGGTTTTGAGTGTGGTGCGTGCCAAAGAGCTTCTGGATGTACTTGAAGATAATGAACAGCTCAAGGCTTTAATCAAACGCCATCGTCCGATTTATATTTTTGAAAAAATGAAAGTAATTGATGCCATTAATACCTTGCGTACTTCGAAAGGTTCCTTGGTATTGGTAAGTGACGAGTTCGGAAATGTACAAGGCTTGATCTCTCCTCTGGATGTATTTGAAGCGATTGCCGGTGAGTTCCCGGATGCCGATGAGCAGCTTGATTTAGTCAAAATTAATGATCACACCTGGAAAGCCTCTGGCATGCTCGATGTATATCAGCTTGAACTGGAGCTGGGCATGATGGATCTGGTGGAAGAAGAGGCTGGTTATATCAGTCTTGCCGGTCTGATTTTAGATAAAACTCACGGTAAAGTCAGTTTGGGAGCTCAACTGGAATATCATGGTATTCATTTTGAAGTGACTGAACTGGAAGAGAATCGGATTAAGTCCGTGTTGATTACGTATCGCGAGAGATAGTGATTAAGGATTCAAGATAAAGAAAGAGATTAATATCTTTTTCTCATCCATTCTTTTTGAACTTTTGAAAAAGCCTGACAGCTTGCTCTGCTGGGCTTTTTTATTGTGCTTTACATTGGTTTTTATTGACCAGGATTGCCACAGCAATATTAGAACTAGGTGGTAAAAACTGATGAACTTTCACTAAATCACCATATTTAGTGATATCTAATTAAACTAAAAACAGTAATAATTGATATATATCAAAAAAATGGATCAATTTGATGCGTATTACCGAAACGATTGTAGATTTTGCACAACTTGCATTTGAACAAAAAAATCGTTTTTTTAAAATGATCTGTGAATTTGACCAGCAAATTTTTCCAGCTTCTTGTGAACAAGATATTTATAATTTTATCTATGATCCAGATGCTGTTTCAGTTCTGGTGGTTCATTATTATCTTAAAGATACACTGGTTGGGCAAAATATTATTCCGGTACTTAAGCTTTCTTTACAAGGTCATCCAATCTTTGTGGTGAGTTCGCGGGCAAGTATTTTACCGGCTTATCGCAAAGGTAACAGGACACTTAAAACTGCAATCCGGGTTGCGATTAATCACCGGATTCGCCATCCTACTATTCCCTTATGGTATGTACCTACCGTCATACAGCCTAAAATTTATACCTATTTTGCATCTCGTTCACAAAATTTCTACCCACGTAAAGGAAGAGAAATTCCTCAAGAATATTTAAAGGTTCTGGAGATGATGCAGCAGCGCAAGCAGGAAATATGCAAGCGCCGAGAAGATATTTTTGTTTATCCTTATGTGATGCCGCAAACCACACCTGAACACATTCAAAAACTTAGAAATAAGGCAACGCCACATATCAATTTTTTTATGCAGCATGTGCCTGACTATTTTGATGGTATGGGCTTGCTGTGTATCTGTAAATTGGATTTAAAAACCATTTTGGAAACCATCTTTAATTTATTTTTAGATCGCAAAGTGTATTAAATTTTATTCTCTAGAGACTAACTGAATCCTCTACTTTAAATTTCTCAGTTTGTATAAAGAAAGCATAAGCAAAAACACTTATCACACTTGAAAATATCAGCATCCTTTGAGCTTCTATAGCTCAGATGCATATGACTATAGTTAGTTTTGATAGTTTTTAAATAATCTCGACATTTTCCTTATAGTTCAATTAAAGCAATCCAATGATGTGGATGTGCACATTTAAGTGAATTGAATAAGGAAACGGGATGTCAAATCAGCCTTTCAATACGGATGTGGTGGTGATTGGTACAGGCCCGGCAGGTGCAACGACGGCTTTAGCTTTGGCCACTTATGGGATTTCAGTCCGTTTTTATACCCAGTTTAATGGTCTGGCAAATTCTCCACGTGCGCACATTACCAATCAGCGTGCAGTAGAAGTATTGCGTGAATTTGGCTTGGAAGAAGAAGCCAAAAATATGGCAACTCCATGGCAACACATGGGGGAAAGCATGATCACCACCAGTTTGATTGGTGAAGAAATTGCGCGTATCCAGGCGTGGGGAACGGGTGATTTACGTCATGGCGATTATGTGAAGGGTAGTCCTTCGCCTTTATTCGATTTGGTGCAACCCGAAATGGAAGCGCTGCTGGTGAAGCATGCGGTTGCGCGTGGTGCAAATCTATTTTACAACACCGAATATCTAGATCATGAACAAGATGAGACGGGCGTTACGGTCTGGTTTTTAGACCGATTGGAAAATCGAAAATATTCGGTTCGTGCCAAGTATTTGGTGGGGATGGATGGGGCACGCTCTAAAATCGTGGAGAAAATTGGTCTTCCGATTGAAGGTCATATGGCGCGTGCGGGCACGACTTATGTCCGTTTTAAAGCTGACTTGACTAAGTATGTGCAACATCGTCCAAGCATTTTGCATTGGATTGTAAATCCTGCCGCAGGTTTTGGTGAAATTGGTATGGGCTTGCTGCGTGCCATTTCTCCATGGAATGACTGGATTGCAGGTTGGGGATTTGATATCTCTAAAGGTGAGCCGCAATATACCGAAGAACAAATCATCCAGCGTATTCATACCTTCATTGGCACGGATGATGTCGATATTGAGGTTCAAAATGTATCGGCATGGTATGTGAATCAGGCGTTTGCCAAGCATTATTCAGTCGGTCGGGTTTTCTGTGGCGGGGATGCCGTGCATCGTCATCCACCATCGAGTGGTTTAGGTTCAAATACCTGTATTCAAGATGCATTTAACTTGGCATGGAAACTGGCTTTTGTCATTAAAGATTGGGCGAAAGCAGATTTGTTGAACTCTTATAGTGATGAGCGTGTGCCGGTGGGACAACAAATTGTCGCGCGTGCCAACCAGTCTCGCATGGACTACAAGTATCTGAAAGATGTTTTCGGTTTTGATCAAGGCATTGAAACCACCCAGCAATTGTTAGATCGACTGAATGCACCGACAGCAGAAGCGGCTGAATTGCGTACTCAACTGAATCATGCCTTGGAAATTAAAAACTTTGAGTTCAATGCGCAAGGTGTAGAGCTGAATCAGCGTTATCAATCCGTTGCCGTGGTTTTGGAGGATGAAAATGAAGAGCAATGGCAAGCTGATCCGCAATTGTATTTACAGGCAACTTCTCGTCCTGGAGCGAAAATTCCACATTGCTGGTTAATTGATGCGAAAAATGGTCAGAAGGTTTCTACTCTGGATATCGTCGGAAATGGCAAACTTACTTTAGTGACTGGTTTATCCGGTACAGCCTGGAAAAAGGCTGCTGAACAATTAGGTTTAACTTATCTAGATGTTGTGACCATTGGGCAAGAAGTCAAAGATGTTTACGGCACCTGGCAAAAAACTTGTGAAATTGCTGAAGCAGGGATGTTGCTGGTTCGTCCGGATGGTTATGTGGCATGGCGCTATCAAGAAGCACTCTATGATGATGCCGAAGCCTTGCAGAAATTAACGCATGTGTTAGAACAAATGCAGTATCAAATCGCTTAATTCAGGTTTTTAAAAGTTATTTTGAAACCTGCTGTCGTTGAACAGATTGCTGAATGATTTTTGCGGTAAATTGCAAAACTGGATTTTCGGCATCTGTTCGATAACTGGCATACAGCGGTAAGGTCGGCAAGTCTTGTTTCAGTTCAATTGCCTGTACATTCGGGTTCAGCAATTGCCGTGCATATTCAGGAATAAAACTCCAGCCCAAACCCATATTGATGAGATTGATATGCTGTAAGGCATTGGTAACTTGATATTTATATTGCAGTTTTAAATTTTCTTTTTCAGTGAACTGTTGAATTCGCTGATAGAACACTGGAGAAAAGAGCTGGTCACAGACAATAAAGTCATCATTTTGAATTTGTCTTAAGTCCTGAATTTTACGCTTGGCAATATAGGTTTGATGGGCAACACATAATAAATTTTCTTCAAACAGCATAGTGCTGCTATAAAGCGGATCATCCATCCACACGCGGCTAAAAATCAAATCCAGTTCGGAATTTTTCAGTGCTTGAAATTGCTCGCTACAGGATAAACTTCTGATTTTAAGATCGACCTGCGGAAACTGAGCACGAACCTGTTGAATGATGTGAGGGATAATGGTCATTTCCGCCACATGCAATACGCCAATAAACAGCTGTTGCTGACCCTGATTGGCGATTTGACGTGCATGAGCAACTGCAAGTTCTGCGTATTTAATCGATTCCAGGGCATATTTGAGAAAGCCTTGTCCCTCTGCAGTCAGGGCTATTTGTCGAGTACTTCGGTCGATCAGTTGTACGCCGACTTCTTCCTCTAAATCTTTAATTTGCTGGCTGAGGGAAGGCTGTACAGTACAGAGTTTTTGTGCAGCACGGGTAAAATTGAGTTCTTCAGCCAAAGCCACAAAGTAACGTAAATGTCTAAGTTCCATTGAGTATATCCTGCTGAAAAACGGGTTTATCCTACTGTTTAAAAACTAAAATAAAGCTCTATGCAGAATCATCAACATGGATATTTTTTAGATTTCAAGAATTTTAATATCGGCATATTGCTGAATTAAATCAGGATTCAAACTATGGATGTAATCCATAAATGCAACATTAAACTGACCAATTGTTTGCGCTTTTTCAAATGCCAATTTTCCTGCAATGGCAAAATGCGTATGTGCAGCAATGGTGGCAATCGTCGCTGTAGTTACAGCACAGTAAGCTGCGATTAAAGCACCGAGTGCACAGCCTGTTGCGGTAACTTTTGGCTGTAAATAAGAGCCACCATTGACCTGAATTACAGCATCAAGTTCTTTGCTTAAAATAAAATCCGATTCACCTGAAATGGCGATGCATTCAGCATGTGCTAACAATACTTTGGCTTGGTTATAGACATCGGCGCTATCCAGCGTGCTATCGACGCCTTTGGAGAGCACCTGATTGCCTGCAAGGTTACTAATTTCTGAAGCATTACCGCGAATAACCGTGGGATGATATTGCAGTAACTCATCCACCATAGCCGAGCGCCATTTTAAAACGGGGCCATAACCGACTGGATCAAGCACCCAAGGGATACAGGTACGCTGCGCCGTTTGTGCAGAAATTTGCATGGCCTGCATTTGTTCATTGGTGGGTGTACCCAGATTAATGCTCAGTGCAGCGGAAATAGTGGTAAAACTTTCGGCTTCGAATGGATTGTCAATCATGGCAGGTGAAGCACCGGCAGCCAGCAAAATATTGGCTGCATAATTGGCTGCAACGCTGTTGGTAATGCATTGCACCAAAGGCTGCTCGGTTTGCAGCTGTGTCCATGCTTCAACAATATGCTCGACCAATGTTGAAGTTCGATCCATAGGATTATTCCTTAAGTTATATATCTGATTGCAGAGACTGGACATAGTAGATCACCATTTATTGGGTGAAATACTATTGAGTAAAATAGTGGTCTTGATGCTTACAGCTGCGGCAGCAGAGTGTCACATAATTTTCAGCATCATAATCCACAGTAAGCTCATTAGAACCGCAATACATACAGCGTTTTTGTGAATAGAAGCTTAAGCGCGGTTCAATCTTTTTCCAGATCCGCCAGATTGGCTGGAAAAAAATACTCTCATCATAGCCGAGAAAGCGGAAAAACAGGATTTCGCTTATTTTGCTAAAAGGAATATTGTGCGGACGCGGCAGGGTAGATGTTTCCCATTTTTCGGTCACGGCACGGTCACGATATTGCTGCAAGGTTTTCTTTAACAAATTAGTGTTAATAAAGTTTTCATTACGTACTTGCAAGGCTTTTTGCTGATGCAAATATTCTAGTGCAGTTTGCACCAGATAATAGATTTGCCCCACCGCCAATGAATCCATCAGGCGATAACAAAAGGTCTGAAAACTGTTATTTCCGGCAATTTGAATGCCCCAAGTGCGGCAATAAAACTGGGCAAACTGAATAATTTCCTGATAAAGCACCAAATAAAGTACATTTTTTACTTCATCGGCATTTTTAAAGGGCACGCCCATGGTTAAATTTTCATAAAACCAGTTGCGAAGTTGCTGGGTAATGCTAAACAGACTCGGTTCTGAATAACCGTCTAAACGCACATTAACATAGTACTGATGTGCCTCTGAGGCAAAATCTTTGGCAATCAGGATTTGTTCTTTTACCAGCTGTTTGACCAAATAATTTTGGAACAAATAGTTCGGGGTAATCGAATGGTATTTGATGCTTTCCCAATCGATGTATTCATGATGGTTAGTATGTTCTTGAACTTGATTGTCCAAGATACTGAGTAAAAATAATTTGTTTAAAAAACTGATTTGATCGAGTCGATATTCAACAGCATCTTTCTCTTTGGACTTTAGTTTGCGCTGCTCTTGCAGACGCGTTTCAGTGAGCATTTTTTTTCGATTGACGAGGCATTTGTCACAATGACAGTTGGTGCGACCATCCTGAAATACCCGATGTTGGCAGTGACTACATTCATGAAAATTAAGTGCTTGATCGTATTGTTCTGCTTCAATCCAGAACATAGATGCCTGACACAACGGGCATGATGTACTTTCATCGAGCTGTTTTTGCAGAATCTGAAGGAGCATGGAAAGAATCAATCAAAAGTCGGGTTAATCATGCCATCGATTATACACGGGTCTTTTGCTGCGACGTGACGGAATAGGGCCGAATAGCAAATAATTCGTTAAGTGCAGCCCATCCGTTTATAGTAGGTTTGAAAAATAGCCTAAGCTTATAAATGAATGAATGTAGAGATGAAAACTCGAATTTCATCTCCACAATAAAAAACAATGTTAATCAGAGCGTATAAATCTGGTAATTAATAAGAGGCAGGGCAAGGTAGTGAATCATCCTCTTCGCCTAACTGCTTTGCATTAATTAAAGCCTGAACTTTTTTGGAGGGAATTTTCTTGCTCCCTAAGGCATCGTAGTTATTCAGAATTGTACAAATATCAATCGACTGCATTGGAATTCCTTCACAGCTCATAAACATGGCAATGACTTTGTGATCGATTCCTGCAGCATCAAGCGTTTGCATGGTTTTGATATTCTCGACGCGAACAATATGGTCTTTTAAATACATCATACACCTCTTCTAGTTTTGCTTTACTTTTTATAGTGCGCTTTACACAGATGAATACAAGCAAAAAACGTGCTCAAAATGTAGTCATCTTGAAAATTAGTGTCAATTTGAGTTAAATATTTTTATTGCATCGAAAAAATTTAATTTATACAGTCATTTATGAAAAATAAGTCTTGTTCGCATCCTCTTTTTTAAATTGAATAATCAGAGCAGTATTTAAGATTAAAATGATCCAAATCGTGCATTTATGTACTTTAAATCATCAATAGGGACATTAAATGTACCAATGTACATAACCTGAATTGAAAACTGGCAGCAATATGCCCATATATAACTCAAACCAACCGCACAGACAGATTGTGAAAGTTGTCGTATGATCGAAGCATTTCACAACAACAAAGTCTTGGCTTAAGAACGACAGGATTAGGACATCATATGAATATCGCGGCAAACCCAGTGGTTGAAGCAGACCAGACTGTTTATTTAAAAGACTATCAAAAACCTTCTTTTCTGGTTGATTCAATCAACTTGGATATTCAGGTGCATACCGATCATACCAATGTGAATGCAGCATTGGTGATGAAGCGCCAGACTGCTGGGGATTTGGTGCTGCTCGGGCGTGATCTGGAATTAAAATCCATCACGTTAAACGGCAAGCTACTGACTGAAGCAGACTACACCCTTGATGCTGAACAGCTGGTGATTGCCAATGCACCGAATGAAGTCATTCTTGAAACAGAAGTTGTTATTCATCCGGAAAGCAATACCCAGCTTGAAGGTTTGTACCAAGCCAGCGATGATTTATTTGTCACCCAAAACGAACCTGAAGGTTTCCGTAAAATTACTTTCTATCCGGACCGTCCGGATGTGCTGTCTGTATTTACCACACGCGTAGAAGCCGATAAAAAATTCCCGGTACTTTTAGCCAATGGTAACCTGATGGAAGCGGGTGAGGCAGGCGAAGGCCGTCACTATACTATCTGGCAAGATCCGACCAAAAAACCAAGCTACCTGTTTGCCTGCGTGATTGGTGATTTGGCGGTGTTAAAAGATTCTTATGTGACGTCTGAAGGCCGTAACGTTGCACTAGAAATTTATGCCGAAGAAAAAGATATTCCTAAATGTCACATTGCGATGGAAGCCCTAAAACATTCGATGCGATGGGATGAAGAACATTATGGTCGTCCGTATGATCTGGACAACTACATGATTGTCGCAACAAGCGCATTCAATATGGGTGCCATGGAAAATAAAGGTTTAAATATCTTTAATACGTCTTGTGTGCTGGCTGATGAAGAATTCACGACAGATGCTGCCATCATGCGGGTGCAGTCGGTGATTGCACACGAATATTTCCATAACTGGACCGGTAACCGGATTACCTGTCGTGACTGGTTCCAGTTATGTTTGAAAGAAGGTTTGACCGTATTCCGTGACCAGTCTTTCTCGGAAGATTTACAATCCGCTGCGGTACAACGTATTGATGATGTCGCGGTACTCAAAGCACATCAATTCCCGGAAGACTCAGGTCCGCTTTCGCATCCGCCACGTCCAGATCATTTTGTCGAAATTAATAACTTCTATACCGCGACTGTGTATGAAAAAGGTGCAGAAATTAACCGCATGATGTCGACCTTACTCGGCAAAGAAAAATTCCGTCAAGGCACTGACGAATATTTTCGCCGTCATGACGGTCAGGCAGTAACGGTTGAAGACTGGATTTCTTCATTGACAGATGGTTCTGGTGTGGATTTATCGGCCTTCCTGATTTGGTACAACCAGCCGGGAACACCAAAACTGGAAGCCAAAGGCGAATATGATGCTGCGACTCAAAGCTATCGTTTAAGCTTTAAACAAAGTTTAAAAGCCAATGCCAAATATCCAAACCTAAAAGCTGTACCCATCCCAGTGGCTTTGGCACTGTTTAATGCGGAAACAGGCGAGCAATATACTTTGCAGTCAGAAGCCTTATTTGAAAATGGGGTAAAAGATGGCGTGTATTTATTCGATCAGGCAGAAGCAACGATTAAATTTGCCGGCATCACAGCGAAACCTGTAGTGTCATTGCTGCGTAATTTCTCTGCTCCAGTCAATCTGGAATTCAATTATTCAGATCAAGAGCTGGCGTTCTTGATGCAATATGAAACCAACGGTTTTAACCAGTGGCAAGCCACTCAAACCTTGCTGGAACGCATTTTACTGGAAGGTCATGAGGCTGATATTTATATTCAAGCCATGAAAAATACCCTGCCTGAAGTGATTCAAAAAGATCCGCTGTTGGCTTCACGTTTGTTTGATGTCCCTACAGAAGGATATTTGGGTAGCCGTATTGATACAGATTATCAGCCGGCCAAAATCCAGGAACAGCGGAATGCTTTACTGGACACATTGGCGCGTGAATTTGGTTCGTTCTGTAAAGAAACCTATTTGGAATTAGATCCTGATAACCAAAGTGAATTCTCGCAAGCGATGGGTGTTCGTGCACTCAGAAACATTATGCTAAGTATGATTGCACGTCAAGGTGATGTATCAGCTTTTGATTTAGCATATGAGCAGTATCATACTGGTAATATGTCTGAACGTTTGGGTGCGCTTAAAGTTCTGGTCTGGAATGATGCACCACAAGCTCAAGAAGCTTTAGCAGACTTCTATAGCCGCTTTGAAGATGAAGCTTTGTCACTAGATCAGTGGTTTATGGTGCAAGCTGCACATCCGAAAGCGACTGAGGAAACGATTCAATATTTAACTTCACATCCGGACTATGATTTGGGTACACCAAACCGTATTCGTGCGGTAAGTGGTGGTTTAAATGCCAATCCGGTGAATACCTGGAGTTTTGGCGTACAACACTATATTAATTTAGCTAAATATCTGGATCAGAAAAACCCGATTGTGGGTTCACGTTTATTACAAGTGCTTTCTCGCTGGTACACTTTGGCAGAACCACAACGTACAGAAGTAAAAACTGCACTAGAAGCTTTAAAGCCACAAGTGAAATCTAAAAACGTAACGGAAACTTTAAACAGTATGTTGAGCATATAACTCAACCATCACTGCCTAAGTAGAAAAAGCCTTTTTCTGATGACAAGCGGAAAAAGGCTTTTTTAGTTGATATTTCATTTATTTAGCTTTCTGAACACGCGGTTTATTATTTAGACTAACTTCATTAAATCCTATCATAGTAAGACAAAATACATATTGAATAATCACATTAGAAGTGTCCAATTAATCACACTTTAAGGGTAATATATGTATATTGAAGCTCATCTCAGGATGAGCTTTTATCATTTAACAGACTGTGATTGCATTAGCCTGTCATTTTGCTAAGTAGACTGGAGATTGGTTTTGTTAGTTAAAATTGAAGATGGTTTTTATTTGAACTCTCAACATATTATTGCGATTCGAGTTTCAAAAAATGCCTATGACGGAAAATTTGTGGTCGTAATTGAATATACACCAAATAATATTCAGGCTACGGGAAGCTATCAAAAGAACTTTGACAGCAAACTGGAAGCAGAAATTTACCTGCAAACTTTATATCAGCATATTTCTAAAACAAATGCTTAGAAGACACGCTAAGCAGATGATGAAAAGATGGATAGAGAAAAGTCCCTGTAATGTAGGAACTTTTTTAGGGCTTATACTTTCATAATCAGTACTGGAATGGGTGACTGGGTTAATACTTCTTGGGCCACGCTTCCTAATACTAATTTTTTAAATCCGGTTCGACCATGCGAACCCATAATAATGAGATCGGCACCGACTTCATCCGCAACATGCATAATACCTTCAGCTGGTGATACACCGCGCACAATTTTTGTATCCACATTAATACCATCACGAATGAAAGATTGCTTGATTTCTGCCAGACGTAACTGCGCACTTTTTTCAGCTTGCATAAAATAATCGGTAATTGCAGGTGCAACCTTATAAAAATCAACACCAACAAAGGGATCTACAGCAATGACACTGGTGATGGTGACTTGGCTATTTAAAGGTTTGGCTAGGGCTAAAGCTTGTTCAACAGCTGCATAAGAAATAGGGGATTCATCTACTGGAACCAAAATATGTTTATAAGTCATGAAATTTCCTTATGAATATAGCTGAATTGATAAAAATATGAATGATTTATAGTCCGTTATGATGACTATTTTACGAAAGGCAGGAAACGATAAAATGAGCCTGACATGCAATGCAAGGCTCGTGTTTAAACTTATTCTTTTACAACCAGAACAGGCAGCTTGGTGGTTTTTAAAACATCCTGAGCAAAGCTGCCCATCAAGAATTTTTGAAAGCCTTTACGTCCATGAGAACCTATTACAATCAGGTCAGTTTTCAATTTTTCCGCCGTATTAATAATGCCTTCTTCCGAGATATTTCCTTTAATAATTTGAGGCGTTGCAATAACCCCATTTTCGGCAGCAATGGCTTTGGCTTTTTCTAATGCTTTTTCGGCATTGGCATAAGCCTCAACAAAATATTCTTTCATGATTGGAGAAGGATAATAGAAATCTGCTTCAGAAAATGGATCTTCAGTGACCAGGCTGATCAGGGTCAATTGACTGGAAAATGCTTTAGCAATTTGCGCGGCATTTTTCACCGCGGAGAAAGAAATGTCAGAGCCGTCAACTGGGACTAAAATATTTTGATAAGTCATAAGAACGATTCCTTAGTGTTTATTATGTAGCCATTATTTATAGATAGCACATTGTGTCGGATTGATCAATTTAGTCTGTGAAAATTGTTTTAAAATTCATTAAATTATATAAAAATCATAAGTATAAGTGTGCACTGCTTGGCATTAAAAACTGAGTTAAAAACTCAACATTCAGGGCAAGTATTTCTAAATGTTTAAACAGGGATTAAAATGCCCAAAACATGATAATGCCCCGCAAAATTTTAAGGGGAAAACTGATAGGGCAAACTGTGCATTCCAAATCTTTTAATCTAAGTTTATGTTTAATTGCTGCACTATCCAGTAGTGGTTGTCAGAATATCCAAAGTAGCAGCAAGCTCATTGCCGGCGTATTTAATGCTTCAACCACTATTCAGAAAAAATTTATTGATCAGCATGCTCCAGAAACTTTGGCGCTGAAAAATATTGTATATATGCAAAATCCGGCGCTGCACCTGGATATTTACCAGCCCCGCGACATTGCAGAGTTGGGAGTCCGGCCAACTGTGGTCTGGGTGCATGGAGGCGGCTGGATTTCAGGTTCCAAAGAACATGCGCGAGGTTACTTTAAACGGTTGGCTGATCAAGGCTATAACGTGGTTTCTGTCGAATACCAATTTGCTCCGCAAACGATTTATCCGCAGCAGTTGCTTCAGATTAATCAGGCCTTAAAATATATTAGTGATCATGCCGATACTTACCAGATTAATGCTCAGCAACTATATCTGGCGGGTGACTCGGCAGGTGCCAATTTAGTCAGTCATTATGCGGCTTTGCTCAGCAATCCGGATTTTTCCCAGCAATCTGCTATTAGGCCGTTAATTCAACGTGAACAAATTAAAGGTCTGATCCTGCATTGCGGAATTTATGATCTGAATGCCTTTATTAATACTGCTCCGGATGAACTGAAACTGATCGAGTGGGGCATATTTAATTTGGTGCAGGCTTATACGGGCAATAAAAAAGATGATACTGAATTTTTAAAAGGTATTTCTCCTATTCAATATCTCACAGAAAACTATCCACCAGTGTTCATTAGTGGAGGCAATAAAGACTTTTTAACTAAAACTCAGTCTGTCCCTTTTGCTGATGCCCTGATGCGTAAAAACATACCTGTAACTGGGGTATTTTATCCAAATAGCAAAGAATTTTTAGTTCATGAATACCAATTCATGATGGGTAAAAAAGCCAGTCAGCAGACATTTCAGCAAACAATACAGTTTATTCAAAAATATAGTGACTTATCTTTTTAGGCTTATTTGAGATAGGTGAATATTTGAAGTTAGATGGCGCTTAATCTCTGTGAAAGTAGCATTTGAATGACAGATTAAGGAGGACAGGATATGAATCCAATGCTGCTGGCTTATATCTTACTGGCTTTGGCGATTATTTCCGAAGTTACGGGGTCAACATTTTTAGTTAAATCTGAAGGTTTTACTCAACTGGTTCCGAGCCTGTTGGTTTTTATCTTTTATGTAATTTCATTTTATTTGCTCTCTCAAGTCCTTAAAACCATTCCTTTAGGCATTGCCTATGCTATATGGAGCGGTGTAGGAATTGTATTGACCGCCTTGATTGGATTTTTTATATTCCGTCAAAGTCTGGATTTGCCTGCTGTAATTGGAATTGTCATGATTATCGGTGGCGTTATTGTGATGAATGTCTTTTCTAAATCAGTGGGGCATTAACCCTATACAACGACTTGGCTAAAACGAATATTAACTTATTTACTCATGCACGTCGCAGGTAAAATAGTAATTGATCAGTGAACTTATATCCTCCCGAAAAAGATATAAGTACAAAATAGAACGACTAGAGATAGATGTTATTTGAAGGATGAGTGTGTTCTAAACTTGAAAATGAAGTGAACAACAAGTCCAAATAATAATCCCCAAAAAGCTGAACCAATACCAAAAAACTGAATACCGGAAGCACTAAATAAAAAGGTCAGTAGCACAGCTTCTCGTTCAGCAGCCTGATGAAAGGCCAGCGCAATGTTATGACCGATGGTGCCTAACAGCGCAATACCTGCCAAAGCAGTAATAAATACGCCAGGGAAAGACATTAAAATACTGGTCAGTGTCGCCGCAAACAAACCCATCAAGATATAAAAGAAGCCGCAGCTCATGCCGGCAATATAACGTTTTTTGCTGTCAGGATGGGCCTGATCATCCAGACTGATGGCAGCACTGATGGCGGCAATATTCACGGAAAAACATCCAAAAGGCGCGAAAATGGTTTGTGCTGCTCCGGTCCAGCCGATCAGCTGGTTTACATTTGGTTCATAACCATAGCTTTTGATCATGGCAAGACCGGGCAAATATTGTGATGCCATGTTAATGACAAACAGCGGAAGTGCCAAACCGAAAATGGCCGACCAGCTAAATTCAGGCGCTATCCATACGGGTTGAGCCAGACTGAAATGAATGGTTGAAGCATGAAACTGTAGAAACAGAGGACATAAGGCAATACCGGCAATTACCGTGATGACAATGCTATAACGTGGCGATAATCGTTTAGAAAGCACATACACCGCCAATAATGACAGGATAAACCCCCAGTCATTTTGCATGCTGGCAAACAGTGAAATACCAAATTTCAGCAACACGCCTGCGAGCATTGCACTGGTTAAACTTTGCGGAATATAGGCTAAGACTTTCTGGAAAATACCGGAAAAACCTAAAATCGCCGTCAGCAAACCACAAACCAAAAATGCCCCAATCGCTTCATAAAGACTATAACCATTGGCTGTGGCCAGAATTAAGGCCAGCCCTGCGGTTGACCATGAGGTCGCAACAGGATATCTAAACTTCCAGGACAGGATTAAACCGCTTAAACCAATGCCCAAACCGAGTGCCCAGAACCAGGAGGTGATTTGTGCTGTGGACGCGCCCAAAAGTTGAGCCGATTGAATCACCAATACAGAGGAAACACTGATACCGACCAGGAAGGTAATAAAACCTGCAAAGACAGCAGGAATGGAGAAGTCTTGGAAAAGTTTTTGCATAAATCCTTTGCAATGGTGATTTTATAATAGTGGAAAAGCGTACTAATCATACGCTTTTCATTTTCAAGCGCAAAGACATCATTGCTCTAATTTGTAGAGTGTTGATGACTTTAATGTACTGTTGTCTGTGAAAAAACTACAAGGTTGAGGTCGCAAGTTTAAGACCAAAACCACAAAATAACAGCCCTACAGCCGCTACACATGAGGCGGTCACTTTATAACGCGAGGTAAAATAAGACGCGAGTTTTGCGCCAGAAAAAATTAGAACAGTTAAATAACTCATGCTAATGATCTGCAGAATGAGTGCAAGTGCAGTAAAAGTAATCGCCGGATAAGGATAGGCTGGATCGACAAACTGCACGAAAAAAGACAAATAAAATAAAATGGCTTTAGGATTTAAAATACTGATGGTTAAAGCTGTTTTAAACGGATTGAGTTGTTCAATATTTTTTTCTACTGTGGATACTTGCGTTGTGGAATGAAGGGCACTCCAGGTATGGTAGGCAGCAATCAGTAATTTTATTCCCAAATAACTTAAGTAAATTGCGCCAATAATTTTCAGTAAGGTAAATACCCAAGGGAAAGTATGCAGTAATGAAGCTGCACCCAGTGCGGTCAGTAGAATTAAAACGAGATCACCGGTATATACCCCGAAAGCACTTTTATAGCCGGCTTTGATACCGAAACGTGAAGCGATGGACATTACATATAAAGAATTTGGACCGGGTAATAATACGATTAAGGTTGTACCAATAATATAGGTGCTGAGATCGGTGATGCCGAACAAAATATACTCTCAAAACATTAAAAAAAGCCGATTGTTAATTATAACAAAATCGGCTTTTTTATGGGGGCGCTCGGAGTGAATTAAGCTTTAATTTCAGCATCTAAGCCAAAAGACTGGCGCAGTAAGGTATTTAACTGCTCACGTGCTTTAATAAACCCGTCGATACCACTTTGTAAAAGTTGAGAAGACATCAAGTCATGTTCAATTTGCTCTTTAAATTTTTCTTTAGTTAAAGGTTCCACCTGATGCTGGCAATGTGCTTGAGCATGATCGTTAGAAAGCTGGGCTACCACTTCACGCTGATCCTGTTCCAGTTCTGCCAACAGGTTCGGAGAAACAGTGAGCAGGTCACAACCCGCTAATCCCAGTACCTGGTCGATACTGCGGAAACTTGCACCCATCACTTCTGTCTTGATGCAATGCTGTTTGTAGAAATGATAAATTTGTTTAACTGAAAGTACCCCTGGATCTTTCTCAATCGGATAATGATCGACATTTTCCGCTTTTTTGTACCAGTCCAGAATACGGCCAACAAAAGGGGAAATCAGGGTGACATTGGCATCAGCACAGGCTTGCGCTTGATGTAAACCGAATAACAGCGTCAAGTTACAATGAATGCCTTCAGCCTCTAATGCTTTAGCTGCCTGAATACCTTCCCAGGTCGAAGCGATTTTAATTAGGATACGATTTTGATCAATACCATAGGTTTTATATAATTCCAGAAGCTCTTTGGCTTTGGCAATGGTGGCTCCAGTATCGTAAGAAAGCGCTGCATCGACTTCAGTAGACACACGTCCTTCAATCAGTTTTAAAATTTCCACCCCAAATTTGACGGTCAGAATATCAATCGTACGTTCAACCAAAAGATCGTTGCTATACCCTTCAGATTTTGCCTGCTCGAATGCGGCTTCAATCAATTGTCTATTTTCAGCCTGTTTTGCTGCTGCGGTAATCAGTGAAGGATTGGTTGTTGCATCGAGAGGACGAAATTTTTCAATCGCTGAAAGGTCGCTACTATCGGCAACAATGGTGGTTAAGTTTTTTAATTGGTTTAAGGCTGATGAAGTCATTCTCGTATAGTTCTTAAAGTTATTTCGCGTCTATTGGTTATATCACAATCCACTGTTATCCAAAGTAAAAAGCACGTATAAGGCCTGTCTATTTTGTGTTTTTTCTTGAATTTCGGATGTGATTAATCAAAAAATGAGCAGCTGCGCCGAGTTGGCTTTCGCGACTCCAGACCAGATCGACAAAATATTCAAATTTAGGGCTGAAATCCAAAAAGTTTAAAATTTTAACTTGCTGGTGAATATGAGGATTTTGATTCAGCATTTCCAGAGGTAAAACCCCCCAGCCTAAACCCTGCATAATCATGGAACAGGCAGAATGATGATTGTCTGTGCGCCAGTATTGTTTGGAAAATAACAGTTCGGGCTTAATGGTTCGATCACGACTGGCCACTACAATTTGCCGGCTTTGCAAAATTTGCTCATAACTGACGTGTTCAATGTTTGCTAAAGGGGAGCCAACTGCAGCGACAGGAACCAGCGCCTCACGTTTAAGTTCAACAAACTGTTCACGGCTCTCCAATTGTTCGCGTTCAAACATCAATGCCAACTGAGCGGTTTGGTTGAGCAGCATTTTCAAGGCATCTTCTTGCGGAGCTGAAAAAATATTGATTTGCAATTCAGGAAACTGCTTTTCAAGTAATGCAATATAGCTCGTCCACTGCGTGTGCAACAGTTCAGAGACCACCACAATATTTAACGAGGATTCCAATCCTTCACTCAGGGCAAAAGCCTGCTGTTTCCATTGATTCATTTCAATTAAGAGTTGTTCGGTCTTTTCATATAAGGTTAGTGCCTGTGGAGTCGGCACAGGCTCACGGCCAACCCGGCTGAAGAGCGATAAATTGAGGTCAATTTCCAGATTGGCAATTGACATGCTGATTGCAGAGGGGACTTTGCCGAGTTTTCTGGCAGCGGCAGAAAATGAACCGCTTTCAATCACGGTTTTAAAAATGATCAGTTGTTCTTGGTTAATATTCATCTATCAAAACTTTTGAAACAATCTAATTCGATTAATCAATATTATCAAAATAAAATGCCTTCATCCAAACCAATGAGTTTTAAAATGTTGATTTCCAAAAGAAGGATAATTCATGCGCTAAGTTATGAAGTGATCCTGCTGGTGATTATTGCGATCGTGCTGAGCTTTATTTTTGCAGTGCCGATGGAAGTGACAGGGACCTTGGGTATTGCCATGGCAGTTACCTCACTATTTTGGAATATGACTTTCAATCACTTTTTTGAAAAGTTTGAAGCCAAACGTAAACTGAAAAGAACGGTGAGGGTTCGGATACTGCATGCAATGGGATTTGAGGGTGGTTTAATGTTGGTCACTATTCCAATGGTGGCTTATGCGCTGAATATGGGGATTTGGCAGGCAGTTTTGACTGACCTCAGCATGACGCTGTGTATTCTGGTTTATACCTTCGTGTTTCAATGGGGCTATGACATTATTGAAAACCATTTAGGAATAGATCGTAGTTATCAAACATGATTTAAAAATTAATTAATATTTTGATCTCTTATTTAAGAAAAGATTTTTATCTTTTCAGGTACATTCCTTAACCTAAAACTGACAGTTTGCTGCATTACTCGGGTTTGATCTCCTTTATATTAAAAATGCACTGCTTAAATATGAGAAAAGTGCATAATTTTTATAAGCTGTTTTAAACCTAATTTTAAAAGCATGATAAAAGGATAAGACCAATATGAATGACAATTTTGATCGTGACGTTGTAAAAAACCTTCCTAAAGATGCTCGAGATGATTTAAATGCAGATCCAATTACTGGTGAGCCGGGTGCCCATCCAGTCGGGACAGGCGTTGGTGCAGTTGGTGGTGCGACAGCAGGCGCAGCGGTTGGAGCAGTAGGTGGCCCAGTTGGAGCAATAGTCGGCGGCGCCGTAGGTGCAGTAGTCGGTGGTTTGGCTGGTAAAGGTGCCGCTGAAGCAGTGAACCCGACAGAAGAAGAAGCCTATTGGAGAGAAACTGCACATACCACACCTTACTATGCAGAAACGCTGACCACCTATTCGGACTTGGATTACGAGCGAGACTATGAAAATGCCTATCGAATTGGCTATGAAAACCGTCCTCAGTATGATGCAAGTACGCGTTTTGAAGATGTAGAAAATGATCTAAAAATTAAATGGGATCATGCGAAAGGATTGTCACGCTTAACTTGGAATGAAGCGAGAATTGCAGTTAAAGAAGCGTGGGATCGTGCTACGCGATAAGCTTTAAGCTATTGAATTAAAAAGCCCTCAGAAAAGTTAATTTTCGAGGGCTTTTTATTTAGCAAGTGAAAACAGCGTTATTTTTCAATAATCGCTGTAACACCTTGGCCGCCAGCAGCACAGATTGAAACAAGTACACGGCCCGAACCTTTCTGGTTAAGCAATTTAGCAGCAGTTGCAATGATACGGCCGCCAGTTGCTGCAAATGGGTGGCCCGCTGCAAGAGATGAACCTTTAACGTTCAATTTGCTACGGTCAATAGAACCCAGTGGAGCATCTAGACCTAAACGTTCTTTACAGAATTTTGGATCTTCCCATGCTTTAAGGGTAGAAAGCACTTGAGAAGCAAACGCTTCATGGATTTCATAGTAGTCAAAGTCTTGAAGAGTAATACCTGCACGTTCAAGCATACGTGGAACTGCATAAGCAGGCGCCATTAACAAGCCTTCTTTTTTCTCGACAAAATCAACTGCAGCAGTTTCCTGGAAAGTTAAGTAAGCAAGAACTTCATGACCATTGGCTTTAGCCCATTCTTCAGAAGCTAAAAGCACACAAGATGCACCATCAGTCAGTGGAGTTGAGTTACCTGCGGTCATGGTACGCGCATCGCCTTTACCGAATGCAGGTTTAAGTTTTGCAAGTTTTTCTACAGATGAGTCAGCACGTAAGTTGTTGTCACGTTCTAAACCAAGGAATGGAGTAATGAGGTCGTCGAAGAAACCTTCTTCGTATGCAGCTGCCATTTTCTGATGTGAAGATGCTGCAAGTTCATCTTGAGCTTCACGAGAAATGCCCCACTCAAGTGCAGTAATCGCTTGATGATCACCCATAGAAAGACCGGTACGTGGCTCCCCATTTTTTGGTGCATCCATCAAGTCTTTTACATTGATTTTGGTTAATGCTTTTAAGCGGTCTTTTGCTGTTTTCGCAATGTTCAATTCAAGTAATGCTTTACGTAAGCCGTCACCGAAAGCGATTGGTGCATCAGAAGTGGTATCTACACCACCGGCAACACCGACTTCAATTTGACCCAAAGCAATTTTGTTGGCAACAAGGAAAGCTGCCTGTAAGCCTGTTCCACATGCTTGCTGAATATCGTAAGCAGGTGTTTCTGGAGCAAGTTCAGTATTCAGTACACACTCACGTGTCATGTTAAAGTCACGGCTGTGTTTTAAAACTGCACCGGCAACGACTTCGCCTAAACGTTGACCTTGTAAATTGAAACGCTCAATCAGACCATTTAATGCTGCAGTAAACATGTCGCTGTTAGAAGCAGTAAAGTAAGCACCGTTTGAACGGGCAAAAGGAATACGGTTACCACCGATAATAGCAACGCGGCGAACTGTGTTTTGGTTCATGGTTTTATCCTGTTGAACTGACGTTGGTGTTTGAGATTCAGCTGTTTGGGTCGTTGAAGTAGTCGTTGTACTACGTGGTGACGTGGAACGAGTGCGGGTCGTTTTAGTCGTATTGTTTGCTGGCTTGGCTGTTGTGCCAGAAGTTTTAGTTGTACGCGGAGTACTTTTTGATGGTTTTGACACAGTTTCCGTAGCAGAATTTTCGACTGCCGGATTTTCTTGAGTTGTTTTGCTCATCAGGCTTTTCCAAGCATTTTACAGTATTCTTGGGGTGTACATTACCACAATCTAAAAACAGCTGAATTGACTAAAATGACATTAGGCAAAGCATTCAGGTCAAGACATCCATGGTTTAACTCAAGTATGATTCTATGGAAACTGATGATGTATTGAAATATAAGTGCCTGACATCATATTGAAGTTAAAAGGATATGTTCATTACCATCAAAAATTAATTTGTAAGAGAGATAATAAACATGACTGATCAATACCAAACCTTTGCAAAATCTCCTATTGGTAAATTTGTCATCAAAAATTTAGGTTTGCCATCACCAACTCCTTTAGAACGTTTCGAGTCAGCTTCACCTGTAGTAAAAGGTGCGGTGTTATTTGGTGCTGCATCATCCAGTACATTATCGGGTGCAATTGCACAAGTTCTGGCCAATATTCATGCTAATGGCTATGCGGGTAACAATTCAGAATTGCAACAGGCTGCAGCAAAAGCAGGTTTAAACCTGGGTGCATTTAATGAAGGTGACAAAGAGTCAAAATTTAAAGCAGTGATTTTTGATGCGTCAGGCATTCAAGACTCTGAACAGCTGAAAGAACTTTATAACTTCTTTAACCCGATTGCGCGTCAAATTCAGGCTTCAGGCCGAGTTGTGGTGGTGGGTATTAGCCCTGAAACTGCAAAGACAGTAAAACAGGCCATTGCACAGCGTGCGCTTGAAGGTTTTGTGAAATCAGTCGGTAAAGAATTCAAAAAAGGTATTGCAGCACAGCTGGTTTATGTAGATGAAGGTGCTGAAGCAAACCTTGAATCTACATTGCGTTTTGTGTTGTCTCCACGTTCTGCTTATGTTTCAGGTCAAGTCATTCGCGTTTCTAAAGCCGATGTTGTAGATGTAGACTGGGCTAAGCCCCTGGCTGGCAAAACTGCTGTAGTTACCGGTGCAAGTCGTGGTATTGGTGAAGCGATTGCTCATGTACTTTCACGTGATGGTGCACATGTTATTTGCCTGGACGTTCCACAACAGCAAGCAGATCTGGACCGTGTTGCGGGAGAGATCGGTGGTTCAACCTTAGCGATTGATATCACTGCTGCGGATGCTGGAGAGAAAATTAAGGCTGCTGCAGCTGCACAAGGCGGCTTGGATATTATTGTGCATAACGCAGGAATTACCCGTGACAAAACTTTGGCAAACATGAAGCCAGAGCTTTGGGATTTGGTGATTAACATTAACTTGTCTGCAATTGAACGTGTAAACGATTACTTGCTTGAACATGAAGGCTTCAATGCGAATGGCCGTATTGTATGTGTATCTTCAATTTCAGGTATTGCAGGTAATCTGGGTCAAACCAACTATGCGGCTTCTAAAGCCGGTGTTATTGGCTTGGTTAAATTTACTGCACCAATTTTGAAAAATGGTGTAACGATCAATGCCGTGGCTCCTGGCTTCATCGAAACGCAAATGACAGCAGCAATTCCATTTGCAATCCGTGAAGCAGGTCGCCGTATGAACTCAATGAGTCAAGGTGGTTTGCCTGTCGATGTCGCTGAAACGATTGCATTGTTTGCATCTTCAGCGTCTACAGGTTTAAATGGCAACGTGGTTCGTGTGTGTGGTCAAAGCTTGTTAGGGGCTTAATTTAATCCCTCCCGACCTCCCTTTGTAAAAGGGAGGGGAAAAGTCCCCCTTTACCAAAGGGGGATTTAGGGGGATTAAAATAACCAAAGGGAAAGTTTATACCTCTCCCTAACCCTCACTTGCGCTTTACTTCAAAACAATGTTTTGAAGCTTTGCTCAGGAGAGGGAACTTGATAATGATAAAACTTCCAAAGGTTCAGTATGAATACTCGCCATTTTAGTCAACTTCCAAAACCTTATTTAGCCTATCCTAAAGTGATTCAAGGCTTGATTTTTAAAAAGCCTAAAGGTGAAAAAGTGCTGCCGCAAGTTGAATATGTGGTGGATTCATTCAAGGTTGATCAAAAGCATCTTAAAGCTTATAACGAAGTGTGCGGCTTCAAGAATAACGGATATATTCCTGCGATTTATTTAGCGGTGCTTTCACAAAGCTTGCAGATGCACATGATGACGACAGAGGCTTTTCCATTTGCAATTTTGGGTCTGGTGCACATTCGTAACCAGATTAAACAAAGCCGCAAAGTAGGAACCAATGAACAGTTGACCTTGTCTTGCAAATTTGGTGAATTGCAACCGCATGATAAGGGGGTGCAATTTGACTTTATTACCACGGCGAAAGTAGGTAATGAAGTGGTAATGGAAGGGATCACTACTTATTTGGCCCGTCAAAAAACCAATGTTAAAGCTGCGCCTAAACTGGTCGATAATAAAACACCTGCCTATGAATTGAATGCAGAATGGAATGTCTCTGAGAATACAGGACGCCGTTATGCTCTAACTTCAGGTGACTTTAACCTGATTCATATTCATGCCATCACAGCAAAAGCATTCGGCTTTAAACAGGCCATTGCGCATGGAATGTGGAGTAAGGCGAAAGTACTTGCCAGCTTAACTTTGCCGGATGCCTATGAGGTTGATGTCTGGTTTAAACTGCCGATGTATTTGCCTTCAAAAGTGGAGTTCCTGACTGCTCAGGAAGGCAAAGACACTGAATTCGTCATTCGAAACAGTAAAAACAAAAAACCGCATGTCACGGGAAGTGTGAAAGCATTTTAAGACTAAAGCCTAAGTCACGGTAGATTTAGGC
>Ga0308169_10001216_pt1 | contig 30920 bp, 25 predicted proteins | sample PhyBR1_2_FD_202139 | JGI IMG/M metagenome (GOLD analysis project Ga0308169, IMG submission 202139) | Phyllosphere microbial communities from UC Gill Tract Community Farm, Albany, California, United States - DLSLSB.R1 | ecosystem: Host-associated > Plants > Phyllosphere > Unclassified | place...
CACCTGCAGGGTGAGGGTCAGCGTCCGGCCCTCGAGCAGGGCGTAGAGCGGAGAGAGAGGGACGCACCCAGGCTGCTCGGTTGAGCCACGCCGGTGCGCGTCGACCGGTCAGGCGCCAAACGAGTTCGTGCGTGAGGTGGTTGCAGTTCCTGCGAGCAGGGAGGAGCAGCGTCAGCTACAGACTGGGAGAGGATGATCAAGAGCGAGAGGTGACGACGCACTTCTCGAGGAGACGGTACCTCTGGCCGTTCCACTCGCCGTCGCCCTTGAGGTCCTGGATGATGCGCCATGCCCTCCTCTCGGCCCTCGTCATGTACTCGGTCCCGTCGCTCGCGCCGCCGTCGTCCTCGTCCGGGTCGCGGAACGGGTCGTCGCCGTCGCCGTCGCCGCTCGCGAGGTTGACCGTCGAGCGCGACCCGACCGCCGCCCAGCCCGAGTACGGCCGTCCCGCACCCTCGCTCGCCGCCTCGGCCTCGAGCTCGCCCTTGCGCTGCTCGGGCCTGAACGCGCGGCGCCAGTCGTCGCCGAACGCCTCGCCGCAGTCGACGGTCGTGTAGTAGCGCAGGCCGGGCATGCGGGCTGCGGCGGTGCCGGCGGGGATGCTGAAGATGCCGGATAGGCCCGGCTCGTCGTGGCCTCCAAAGGCGTACTCGAGCGGGGAGGGGTCGAGGTCGGACGGGCCGAGGGGGAGCGAGAGCTGGACGCTCGAGTGGTAGACGCCCGAGCCGCTGCGGGAGGGCATGGGGAAGGGTCAGCGTGTGCGCAAAGCGTACGGTCCAGAAGCGGCGAGCTGGGACGCACAGGAAGTTGAGGAGGGAGCCGAGTCGAGAGGGCGGGAGCTGCATTGAGGTGGGGACGAGGAGAGGTGAGCGAGGACGGGACGTGGGCGGGCGAGAGTGGGACGCACGAGGTCGTACACGACCACCTTGACTTGCAGAGGCTCGTCTGGGTCGGTCGAGCGAGGCATCGAGGAGCGAGATGAAGGCCGGGTCGATGACCAAGTTGGTGCCGGTTCGCCTCTTGCTCTCGCTCTCGTCGTCCGCTCGCTCTTGTCGCCGAGTGCTGCTTTGCGACTGCCCAAGATTCTCCGCTTCATCCGCCACAGCCACTCGTACGCCCCAAGGATGGACAACTACTAGTCCGTCCCTCGCTCCTCCTCCTCCACTCCCCACCTCACCTCGCCCCCTCATCGCCGCTCACCTTGCCCTCGCTCCCGCTCCCTCCTTCGTGCACAGCGCAGGCAACCCGCTCAACCGCCTCAGCTACCTCCGCTCGTCGGCCTCGTTCCTCTCGTCCGCCCTCGACTCGCCAAAGGCCCGCTTCCTCCCGCTCGACAACCTCTCGCCCCTGTCGCGCACCGCCCAGGACGGCGTCCGCCACCTCGAGTACCTCGCCTTCGCCGACGTGCGCGACTACATCGGCGACCCCGAGCTCGTCTTCAAGGGCATCGACGGCAAGAACGACGCAGACGTGCCCACCCTCGCCCTCCTCGGCCTCGAGGGCAAGAAGCTCGCAAAGGCCACCGTCGGCGACCTCACCCCGGACGAGAAGCGCCACTACTTCCTCAACCAGGTGCGTCCACGCTCTCCCTCTCTTCGCCGCCGCCCGAGCAACCTAGGCTGACTCGCCGAACCCCTGCTCGCAGTGCTCGCTCGTCTTCCTCGGCGTCGACGAGCGCTCGGCCCCCGAGTCGGCCAAGTCGCTCCCGCTGTCCAAGCCCGACGAGAACTCGACCCTCGAGACGCACTCGCCGTACGGCGTCCCGTACTGGGCCGTCGACGTGTCGTCGTTCGGCGACCTCAAGAGCTCGGCTCAGAAGGATGGCGCAAAGGTGCGCTGTCGAGCCCGCTCACCTCGTCTCGCACTCTGAGCTGACGCTACGACCTGTCTTGCAGTTCATGGAGCTGCGCTCGGGCGCGCAGACGATGCCGAACGACGAGGCGTCGATCGCGGCCGAGGCACGCAGCCTCATCGACTGGAACACGCGCAACAAGGTGCGCTTCGACGTCTCTCTTCTGCTCTCGCTCTCGCCGTTCCTTCTTCGAGCGCGCGCTGACGCTCTCGAGCCTCGTCGTTCCACCCGCTCGCAGTTCTGCCCCGCCTGCGCCCGCCCGATCCGGTCCGTCTGGGCCGGCTGGAAGCGCTGCTGCATCCCGGGCGAGCTCGGCAGCTCGGGCGCCGACGGCGAGGCGGGCTCGGCCGACCAGCCGCCGTGCTTCTCGCGCAAGGGCGTCCACAACTTCTCGTACCCGCGCACGGACCCGGTCGTCATCAGTGCGTGCTCCTCCTCCTCTCTCAGTCGCAGCCCTCGCTCTAGATTTCAAGGAGCGCCAGGCCGACGATGACAACAAGCTGACGGAGATCCACTCGTTCGGTGCGCGCAGTGGCTGTGCTCTCGCCCGACCGCGAGAAGATCCTCCTCGGCCGTCAGGTGCGTCCCCTTCCTTCCCCGTCTCGCTCGCTCGCTACGCTTGGGACGTGCTGACGCTCTCCTTCCTCACAGCGCACGTGGCCTGCACGCTTCTACTCGTGCCTCGCAGGCTTTATCGAGTCGGGCGAGTCGCTCGAGGAGGCGGTCCGGCGCGAGGTGTACGAGGAGGCCGGCATCGTCGTCGGCGACGCAGGCTACCACTCGTCGCAGCCGTGCGTCCTCCTCTCTCGCTCTCTCCTCTCTCTGAGGTCGACCGGGCGCCGCCTGACGTCGAGCTCGTGACCTGCAGGTGGCCGTTCCCGGCGTCGCTCATGTTCGGCTGCTGGGGCATCGCCAAGGACGAGAGCACGATCCGCATCGACCTCGACAACGAGCTCGAGGGTGCGTCCTCTTCTCCCTCGTCCTCTCCTCGTCCTCTTCCTCCGCCGGCTCTCGCTGAAGCTCTCCCTCGCTCTCGCTCCCACCGCAGACGCCCGCTTCTTCACGCGCGAGCAGGTCCTCGCCGTCATCAACTCGTCCAAGCCGCTCCAGATGACGCGCGAGCAGGTGTCGCGCCTCGACGGCAAGGAGGGCGAGGCGGGTGCGACCCAGGACGGCAAGGCCGGGCAGCAGGGCGACTTCCTTATGCCTCCTGCGTGCGTCCCTCTCCTCCTCGATCCCCCCTACCTCTCTCCTCCTTTCGACCCTGCTCCTCTAGCTCTCCCTCGAGAAGCTGCTGACGTCTCTCCTCGTGTAGCACGGCCATCGCCAACACGCTCGTCACGGCTTGGGCGAACGGCACGCTCTTCAACCAGGGCCCGGGCTCGACGGGCACGCAGGCTCCCAAGATGTAGCTCTAGACCTGTAGAGAGACGCAATGCATCCTAACCATGTATCGCGAGCGACGAGAGGGGCGTTCGAGAGCGAGCTTGACCGTCTCTGCTGCCTCGCTCGGACCTCGCTCCTCCTCGCTGCTCGCTCTCGCTCTCGCTCTCTCTCGATCCAGGCCGAGTGAGCTCAAGCACGCAAATCACTCGCACTTCAAGCTGCGTCCCACCCTACTGTTGCCCGCCCGCCGCTGCCGCTGCCGCTGCCGCTGCTGCCGCCGCCGCCGTGTCGCGCAGGTACTTGACAAACTCGCGCTCGACGACCTGCGAGAGCGGCTCGGCGACGTCGTACGTCCGCACGATGATACCGTGCTGTGCGAGCTTGGCGACTCGTCGAGCGACGCGCCCGGCGAAGTGCGTGGAGCGGTCGTAGCGCGGCAAGACCGGGACGAGGATGAGGCGCAGAGCGGGCAGGAGGTGGATGCGCGCGAACTTGGCCTTGACGGTGTCGACCCAGTCGATATCGTCGACGATGAGGTACTGCACGGGGAGGATGGACCTCGTGAAAGGGCGCTTGACGGCGAACAGGGTGGGACAGTGAAAGAGGATCGGCCGGCCGGGGGCGTAGCCGGTCGTCGTCGGGAAGTGCCGGTCCTTGAGGTTGCGCTGGTCGTAGAGGTCGAGCTGGAGGTCGTCGAGCTGGCCTATGAAGTCGGACGAGAGAGGCGGGAAGGCGCCCACTGCGCCTGTGACTTGAGGAAACGCGCGCAGCGAGAGGTGGCGCAGGGCGGGGAAGGTCGTCCGAGTGAAGGTTGCCGCTGCGGCCGGGTCGACGCCTAGGTCGAGAGCACGGACGTCGAGCGAGACGAGCTTGGTGAAGACGATGGGCGCTTGGCGCGGCGAGAGGAAGGGGATGAGGCGGTCGAGGACGAGGGTGCGCAGCTCTGTGAGAAGGTGGCATCAGCGCTGCTTCTCGTCGAGCACCTAGCTTTAGAGCAGGAGCAGAGGGACGCACCGTGAAAGAAGGCCGTGTGCGTCAAGTCGAACATGCCGATGTTGCGCAGGTCGAGGTGCTGAACGGCGGGGAGCGCCATGGCGAACAGGTCGAGGTGCAGCGGCTCCCCACGCGTGAAGTGCTCGATGTCGAGCCTCTTGACGGCACCGGCGGTCCACTCGAGGTCGGCGCAGGCGATGACGACGCGGCGGAGCGGGTCCTGGCTGCCCCAGCCGAGGCGCTCGCTCGACAGGCTGACGTGGCGCCACAGGACGCGCTGTGCGAGTCCTGCGATGCGCTTCGAGCACCGGCCGAGGCGCAGCAGCCTGCGCCGCCGCTCAGCCGAGCCGTCGTCGTCGTCGGCGACCGTGTGCTGGATGATGTCGAGGAGGAGCTCGTTCGGGAGCTTGTCGAGGTGGCAGGGCTGCGTGGCGGGGGCAGTGCTGTCCATGGCGTGTGCGCGCGGTGCCGTGCGGGTGCAGCTAGGCGAGACGAGGAGGGCGAGAGGCGGGAGGACGAGCGACGAGCGAAAGGCGGGGAAGGAGGAGGCTCGAGCCAGCAGAGGTCTCGCAGTTTCCTCTCGCTGCGTCCTGCGAAACGAGCGACAGGTGACAATGCAGTGGAGATGCGAGATTGCGAAGATCAACATGATGCGGCACGGGCCCGAACAACGAGAACCCCGACCGGTAGAGAACCCCGCTTCCTCCCGCTCCTCGCCCGCCCTCCCTCCTCCTCCTCCTCCTGCGGCCGGCGACGCACGACGGCAGCGCCGCCTAGGCGCCGAGCGCGGCGAGCTCCTTGCGCAGCTCGGCCTCCGAGTCGAGCTTCTTGTGCTGCGTCAGCTCGAGCTTCTCGCCCTGGGCCTTCTTCACCTTGAGCTGCTCGATGGCCGTCAGCTTCTTGACGATGGCGCGGCGCTTCTTGTCCTCGGGCGAGAGCGTCGGCTCGACGACCGGGATCGGCGGCGCGAGCGCGGGGACGGGCGCCGCCGCGGGCTCGGGTGCGGGCGCAGGCGTCGCGGCGCCGCTGCCCGGGGCCGACGACGAGTCGCCGTTGGCGCCGTCCTGCTGCTGCTGCTGCGCGCCGCCCTTCTTGCCGCCCTTCTTCTTGCGCCGGTTCGCGAGCGGGTCCTCGGCCTGCCCGGCCCCGGGCGGCGCGCCGGGGATGCCCTTCTTGGCGCCGCGCTGCCCGAACCCGCCCGTGCCGGCGCCGTTGGCGCTCTGCGAGTGCGGGAACAGGACGGCGCCGTTCGAGCCCGAGTAGGCCGCGCCGCCCTCGTCCTCGCGCTTGTAGACGTTGGGCGTCAGGGTGCCGCGCGCGCCGGGCGGGCGGTACGCGCCGGCGGGCGCGGCCGGCTTGGCCGACTGGGTCGTCGTCGGTGCGAGGGCGACGGTCGAGGCCGGTGCGGGCTCGAGCGGGCCGCTCATCGGGTACCACGCCGGGTTGGCCGGGCGCCACGAGGCCTGCGAGCGAGGTGAGCGTGTGCGCGAGGGTCAGCACGGCGGGCTCGAAAGAGAGGCTCGAGCGGGCGGCGACGATGAGAGCGAGGACGCACCTGGTACAGCTCGAGGATCTCCTGAACGTGCATGAGGCTGCCGGTAAAGTGGTACACCTTGATGCCGTTGTCGACGCGCAGCCTCGGGCTCAAAGTGGCGCACATGAGGAACCGGCCGTCCGGGCTCCACTCGCAGTGGACCGTATTGGGGGCCTCGAACGTGACGACCTTCTTGAGCGTCTGGCGGTCGTAGATGTCGATCTGGCCGGCGAGGTTGCCGAAGCCGGCGACGCACAAGAGGCGGCCCTGCGGGTTGTACGAGAGGAAGTTGCGCGGGTTGAGCCCGAGGTCGGCGATGATCTTGACGCGCTGGTCGAAGATGACCGTCTTGGCGGGCATGTCTGCGGGGGCGTACTTGGCGTCAGTTGACGGCGCCGCGAGAGAGCGAGAGCGCGCAGGGAGACAGGGACGCACAGCCGTAGGTGACGGCGAACTCGCGGTCGTTCGGCGACCAGGCAAAGTCGTGGATGCCGCCCTCCTTGTCTGCGCGCGCGAGATAGAGAGTCAGCTTATGTCGGAGAGAAGAGGGAGAGGGAGAGGAGGAGGAGACGGACCGAGCGTGACGCGGCAGTCAAACTGGCCCGACGAGTTCATGAGGTACAGGTTGGTCTCGCCGTAGTAGCTCTTGCCCGTCTTGTCGACTTCGGTCTGGGTGAGGAAGAGCAAGTTGGTGCCCGTCTTGTTCCACTTCATCTGGATCTTGTCGGCCTTGTAGAACGTCTTGCTGCCCGAGGGGACGGCGAGCGTCGCGAGGCCGTGGATCTTGACCGAGGCGGGCGCGCCCTTCTTCTCGGCGACAAAGAGCGCGAGGTTCGGGTTGGCGCCGGGCGAGACCGAGACGCTCGTGACGCCCTCGAGCCGGACCTTGTCGGCGATGCCGGCCGACCAGTTGGCCGTGTCGTACACGTGCACCTCGTTGGTGACGCAGCGCACCGCCTTGGTCTCGTCGGCCGTGTACTGAAGCGCCCTGCGAGCGAGTAAACGAGGGGAGCGGGTCAGTCAGGGGCGCGAGCGCAGGAGGGACGACGACAAAGAGGACGAGGACGCACCAGCCCTCGAACGCCTTTTGCGAGAAGGAGGCGAGCTCCTGGCCCGTCGCGACGTCCCAAACGCGCAGGTTGCGGTGTGGGGGCTCGCCGTCGGCGGGCTTGACTGCGCGCGCGGAGGAGGACAGGGTCAGCGAGTCGCACTTCCGAGGAGGGAGGGACGAGCGAGAGGGGGACGCACCTTGCCGCTCCCAGGTCTGGAGCTGAGAGCCGGTTGGGGAAAAGGCAATGTCGAGGATGGCCTTTGCCTCGAACTCCCTCACGACGGCGGCGGTTGCGGCGTCGAGGACCTGGACGCTGCGGGCGGACGAGGGCGAGGGGTGAGCTGCGTGACGAGGGTGGGGAAGGGAGGGAGAGCAGGACGGACGTCGTGTTGGTGACGGATGCGAAGAAGCGGCCGTCGTCCGAGTAGCGGTACACCTTTACGGCGTTCTCGGGCCTGCGAGCGGGACGAGGACGACGAGGTGAGCGGGTGGTCGGCGGGCTGGCGGGGCAGGGGAGGGGGATGTGAGGGGGAGGCTCACTTCTGGAAGGATGCGACGGGCTCCCATTGAGGAGGACCGTTGATGAGGCCGAGCTGCTTGAGCGAGCGGACTGCAGGAGGAGGGAGAGAGAGCGCGGGGTGAGCTCGACGGTGGGCGGGCGACCGAGGGCACGGCGAGGGGAGGGTGGAAGCGGGACGCACTGGCATACTGGATGGGAGGCGCCGACATGGGACTGGCTGGGCGCAGGTGGGTGTGCGAGGGAGGGGAGGCGAGCTGCCGTCGTCGTCGTCGTCGTCGCAGGCTGGCGTTCGCGGCGTTCGTTCTCATCGCACCTCTGCCCGCTCTCCTCCTCCCTCGACCCCCGCCTTCCGCCTGCAGTGCTCCACCTTGGAGTCTGACCACACCCGCACCCGAGCCACACCCGCCTGGCGCACCCACTCGCCGACCCCCCCTCCCTTCCCGCCGGCTGGCCGGCCTTCCGCTCCGCCTCGACAAGCACCTCGCCCACCGCCCAGGCCTCCACGGCCAACCCGCCCGCCATGAACCGCTTCCGCCGCAAGAGCGAGTCGGGCCGCTCACGGCGCAAGGGCGCAGACTCCGACTCGAACCGCGCCTCGTCCGTCCTCGACAATGACGCCCCACCACCATCTGCGACCGACCCCGGCACAGCAAGCCCGTCCCTCGGCCTGCCAGAGTTTGGCGACTTTCGCCAGTCGCTCATCCTCGTGCGTCCCCTCCCCTTCTCGCTCGAGCGCTGCACCGAGCCCCGGCTCACTCCCCCCCGCTCGTCCTTGCAGCCCGGCCTCGCACGCCGCTTCTCGCTCCTGCGAACAGACGACGGCCAACTCGTCGACATGGACACGATGCAGTCTCACGTCGCGTGCGTCCTCGTCCCTCTCTCTCTGTCTCTCGCTCGCTCGGCTCCTCCTTCCCCACCTCGCAGCGCTGACCCCCGAAACGTCCCGCCCGCAGCAAGCAGCGCCAGACGGGCTTCATGACGGCGACCGAGGCCGACGCCCTCCTCGCCCAGCACCGCCTCCAGGCCGAGTACGAGGCGGCGCGCTCGAGCTCGAGGGACAAGACGCCCCGCGCAAAGCGCGAGCGCATCGACTGGCGCTCGATCGACGACGACGCGTCCCTCCTCTCGGGTCACGGGTCCAACGGCGCAGGCGGCGGTCGTGCGTCGTTCGCGACGGCCCACAGCGACGAGCCCGGCTCGACGGCCATGTCGCCCCAGAGCTCGCTCCAGCTGCCCTACTCGCTCCCGGGCTCGTACGCCCCGTCGAGCGCCGCCACGTCGTCCCTCTCGCTCGCGCCCTCGACCACCTCGTCCACTCGCGCTCCCTCGACAGCAGCAGCAGCAGCAGCGTCGCCACCGTCACCAGGCGCCGCCGCCTCGCCGCCGCTCGGCGCGTTCAAGATGTCGCGCGAGTCGTCCACCTCGTCCTCGTCCGGCAACGGGCACGGCTCGACGACGACCTACCCGTACCAGTTTCGCCGAGGCGCCAACAGCCTCTTCGGCGGGCCGACCCACTCGGCGCGCGACCTGCGCATGGTCAAGAGCGGCTCGAGCCAGAGCGTCGCGTCGCTCGGCGCCAAGGAGCAGCGCGGCGGCGAGGGCGACGACGCGCAGCAGGACGAGCGAGGGCCGGTGCGAGCCGAGGCGGCCGCGCGGGACGAGAGGCGCAGCGAGGAGGAGGAGCGCGGTGCGGCAGGAGCGGAGGGCGCCGCCTCGCCGGTCGGCGGCGCTGCCGAGCGACGATCGCCATCACCTCGCGACGCAGTCGAGGCGAGCGCCGAGCCCGCACCGGCCCCTCATCCTCTCGACAGCGACGGCGACGACGCCCCCACCGCACCCCTCGACGACCCGACCTCGCCCATCTCGCCCGTCAACGCCGCCGACCTCGACGGCCTCTCGACGTTCAACGCACCCTCGCCGACGCTCGACGAGTACCCGGCAGCGGCGCACTCGCCCGCCGCGAGCGACACCGAGGCGGTCGACCCGTTCTTCCGACACATGGCCGTCCCCCCGACGCGCCCGCCGCCTGCGCCGCCGTCGCCGCCGACGACCTCGCTCGACGACGAGGACCTTGCACCGTCGCCTGTCGATGCCGGGCTCGACGGCTCGCCGAGCCTCGACCCCTTCTCGCCCTCCACCTCGACCTCGCTCGCCTCCCCTTCGCCCGCAGCTCAGCAGCGCACTCCTCCCTCGCCGCTCCCCGCCATCTCGATCCCGTACCTCCCCGCGCACCTGCGCGAGCTCAGCCTCGAGACGGACGACGACGACGCCGACGGCGAGTCGGCCCACACGCCCTCGACCGCGCTCGACTCGCCGTCGTCCCCGCCGCTCTCGGGCGCGTTCGCCGCCTTTGCGCTGCCGCCCGACCGCAGCGCGCACGACGCCGAGGCGGCCGAGGAGCACGAGCTCGGCGTCGTCGTCGAGGGCGCGAGCGAGCTGAGCGAGGTCGGACCCGGCGAGGCGGACGAGACGGTCGTGTCGGACCGGCCGCCGTTCGATCTGAGCCTCGGCGAGGGCGACGTCGGCGCCGACGGTGACGTCGAGGTGGGACAGGAGGAGGACGAGGAGGAGGGTGAGGACGAGCGGCACGCGGCGGCAGCAGGACCGCGCCACGCCAAGTCGGACGCGACGCTCGGCGCAGGCGGCACCGCCGCTGTTGCCGAGCGCACCGTCGGCGAGCGTCGCTCGACCATGACGCTCGACTCGACGGGCTCGAGCTTCCACGAGGCGCTCGAGGCGCCCGACAGCGACGACGACGAGCCGCTCCTCCCGCACGACGACGCGCACGACGAGCCCGTTGCCGCGCCGGCGCCGCACGAGCTCGCCGCTCCTTCCTCTCCCGCCGCGTCGAGCCGCGCAGGGTACCTCTCGGCGACGTCGCGCCCGCACTCGCTCAGCGTCTCGCAGCGCTCGGGCCCCTCGCCCGACCCCGACCTCGACGCCGCCGGCGCCGGTCTCCGCCCCATGTCGCTCCCGCTGTACCGCCAGGCGTCGAACGAGCTGCACCAGGTGCTCGCGAGCGCGCTCGGGCGCGACCTCGGCGGCGCAGGCGTCGCAGGAGCCGGCGAGGACGGAGCAGGAGCAGGGTCGGCCGACTCGAGCGACCTCATCCTCCAGGACCTCCTCGCCATCCAGGACCGCCTCGTCTCGTCGGCGGCACGGCGTGCGGCCAACCAGAGCCCGAGGCCGCAGGCGCCCGCCTCGGAGGACGAGACGTCGGCGTCGCCGGACGAGCGCGCGCGCGAGGTCGAGCGGGACGAGGCCGAGGCCGAGGCCGAGGCCGAGGACGAGGACGACCTCGCGAGCCCGCTCGAGCCGACGAGCCCGCTGCGGATCCGCAAGCGCGAGACGACCGACTCGACGGCGACCGCAACGGCCTTCGCGCCTGCGAGCCCATCGTCGCCGGCGCGCCCGCCGCCGCTGCGGCAGGACTGGTCGGCCTCGACCGACTCGATGAGCGACCTCGGCGGCGCGCTCGCCGGCCTCGGGCTCACGTCGCTCGCGACGCGCGACTACGACGACGAGGACGACGAGCACGGCTCGCCCTCGTCGACCTCGGCCGCCGCGGCCGCAGGACCGGCGCCGTCGGCCGAGCGCGCGAGCTACCGCATGTCGAGCAGCGCGCAGCGCTCGAGCCTGTCGCGCCGGCCGAGCGACCACCCGCAGCCGCGCTCGTCGCTCCTCCACGACGACCGCCTGTACGACCGCGACAGCTCGGTCTTCGGCGGGCCGGCGTCGACGGCCATGACGATGCAGACGAGCCAGGCCAGCTCGACGTCGCCGTTCCCCTACTCGGCCGTCACGCCGTCGTCGACGACCCAGTCGGACGCGTTCGAGTTCAGCAGCCTCGTCGGATCTCGTGCGTCCCCCTCTCCCTCCTCGTCTTGCTGCCCTCCCTGCCGATCGAGCGCTGACCTGGACGACCTCTTGCGCGCAGCCGAAACGGCCTCGCTCGCCGACGGCGCCGACCAGCAGGCCCGCGAGGGCTCGTTCGTCTCGGGCTCGGACCACACCGAGTCGTCGCCGCAGATGGACGGCGCCGTCGCGCAGGTTGCGCCCGACTCGCCTCCTGTGACGGGCGACGACGTCGCACGGCCCGCAGAGCGCGACGAGAGCGCCAACGGTGCCACGTCGTCGTCGCAGGACGTCGCCTCGGGCTCTGCCGCAGCTACATCGACTGCGCTCGGCGATGCGGCGCCCATCGACACGCAGTCGTTCTTGCGCGTCCCTCGCACGGGCGTGCCGCGGCGCGACCCGTCCAAGACGACGTCGATGCTCGTGCGCGACGTGCGCAACCAGGCGACGCTCGCGACGATCGCGCTCAAGAAGCAGAGCCCGGGCTCGCCGCCGACCAAGCCGCTCGCAAAGACGCGCTCGGTCCGCAAGATGTCGATCTCGTCGCCGCAGCTCGTCTCGGGCCCGATCAACATCCCCGCCGTCCCCATCGCGTCGCCGCAGGTCGTCGACTCGTCGCGCTTCCGCGTCTCGCGCTCCAAGTCGCGCAAGGCCAAGGACGAGGGCGTCGGCGCCGGCGGCGGTCCGAGCGGCAGCGTCGCCAAGTCGACCGGCCTCGGCTCGCGCTTCAAGACGCTCCTCAAGAAGCAGCAGAGCCGCGACCAGCTCGCGCACCTCAACGGCGACGAGGTCACGCCGTTCGTCGCCGCCGGCGCCGTTAGCAAGGAGCCTCGAGTGCGCACGAGCGGGATCCCCATCACGCCGCCGAACCAGTCGGTCGCCCAGTTCGAGTCGCCCTCCTCGCTGCGCACGCCGACGTCCTCCGATGGGAGTCACGCCACGCCTCGACAAGGCCGATCGCCCGCCTACCGGCCGTCGTCCGGCTTGCGCACGCTCGGCGAGGTCGCCGAGCAGCGCTCGTCGATCGTGTCGTCGTCCGACTCGCCGCACTCGTCAAGCTCGAGGCCGTCGGGCGGCTCGAGCCACACGCGCACGCTCAGCCGAGGCAGCCCGCTCGCGACGGCGCGCCACAGCGAGGAGACGAGCGTCGAGCCCGCCCCGACCGTCGACCCGGTCTCGCCCGCCTCGCCCGACAAGCTCGTCGCGCCCACTGCGCCCGACCTGCAGCCGACGCTGCGCATCCCGGCCTCGCCCAGCCTGCACAGCGTCCACAGCCTCGTGTCGGGCCAGAGCAGCGAGTACGCCGGCTCCTTCATCGACTTCTACGCGCACGACCCGGACGAGGATGACGACGAGCGGCAGCCGACGTCGCCGTACGACGAGGCCGCCCTCGCGCAGGCGTACGAGGGCTTCGACTCGCCGCACCTCTCGCAGCACGGCTCGGGCCTGCACCCGTCCTCGGCGGCGGCGGCGGGCCTCTCGGTCGACGAGCAGCTCGCGCTGCAGCACGAGCTCGACCTCACGGCGCGCCTGCGCCCCGTCTCCGAGTTCGAGGAGCACCCCGAGTTCGGCAACGCGTACGGTCCCGCACCGGGCGGTACGACGACGGCATCGCCGGCGCTCAGCGGCGGGCCCGAGGACGAGATCGTGTGGCAGGTCCTCGACGACCTGCGCAGCAACCCGAACCGCGACTCGGTCGTCTCGAAGGACAGCAGCTTCGGCTTTAGCTCGGGCAACTCGTCGGTCGGGCTCGACGACGCGCAGCAGGGCGCGGGCGACGGCGCTGCGGACGCCAACGCGATCGCCAACATGCTCAGGTGCGCTCGGTCCCTCTCCTCCCAGTCCCTCTCCTCCTCTCCTAGCGACCCGTCCTGACTCTGTTCATCTGCAGGCACCGCAACCGTCAACGCTCGTCGGCCGGCTCGTCGATGCCGTCCGAGTGGGACAACCGCTTCCCCTCGATCTATCTCCGCGAGGAGCAGGCCCTCATCGAGCTCGGCGAGCAGGGCGGCGTCGCGCCTGAGGCCGAGGGGCGTTTCCTCGTGCGGCCTAGGGGCGAGCCGGCGCCCGAGGTGCCGCCTGTGCCCGAGGAGTACCGCGGGCAGTGGGTCGCGGGGGCGGGAGCAAGAGCCGAGTGAGAGGGGAACGGTCGGGGGAGGAGGCGCTGGACGCCCTGGTCGTCGTCGCACAGCCGATTGAGTCGTGCTCTACCTGTAGTTGTCATTCATCTTGCATCGTCACGTCGCACGCCTTTGTTTCTCGCCTTTGCGTCCGTCTGCGCTCGAGGAGGTTCAACTTGGGAAGGCCGCTTTCGGTGCGCACGAGCCCCTCCGCGCTGCGACTCTTCCTCTTGCGCTCTCGGTCGAAGTCGTGCTCCCAGGGCGCGCGACGAGTCGGCTAAAGCTCGCGCTGGTGCATCTGCTCTCGGCCGTCAAGCCGCGGCTCGGCGGCACGTCGATCGGCCTACGCAACCCTCGTCGAGGCCGACCCCGGCCTCGAAGGGCCGAGTTGAGGCGGCAACTGCGAGGACCTCTCGACGCTCGTTCTCGCTCTTCTCCCTGCATCCTTCTGCTCGCGCTCAGTCGACCGAGTCGCTCTCCCCGCCACCGTCGCCGCCTCACCGCCATGTCCAACCCTCCGACCTCGGCCAACGACGAACCGCGGCCGGCGCCGCCTCACTTCGACGAGGAGCTGCTCGACAAGCATCTAGAGTACACTTACGATAACGGTTGGCTGTAGTGAGTAGTCGTCCTTGCGGCGTCGCACTTGACGACCAGAGGCCCGAGCGCGAGCTGACGTCTCCTCCTCCTCGTCCTCTCGCGCTTCTTCCCCACCCTTCCAGCGAGTACTGGATGAAGAGCCACACTCGTATCGTCTATGCCATCCACGGCGGCCCAATGGCGGGACGGAAGAACTACCAGGAGTGCCACTGCCAGCGCATCCGCAAGAACCTGTGGCAGATCAGCTGGCTCGAGGAGACGAACACGGTCGTGAGCATGGTGCTCGACCTCGACGAGAAGCGCATCACGACGTTCATGTCATTCTCGCACGGGCACTGGGCGAGGAACGACGAGGCCAAGGGGTACAAGCGCGACGAGGGCAAGCTCGACAAGTGGCGCGAGCTCTCGGTCGACAAGCCGCACGCGTGGGAGCGAACGCAGCTCCCCGAGCAGGCCACCATCGACAAGGTACGTTCTCGTTCTCGCTGTCGAGCTGCCGAGAGCCCTCGCCCGGTCGTCCTGACGCCGCTCGAGCCGCAGATCTACCACGGCCGAGGCGACCTCGAGGACATCGACATGAGCTGGCCGACTGTGCGTCCTCGCTCTTGCCTCTCCTCGACGTCGAACGCGCAGCTGATGATCCTCTCGACGCACGTAGCTCTGAGCGTCGTAGCTTGCCCATCGTCGCTGCGCCGAATTGTAAGTAGAGCTGTGCGCACGGTGCGCTCCCGTTCGGGCTCTCGCAGGTGTCGCTCGCACGTCTAGCGTCTACTCACAGAGAAACGAGAGAAAGAACTCGAGAGAAAGGAGGAAAGGCGATGCCAGCGCGAGGGAGGGAGAGTGTCCGACAGAAGGAGAGGCTACGAGAGGAGGACGAGGCAAGACGAGAAGACAAGGGCGAGCCAACGGCGAGAAGTGCAGAGAACAACGACGAAGTAGTGGTACAGGGAAGAGGAGGGAGAGGGATCACTTGACGCGAGCGAGACGCTGAGTCGAGCGCACGACGTTGTTGTCGAGCACGTCGACCTTGCCGCTGATCTTGCCGATCTTCTTATTCTGCTGGTCGACCTCGGTGCCCATCGTCATGCTGAGCATCTTGAGCCGGCCGGCGACGCCGCTCAGCTCGTCGAGGTTGCCGTCGATCTCGTCCTCGACCTCGTCGTCGCTCGCCGTCGCCTCGAACTGGTACCGCGAGCGCTCGGACCCGCGCGCCCGGGCCCGGTTGCGCGCCTGCGCCGCGTTCTCGGCGTCGCGGTCCATCGTGTTGAAGGTCGAGTCGATGCGCGCGCGCGACTCGTACTGCTCGCGCCGGACCGCCTCGCGCTCGGCCTTCTCGGCGTTGTGGCGGTCGAGCAGGCGGCGCTCCTCGCGGTCGCGCTTGGCCTGCTTGTTGAACGTGACTGTGGGGCGAGAGCAAGAGTCAGCAGGGAAGCGCAGGGCAGGTCGGCGCAGTAAAGAGAGAGCGAGAGGTGGACGCACAGGTCGGGCGGAAGATGGACTTGTTCAGCGCCTCGAGCTCCTTGGTCTCGTCGACGGCGCGGTCGTTGTGCGCCTTGGCGAGGTCGAGGTGGCGCTCGGTGTTGGCGATGCGGTCTGTTGGAGGGGGGGGAGAGACCGAATCAGCTCTAGAGGATGAGAGCAGGACGAGCGCGAGGGAGGGGAGGAGAGAGAGAAAGCGACGCACCCGACTGCTCGCCGAGCTTATCGAGCGTAGCCCTCGCCGTCTCCTCGGCCTCGCGAGCGATGCGGACGGCGTTGCGGGTCGAGGCGAGCGACTCCTGCTTGATGAAGCGCGTCTGCTGCTTGATGCCCTCGACCTCCTGGTCCTCCTCGTTCTCGAACTGCTGCTCCTGCTGGCCGCCGTGCTGGTCCTGGTCGTCGTACGGGTTGTAGCCGCCGCCGCCGTACTGGCCCGAGGGCCCGCCCTGGGCGGCAAAGTTGCGCGGACCCTGGCCGGGAGGCGGTGCACCGGCGAAGAGCTCGTTGCGGAGCTCCTGCTCCTTGGCCTTGTCCTTGCCGCGGCCGAGCCACGAGCCCTTGGACTTGGCGCCGGCGGGGTCGATGGGCGGCTGCGGCGGGGGCTGTTGGAAGCCCTGGTTGAAGGTGGGAGGTGGGGGCGAGGGGCGGTTGAAGTGGCTCGAGTTGTGGTAGCCGGACCCGCCCTGGCTGGGGCCGACGTAGCCCGGTGCGGTGCGGTAGCTCGGAGGAGGGTTCTGCGAGTGGATCGAGGCGCTGGACGAGTGGACCGAGGGCGGGCCCGGCTGCTGCTGGCGGAACCCTGACGACGACGACGAGGGGGGCGAGTCGAAGCCGCCGACCTCGGGGATCTTCTCCTTCTTCTTGCGGTCGAACAGGCCCATGGCGGTGGTGCTCGGCGGGTGGTAGGCACGAGTCGCACAGGGGCGTGCGAGATGGAGAGAGGGAGGAGAAGGAGCGAGACGAGCCAGCCCGCTCGTCGCCGGATCCGGCTCTCGCTCTCCTCTCGCCGCTCAGCTGGTGCGTCTGGGGCACTGCCGTGTGCCGGCTACGCATCTGGCCCTTGCACGCCGCCGCCCGCGCCGCCCGAGCGAGTCCTCACATCGCTGCGGTCCTCCCTCCTCCGCCGCCCGCTTCTCATCAGCTCCGACCTCTCACACCGCCGCCGCTCTCTCTGAGCAGTGCCTGAAGGGCTCAAGGTGGGCCGACAGTACATAGCTGTGACCATGCTGGGCGGTGTTCCTTCGCTGCGCGTCATCGCTTCGGCGCTCATGCCGCCTCAGGCTCACCGGCCGCTGCAGGCTTGAGCCAGGCCTGGCGCGCTCTTATCGCACTTTTCGCTCTCGTTGCGTCTCGTCCTCGCTCGCTGGGTCGTCGGACTCTCTCTCGGAGGCTCGAGAAAGCGAGAAAGCGCCGCTCGAGCACGTCGGCAGAGCGTCTCGTGGCTGCGCTCGAGCTCCTTCTCTAGCTCACGCTTAGCTTTGCACTTCCGAGACTCGAGAACTACCAGGGGAGCGGGCTGCCGTCGTACTGGATGAACTTGCCGCCCATCGTCTCCTTGGTCGCGTTGTCGACAAGCTTGCTCAGCCCCGCGACCGACTCGTCGACCGTGATGGACGGCACCTCGACGCCGATCGCCTTGAGCTGCTCGAGGCCGGTGTTGCCCATGTCGGTCTCGACGAGGCCAGGGTGCGTCACCCACGCCGTGAGGCCGTCCTTGTCGCCGTGCTCGCTCGCGATCTTGGTAACGAGGAAGTTGAGCGCCGCCTTTGAGACGCCGTAGTGGGCGGTCGGCATCGGGACGTTGAGCGTGTTGGAGCCTACGGCTGACGAGACGCCGAGGAACTGGGGCTTGGACGACGCCTGGAGGAGCGGGAGGAGGTTCTGGAAGAGGCGCAGCGGGCCGACGACGTTGGTCGCAAAGTGCGTCTCGTAGGCCGCGACAGGGCCGGTCGCGACGAGGCCCATGCCGTCAGCGATACCTGTAGGTGTGGGTGAGCGAACCATCAGCAACACCGCTCCTGGGGAAGCAGGCAGAGCCGGCATGGGCGAGAGAAAGGGAAGCCCGAGGCGTTCGAGCTGACGCACCGGCGTTGGCAATGACGACGTCGACACGCCCTGCCTTCTCCTTGACGAGCTCGGCGGCCGCCTTGTGGTCCTCGTCCGAGCCCGAGTCGAGCTTGACGACGATGACACGGCCCGTCTCCTTGGCGAGCGCGTTCAGCGCGTCGGCCTTTTCGGGCGTGCGAGCGCCGGCAAAGACGAGCGTGTCGGGACGCGAGGCGAACGTCTTGGTGAGGCCGAAGCCGATACCGCGACCGGCGCCGGAGACTGCAGGTGCAGGAGGAGGAGAGGGAGGAGAGGGAAGAGAGGGAGGGGGTCAGTGCGGCTCTCGACCTGACTCGGCCGGGTATGACGAGGAGGAACGACGCACTGAAGTAGACGGTGGAGGGCGAGGACATGATCGAGTTGTAGAGTATGTGCTTGTGCGAGCGAGAGCTGAGGGGTGAAGAGGAAGGCAAGAGGGAACCGGCGGCCGTCTCGACGAGCGACCCGAGTCGACCGCGGCTCGCGCCATCCTGCCCGGTGCCCGTGAGATGATAAAGCGCTTGCGCTGCGAAGTCTGCGGCCCAGATCGAGCGTCCAGGTCAGCAAGGCGCGCACACGGGCTTCGGGCAAACGGTTGGAGAGCAAGCATGTACCGAGGCGAGGCTCGCGACGGCGACAAGGTCGCTCGTCTTGCTTACGGCGACGAGCTCTGGGCGTCGCTGTCAGCTGCTGAGCAAAGCTGGGCGACCTGGACCTCACGGCGAGGAAGAGGAGCGGTCGATGCCCGGCTCGAGAAGCTGCTCGACCGCGCTTTCTGGACGGAGCGACTCCGAGCTGGTGGACGGTTCGGCCATATCGTTCTCGAGCTCGACGATGCAAGATGAGCTTGTAGGTAAAGGCGCTGGGCGAACTCTGCGGGCGCGAGCGGAGCGAGGTCAGGTCCGGCTTAGGAAGGTCAAGTCGGTTCGCGACAGCGCGGCGGCGTAGGCGGTCGAGTCCGAGGGAGAGGAGAGGACGTACCAGAACGAGAATCGAGCGCAACCCATCAATCGCCGACGAGCAGCGCAGAAGCTCAAGAAGAGCCCGAGTAGTCGCTCGCCATCGAGAGGACAAAACCAAGAAGCTGCGGTTGCAAAGGCGTGCGGGCAAGCTGCAAAGAGGGCAATGAGGGAACGAGGGTGGTAAAGCAAGAAGGGGAGAGGAGGATTAGGTCGGCACGCAGGCCGAAGGGAGGGGAGGGCCGAGTCGAGACGAGAGGGCGACGAGGAGGAAGAGGCTCGAGCGCCTAGGCGAACTTGCTGACGTCGAGGCCGACGCCAAAGTCCATGACGAGGATGCGCTTGTCGTGCGAAGAGCTGCAGGCGAGGAGAGGAAGGACGTCAGCGTCGTCGCGCACGAGGTGAGGAGCCGACGGCGGCAGCGTCGGGTCGACCGAGCTGTGCCGCCGCTTCGACGAGGAGTCGGCGAGAGGGAGAGGAGAGCGCACCTGACGATGGCGCTCGCAGAGAAGGCGACGTCAAAGACGAGGCTCGAGTGGCTGCGGAACCGGTGCAGCTCCTCGCCCGTCTCGGCGTCCCAGACGCGCGTCGTGTGGTCGTACCCGCCGCTGACGATCCGCCTGCTCTTCTCGTCCCACGCGAGCCCGCGCACGAGGTCCGAGTGCCCGCTGAACGTGCGGATGCACTCGCCCGTGTCGGCGTTCCACAGCTTGATCGTCTTGTCGTTCGACGACGAGACGAACTCCTTGCCGCTCGGGCCCCAGTTGACGCAGGCGAGCCCGCGCGAGTGGCCCGTGAACGTGCGCAGCGTCGCGCCCGTGTGCACGTCCCACAGCTTCATGAGCGCGTCGCCCGAGGCCGTCAAGACGCGGTCGCCGTGAAGCTGGACGGCGTTGACCGGGCCGCGGTGGCCGTGCAGGACGCGGTACAGCTCGCCGGTCGAGCGGTTCCAGACGCGCGTCTTGGTGTCCTGCACGACGAGAGCGAGGAGCGAGAGAGGAGGGCGAAGGAGAGAGGGAGGAGGAGGAGGCAGAGAAGGTCAGCTCGACGACCAACGACTGCGAGGCTGCGTCGGCGAGGAGAGGCTGAGCCGGACGCACCTTGCTGCACGAGACGATCCACTTGTCGTCGAAGCACAGGTCGAGGACGCCCATCGAGTGGCCGACGAGCGTGCGCACAATCTCGTGCCGGCCGCGGCCGGTCGCCGGCTCGCCGACGAGGTCCCACACGATGACACGGCTGTCGCTCGAGCCCGTGACGAGGATCTTGTCGTCGTACTGGAGGCACAGGACGCTGCCCTCGTGGCCTTGAAGCGTCGCCGTCGTCGTGCCCGAGGCGAGGTCCCAGATCCGGACCGTCTGGTCGCGCTGCGAGCAGGGAGGGCGCAGGGTCAGCTGCGTGCGCATCATCGACAGCACGAGGCGAAAGAGGACGCACCGAGCCCGAGACGACCTTCCTCTCGTCGAATTGAACGCAGTAGACGCTGTCGGCGTGCCCCTCGAACCAGCTCCAGCTCGGCTTGCCCGTCGCCCACCGCTGCTCGAGGAGCCACCGGTCGCGGTACAGCCTCGGCCAGTCGAGCGCGAGCAGGCCCGCGGCGTGCATGAGGGCCGCCTCGGCCGAGTCGGGGAGGGCGCTCACGCCGGGCGTCGACGGCGTCTGGGCCGAGTGGGCCGAGTGCGTCCCGAGCGACGAGCGGCCCGCCGAGCGGCGCGGCGTCGACATGCTGGCGAGCGTCGACAGGGCGCTGCTGCTGCTCGTGCGTGACAGGTTCGCGCTCGGCGGGCTCGCGAACGCGTGCGTCTGCACCGCCGAGAGCGACGGCTGACCTGGGCCGGCGGGCCCGGCGAGCGGCAGGCCGAGGAGCGACGGCGAGCCCGTCATGCCGCTCGGCGTCGCGGTTGAGGTCGACGCCGAGGCCGTGCCGGCGGCGGCGGCGCGAGGGCGAGTCGGCGTCGAGCGCTCGGGGCTGTGCGCGCGCGACGAGACGGTCGACGAGCCGGCCGTCGTAGGCGGGCCCGACGTGGTCGACGACGACGGCGTGCCGTGCGAGCCGGGCACGATCGAGAGGCTGCCGAGCTCGCCGACCATCTCGCTCAGCTTGCGCCCGATGACGGCGCCGCCGGCCTGGACGCGGTCGGCGCCCGTGACGAGGCGCTTGGCGCCCGCCCTGCCAAAGCTGCTCGCGGCGCGCTTGAGGTTGGGCATGACGGGGCGGTCGTGCGAGAAGTAGCTGCCGCTGCGCTCGCGGTCGATCGAGCCGAAGGGCGTGGCGGCGCTCGCTGCGGCGGCGGCGGCCTGAGCGGCGGCGGCGGCGCGCGCGGCTTGACGGTACGCGTCGGGCTTGATGTGCCAGCGCGGGTTGTCGTGGAAGAGGTTGCGCCAAAGGAGCGGGTCGAGGGCGAGCTGGCGCCAGCCGTGCGAGACGGCGGAGCAGGCGAGGACCGACCGAAAGTCGAGCTGGAGGAGGACGTTGAGCGAGAGCTCGGACGGGAGCGACACGATGAAGTCTGCGCGCGCACGATCAGGAGTCAGCACGAGTCGCATCGACCGGAACAGAGCGGGCGAGGGACGCACCGACTTTGCCCTCCCAGCCATCGACGAAGCACGCCTCGTCGTCGACCATGTCGTCGTCCTGGTCGATGACCTCGTCGGGGCGGTCGCGGTCGCGCTCGCGGTCCTTGCCCTTCCAGGGGAGCGACGGGAGGCGGAACGGCGACTCCCACGCGGGCGAGTCGGTCGGGCGCGGCGTCGACGACGACGAGGCGCGGCGCAGGACGAACGAGAGCTGCGAGGCCGAGTCGTGCTGCTCGAGCGGGGGCGGCCTGCCGCGGCTGCTGCCGTCGGTGGCGCCGGCTTGGTGCGACTGGGCGACGACGTCGGGAGGCTCAGCCGAGTCGGTGCGGCGGCGAGGGGTCGACGCGCGGGTGAGGAAGGCGGAGGGGATGGGCGGGGTGTTGTTGGCCGACGACGAGAAGGGCGAGGGGAGCGAGGGTGGCGAGAAGCGGTCCCAGATGCGGCCCAGGGCCCTCGAGGGGCTGCTTGACGCGACGGTGGCGAAGGGGCGAGGAGCCGAGGCCGGGAGGGGAGCGGACGACGACGAGGTGCCGGCGTCGGCTTGGGCACGGTCGGGGTGATCCATCGAGCGGGTGTGGCTGATCCTCGATGCTGCAGGTGGCCGCTTGGCGTGGCCCTGGCGGGGTCGAGGCGAGGGCGAGAGGGGCGAGGTGGGGGAGATGTCGGACGACGACGACGACGACGACGAGGTCGAGGTGGACGAGGGCGGGACGAGGACGAGGTGGGGTGGTCTCGCGGGTGTGAGAGGTGCAGGTGGGCTGCCCCTGAGCTGTGCCGGTCGTGGTCGTGCTCGTGGTCGGAGGCCGAGCGGAGGAGCAAGAGCGAGACGAGCGTCAGCCGCTCCAGCGCTCCTCGCCCTCTGCACGAGCGACAGCAGAGCACAGCAGCATGGCCAAGCGCGCACCCGCACACTCGCTGTACGCCGCAGGCTCAAACTCGCACGGCCAGCTCGCCCCGCTCCACCGCGACGACCTCGCGCGCTGGACTCGCATCTCGCTCCCGCCTCACCTCGAGCACAGCGCCGTAAAGGGCCTCGCCTGCGGTGCCAACCACTCGCTCGTCGTCGCAGCCGACCGCCAAGGGCGCGCCCACCTGCTCGCAGCCGGCAGCGACGCTCGCGGCCAGCTCTCGGCTCGCCCCGACCCTCGACTGCGCCTCGCCTTCGAGCCCGTCGACCTCGAGCAGCTCTGCAGCGACCTGCAGCTCCCTCTCCCTGTCGCCGGCTACGAGGCCGAGCGCGTCGCTGCGTCCTGGGAGACGTCGTTCGTCGTCCTCCGTCCTCGAGATCCGGCGAGCGGCGCGTCCGACGTCCTCCTCTCGTTCGGCGCCAACGACTGGGGCGAGCGCGGCACCTCGTCGGCCGCTCGGGACAGACCGAGCATCGTTGTCCTCGAGGAAGCGTGCCTCGAGGCGGGCGGCTCGCCGACGATGCTCCAGATCGTCGACCTCGTCGCCGGACCGCGGCACGCCTTCGCCCTCGTCGAGGACAGGCCGTCGTCGTTGCCGCCAGGTCAAACAGCGACGCCTTCGCCTCCTCGTCGTCGGCTCCTCGGCTGGGGAGCGTCCCGGCACGGGCAACTCGGCCTCGCTCCCTCTTCCTCGACCGCGCCGCGCACCACGCCCATCCCGCACGAGGTGCTCCTTCCCGCGCCGCACCACGCCTCGAGCGTCGTCGGTCTTTCCGTCGGTCGGGACCACTCGGCGGTCCTCCTGCGCCGAGCCGAGGGCGACGTCGAGCAGGTGCTCCTCCTCGGCTCGAACAAGCACGGGCAGCTCGGCGCTCCTCTCGCCGACCCTCGCGCCGTCTCGAGCACTACAACCCGACACCATCTCGTCGACGGCGCTGATCTCGCCCCGACATCGGCACCCCTCGTCCCGCACCTCGTCAACGCCGTCCACTGCACCTGGTCGAGCACCTTCCTCGCCCTCTCCTCCCCTTCCTGCGCCCCACCACTTCTCGCCTTTGGCCTCAACGGCCATGGACAGCTCGGCGCGCCGTCGTCCGCCCTCTCGCCTCGCGACGAGCTCGGCGTCGCACCTGCACTTCCACCCTCGAGGACCGTGCACGCGCTCGCAGCAGGGTCCGAGCACGTCCTCGCCCTGCTCGACGGCGGCGACGAAGAGCCGCAGGTGTGGGGCTGGGGCTGGAACGAGCATGGCAACCTCGGCCTGGCGGCGGGCGAGGGCGACGTGCAGACGGAGCGGGAGGGAGAGGAGGAGCGAGGACTGGTCGTCCCCGCCGACGTGCGCTCGCCGAGGCGGGTTTGGCCGCCTGACGAGGACGATGCAGGCGCGAGCGACGAGCAGCGGCGGGTGAGAGGGCGGCCCGTGCGAGTATGGGCGGGCATGGCGAGCAGCTGGATCCTGTTCGAGGAGGAGGGTGCAGCTGCGTAGCTCTCCTCGTCCTGCATTGCTCCTCAGCGTCCTCGAGCTGTCTCTCCTTTCTCGCACGAAGCAGTCGAGAGACATGTGAGCGAGTGAGAGCACGACGCGCACTGCGTTCCAGCTCGTCGCCCGACCAAAGACCGCTCCCGCCTCAGCTCGCCCACGTCGGCCTGCTCTGCGCTCCCGCCGTCCCGCCCTGACCCGCTGCTCCAGCACTACCGCCTGCAGCACCCGGGACCTGCGCCTGCGCAGCCTTGGCCGCCCGCGCCTCCTCCTCTCGCCGCACCTCGTGCGGCAGCTTGACCTGCTGCGCGAGCGGCTTGAGCCAGCTCGGGAGCGGAAGACCCGTCGCCGGTCCCACCTGCTGCGAGTGCGAGTGCGAGTGCTGCTGATGGTGATGGTGATGCTGATGTTGATGCTGCGAGTGCGAGGGGAGACCGCGCGACGCCCCGCCGACGCCGTTGACGGGCGAGCTCGAGGCCCAGAACGGCGCGAGGACGCGCTCGACGACGGGCGCAGGTGCCTGCCCGCTCTGCTGCTGCTGCTGCTGCTGCTGCTGCTGCTGAGACGAGGACGAGGCTGCCGAGGGCGGGCGCGGGCGAGGGGGCGAGCCTGCGGTCGGCGTCGACTTGCGGCTCAGGCTCGGCAGCGTCGGCGGGGCGAGGCCGTTGGGCGAGTGCGCAGGGTGCGTCGGCGGCGCAGGCGTCGGCATGCTCGGAAAGAGCGTGCCTCGCTGCGGGATGAGCGACGCCGACGTCGGCGCCTGCTGTGGAGGCGGTCCGTGCGCGTACGACGGCGCGCCGGCGTGTGCGAGCGAGGGCGACTTGCTGCTCGCGCTCATGCCGCTCGGCGCCTTGGTCTGCACGCCGAACGACGGCGAGAAGCGCTGCGCCGCAGTCTGCGGCGCGCCCGGGTACGACGGCGGCTGGAGCCGCTGCTCGCGAGGTCGTGACGGCGAGGTGGGTTGCGGCGAGGGGAAGGTCGGCGGGTGCGAGTGCTGCGTGTGCTGCCGAGGCTGCTGCGGCTGCGAGTGCGACTGCGGCTGCCCGTACGGCGACGCCGAGTGCTGGAACGACTCGGCTTGGCGAGCGTAGGGGTGGTGCTGCGGCTGCGACGCCCGAGGAGCCGGGGCCGACGCCTGCTGCTGCTGCGAGCGCTGCTGCTGCCCCTGCTCGTGACTGAGCGAGTGCCCGTTCGACGTGCTCGTCGCCGCGGAGCCATACGACGGCGGCCGCTGCATCTGCATGGGCGGGAGCGGCGGCGAGCGCGCGCTGCCGCCGTTGACGGCGGGCGCAGCCTTGACGTGCACCGGCGACGCGGGCACAGGCGTCTTGTGCAGCGTCGGCGAGGCCTTGGGCTGCACCGGCGGTGCGAGCGCTGCGGGCGGCGGCGGCGGAGGGCGCTGCGGCTGCGGCGCGACAGGCTCGCGCATCGGCGCAGACGCCAGTGTGGACGGGGCAGCGGCGGCCGAGGATGTTGGCGGGTCGTACGAGTAGCCGCCCGTGGCGTAAGGATGCGGCGGAACGGCCGCCGAGGTCGAGAGGGGGGTGCCGGCGGGAGGGGGGACGGAGTACGCCGGGAGGCCGTACGGCGCGCCCAGGACGGGCACGGTCGGCGCGTAGCCTGCCTGAGCGAGGTAAGGCGGAGCACCGGGCGGGGCGGCGGCGAGGGGGTCGTAGTAGTAGGGCGGGTGAGGGTGAGGGTAGGGGAAGATGGCCGACGCGGGCTGGACCGGTGCCGGCGGCGGCGGCGCGTAGAACGGCTCGTCCTCGATGTCGTAGAAGAGGGCGAGGTCGGCCTCGATCTCCTCGGGCGCGAGCTGCCACGCCTCGTGCTTGAGCGCCGGGTTGAGAGGAGGCGGCTCGACGTAGTGCCCGGCGTGCAGGATCTCGCGCGGCTGGAAGGCCGGGTCGCGTTGAGGGCCGCGGTAGTACTTGGTCGGCGGGAGGTCGTGGTTGTTGACGAAGAGCGGGTGGTCCCGGAAGAAGGGGAAGACCTTCTCCTCGGCGACGAGCTCCTTGAGCGACGTGTGGTTCTCGAGGTAGAGCTTCATGCGCAGGGCGTCCTTGTTGTCCTGCGAGCGTCGAGTCGAGTCGAATCAGCACGATGTCAACAGTTGGAGGGAGGGAGAGAGGGAGAGAGGGGGACGCACAGCCCATTGCCGCCAACTGGCCTGGATCCGCTTCTCGAGCAAGAGCCCGAGCTCCTTCTCGCGCTCCTCCTGGTACCGCCTCAACCGCTCAAGCCGCTCGGCCTTCTCCTCCTGAAGCCGCCGGTACGCCAGGTCGAGAAGAGGGTGCGACCGGTCCTCGACCTGGTCGAGCTCGCCGTCGAGCTGGTCGAGGAACTTGAGGCGAGCCGACTCGCGAGCGGCGTGTCGCGCCTCGGCCTCCTTGTCGGGGATGTCGAGCTTGCGCCGTTTCGCTGCGTCGGGGAAGGAGAGGAGCGTCAGGCTCTGCTCGAACAGGGCAAGGAAGACGAGGAGAGAGACGACGCACCTCGCTCGACCGGCTCTGGTGCCGCCTGCGCCTTCTTGCTGCGCTTGCCCTTGGCCTTGCCCTTGCCGCCCTTGGTCGGCGTCGCCGCAACCGCAGGCGTGACCGAGCGCTCGTCGACGCTCGTCTCGCGCGACATGGGCGCGCTGACGCCGAGCGTGCCCTCGCCGCCGTTGGTCGACACGTCGTCGTCGTCCTCGCCGTCGACGGCTCGGCCCTTGCCCTTGCGGTCGACGGGCACGAGCAAGGTCGGCTTGATCTCCTCGACCTCGGCTGCGTCGCCCGCCGCCGCCGCCGCCGCTGCGTCGCTCAGGCCGTTGATGAGGGCGTTGACCGAGCTCGCGCGGCTCTCGACGGGCGTCGTCGTGCCCGTCACGTCCTCGCCCTTGACCTCGCCGACCGGCTCGTCGCCCTCTCCCTCTCGCTCGTCCTCGTCCTCGTCCTCGTCCTCGTCGTCCTCGGCGCGCTTCTTGCGCGAGCCCGCTCGGGGCCATCGCGAGCTCGTGACGCCCTCGATGTAGCCCGGCGGCAGCGTCACGTTGGCCCTCGTCGCGCGCTGCCTCGCGCTCGCGGCGCCGGGCGACGCCGTGCCCTCGCTGCCGCTCGGGGCGCGGTACGGCGGGTCGGCCTTGACGGCGGCGCGCTGCGCCCGGGCGCCGGGCACCTTGGGCTGCTTGTTCTTCGAGCCCGGCGGGCGCCCTCGACGCTTGGGCGCGGTCAACGTCGGTGCCGGCGTCTGCGACTCGCTCGGCGCGCGCGAGGCCGAGGCGGCGCGGTCGGCCGAGGGGAGGAGGGTGGAGGTGGACGCGAGGGGCTCGTCGTCGGACGACTGCGCGCGAGCGGTGGCGGCGCCTCGCCGGTCGTCGTCCGAGCTGTCGAGCTCGGAGAGGCTGTCGTCGAGCGCGCGGGACGAGCCGTCGCGGTGTGCGCGGCTCGAGGCCTTTGCGGCGCCGAGAGGCCGGGCGGGCGTGTCGGCAGCTCGGGCGGTGCCGGTCGACAATGGCGAGGCGACGAACGTGTCGTCGGCGTCGTCTGCTGCGGGTTCGAGGCCGTCGGGCGCGAGAGACGAACGCCGTGCGGGTGCCGGCGTCGCGGGCGAGGGCGAGCGATCATCGGAGAGGAGGGAGAGGGACGACGAGCGAGGGAGGCCGAGCGCCGGCCGCTGGAACGCAGGGGCGACAGGTGGGACGCCAAGCTCGGGCGATAGGGCGCGAGCGAGCCCGCCGGCGCTCGAGGACGGCGAGCGCGAATATCCCGCGTCGTCGTCGGCGTCCCCTTCGGACCCGGGGTCGCGCCCGCCGCCCGCCGCCGCGCGCGCCGAAGCAGACGCGCTACTGCTGCCGCTGCTGCTGCTGGCTCCACGCCCTCGTCCTCGGGCCCGTCCACCGCGGGCGGCGCGAGGGGCCGGACCCCTGCCGCCTCGGCTGCGGCTCGCCGCAGATCCTGCCGGCGAGGCGTCCCTCGGGCTCGCCGCGGCGTCTACGCCGACGCTGGGCCGGCGGGACGGCGGCATGGCGGAAGCGTGCTGGTGCAGGAGGGCGAGTCGGCGGGTCGGCGAGAGGAGAAGGTGCTGCTGTTGCCGCAGGGGAGGGGGAGAGGGCGACGGGCGGGGGAAGCGAGGGAAGGCGTGGCGAGCAAAATCGAGCGTTGCGGTGCGGGGCGGGGGGTTTGATCGAGGAGCCGCTGGCGATTATGCGTTTTCGAGCCGAGCCCTGGGTGGATAGAAGCAAGCCGAGCGGGCCGGGTCAGCGCGCGCTCTGTCCGGATCCAGGGCTGCAGTGCTGCCGCTCGCCGCGAGGATGGAGGGACACGCACCTGGGAGGACTCGACGGCGGGGACCTGGCGGAGAAGAGAGGCTCGTCGGCGAAGGGAGGCCGACGTGAGAATCCGGGGAAGCAGCCAGCTGTTGCCCGGAGGTGGATCAGCTCTGCGCGCCCTCGGCTCGAGTGCAGGAGGGTGGGAGACGCACCAGGGTTAACGCTCGCGGTGCAGAGACCACGGCCGGGTGCAGTGCCTGTCGATCTAGGGGGAGGCGAGACGGGTCAGCCAAGCGTGTTCGGGCGCGTGGATCGCGAGCGCGGAGGAGGTGGGAGCGAAGGAGGGGCGCACCTGGAGCCGGTAGCTGGCTGCTGTGAGGAGCTGTGCTGGTGCTGGACGGTCGTGCCGAGTCGAACGCGGTGCGCTGGTGGAGAGCGAGGTGCGTGAGGGAGAAGAAGGCCGCGCTCGCGGAGAGTGCGGGGTCGGGCTCGTCGGCAGCGGAGCTCGTGTGCAGCACACCGCTTGAGCTCGCAGGCCGGTCAGCTTGCAGGCTCGCCGAGTGTCGAGGCTGCACGAGCGGCGCAGGCGACCCAGTGCTGCACCACTGCTCGCTCGAGGCGGATCACCACAGCGACGAGGCCCCGCCGCTCCGCCCGCTGCTCGTCTCCGCAAGCGTTCGTCCGTCCGTTTGGCGCCTCCTGTCCTCGATCTCAACGCCCCTGTCCGTCTCGAGCGTGCACGGACTCACTTTCGCCGCTCGACGAGAGCGACTCGGCCGTCTCGACCTTGCTTGCTTTTGCTCTCGCGAAAGGCCGTCAAAAATCGGGGCTCTGCAGTGCAGCGTTCAACGTTCGTCTATGGTCTATGTGCGTGTCTAAGAAAGGGGTGGGAGGAGCGAGAACCCGGCCGGCAACGAGCTGCAGTCGCTAAGCCGTCTCGCCGCGCATCCGGGCGAGCTCTTTCGCAAAGTTGCTCTGCGCGCGACGAGGAAAGCAGCGTCAGCAGCGTTCGTCAGGTCGAGTCGAGCGACGACGCAGATACGAGGGGGAGGAGACGCACCTTCTGTCGGATCTTGGGCCCGAACGCAAAAAGGACCCACGGCGTCGCCGCGAGGACGAGGGCGACGCAGCCGGCGAGGAACGACGCCCACTGCGCGCAGAGACGACGACGACGTGCGAGAGGAGAGAGGGGGGAAGGAGATAGGGAGGAGGCGTCAGCTGACCTCGCTCGAGAGGCTCGAGGGCGGTCCGAGAGGGAGGAGAGCGCGAGACGCACCTGATACCCGAGCGCGTTGTACATCTGCGTGCAGAAGAGAGGGAAGCCGCATGCTGCGAGGTTGCGGAAGAGCGACTGGCCGCTGAGGGCGGACGAGGCGTACTGCGCAGGGGCGAGATCAGCGACTCGAGCCGTCGGAGTGAGGAAGGGGAACGAGCGCACGATCGTGTAGCAGTCGGCGAGGTAGCTGAAGACGGCCAGGTAGATCGTGTAGACGCCCTGCAGACAAGAGAGAGAGGAAGGTCAGCCGCAGCGGCGAAGGGGAAATCATTGAGGAGAGGAAGTGCACGGTGAAGATCTGCGGCGAGAGAGACGGTCGTCAGCTCGGCTCTAGGGCAGCACGACGGAGAGCGAGTGGACGCACCAAGGTTAGGCCGACGACAGGACCCATCCAGTGACCTCGGCCTTGGCTGAAGGCGAGGATGAACGCGCCGGCCGGGAAGACGAGCCCGCCGATGAGCGAGGCGTACAGGCGCGCCTCGGGCCCGCGCTTGGCGACGTTCTGGCGGTACAGCCGCTCCTGGTAGTAGCTCGAGACGGCGCCGATGAATGAGGCGACGCTGTGTGTGTGTGCCGGCAGCCGGGGTCAGCGAGAGGTGACGCCGGACGAGGGGGAGGAGGGTCGAGCGCACACGACCGAGTAGAAGACGAGCCCGACTTGGCCGGCGTTGAACCCATAGACGTTGCCGAAGATGAGGGGCACGGCCTCGACGAGTAGGTAGAGCGAGCCCCAGGAGAAGCCGGCCCAAAGAGAGACGAAGAAGACGATCGGCTCGGTGCAGAGGAGGTCTGCGAGCAACGAGGAGGAGTCAGCGCCTTCCACGCAGGAGCGAGTACTTGTCGAGGAGAAAAGTCGACGCACAGATCGGCCTCGTCATGCTGACCTTCATGAGGACCGCGAGGCTGGCCCGCTCGGCGTCGCTGCGGCACTGGTACCGGTCGTCGCCCGTCTCCTTGCGCAGCTTGCGGGCCCGACGCGACAGGATGACGCTGCCGCGAGTCTCGCGCGTGAAGAGGATGATAAGCGTCGTGAGCACGCCGCAGAGCATCATCTGCGAGCGGGAGAGGCAAAAGAGTCAGCGCTCGAAGTAGGAGCGGGCCCGAGCAGCGACCCTGACGGCTGGCGCGGAGACGAGCAGCGACGCACCTGCACCCAGCTGATCCACCTCCATCCGAGCTTGAGCTCGATGTACCCGCTGACCGCAGGGCCGAGCCCGGTACCGGCGAACGCCGTGATGCTGAAGATGGCCATTGGGAGGCCGCGCTCGTGCGTGTCGAACAGATCGGCGACGGTCCCGCCGACCATGGTCGAGCCCGTCGAAGCTGCGATGCCGCCGATAAAGCGGGAGATGATGACCGTGGCCTGCGTGCGAGTGTGAGGGAGGGGGTGAGCGTCCGAGCGCGCGAACAGGAACGAGTAGATGAGGGCGACGCACAATGTTCTGGCCGTACGCTGTCGGGATGAAGAAGACGAGGTAGACGAGCGACGAGATGACGTAGAGCGGGTAGCGTCCGTAGGCCCTGCAGCGCGAGGTGAAAGAGAGTCAGGGTCTCGCGAGAGGGAGCGGCGGGGCGGGCTCGCCGAAAGGCGGGGACGCACTCGGACAAGGGCGCCTGTCGACAAAGATGAGTCAGTGCGTGCAAGAGGGAAGCATGAGGGGCTCGAGGCGGCGGCGAAGCGGACGTACGGTGAAGAGCGGGCCGAGCGCAAAGCCGAGCGGGAAGCTGCAGAGGCGGAGGAGACAGCGTCAGTACCAGCGGTTCGTAGGCGACTTTCCGCGCTCTGAATAGTTTGCGCATACGCAGGGAGGAGGAGAGGGACGCACAAGGAGAGCCCGAGCGTTGCGACCTCGTGCGAGACGTTCAGGTCGCGCATGAGCGACGGCGTGCCCATCGCGAACGCAGTGCCCGAGTAGGCGGCCGACTGGCAGGATGCAGCGTAAGGCGAGTCGAACGAGTAGCGCGGCGAGGGCGGCGGGAGGTGTGAGGCGAGGGA